>Ga0268298_10007111_pt1 | contig 10005 bp, 9 predicted proteins | sample WWTPWeurt_MetaG_FD_194462 | JGI IMG/M metagenome (GOLD analysis project Ga0268298, IMG submission 194462) | Activated sludge microbial communities from WWTP in Nijmegen, Gelderland, Netherland - WWTP Weurt | ecosystem: Engineered > WWTP > Aerobic digester > Activated sludge | place: Netherlands... | reverse complement strand
GTGACCGTCAGCAGCACGTAGGGGCCGGCGGGCATGATCGCCTCGGCGCCGTGGGCGGCCCCGGGGAAGTGGACGTTGGCCGTCTCCACCACGAGGCTGCCGCCGGTCGGCATCGCGTCGCGGGCGTTCACGCAGAGGTTGACGATCACCTGCTCCAGCTGGCCGGGGTCGGCACGGACCCGCCACAGGTCCGCCGCCGCCGTGGTGCCCAGGGTGATGTGCTCCCCGATCAGGCGGCGGAGCATGGTCTCCACCCCGAAGACCAGCTGATTGAGGTCGAGGGTGCGGGGCTGCAGCACCTGGCGGCGACTGAAGGCGAGCAGCTGGCGCGTGAGGTTGGCGGCCCGGGTGGCCGCGCGCTTGATCTCCTCGACGTCCTCCCGCTCCGCGGTGCCCGGCGCCAGCCCGGAGAGCAGCAGTTCGCTGGTGCCGAGGATCGCGGTGAGCAGGTTGTTGAAGTCGTGCGCGATCCCGCCGGCGAGGCGCCCGGCGGTCTCCATCTTCCGCGACTGCCGGGCCTCCTCCTCCAGCTGGCGTTGCAGCGTGATGTCGCGCTGGGTGCCCCACGCCCGCACCAGGTGGCCCCGGTCGATGATCCCGATCAGGTTGTTGAGGAACACCTTGGGGTGCCCCTCGCGGTCCCGTTCGTGGCTCTCCGAATCCGCCAGGCGGTAGCCCGCGCGGATGAACGCCCGGAGCATCGCCCGGTTCCGCGGGTCATCGGGATTGAGCAGGTCGCGCAGCGGGATGCGCAGCAGGTCGGCCGGGTCCTCGACGCCGTACTGGCGCGCCATGGCGTGGTTGCACTCCGCCAGCCAGCCCTGCGCGAAGATCGCGGCGATCATCGCGTCCTCGTCGAGCGAGAGGGGGATCGGCTCCCGCACCTCGAACCGCCAGATCCCGTCCGTGCTCTGCTCCACGAACAGCCGGTACCTCGCCTCGGCCTCCTCCACCCGGAGCCCGGCCTCCTTGAGCTCCGTGATGTCCACGTCCACGCCGAGGAAGCCGACGAACACCCCCTGCTCGTCCCAGCGGGGGATGGCCACCTGCATCAGGTGCCGCCAGGCCCCGTCGCGGCGTCGCATCCGGAACTCGAGCGTGAACCCGCGCTGCTCCAGCGAGGTGCGCCGGTAGTGGTCTTCCACCCGCCCCCGGTCGGCGGGGTGCACTGTCTCAAGCCAGCCGTACCCCGCCTCCTCCGCGAACGTCCGGCCGGTGAACTCCAGCGCGGTGCGGTTCTCCCAGGTCAGCTGGCGCAGCGGGTTCTCGGTCCAGATCTGGACCGGGGCCTTGTCCGCCACCTCCCGGAACAGCCGCTCGCTCCCTACCACCTGCCGGGCGTGCTGGTCGGCGGCGGTCTCGTTGTCCACGGCCAGCACCAGGGCCTCGACGCCGGGCAGGTGCAGCAGGTTCACCAGGCGCCCGGTGAAGGCGCGCTCGGTGCCGTCGGCGCAGCGCGCCGTCATGGCGCCGGCGATCGCCGCCCCGGGAGACTCGAGCGCCCGTCGCACATAGTCGAGCGCGGCCGGCACCGCGCTCGTGGCGGCGAAGTCGGTGATGACCCGGTCGAGGAGGGTGGCTGGCGGGTAGCCGAAGCGGGGCAGCACCCCGTCGGAGGCGAACCGGATCCGCAGGGAGGCGTCGAACGAGATCCAGGCCGCGGTCGGCGGCTGGTGGAGCGCCTCGAGGAGCGCGGCCTGGTGGGCCAGGCGCGGGCGCCGGGACGCGCGGGCCGCCACCCGGTCGAGCGCCGCCGCGAGCGCGGCGCCCGCGAGGGCACGGGATTCGAGGCACTCGGCGGCGCCGGCGCGGAGCAGGGCAAGCTCGCGGGCCCGATCCAGGCCCGGCACCAGCACCAGCGCGGCGGCGTCGTGGAGAGTGAGCCAGGCCTCGGCGGCGGGAAGGTCCGGCACGGCCACCGGCTCGACCCCGGACCCGGATGTCCCAAGGAGGCTGCGGAGCCTGGGGAGCTCCGGGTCGGCGGTCAGGTACAGCACGGCGGCCGGCGGTGCCGGTCGCTGCTGGGGAGGGTGTGCCATCGATACCGGACCACGGACCCGGGGGGGCGGGGCCACCTGAAGTATCGGCCCGGCGGCGCCTGGTTGGCAATCGCGTGAGGCGCTCAGCCCCGGATCTTGAGCACCACCCGTCCCTTGAAGGTCCGGACGTCGATGGTGGCGCGTCCGTCGCCGGTCCGGGCCGTCCACTCACCCTTGGTGGCGCCGGCGCGCAGGGCGCTGGCCGGCAACAGCTGGTCCTCGGGGCGGCCCCCGTAACTCACCAGGTGCCAGGTGGCGGCCAGGCCGGGCGGGAGCCGCAGTTCGATGTCGCCGCCGTGGGTCTCCGCCTGCAGGCGCCCGTCAGGGACCAGGTCACCCTTGAAGGCGATCTCGCTCGAGACCGTCTCCAGGTGCACCTGGCGCACCGCCCCCTCCATGCCGATGAACAGCGGGCCGCTGACCGAGCGGGCGTCCAGCTCCTGCAATACCCCGCGCACCACCAGCACGCCGCTCGCGGTCCGCACCCGTGCCAGCGGGCTGATGCACGCCAGCTCCACGTTGCCGTCGAGGGTTTCCACCGCCACGCTGGCGGCGGTGCCGGCCACCCGCACCCGGCCGCTCACGGTGGTCACTTCCACGCTGCCCCCTCCCGCCGTCACCTCCACCTCCGCCGCGGCGGAGGTCACCCACAGGCGCGCCCCGCCGGGGATCCGCACGTCGAGGTCGGCGATGCCGTCGGCCGTCCGCCCCTCCGGCGGCTCGACGACCACCTTGAGGGCGGCGGGCGAGCCCCCCAGCAGGAGCCGGCCGGCCCCGGCGTCCACCCGCCCCTTCACGTCGACGCTGTCGCGGGTCCAGGTGGTGATCCGCACCGAGCCACGGGGTAGCCAGAGCCGGATGGCCGCATCCTGGCTGGCGGGGCGCCCGGTGCGGACCGCGTCCTGCCCGGCCAGTTCCGTTGTGCCGCCGAGGAGCAGGAGCAGCAGCGCCAGGAGTCGCGTCATGATTCCCGCCGGCCGGAGAGGGTGGCGTGCCGGAGCAGCGCCAGGCGCTGCTCGTAGCGGGCCAGCACCATCTGTTCCAGGGCGCCGTTGCCCGGGTCGGACTGGAGCGCCGCCTCCGCCTCGCCGATGGCCTGGTCGATGATCGCCAGGTTGCGCTCCACCACCAGTCGGGTCTCCGGTGCGAGGGCGCCGGCATCCTGGCGCAGCGTGCGGGTGAGCTCGATGCTGGCCGCGGTGTACTCCGCGCGGCGGGCCGCGAAGGCGTCGGTGGCCGGCGCCCCCGGTCCCAGCCGGGCGATCGCGTAGCCACCCAGGAAGAGCGCCAGCGCGGCGGCCAGCCGGAGCCAGGGGAAATTCGCCGTCGGCCGGCGCGGCGCCGCGGCCGCCGGCAGCCGGCTGGCGATGCCCGCCCACACGGCGTCCGGTGGCTGCAGGGCGGCGGGCAGGGCGCGGGCCGCGGTGGAGATCCGCCCGATGGCCTCGAGCTCCGCGCGGCAGGCGGCGCACGCGGCCAGGTGTGCCTCCACCTCGGCGCGCGGGCCGGCGGCGAGGGTGCCGTCGAGGTACTCGTCGAGCAGGGGGGAAGCGTCGGTACAGGGTGTCATCGGTCCAGGTTCTCCCGTAGCAGCCGGCGCGCGCGGTGCAGCTGCGCCTTGCTGGTCCCTTCCGCGATGCCCGTGAGCCGGGCGATCTCCTCGTGCTGGTACCCCTCGACGTCATGCAGGACGAACACCGTCCGGGCCCCCGGAGGGAGTGCGGCGATCGCCTGCTCCAGGTCCCGTGCCGGGGCCGCCGGGGCGGGCCCCGGGTGCCGCTGCAGCACGGCGTCGTCCTCGAGGGTGAGCCGCGCCGAGCGCCGGCCAGCGCTGCGCCGGGCCTGGAGCACCTCGTTGACGGTGAGGCGGTGCAGCCAGGTGGTGAATGCGCTCTCACCACGGAAGCTGGCCAGCCGCTCCCAGACCCGGATGAAGACGTCTTGGGTGTGTTCCACGGCCTCCTGCTCCCGGCCCGTCAGCCGGAGGCAGAGTGCATAGACCCGCCCCGCGTGCGCCTGATAGAGGGCACGGAAGGCCTCGGGGTCCCCGTCCTGGGCCCGGCGAACCGTCTCGTTCATGAAGGCATGGGCATGGGCGGTGTCGGCTGGTGGGATGCCGATGGTCTGGCCGGCGTTTGAACCCGCGACCGGGGCCAATCTACGTCTCATGCAGGCTTCACGCTCCGTTCACGGGCCCGGTCGCTACTTAGGGTCGGCAGTTCACCGGAGGGAACGATGCGCGTCACTGACGTCATGCAGACCAATCTCCGGACGATTCGCGGCACCGACACGGTGGGGGAGGCGATCTCGCTGCTGGCCGAGAGCCACGTCTCCGGTGTTCCCGCGGTGGATGACCATGGTCGGCTGGTGGGCGTGCTCTCGAACAGCGACATCCTCGAGGCCCTCGCCGAGCACACCGACCCGGAGTCCCGCGAGGCGGTCTTCGAGCAGACGCTGGTGCAGGAGGTCATGACCCCGCGGCCGCAGACGATCAATCCCGAGGCCACCATCCGGGATGCGGCGCAGCGGATGCTCTACCTCGAGGTGCACCGGCTCTTCGTGGAACAGGATGGGCGCCTGATCGGGGTGGTCTCCACCACCGACCTGGTACGAGCGCTGGCGGGCGTGAAGGTCTGACCCCCGGCGCAGGAAAAGGTAGGACACCGGTCTGAGGGGGCCGGTGAGCAGGACACCGGTCTGAGGGGGCCGGTGCGTTGGGAACCGGTCTGAGGGGACCGGTGCAGTACGGAGAAGCCAGAGGCGCCAGCCTCTGGCTTTTTCGTTGCCGGTACCCCGGACTCCACCCGCCTCTTGACGGGGCCCGCCCGAAGTCTTACTGTATCGGAACAGTAATACACTCAAGGGCCCGACCTACCATGTTCGAGCAGATCGATCCGCGGAGCGCCACCCCGCTCTACGCCCAGATCGCCACGCGGCTCAAGGTGGCCATCGCCGCCGGGGACCTGGTCCCCGGCGCGGGGCTCCCGTCGGTTCGCCAGCTCGCGGCCCAGCTGCGGATCAACCCCGCGACGGTGGTCCAGGCCTATCGGGAACTCGAGACGGAGGGATTCGTGGAGATGCGACACGGCGCCGGGACCTTCGTGCGCGAGGTGGAGGGTGCCCGGCGCGCCCGCACCCGTGCCGGCGCGGCTACCCGGCTGGTGCGCGCGCTGCTGGCGGAGGCGGCCCGGGCCGGGCTCACGGTGGAGGAGTTGCGGCGGGCGCTCGTCGACGAACTTCCCGGGAGCGGCGCATGACGCTCGCCATCCAAACCCAGGGCCTCGGCTATCGCGCGGGGAAGCAGTTCGCGATCCGGGACCTCGACCTCCATGTGCCGGCGGGCGCCATCTACGGCTTCCTGGGACCGAACGGTTCCGGCAAGACCACTACCATCCGCCTGCTGCTCGGCCTGCTCCGCCCCCAGGGCGGGGCCATCACCCTGCTGGGCGAGCCGGTGCCGGGGCGGCTCCCCGCGATCCTGGCCCGCACGGGTTACGTCCCCGAGCGCCCGCATCTGTATCCCTCGCTCACGGTGCAGGAGGCGATCGCGTATCACCGCGCCTTCTACCCCCGCTGGGACCAGCGCCGCGCCGATGACCTGCTCGCGGGGTTCCTGCTCGAGCCCGGTCGCCAGACCAGCCGCCTGTCCAAGGGGGAGCTGGGCAAGCTGATGCTGCTGCTCGTGCTGGCGCAGTCGCCCGACCTGCTGCTGCTGGACGAGCCCACCGACGGCCTCGACCCGGTGGTGCGGCGCGAGGTGCTCACCGCGCTCCTCGACTACGTGAGCCAGCGCGGGGCCACCGTGTTCATCTCGAGCCACCTGGTGCACGAACTCGAGCGCATCTGTGACTGGGTGGGCGTCATGGACCAGGGGCGGCTGGTGACCGAACTGCCGATGGAGACGTTCAAGAACGGGATCAAGCGGCTGCACGTCTCGGGCGTCCCGGCCGAGGTGGGCGCCACGCCGTTCGCGCTGGTGGCGCGGCAGGTGCACGACGGCCGGCACGAGACCTGGATCGTGCGGGGCTGGCAGGGCCCGATGCGGCAGTACATCGAGGGGCTCGGCGGCACGGTGCGCGAGGTGGTGGACCTCGACCTCGAAGAGGGGTTCGTCGAACTGCTGCGCACCGCGCGCGGCCCCGTCGCGGGGAGGTCCTGATGTTCCGAGCCATCCTCTTCACCCAGTGGAAGTGGATCCGGCTGGCGCTCGTCCCGGCCGCGTTGCTGAGCTTCCTGCTGCCGCTCCTCTCGGTCCAGGACCTCGCAGCCGTGCAGGATGGGCTGTCGCCGGCACGGTTCCTCGAGGGCCATGCGCAGATGGGCATGCTCTACCCGATGCTCGGCGCAATGCTCGCGCTGCTGGTGGCCACCGGCGCCTGGGCGGCGGACCACGCCGGGCGGCACGTGTATGCCCTCACGCTTCCCCTCGCCCGTGAGCGCCTGGTGCTGCTGCGCCTGGGCGCCGGGCTGGTGCTCCTCGCGATCCCCTTGGCCACGCTCTGGATCGGCTGCCTTCTCGCGGTGGCGGGCTCGCCGTTGCCCACCGGCCTGACCGCGTATCCCAACCTGCTGGCCCTGCGCTTCCTGTTCGCGACCCTGGTCGCGTTCGGGCTGTTCTTCGCGGTGGTGACCGGCACCGCGCGCGCCGCAGGGTGGGTGCTGGCCCTGCTCGTGGCCTGGATGCTGGCCCAGGTGCTGCTGAGCAGCGCCGGCTCGCGGGCGGACATCGTGACGCCGGTGCTGGAGCGGCTGCTGACCTGGCCCGGGCCCTTCGATGTCTTCACCGGGCGCTGGGTGCTGATCGATGTCTAGGGGATCCCTCTGCTTCGCGGCCATGCTGCTGCTGGTGTCCCCGGTGGCCGGGCAGCAGCGGGCGGCCCTGGAGGCCCGCGTCCACGACCTGCAGGCCAGGGTCGACGCGATCGGGGCGCGCATCCGCCTGCGCGACAGCGTCCTCGACGCCGGTGCCGGCTGGCGCCGCGTGACCCGGGGCGTGCTGCGGCTGGAGGTGCAGGGGCTGCGGGATACCGCCGAGGCGGCGTGCGACACGGCCGTGGCCCGGCTCGAAGCCACCTTCGGTGATGCCCTGGGCCACACCCAGCCGATCCTCATCCGGGCGACGCCCCGGGTCCGCGGCGCGGGCCAGATCAATCCTTCCGGTGCGCCCCTCGGCCTCTCGGTGCAGTTCACCGGGGACGTGATGCCCGGCCAGCCGTCCAGCGCGCCGTACGTGCCGGCGGGAGCGCCGGTGGGCGAGCTGGCCGCGGCGATTGCCAGTGCGGCGTCCGAGGCGCTCTGGTACCAGGTCGACCGGCCGTTGGCGCGGTGGCATCCCGCTGCTCCGCTGGCGGTACCGGCGTCGGTGCTCGCCCGGCGGACGTTCGTGGAGCTGGTGACGTCGGACTTCCGCAGCGTGGCCAGTTGCCTGGGCGGCGGGCTCGAGGACTGCCACCGCGCGCTCGGCCTGCTGGCGGATCCCGCCGACCTCGTGGGCCAGTACGCGCCAGAGGATCGTCAGGCGTTCGTGCGGCGGCTGGCCCAGGGAGCGGTGGGCGAGCGGGCGGGCCTGGTGGGCCAGTGCCTGCAGCTGGGACAGCAGGAGGCCTGCGACGCGCTGCTGCGCGGTCGCGACTGGGGGGCCATGGTACCCCTCGGCGAGTCCCCGCGTCAGCTCCTCCTCTCGCTGGCGCTGCGCGAGGGGGGCCCGGGGGCGATGGCGCGCCTGCTGGCACATCCGGACCAGCCCCTCCCGGCGCGCCTGGCGGCCGCCGCACGCCTGTCCGAGGATGCCCTGCTCGGGCGGTGGCTGCGGCTGGCGCGTCAGTCGCGGGCCGCCGACCACGATGACACGCCGCGCCTGGCGCTCGCCGCGTTCGGATGGTCGGCGCTGCTCTTCGGCCTGGCCGTGAGGACCTTCCGATGGCGCTGACCTTCCGCCGCTGGTGTCTCCTGCTCCTCCTGCTGCTGGCCGCGGGGGCGGTGGTGCTGCTGCCACCGAACGGCCTCGTTCCCTTCGAGCTCACCGGGGCGCTCACCCGCTGGTGGTACAGCTACGACCGCGCCCCATCCCGCGATGCGCTGCGCCAGGAGCAACTGGTGCTCGGCCGGGAGCTGTCCCGGGCCCGGCGGGAGCTGGACCATCTCATCCTCCGTGACAGCCTGCCCCGGTGGGTTCCGGCCACGGCCCCCGCGGTGAGCCTGGTGCTGCGGGGCGAAGTGCCCGCGCCCATCGCCGCGCGGATGCACCGCCTCACGGACTCGCTGGCACGCGCCCTCGCGCCGCTGGGACCGCTTCCCGGCAGCCTGGCGCTCGTGGTGGTGGCGGACACGGCCGGCACTGCGCCGCTGCTCGAAGGCACCCACCTGCTGCTGCCCCCGGCGGGCGAGGCGGGGCGCTGCGCGCTGGTCGTGCCGTCCCGGGCGCTCCGGCGCGCCGAGGGGGTGCGCCAGGCGGAGGAATCGCTCGCGCCGTGCGTGTTCTATGCGGCGTTCGGTCCGGCGGGCCCCCAGGTGGAGCGGTGGCTCTTTCATCGGGGCTTCGACCTGGCCCGCGCGGCCGACTGGTGGGAACCGGCCGTCGCGCGGGACAGCGCCAGGCTCGACGTGCGGTGGTGGAGCCCGGCGCTGGTGGCCTACATGTTCGACCGGGCCTGGCAGCCGCTGGGGTCGATCGCGCTGATGGCCTGCCGGGCCGGCCGGAGCGCATCGTGCGCCCCCGCGCTGCTCGGGCGGTCCGACGTCCGCATCGCGCCGGTCCAATACGACCGGGCGCAGGTGCTCTCCGCGCTCGCGTGGTGGGGCTACGAGAGCGAGCTGGGCGTGCAGGGGCTGGCGCGCGACCTCGTGCGGGAGTTCGGCCCGCAGCGGTTCCGGGCTTTCTGGACCTCGCCCGCCCCGCCGGCGCAGGCGTTCGAGGGGGCCTTCGGCGTGCGCTTCGATGCCTGGGCCCCGCGCTGGGTGCCGGCCGCCCTGGGCCGCACGGTAGTGGGGCCGAGCCTGCGGGTCGGGGGCGTGCTGGCCTGGCTGTCGGTGGTGGGACTGGCGCTCGGTGGTGCCGTGCTGATGGCCCGGCGGCGCCGGCTGGGCTGAGGCGGCGGCCTCAGCGGCCGGCGACGAGCTGCAGGTGCCGGTCGAGCGCGGTGCGCACCCGCTCGATCTCGACTTCGATCTCGCCGATCAGCGGCGCGGCGCCGGCCAGGTTGCCCTCGCGCCCCAGCCGCTCCATCTCGGCGCACAGGGCGGAGAGCCGCAGCGCCCCCAGGTTGCTGGCGCCCCCCTTCATGGCGTGGGCGGCGCGCATGACGGGCGAGGGGTCGTGGGCCGCGATCCCCGCGCGCATGTGCTCCACCCGCGCGGGCACCTCCCCGAAGAACAGGTCGATCAGCTCCCGCACCAGCGCCGTGCCCCCGGACGGCGAGACCGCCATGATATCGTCGAGGATCGTGGCGTCGATCCCCTCGGGGCTGTCCGCGTCGGGGATCCGCGGGTCCGGCCCGCCGGCGGCGGCGAGCGCCGCCTCGGCGGTCATCGGGGTGGCCGCGGGGGCACTCGGGGCCTCCCGGGCCGGCGTCGGCTCGGCCCAGCCCACCCAGCGCGCCAGCGTGGCCTGCATCTCGGCGCTGCGGATCGGCTTGCTCACGTAGTCGTCCATCCCCGCCGCGAGGCAGCGCTCCCGGTCGCCCTGCATGGCATTGGCCGTCATGGCCACGATCGGGGTGTGGCGCGCCTCGCCCTCCAGCCGGCGGATCTCGGCCGTCGCCTCGTAGCCGTCCATCTCCGGCATCTGGCAGTCCATCAGGATGATGTCGTAGGGGAGCTTGCGCGCCGCCGCCACGCCTTCGAGCCCGTTGCCCGCCACGTCCACCAGGTGGCCGAGGCGCTCGACCATCTGGGTGGCCACCTTCTGGTTGACGGGATTGTCCTCGACCAGCAGCACCCGGGCGCGGCGGAGCGGCCGGGCATCGGC
>Ga0268298_10007110_pt1 | contig 10005 bp, 5 predicted proteins | sample WWTPWeurt_MetaG_FD_194462 | JGI IMG/M metagenome (GOLD analysis project Ga0268298, IMG submission 194462) | Activated sludge microbial communities from WWTP in Nijmegen, Gelderland, Netherland - WWTP Weurt | ecosystem: Engineered > WWTP > Aerobic digester > Activated sludge | place: Netherlands... | reverse complement strand
AGGATAATATCCGCAATATGGGAATGATACCGGGAAATACAGATTTTGTTGCCATACACGGTGCCAGCGATGCTCCCACTGTAGATGTAATTGCAAGAAACGTTGGAACTTTGGTAGACAATGCCGCTTATTCTGCGATTACTCCCTACATTACAGTACCTGCTGCAAGTTATACTTTAGATGTTACACTTGCTGCCGGAACTCCGATTGTTGCTTCCTATACTGCTGATTTATCTACCTTAGGTGGTGGATCTGCTGTTGTTTTTGCATCCGGATTTTTAGCTCCTGCTGCCAATCAAAATGGTCCTGCATTTGGCTTATTTGCTGCATTGGCGAATGGAACAGTTATTACTTTACCTAAAGTAAGTTTAGCACGTCTTCAAGTAATTCACAACGCTGCCGACCCTGCTGCTGCAAGTGTGGATGTATATGTGAATGACTCTTTGTTGTTAAATGATTTTGCTTTCAGAACTGCTACTCCTTATATTGATGTGCCGGCTGGCGTGCTTTTAAACATTGGAGTTGCCGCAGGAAATAGTACTTCTGTTAACGATACATTAAAAAACTTCCAAGTTACTTTAGCGAATGGAGGAAGCTATCTTGCTGTTGCAAATGGAGTGCTAAACCCGGCTAACTTCGCGCTTAATCCGGATGGTGCTTCTACTGCATTTACTTTGTTCTTACAAGATCAAATGAGAGAAAGTGCCACCACTAACGCTGTTGATTTTAGAGCAATTCACGGTGCCAGCGATGCTCCCACTGTAGATGTAATTGCAAGAAATGTTGGAACTTTGGTAGACAATGCCGCTTATTCTGCGATTACTCCCTACATTACAGTGCCTGCTGCAAGTTATACTTTAGATGTTACACTTGCTGCCGGATCTCCGATTGTAGCTTCCTACACTGCCGATTTATCAACCTTGGGTGGTGGATCTGCTGTTGTTTTTGCATCCGGATTCTTAGCTCCTGCTGCCAATCAAAATGGTCCTGCATTTGGCTTGTTTGCTGCATTGGCGAATGGAACAGTTATTACTTTACCTAAAGTAAGTTTAGCACGACTTCAAGTAATTCACAACGCTGCCGACCCTGCTGCTGCAAGTGTAGATGTATATGTGAACGACTCATTGTTGTTAAATGATTTTGCTTTCAGAACTGCTACTCCTTATATTGATGTGCCGGCTGGCGTGCTTTTAAACATTGGGGTTGCTGCAGGAAATAGTACTTCTGTTAACGATACCTTAAAAAATTTCCAAGTTACTTTAGCGAATGGAGGAAGCTATCTTGCTGTTGCAAATGGAGTGTTAAACCCGGCTAACTTCGCGCTTAATCCGGATGGTGCTTCTACTGCATTTACTTTGTTCTTACAAGATCAAATGAGAGAAAGTGCCACCACTAACGCTGTTGATTTTAGAGCGATACACGGTGCCAGTGATGCGCCCACAGTAGATGTAATTGCAAGAAATGTTGGAACTTTGGTAGACAATGCCGCTTACTCTGCAATTACTCCCTACATTACTGTACCTGCAGCAAGTTATACTATAGATGTTACACTTGCTGCCGGATCTCCGATTGTTGCTTCTTATACTGCTGATTTATCTACCTTGGGTGGTGGATCTGCTGTTGTTTTTGCTTCCGGATTTTTAGCTCCTGCTGCCAATCAAAATGGTCCTGCATTTGGCTTATTTGCAGCATTGGCGAATGGTACAGTTATTACTTTACCTAAAGTAAGTTTAGCACGACTTCAAGTAATTCACAACGCTGCCGATCCTGCTGCTGTAAGTGTGGATGTATATGTGAACGACTCCTTGTTGTTAAATGATTTTGCTTTCAGAACTGCTACTCCTTATATTGATGTGCCGGCTGGCGTGCTTTTAAACATTGGGGTTGCTGCAGGAAATAGTACTTCTGTTAACGATACATTAAAAAATTTCCAAGTTACTTTAGCGAATGGAGGAAGCTATCTTGCTGTTGCAAATGGAGTGCTAAACCCGGCTAACTTCGCGCTTAATCCGGATGGTGCTTCTACTGCATTTACTTTGTTCTTACAAGATCAAATGAGAGAAAGTGCCACCACTAACGATGTTGATTTTAGAGTTATTCACGGAGCAAGTGATGCGCCAACTGTGGATGTTTTAGCTGGAACAGGTAATTTAGTGAATGATGCAGCTTACAACAATATTACACCTTACATTTCTGTGCCGGCATCTTCGTATACTTTAAACATAACACCGGGAAACAACAACAGTGTTATAGTAGCAAGCTTTGATGCTAACTTGAGTACTTTAGGAGGTAAATCTGCCATAATTTTAGCTTCTGGATTCTTAACTCCTGCTGCAAATCAAAATGGTGCTGCTTTTGGGTTATTAGCAGTATTAGCTGATGGAACCGCATTTTTATTGAGCAATGTTACCGGTATTGAAGAAAATTCTACGACTTCCAACCTATCACTATTTCCAAATCCTATTAATGACCAGTTTAATTTAAACTTTGAATTAAGCAAGTCGGCTGATGTAATTTGTACCATCAGAACTATTGATGGGAAAGTAATAAACTCAAGTGTTTATAATAACTTGAACAGTGGAGTTCAAAAATTAAATTTTGATGCCAGTGCATTTACTGCCGGAATTTATTTTATGGAATTAAATGATGGCACTAGCTCACGAATGATCAAACTAGTAAAATCAGAATAATCAAAATTGTAGTATAAGTAAAAGCCCGACTTGAACATTCAAGTCGGGCTTTTTATTTTTGTTTCATGCTAATTTAGTTACCATCCGTGATCAGTGAAGGGGATAAAAAAACGAAGCCTCTTTTTCAGGAATCCAATCAAATAAAATCTTCATAAAAACATAGTAGAGCTAACTTACCCGAGAAAGAGTAAACAAATTATTGAATACTTATTTTTTTATTCGTTTGATTTTTGTTTCTATCGCTTACTTGTAAAATGTATATGCCTAAAGGAATATCTCGCTTCTCAATTATACCTTTTTTACCAGTAATAATGAACGATTTTATTTCTTTACCAAATACATCCATAACTTTCACATTGTGCCATTCGTCGGTAGCAAAATCGAGAGTAGCGCTATGTGTAAACGGATTTGGATAAACTGAAAAGTCAATAGTTTCGCTTACTTCCTTTATCTTCAAAGGAGCTGAAGTACTCAATCGGTAAGTAAAAAACACAAAGTTGACAGTGTCAATTCCATATCCGGCTATATACTTTCCATTAGTTGACAAACAGTTAGCAGCATACACCACATAAGGTGCTGTAGTTAAACCCAAGGTAGAATTAATGTATGCATTCAATTCTTGCAATCCGTTTGCGGCGGTCCAAATAAATGGAATTTGAGGATCACCAAAAAATTGTCCATCAAACCAGCCAACTGCAACCGTGCCACTATCGTTCACACCAGATACAAATCCGGATGAACCATTCGGCATGGTTCCTAAGTTTATCAAGCCGGTTGCATTGCTCCAAATCCAAGGCTCACCATTATTGGCATAATCACCATATCCGCCAATCCAAACACCATTTGGTGAAACAGTACTGCATTCGCCCAATTGATTGAACTCATCTGTTGCACTTCCGGCATTACTTACTAGCAAATATGAATTTTTTGAATAGTTACCGAGGCTATCCTTGCGCCATACCGCCGATTTCCACGGTCCATTAAAGTCTTGCCAACCAACTACCACACTTCCATCGTAACTTGCTGCATTTGCACGTGTGCTTTTAGCGATGCTATCGTAAAGACTTCCTAAATCTTTAAATCCATTTGTTTGATTCCAAGCAGCTGCATGTGCATAAGCTAATCCACCGGTTGTATCGGCCCAAGTTAAACCCACCACAGTATTACCATCACCTGAAATTCCAAAACCACCACTAACAGTGCTATCCACATCAAAACCTAAACTTCCAACAACCGACCATTGATTTGTAGCGACTGAATAGCGAGACATTTCAGCACCTAAAATGCCAAAGCTGGTTCCAGAAATATAAGTTCCGCTATCTGAAAAATGCGCCTGACCTCCTATCCCTAATCCAGGTGCTAATCCTCCAATATTCAGTATTGAACTTGAATCAGGATTCCAAATTTTATAAGGACCGCCTTGCATTTCATATCCTACAACAAGTCCGGTATTTGAAACACCGGTGGGTTGAAAGGATGCATTAAGCACATTAAATTGAGCGAAAATAAAATTAAGTGTTGTTAGACAAAAAGTAAAAGTGAGTAATAGTTTTTTCATTTCTCTTGTTTTGAAGTTTAAAAATTTGTGCGAAAATAATCTTTCAATTCAAGCAGAAACACTGGCTACCTAATATTAGGGGGTATTGAATAGTGTTTAAATTGCTGTTGAATTTCGCTTTTTACTTACCCCGACTAGTAACAACTGTGTCGGGCAACTTATTTTGCTCATAAATTAATTTGAAAATTTTTGACTTTAATACTTAAAAATACGCATACAAACTGCTGTATTATAATTTACGAATTGAGTATTCGTTTCTAATATTCAGCTTAAATAAGCAAAATCATCCAAAAAGACGATACCTAAAAAATTTTGAATTTGTAGTTTTGAGTTTCAGTAATACGCAATGGTTTCCAAAAAGATAAATATATTCTTCTTAGTATCATTTATACTAATTGGCAATTGTTTATTTGCTTCCCAGCCAGTTGCTAAGCCTAAACTAAACTACCTCGATTCATTAAAGGTAATGGCGTTTATTAATTTAGGATTTAAAAATGCATCTGATTTTCCAATTAAAGGTGATGCTAGCGCAAATTTAGCTTACTATTATGCACATGCTGCAAATTGGAAAAAAGGAGAAGCAGAAGCATTAATATTAAAGGCAAAAGTTTTTGACTTTTGGGGCAAATACCAAGAAGCCATTCCAATTGATTTATTGGCCTTAAAATTAAGTTGTGAATTGAAAGACAGTATACTTATGGCCCGTTCCTTTAGGCAAATTGCTAGTATGTATGGAAATTTCGGTGCAACAGATAAGGATATTCTCCTATTAGAAGCAAGCGTCGAAATATCGAGAAAAATAAACTATACAAAGGGTTTAGGTTCAGCCTTAACAGATTTAGCTGCGGTCTATTTCGCTAATGCTAATTACAGCAAGGCTATTATATTAATCAAGGAAAGCATTCTATTAAAAACAGCTATTCGAGATTCAATTAATTTATCAAACTCATATCGAAAATTATCTAATATTTATTTTGAACTTGGTTCTTATGAAAAATCAATAGACTACACTTTAAAAAGTATTAAACTAGCTATTCTGACTAATAACAAAATGGAGGCTTCCTTTGGTTACTATCTTTTGGGTATGGTCTACACTAATACAAAAGATTATTATAAATCATTAATCTATCTAAAAAAAGCCCTAGCGATTAAAATCAATCTTGAAAACAAGGAAGATATTGGAATGGTGTATTCACGAATTGGTAGTTTATATTGTATCTTAGGTCAAGTAGATTCAGCATTTATAAATTTAAAAAACGCGAGTAAGTATTTAAATCAAATTAATAAAAAAGAATTACTAAATATCAACATTACTGAAATGGGTAAATTGTACCTTCAAATATCAAACTACGATTCTGCCAATTTCTATTTGCAAAAATGTACCGCTTACGATTCTACTAAAAATATTGTTCAGTTTTTAATCGAAGACTACCTCCTACTTTCCAAGAATTTCTTTTTACAAAACAACTTTTCGCGCACAAAAAATTACCTCCAAAAAGTTAGTAAATTAATTGATAGTACTGCCACCTTAACAAATCAATTAAATTATGCTGAGATGCAAAGTCTTCTTTACCAAAAATTAAACAACTATCCATTAGCCTTTGCTGCCTACAAAAGATACATCCTAATACGCGACTCCATTTATAATCAAGATATGAAAACTTCTATCGCCCTAAAAGAAGCTAGATTTGAATTTGATAAAAAAGCAATGTCCGACAGTCTCAAAAACCAGGAACAACAAAGAGCGAAAGACATGCAAATAAATTTTCAACAATCGGAATTACGAACTCAGAAAATAAAAGAGTACACACTCTCAGGAGGTTTGTTGCTACTTGCCGGTATTGGTTGGCTGCTTTACAGTAGATACAAAGCTGTAAGAAAACAACATTTAGCTGAACAACAATTGCAATTGTACGAAAACTCCAGAGCTTTAGAAATTGAGCGAAGCCGCATTGCAGGTGAAATACACGACGATGTTGGTGCCGACTTAAGTAATCTGCTGCTCAAAATAAGAATGAATGAAAGACTTTCTGAAACGGTTAAAACCTCCGATCTGGAAAGTCTCAAAAAAACAACTCACAACATTATTCATAAAATTGATGAAATAATTTGGTCACTAAACTCTGAACGAGATACCCTCAAAGAACTAATTAATTTTACATCCAACTACTTTGAAACACTGCTGCGCGAGCATAATTTAAAAGGCAAAATTTACTTCCCCGAACACTTGCCCGAAATCGTTTTAAATACAGAATTGCGCCGAAATATATTTTTAACTCTTAAAGAAATAGGAAACAATGCACTCAAATATTCCAAAGCTCAATCTATAAATCTTAATTTTACATTACAGCAAAACCAACTGCACATCACAATTAGCGATGACGGAATAGGGTTCGATACCAATAAAACCTACAATGGAAACGGTATAAAAAACATCAAAAAAAGGCTTGATGAGTGCAAAGGATCCATTCTTATAGACTCGGATGAAAAAAATGGCACAACATACAAGTTAATTTTTCCGCTATTGCAAAATCATTCGATTACCTAACCCTAACTCAGCGTAGTTTGTAACTACGCTAAACTATAAATCACAAGGCGTCAATTTCAATCATTGCAGAAAGTTCAACAAAATTTCTCGCACTTGAATACAAATATTCAAAATCATTTTCTACAATTCCAGCCTTTACAGGATTCTGATGAATATAAGTTTCGACTATCAATCATTTCATTTGAAGAGAGTTCGACTGTATGATTTTCATGTCTCCAAAATTGAACCAAGCGCACTCTCTTGTTATATTTTGCGTGATATTTAAAAACTAATTTCAGCCATTCTCTTCTACTTTCCATGGGATTTTCAATTTGCTTTAAAATTGTTTTGGAGGTGTGTTTCTTAAAATCACGTACAATATCAGAAAGATTATTTTCGGTACATAAAATACAATGTACATGAGTACTCATTATGACATAAGCATGAAGTTTCAAACCTTTTTGTTTTCGACAAAAATCAAAACTATCAATGAGAATATCCCGATAGATCTTTCTAGTAAATACATCTGCCCATCCTACCACTTGGAATGTTAAAAAATACAAACCTTGAGGATTTCCTATTTGATAGCTTTCTCCCATTTAAATCAAGTTTGAATACATAGCTAAGCGTAGTTAAAAACTACGCTTAGCTTTAGGTGTTTAAATCAAAATGTGCTGTGATATTACAATCTCTATCTAAACTACTTAGTGTAAGTATAGTATCGTAAACAATCTGTATCAGCAATATTTGCAATTATGTTTACAATTAAAAATTCATGCATTAGTTTAATACATTTTCTGTGAATTTAAATATCAGCAATTTCTAATAGCATTCAATATCAAAAAAGCTTCGTATTAGAATTAAATTATCTTTGATATAAATTCAAAAAAAACTACATGAAAAAACTCTACATCGGCTCATTTCTTCTATTATTCGCTTTTACAAATCAAGCAACTTTTTCGCAGAGCATTACAGCAAGCGGAATTAATCCTGTGATAGGTGATGTTTTCACTTATAAAACTACTGCATTTTTTAATGCAGGTTCAAGTGGCAGTGGTCAAACCTGGAGTTTTCCTAGCCTCACTGGAACAACTGAAACTTTAACTGCTGTAAGTGTTGCCTCAACACCTTTTGCCTCTAGCTTTCCAACGGCCACCCTTGCCGAAAAACAAGGAAATGGATCTGCCTATCTTTTTTATGCAAATACCTCATCAGCACAAGTAACTCGAGGTTATGCTGCAGGTAGTATTCAAATTGTATATTCCAATCCTGAAGAAATGCTCCATTTCCCTTTTAGTTTTGGAAATTCCTATACGGATTATTTTCTTGCAACCTTTAACAGTGGCGGCTCTAATTATACTCGTAGAGGAAGTACCACTGTAACGGCTGATGCAACAGGTACACTTACAACACCCGCAGGAACATTTTCGAATGTACTTCGTGTTCGTATTTTTCAAGACTATCAAGATTCAACAAACATAAGTGGTAGCTCAATTATTATTAACTATACTAATACTGAATACTTCTGGTATAAAGATGGTTATCATTATCCCTTAGCAACTTCCTACACCTTTGTCAGCAGCGGTTCGCCAAGCTCCGGTGGTAGCTATTTTATTCCCTCAACTATTGGTATAGATGAAAACAGTGAGTTCGAAAGCAACATTCGTATTTTCCCCAATCCTGCTAAGTCAGAATTAACGGTTTCATTAAACATGGAAACACCCAAGACGCTTCATGTAAGCTTGATGAACCTTTTGGGCGAAAAAGTGCTTGAGATAGAATCGGACCCAATTGCAGGAAGTGAAAAGGTTGTTAGAATGCAGCTCGATAACTTGAGCAGCGGCATTTATATAGCGAATGTAAGTAGCGGAGATTTAACAACCACACGAAAAATAGTTGTTGAATAACATATTGTTTTTTAATATTTCATTTCTCAAACTCTGTCTAGTGCAGAATGAGAATGAGAATGAGAAACAGAATGAGAATGAGAATGAGAATGAGAAAATCCCGCGCTCTCATTCTGCTTCTCATTCTGCAAAAACCCTCGCTCACATTCTGTTTCTCATTCTGATTCATCCCGCTCTCATTCTGTTTATGTATTATTTTTTTAATCAAAATCATTAGGACAGATTTTTAATCATAGCATATAATATCCTCGAAAGTTCATCAGCCATTTTTAAAAAATAGTTAAAGTCTTCATTTTTTAAAACTTCTTCATCGTGTAAAATATCAAGAACCGCAGCACATTCAAATATTGAAGCTCTTGAAATTACAAAATAATTTTTCCTATCCGCTTTAGAGTATTTGCCTGATCCTTCTGCAATATTCAGTACAATGCTGAAGGAGCTCTTCCTAATTGATCTTTTACATAATTATCTAACTTGTTTTTCAAAATCAGCTTTTTGCATTCACCATGAAATATCTTGGCTTTTTTATAAACTTCAAGCTTTTGGAATTCGAACATATAGTTCAGTTTTGTATAAATAAAATCAGAATGTGAAACAGAATGAGAATGAAAATGAGAATGAGAATGAGAATGAGAATGAGAATGAGAATGAGAAAAACCCTCGCTCTCATTCTGTTTCTCATTCTGATTCATCCCGCTCTCATTCTGTTTCACATTCTGATTCATCACCCAGCCCAACCTTCCCTATCCAAACTTCTATACTGAATTGCCTCCGCCAAATGCTCAGTTTCAATTTGCTCACTACCTGCTAAATCAGCTATTGTGCGTGCTACTTTTAATATTCTATCATAAGCTCTGGCCGACAATCCCAATCGCTCCATTGCTTTTTTTAAAAGTGTTGAACCTGCATCGCTAATGACACAGATACGTTGCAACATTTTGGGCGACATCTGCGCATTGCAATGTACCTCTTCTATAGCCTCAAAACGCTTCAACTGCAAATCGCGGGCACGAACAACACGCTCGCGAACACTTTCACTTTTCTCCGAAAAACGTTTCGCAGTTAGTTCCGAAAAAGCAACCGGAGTTACCTCTACATGAATATCAATCCTATCTAACAAGGGACCTGAAACTTTATTCAAATATTTTTGCACCACTCCGGGGCCACATACACATTCCTTTTCGGGATGGTTGTAATACCCGCAAGGACAAGGATTCATAGAAGCCACCAACATAAAACTTGCAGGATATTGTACCGAAAATTTTGCTCGCGAAACAGTAATGGTTCTGTCTTCGAGAGGCTGTCGCATTACCTCCAAAACAG
>Ga0268298_10007109_pt1 | contig 10005 bp, 8 predicted proteins | sample WWTPWeurt_MetaG_FD_194462 | JGI IMG/M metagenome (GOLD analysis project Ga0268298, IMG submission 194462) | Activated sludge microbial communities from WWTP in Nijmegen, Gelderland, Netherland - WWTP Weurt | ecosystem: Engineered > WWTP > Aerobic digester > Activated sludge | place: Netherlands... | reverse complement strand
CGGTCGTGACGACGGCGGTTTTTCAAACGTACCGGCCGGAGGGACGCCCGGGCCGACGACCGACGGCGAATCGTCCCCGGCCCCTGGACAAGGAGACCCCATGCGCGTTTTGATCTGCACCACCCCCATTCGACCCGTTCCGACGGATTACCCCCCGCTCGGCGCCATGGCCGTTCTCCAGTCGCTCGAGGCGGCGGGCCACGACCCCGTGTTCTACGACATCGATTGTTTCCGTCCCTCCTTGGAGGAAGCCGTGGCGGCCATCGCGGCCTTCAAGCCCGAGGCCATCGGTGTGAGCGCCGTCGTTTCCACGGCGTACGCCCACACCCAGCGGCTGTGCCTGGCTTTAAAAAAGGCCCTGCCGGACATCCCCTTGGTCGTGGGGGGGAACCTGGCCGCCAGCGCGGAATTGCTGCACCGCCGTTGCGCCGTGGATTTTTGCGTCGTGGGCGAAGGCGAACGAACGAGCGTGGCCCTGGTCGACGCCCTGGCCCGGGGGCCCTGGCGGACGGACAAGGAACGTTTCCGATCCATCAAGGGCCTGACCTTCCTCGGGGCCGACGGCCAGGTCGTGTTCACCGGCTACCCGGACCCCCTGTCGCCCGAGGAGTTCCGCGACCCGGATTACACGTGGCTCGATCGGTTTTCCCGCATCGACAATTTCATCGGCGACCCCTTTTCCCGACCGGATTTCGCCCGGGACCCCCGCTCCTACGCCCCCCACCGAAAGGGCATGAAGCTGGGCACGGTGACCTCCGCCAAGGGCTGCGTGTCCCGTTGCACCTTTTGTCACCGGTGGGACAAAGGCTACCGCCCCTACGGGGCCGAGGCCGTCGTCCGGAAAATCCAATATCTGAAGGACCGCTACAACGTGGGGTTTTTCTATTTCGGCGACGAGAATTTCGGCTCCGACCGGGCGAACCTCGACGAATTGATCGAGGCCTTGAAACCCCTGGACATCCTGTACGTGGTCGGCGGCGTTCGGTGCCGCTCCGTGGACCCGGACCTTCTGCGCCGCATGAAGGAGAGCGGCTGCGTGGCGCTCTATTACGGCATGGAGTCCGGCAGCCCGGACATCCTGCAGGTGATGGAAAAAGTGGCGACGCTGGAGCACAACCGAAACGCCGCCCGCTGGACCCGCGAGGCCGGGCTCTACACGGTGGTTCAATTGGTGCTCGGCATGCCCGGCGAATGCCCCCGCACCATCGATGAAACCCTGGCCTTCGTCAAGGAAGTCACCGAACCCTTGCCGGAGCCGCCCCACAAATACCTGAGCATCAATTACATCCAGGCCCTGCCGGGAACCCCGGTGTACGAGTACGGCCGCGTCCGGGGCCTGATTGGAAGCTCCCCCGAGGCGGAGGAGGCGTACCTGATGAAGGTGTCCGACGTGGACGCTTCGGACGACACGAAGTTCATCAATTTCACCGATTGGGACACTCTGACGGTCCAGAGTTGGCGCTTCAAAATCCTCTACGAAGCCGAGGCCCATTGGTACCGCCGCCGCGGGTGGAAGACTCGAACCGATGTGGAGGTTCAAGGGCGACGGGTTAAGGAGCGGGATTACTACACGGAGGGCGGGTATTTCAATCTCAAAACCATGATGCACCGGCCTTGGTTTTTCCGCTACGTATGGCCGGTGCGGCACCTCTATTATTACGCCTACCCCTTCGCCAAGGATTTCGTCCGGCTTCCGTTCCGGGAGTTCCTGGGCATCCTGGGCCATTGGTTCCGTTGCCGGTGGCGGCGGCCCACGGACTCGGCGGCGCTGGTGTCCCTGCGCCGGACGATGAAGGCGCTGATCCCCCCGGCCGCCACGCCCAGCGAGGAAAACATGGGGCCCCTGCGCGCCGGGCGCTGACGGGCGGACCGATTTGACGAATCCAATTTGTGACCACGACAGGAGAAACGTCCATGGCTGATAACAGCAAAGTCTCAAACCCGTATTACACCTACGGCATCCTTTACCTTTCGCCCAACTTCAAGGAATGGGAAGCCGCCAAGGGAAAACGCTACGAGGAGTACCGGCGCGCTTGGGTCGAACGCATCGCGTCTTTCGACGCCGGGGATTTCCCGCTCAACATCAACGTCGAAGTGACCTCGCGGTGCAACCTGGCCTGCACGTTTTGCACCCAGTCGTCGCTGCGTCCGGACCAGCTCGGCGACCTGCCCTTTGAAATCTACACCAAGGTCATGGCCGAAGCGGCCGAATACCATCTGCCGGCGGCGAACCTCAACGGGCTGGGGGAACCGCTCCTCACCCGACACCTTCCGGAAATGATCGCCTTCGCCAAGCAAAAGGGCCTGGTGGACGTCATGTTCCACACCAACGCCACCATCATGACGGAAAAAATCGCCAAGGACCTCATCGAGGCCGGGTTGGACAAGATCATCTTCTCCATGGATTCCCCCGAGAAGGAAACCTACGAGTCCATGCGGATCAACGCGAAGTTCGAAAACGCGCTCAAGAACATCCGGTTGTTCGCCAAAGTCCGCGAAAGCCTCGGTCGGAAGACGCCGACCATCCGTTTGACCATGGTGGTCACCGACCGCAACGCCCACCAAGTCAAGGATTTCGTGAAACTCTGGCAGCCCATCGCCGACCAGATCACCCTCCAGGACCTGACCTGGCGCACCAAGCTGCTGGACAACGGCGAATGGTCCAACAAGGAAAAGAGCGCCATCCCCATGGACATGGAGGAGATTCGACAGAAAGCCCGGGAGCACAAGCTGTCGTTCGTGTGCCCCGCCCTTTTCCAAAGCGCCTGGCTGTTCTGGAACTCGGACATCATCCCCTGCAGCAACCCCAACGCGCGCCAGCACATGGTCATGGGGAACGTCAAAAACGCCACGCTCAAACAGGTGTGGGACGGCGAACCCTATCGGGAGCTCCGCAAGCTCCACTTGGAAGGGCGTTGGGAAGAGCACCCCGTCTGCAAGGACTGCGAGGTGCCGATGGTGGAGCTCTACAAGGCGCTCCAAAGCCGGAACGTCGTCTTCGGCGCGACGGAGGAAAACAACCGCCAGCTGGTGTCGCCCCTGGCGATTCCCGTCGTCTCCGAAAAATCCCAGGACGTGACCTCCGGGGAGGACATCGTGAACCGGATCAAACGCGAAAAGGGAATGGCCTGAGCCGGGCCCGACGGACAATCCCATGACGGACCGACCCGCCCCCGCGCCTTCCCCGGCGGACGTTCTCCGCCTGGTGGAGGAGTGCGTGGCGGCGTTGAACGAACTCCTGCCGGCCGCCGAGCGGCTGGCGTTTTCCCCGACGGCCCCGTTGTACGACGGGAGCGGCGCCATGGATTCCCTGTCGCTGGTCAACTTCATCGTCATCGCCGAAGGGAAAATCAAGGAGCGGTTCGGGGTGGACGCGGTGTTGTACCGCGAACACACGCTGGAAAATCCCGCGCACCCCTTCCGCAACGTTCAAGCCTTCGCCGAGCACGTGCGCGGCGCGGTGGCCGCGGCGGCGCCGCCCGCCTAGGACCCCCGCGTGGACCGTCCCCCGCGTCTGTTGGTGGTCTCGGATTTCACGGCCGACAACCTGGCCGCCGCCCTTCGCGGGCGGTCGCCGGCCTGGACGGTGACGACGGCCCCCTTCGGCCAGACCCATCAGACGTTGCTCGATTTTTCGGCCCCGGTCTGGGCCGGCGCGCCGGAGTATCTGGTCCTGTGGACGCGCCCGGAAGCGGCCTTCCCGTCCTTCCGCGGCGTCACCGGCGGCCGGACCCCGCCCCGGCCCGCGCTCGAAGCCGAGGTCGATGAATTCCTGGCCGCGGTGGCCCGGGCGGCGGAGCGGGTGCGCGCGGTGTTCGTGCCGCTCTGGGTGTCGACCGGCGCCACCCGGGGGTGGGGCCCCATCGACGCTTTCCACGACCACGGCGTCTCCGCGACCTTGGATTTCCTGAACGACGCCCTCCGGCGCCTGGCGCGGCGGACGAAAAATATTTTTCCCCTGGACGCGGAGCGGTGGCTTCGGGCCGCGGGCGGGGACCGGGCCTACAGCCCCCGCGGCTGGTACCTGGGCAAAATCCCCTTCGTGCCCGACGTGTTCAAGCGGGCCGCCGACGACGTCGCCGAGGCGGTGCGGACGCTCGAGGTCGGTCCCCGGAAATGGCTGATCGTGGATTTGGACGACACCCTGTGGGGCGGCGCCCTGGGCGAGGTGGGGCGGGACAAAATCCTCCTGGGCGGCCACGACCCCGCCGGCGAAGCCTTCGCGGACGTCCAGCGGGAGCTCGCGGCCCTCAAGGCCCGCGGGGTCCTCCTGGCCATCGCCAGCAAAAACGACGAGGCCGTGGTCCGGGACGCCTTCGACCGCCACCCGGACATGGTGCTGCGCTGGACCGATTTCGCCGCCGCGCGGATCAATTGGGACGACAAAGCCAAGAACATCGCGGACCTGGCGGCGGAACTGCGGCTGGGCCTAAACGCGGCCGTCTTCATCGACGATCATCCCGCGGAGCGGGACCGGGTGCGCAACGCCCTGCCCGAGGTGCTCGTCCCGGACTGGCCGGCGGACCCGGCCCTGGCCCCCCAGGCCCTCCGCACCCTGGCCGCCTTCGACGCGGTGGCGGTGTCGGAGGAGGACCGGCGGCGGACGGCCTTGTACGCGGAAGAGAAAGCCCGGGCGGCGGCGGCCCCGGGCGGAAGCCGCGACGCCTGGCTGAAATCCCTCGGCGCGACCGTTTGGGTGAATCGCTTGAACGACGCCGATTTGACCCGGGCCGCCCAGTTGCTGAACAAGACCAATCAAATGAATTTGGCGACCCGGCGCTTGACGGAAGGCGAACTGCGCGCCTGGGCCGCCCCCGCCCACCGGCGTTTCTTCACCTTTCGGGTCGCCGACAAGTTCGGCGACGCGGGGCTCGTGGGGTTGGGAAGCGTCGAAGTCGAGCATGGAAAAGCGCGCGTCACGGACTTCGTTTTAAGCTGCCGCGTTCTGGGCCGCGGCGTCGAGCGGACCGTCCTGAGCGTCCTGGCGGCCGAGGCCAAGGCTCTGGGCGCCGCGACCGTGACGGCGACCCTGGTCCCGACCGAACGCAACCGCCCCTGCGCGGAATTTTGGGAGCGGGAATCCGGTTTTGAAAAAAGCCCGGACGGCGCCTACGTCCTCGATCTGGCCCGGGCCTATCCCGCGCCGGACCACCTGACGGTGGCCCGAGCCTCCGCGTGAAACGCCGATGAGCGCCCCGGGCGATTTGGCCAAGGACCTGGCCCGGTTCTGGGCCGATGTGGAGGGGGACACGTTGCTGGTCCATACGGACGTGGCCCGGCTCAACACCCCGCTGCCCCCGGCGCCCCGGGACGTTCAATTGGAGCGGTTGTTTGACATTCTACGGTCCGCGGCGGGGGGACGGACCCTGCTGTTGCCCACGTTCAACTACGACTACCCCCGCACCCGGGTGTACGACGTGCGCGGGGACGCCGGTCAGGTGGGGGTGTTGAACGACCACATCCGCCGGCGGCCGGGCGTCGTCCGGACCCGGACGCCGATTTTTAATTTCGCCGTGGTGGGCGGCGGGTGGTCCCCGGCGGCGAACGAGAACCCCTTCTCCGCCGAATCCGTTTTCGGCGAGTGCGTCCGGCGGAAATCCGAGCTGGTGCTTTTCGGCGGGACCTTCGCCGTGACCTTTTTGCACCGGGTCGAGGAAATCGCCGACGTGGGCTACCGTTACCTCAAACCCTTTCCGGGAACGATCGTGGACGGCGACCATCGGGAAACGGTGCGCTTCGTTTACCGCGTGCGTCCCGCCCGGGGCGCGCGCCTGGATTACGATTGGGAACGGTTGGCCGACGATCTGCGGGACCGGGGCCTTCTGCGCTCCGCGCCCCTGGGCCGCGGTCGGGGCCTTCGGTGCCGGGCCGACCTCGTGGCGGCCGATTGGGCGGAGCGGCTGCGGGCCGACCCGTTTTACCTGCTGACGGCGGAGTCCCGCCGGGAATTGGAGGCGCTTCAACGGCGCGTGGGCGGCCGCCTGACCTTGGAGAACGTGGAGGGGCGCGACGCCGCGCCCGCCGAAAACCTATGACATCGACGACGGACCCCCTCGGCCGCGATCTTTACGATCTGGCCAAAACCCTTTTCCCCTTTCCGCGCAGCCTGACCGGAAACGGGGTGCGGCGCACCCTGGCCGAGATCCAAAAACATTTGCCCGGCCTGGCGGTGCACGAGGTGCCCTCGGGGACCCGGGCCTTCGACTGGACGGTGCCCGACGAGTGGAACGTGGAGGACGCCTACGTGCTGGACGCGCGGGGTCGGCGGGTGATCGACTGGAAAAAAAACAACCTCCACCTGGTCGGTTATTCCGTGCCGGTGGACGTGACGCTCTCCCGGGAGGAGTTGGATCAACACCTGCACTCGCTCCCGAACCAACCGACGGCCATTCCGTACGTGACCTCCTATTACGCCCGGCGATGGGGGTTTTGCCTGTCGCATCGGGCGCGTCGGGCCCTTAAAAAAGGGACATACCGAGCCGTGATCAAATCCCGCCTGGCGCCGGGTTCCATGACCTACGGGGAACTGCTCCTCCCCGGGCGGGAGCCCGCCGAGGTTTTGTTGTCGACCTACGTGTGCCACCCCTCCATGGCCAACAACGAATGTTCCGGGCCGGCCGTGACGACGTTCCTGGCGAAGGCCCTGGCCGCCCGAACGGCGCGGCGGTTGTCCTACCGGGTGGTCTTCGTGCCGGAAACCATCGGCGCCATTCTCTATCTTAGCCGGAACCTCGAGGCCCTGCGCCGGTCCACCGTCGCCGGCTACGTCGTGACCTGCGTGGGGGACGACCGCGTCTATTCGTTCCTCCCGTCCCGTCTCGGCGACACGCTGGCCGACCGGATGGCGCGCCACGTGCTGAAACACCGGGCGCCCCGGGCGCGACACTATTCCTATTTGCAACGGGGCAGCGACGAGCGGCAGTACGGCTGGCCCGGGGTGGATTTGCCCGTGGCCTCCATCATGCGGAGCAAATACCACGAATACCCCGAATACCACACCTCCCTGGACGATCTGAAATTCATTTCTCCCCGGGGGTTGGCGGGGGCGTACCGCGTTCTTCAGGAAACCCTGGACGGCCTCGAGTCCAACGGGACGTTTCAAACGACGGTGCTCGGCGAACCCCAGTTGGGGCCCCGGGGCCTCTACGCCAGCCTGGGCACCAAGAAAACCGACGCCCGGGCGGAAGATTATCTCAACCTCCTCGCCTACTGCGACGGCACTCGCGACTTGCTGGCCGTGGCCGAAATCATTCAACGGCCCTTGGCCGATTGCGCCCAATGGGCGGCGCTCCTGATGGAGCACGGCCTTCTGCGGAGGACCGCGTGACAGGGGTTCCCCCCATGCCCCGGGCCTTGGCCCGGGGAAAAAGCGCCCAGTGCTTGCGCGGGGTCCATGCCCCGCGCAAGCGGTGGCCGACCGCGGAGCGGGAGGCCATCCCTTGACCGCGTCCGCCGACCTTTTCGATTGGGAACGGCAAAACGCCTTCGCCCGGCTGTCCGGGGACGCCAACCCCCTGCACGTCGATCCCGCCGCCGCCCGGCGGCTTCTCTTCGGGCGGGCCGTGGTCCACGGGGTGCACGGCGTTCTGCGGGCGCTCGACCGATGGGCCGCCGGCGGTTCCGGCCCGGTTCGCCTCCTCCGGCTTCGGGCGTCCTTCGCCAAGCCGTTGTTCGTGGGCGAGGAGGCGCGCTGGCGTCCCACCGAGGACGCCCCCGGCCGGTCGGCCGGCGAATGGCTTTGGCGGGACGGCGTCCGCCACACGATCCAATGGACCTGGGCCGAGGACCCGCGGCCCCGGACGGCGGCGATGCCGTCGGCGGCGCCCCCGCCGCGGACGCCCGCCCCGACTCCGCCCGCCGGCGCCGCCCAAGGCGAAATCCCCACGCCACTGGAGGGGGAAGGCGCGGCGCGCCTTTTCCCGGCCGCCTTTAAGCGCTTTCCGCCGGGCCAGCTGGCCGCCCTCTTGGCGACGACCCGTCTCGTGGGCATGGAGTGTCCCGGCGAACATTCGATTTTTTCCGAGATCGATTTGACGGACAACGACCGGACGGACCCCCGGTTGTCCTACACGGCGCGGGCCGCCCACCCGGCGCTGAAAATGATTTTGCTCGACGTCCACGGCCCGGGCCTGTCGGGTCAACTCAAAACCTTCGTGCGCCCGTCGGCCGTCGACCAGTTGCCCTACGCCGAGGCGATTCGGCGGGTCCGCCCGGGGGAGTTCGCGGACCGGCGGGCCCTGGTGGTCGGCGGGTCCCGAGGGGCGGGGGAAGCCGCGGTCAAGTTGCTTTGCGCCGGCGGGGCGGAGACGACGGCCACCTATTTCCAGGGCGAGGCCGACGCGCGGCGGGTCCGGGCGGACGTGGAGTCGGGAAAGGGGCGCGTGCGCTTCCGCGCCCTGGACGTGGTGGACCCGGCCGCGCTGGCGTCCCTGGCGGCGGAGTCCCCGGCGCCCACGCACCTCTATTTTTTCGCCACGCCGTCCATCGCGCCCGCGCGGCGGGACGTTTTCTCGCCGGCGCTGTTTCACGACTACGCCCGGGTCTACGTGGACGCCTTCGCCGGGCTGGCCCAGGCCCTGGCGGCCCGGGGAACCGGGTTCGCCCTGTTTCCGTCCTCCGTTTTCGTCGCCGAGACCCCCCCGGGGTTCGCCGAATACGCCGCGGCCAAGGCGGCCGGCGAAATCGCGGCCCGCGCCCTGGAGCGCGCCCGGCCCGGGTTTCGCGTGACGTCGCCGCGCTGGCCCCGGGTGGCGACGGACCAAACCGCCGCCGTCGTGGGCGCCCCCGCCCCCGACCCGGTCCCCCTTTTGTTGGAAGCCCTTCGGTCCGAGGCCGTACGCCCCGGACCGATCGGCGTGCCCGCGGGAGCGCCTTCGGCGCCCCCGACGGACCAGCGAAGCACGTCCATTCCCCCAAACGAGGAACCGTCATGAATCCAAGCCCCCCGCCGTTGCCGGCGTTTTCCGACTTCCGCATCGGGTTTCACCCCGAGGACCGCGCCAAGGTGTTTTCCATGTGGAACGAAGTGTTCGACTCCCAAAAGTGGACCGAAGGCAAGTTCACCCAGCTCTTCGAGGACAAGTGGGCCCGGTGGAACGGCCTGGCCGCCGTCGCCACCTCCAGCTGGGCGGGCGGCGCCCTGGCCTGCCTGGAGTATTTTCAAATCAAGGGAAAGAAAGTGCTGTGCCCCACCAACACCTTCATGGCCACGCCGCTGTCGGTGGTGAAGGCGGGCGGGGAGGTCGTGTTCGGGGATTGCAACCGGACGGACCTGTGCCTGAGCTACGACGCGGTGGTCGACGCCGCGTCGAAGCACGATCTGGGCGCGGTGTGGCTCGTCCACATCGGCGGCCACATCGCCTTCGACACCGAGCGGATCGCCGCCTTCTGCCGGTCCAAGGGGATCCCCCTGATCGAAGACTGCGCCCACGCCCACGGCGCCTCCTGGAACGGGAAAAAACCCGGCGCCTGGGGCGACGCGGGGGTCTATTCCTTCTACGCGACCAAATCGGTCTCGACGGGCGAAGGCGGCATGCTCGTCAGCCGCCACGCGGCGCTGATCGAGTTCGCCAAGAAATACCGGAACTACGGCAAGTTCGATTACGCCGTGGCGGGCCTCAACTACCGGATGTCGGAGTTCACGGCGGCGCTCGGCGTGGCCCAGATCGACCGGCTGGAGGAAATCACCGCCTGGAAAAACGAAATGGCGGAAAAACACCTGAACCCGCGCTACGGCGCGCGGCTCAAAATGCCGGCGGGCATGGTTTCCGGCTACTACAAATACATCGTCTTCGAGCCCATCGAGAAATCGACGGGCAAAGTGTACGACGTGTTGTGCCACGCCCTGATGAAACACCCGGGCGAATTTCCGAACGCCCAATGGGTCGCGCAAAACCATTGGTGCGTGCCGTTGTATTTCCATCCCACTCTCTCCCCCACGGGGGACAAAAGGAGCGTTCACGTATGAAAGCGTTGGTCACCGGCGGGTCGGGGTTTATCGGGTCG
>Ga0268298_10007108_pt1 | contig 10006 bp, 12 predicted proteins | sample WWTPWeurt_MetaG_FD_194462 | JGI IMG/M metagenome (GOLD analysis project Ga0268298, IMG submission 194462) | Activated sludge microbial communities from WWTP in Nijmegen, Gelderland, Netherland - WWTP Weurt | ecosystem: Engineered > WWTP > Aerobic digester > Activated sludge | place... | reverse complement strand
ACCGGCGCCGGTGTCTGGGCGCTGCTGGCCCGCCGTCCGGCGTAACGACCGCCATGGCCTTACGCTGAAGTTCAGTCTTACGGGAGTGACAGCATGGGCAATGCCTACGTCATCGGGCACATCACGGTGAAGGAAGCCGAAAAATGGGACACCTACCGCAGCGGGGTACCGGCCACCCTGGCGCCGTGGGGCGCCGAACTGGTCTTGCGCGGCAGGAATGCGAGGGTGCTGGCCGGGGAACATGCGCATACGGACGTCGTCGTGATCCGCTTTCCCGACCGCGCTGCGGCTGAGGGCTGGCACGCGTCGCCGGCCTACCAGGCGCTGCTACCGCTGCGACAAAGCGCCGCCGACGTCGTGCTGGTGACTTATGACGAATGACCCGATCGCGGTTCCCTCGCGCACGGCGCGCGTCGGCGCGGTGCTCGGCGGCTACCTGATCGCCGCGCTAGTGGCGGCGCTGGCGGTGCGTATCAGCCATGCCGGGCTACCGCCGGAAGAGGCTGCGGGCGGCATGGCCGCCTTTGGCATGGCTTTCATGTATCTCGCCGTGTTCTGCCTGCTGGCGCTGATTCACAGCGGTATTCTGCTGTGCTGGCTGCGCGGTGCGGTGCGCCTCAGGTGGCTGGCCCTCGGTGCGGCAGCGGCGGCGCTGGCGAGCTTCGTGCTCGGTTTCATGCTGATGGCGATAATGGTCTGAGGGTGGTCGCGCGACTGCCGGCCATCCTGCGACCGTGGCGCCGGATCGGTTCGAACGCGCAGCGCGGCGAGTACCGTACAATCGGGGCATTCCTTCCCCAATTGACGACCGAGGTCCCCGATGGCAAAACCCAATTATTCGTTCGAAAAGCGCCAGAGAGATCTCGCCAAGAAAGCCAAGAAGGAAGAAAAGCGCCTGCGCAAAGCCGCCGGCCCCGCCAGTCCCGAGGGTACGGATAATCCCGATCCGGCAGCCCCGCCGCCGGCAAGCGAGGTAAAAACCCAGGATTGAGTTGCGCCGTGCCCGGTCTCAGCGGCCGAGCCGGTACACCGCCAGGCTGCCGAGGAAGTTGGGTTCTTCCGTGACCTGGCTTCCGGCTTCGTCCAGCACCTGCCGCTCGCGGATGACGAGCCCCATCTTGTCGCACAGCGCTTCGAAGTCGAGGATGGTGAAGAAGCGCAGGTTGGGCGTGTCGAACCATTCGTAGGGCAGGTCCTCCGACACCGGCATGCGCCCGGTCATCACCGCCATGCGGTTCTTCCAATAGGAAAAGTTGGGGAAGCTGACCACCGCCTCGCGCCCGACGCGCAGCATTTCGCTCAGGATGCGCTCGGTGTGGCGCACGGTCTGCAGGGTGCGCGAGAGCACGACGTGGTTGAAGGTCTGGTCCTCGAAGCCCGCCAGGCCCTGCTCGAGATTGCCCTGGATCACGTTGATGCCGTTGCCGATGGCAGCCAGCACCCCGGCGTCTTCGAGTTCGACGCCGTAGCCCTTGGCGCCGCGCTCCTCGATCAGGCGCTTCAGCAGCGAGCCGTCGCCACAACCGAGGTCGAGCACGCGCTCCCCCGGCTGCACCCAGCTGGCGATCAGGTCGAAATCGGCTCTTTCCGGGGCGGCACTCACAGCTTTACCCTCTTCAGGTAGGTATCGACCACGGCGTGGTAGTGCGGGTCGTCCATCAGGAAGGAATCATGACCATGTTCGCTTTCGATCTCGGCGAAGGCCACATCCTGTCCGTTATGCACCAGGGCATGCACGATTTCGCGCGAGCGCGCGGGCGAGAAGCGCCAGTCGCTGGAGAATGCAACGACGAGAAACCCCGCCCGGGCGACGCCGAGCGCCGCCGCAAGGTTGCCGTCGGCAACGCGCGCCGGATCGAAATAATCCAGCGCGCGGGTCATCAGCAGGTAGGTGTTGGCGTCGAAGAAACCGGCGAACTTGTCGCCCTGGTAGTGCAGGTAGGACTCGACCTCGAACTCGACGTCGAAACCGTAGCTGCCGGCTTCGGGGCGACGCTTGCGGCCGAATTTCTCGGCCATCTGGTCCTCGGCAAGATAGGTGATGTGACCCAGCATGCGCGCCAGACGCAGGCCGCGCCAGGGATGGACGCCATGTTCGTAGTAGTGGCCGTCGTGAAAGTCCGGGTCGGTCAGGATGGCCTGGCGCGCGACGTCGTTGAAGGCGATGTTCTCCGCCGTGAGATTCGGCGCCGCGGCGATGACGATGGCGTGCCGGACGCGCTCGGGATAGGTGATGGTCCAGCGCAGCGCCTGCATGCCGCCCAGGCTGCCGCCCATCACGGCAGCCCATGCGTCGATGCCTAGCTGGTCGGCGAGTCGCGCCTGGGCATGCACCCAGTCGACCACGGCGACCATCGGAAAGTCCGCGCCCCAGGGCTTGCCGCTGGCGGGGTTGATCGACTTCGGCCCGGTGGAGCCATGGCAACCGCCGAGGTTGTTTACACCGACGATGAAGAAGCGGTCGGTGTCGAGCGGCCGGCCGGGGCCGACGATGTTGTCCCACCAGCCGAGGTTGGCGGTGGGTTTGCCAAACTCGTCCGCCGTATGGCCGGCGACGTGGTGATGGCCGGAGAGCGCATGGCAGACCAGGATGGCGTTGGACCTGGCGGCGTTGAGCGTGCCGTAGGTTTCATAAACCAGGTCGAACGCCGGCAGCACTCCGCCGCCCCTGAGCCGGAGGGGCTGGTCGAAATGCGCGATTTGCGCTTTGACGGTGCCGACGCCTGCTGCCATGGGTCAAAGTCTATCCAGTTGTTCGCCGATTTTGTCGGGTTCGTCCGACTTGAGCAATTTGGCGACGCGCACGGCGAGCTGCGCGGCGTCGGACGTCATTACCTGCTGCTTGACTTCGAGCAACTGCGCCGGATGCATGGAAAACTCGCGCAGGCCCATGCCGAGCAGCAGGCGGGTCAGCTTCGGGTCGCCGGCCATTTCGCCGCACACCGCCACCGGCATGCCCACCCGCTGCCCACTCTGGATGGTCATTGAAATCAGCTTGAGCACCGCCGGATGCACGGGATCGTAGAGGTGGGCCACCGCATCGTCGCTACGGTCGATCGCCAGCGTGTACTGGATCAGGTCGTTGGTGCCGATCGAGAGGAAATCCAAGCGGCGCAGGAAGGGGCCGAGCGCCAGCGCTGCAGCGGGAATTTCAATCATGCCGCCGATTTCGATGGCGTCGAACTTTTGCCGCGATTCGCGCAACTGGAGCCGGGCGAGCTCTATCAGGCTCAGGGTCTGCTCGATCTCCTGGGCATGGGCCAGCATCGGGACCAGCAGGCGCACCCGGCCGTAGTGCGAGGCGCGCAGGATCGCCCGCAACTGCACCAGGAAGAGCTGCGGCTCGGCCAAACAGAAACGGATCGCGCGCAGACCCAGCGCCGGATTGGCTGCGGAGCGGTTGCCGGCGCGATTGCGCAGCGCACGCGCCTCCTTGTCGGCGCCGATGTCGAGTGTGCGGATGGTCACAGGGCGTCCGCCCAGCGTCTTGACCACGCTGCGGTAGGCTTCGAACTGCTCGTCTTCGCCCGGTAGCTCGTCGCGGTTCATGAAGAGGAACTCGGTGCGGAACAGGCCGACGCCGTCGGCGCCGACTTCGATCGCCCGTTCGGCGTCCTGCGGCAGTTCGATGTTGGCGTGGAGCGCGACTTCCTCGCCGTCGAGCGTACGCGCCCGGCCCGTCACCAGGCGCTGGAGCTTGGCGCGCTCGAGCAGGAGCTCGCTCTTCCTGAGCCGGTACTCGGCCAGCACGCTCGGGGTGGGTTCGACGATCAGCACGCCGCGCGTGCCATCGACGATCAGCAGATCGTCGTCCTGGATCAGCGGGCGGGCATGCTGCATGCCGACCACCGCCGGAATCGCCAGGCTGCGCGCGACGATGGCGGTGTGCGAGGTACTGCCGCCCATGTCGGTGACGAAACCGCCGATCTTGAGCGTCTTGAACTGAATGGTGTCGGCCGGCGAAAGATCGTTGGCGACCACGATCAGGTCGTCCTCGGTGGGACTCGCCTTGCGCTTTACCAGCTTGCGCTGCTTGCCCTGCAGAACCTTGAGCACGCGCTCGACCACCTGCACGATGTCGTGCTTGCGCTCGCGCAGGTAAGCGTCCTCGAATTCGTCGAACTGGTCCACCACCAGCTGCATCTGCTGCACCATCGCCCACTCGGCGTTGCAGCGGCGTTCGCGGATCAGCTCGCGCACACCGTCGGTCAGCGCCGGGTCCACCAGGATCATGGCATGCACATCGACGAAGGCGGAAAGCTCGGCCGGCGCTCCGGGCACGCTGGCCTCGGCGCGCAGGGTGTCGAGCTCGGCATCGGCCGTGGCCACGGCATTGTCGAAGCGCTCCAGTTCGCCCGCCACGTCGCGCTCGCGCAGCTGGTAGTGGGCGACTTCCAGCGCCGCGTGCGAAACCAGGTGCGCCCTCCCGATCGCGATGCCGCCCGAGACCGCCTGGCCGTGGAGGCTGAAGGTCACGGTTTCGCCCCGCCGCCGGGCCGCCCCAAGGCGGGGCAAGCGTTCTCCGGAGCCGGCAGCGCCGGCGAACCTTTGTCACCCTCGCCCATGGGGGCGCAGGCAGGGTTTCGCGGAGCACTGCTCCGCGCTGCCGCAGCCGGCTGGCTGTGCAAAGCCAGCCGTGGAACGGGGTTGGGGGGTGGGCAGTTCATTCGTCTTCGCCGAATTTGCCGGCGATCAGGGCCTGCAGGGCCGCGGCGGCCTCTTCGGCGCGCTCGCCCTCGGTGTCGATGATGACGGTCGAGCCCTTGCCCGCCGCCAGCATCATCACCCCCATGATGCTCTTGGCATTGATGCGACGGCTGCCGCGCTCCATCCAGACCTCGCAGGGAAAGGAACCGGCGAGCTGGGTCAGCTTGGCCGAGGCACGGGCGTGCAGGCCGAGCTTGTTGGTGATTTCGGCTTCGATGCGCGGCATCAGTGCTTGAGCATGTTGAGTACGCCGTCGCGGCCGCCGCCGACGGCGCGGGTCACCAGGGTTTCCATGTCCTTGTCGCGGTAGGCGATGGCGCGCAGCAGCATGGGCAGGTTAACGCCGGCGATACCCTCGATGCGTCCGGGTTCCAGCAGCTTCATGGCCAGGTTGGACGGCGTGCCGCCATAGATGTCGGTCAGGACCAGCACGCCACGTCCGGTATTGACCAGCTTCAGCATGTCGCGCGCCAGCGGCAGGGCATCCAGCGGGTCGTCCTGCGCGGCGATGCCGAGCTGCGCGATCTGCAGCGGCCGCTTGTTGAGCACGTGGCAGGCGCACTGGATCAGCGCTTCGCCGTATGTGCTGTGGGTGAGCAGGAAGATTCCGATCATGGCGCCATTCTATCGGATCAGCATCCACGCCAGAACCAGCGTGGCCGCCAGCGCGAAGGCGATGCCCAGGCGCCGGGCCCAGCGCCGCTTGTCGGCTTCGAGCGCATTGTCGGCATCGACGATGCGCCGAATCCGCTTCAGGGCCGCGATGCCGACGGTGCGCCGCACCGCGCGCTGGATTTCCGGGTCTTCAGTCACGGCACCACCTCCAGTTTCAAGCCGGGGACTTCGACTTTCAGGCGCGCCTGCATCGCCGGTGTGGCGCTCGCCGTGCCGTCAGCGCCGACATTCAGTACGGCGACAACACCGAGCTTCCGGGCCATCGATCGCCATTCCGGGCCGGCGATGAAAACGGGCTTGGACAAGGCGTCGGACTTCATGCCGGCAGATGTTCCCGGCGTGATCAGCACCGTCACCGCCTGCGTGCCCGTGGCCGGAAAGCCCGTGCGCGGGTCGAGCAGATGACAGTACCTCTGGCCGGCCACCTCGAAATAGCGGTGGTAGTCGCCGGAGGTGCCGATGGCCTCGCCGTCACGCAGTTCCAGCGTCGCCAGCGGCGCTCCGCCGGCCGACTGCGGCCGCGGATGCTGGATGCCGACGCGCCAGGGCGTACCGGCGCCATCGCGCGTGCCCAGGGCCAGGACGTTGCCGCCGATATTCACCAGCGCGTTGGCGATGCCGTCGGCCTTGAGCGAAGCAGCGGCGCGGTCGAGCGCGACGCCCTTCAAGTAGCCGCCGAAGTCGAGGGCGACGTCCTTGTTACGGCTGCTCACCCGGTTGCCGTCGAGCTTCAGGTCGGCAATCGACGGCTTTGCGGCGATCAGCGCCTGCAGCGCTGTACTGTCGGGAAGCGCCGGCCGGATGTCATCGGTGTGGAAGCCCCAAAGCGCAACCAGCCGGCCGATGCCGGGATCGAACAGGTGGTCACCGGCGGCGGCGACTGACTGCGCCTCGCGCAGGTAGGCGGCGAATTCCGCGGTGACCTCGTGGCTTTGACCGGCGGCGAAGGCATCGTTCAGCGCCGACAGTTCGGAAGGCTGCCAGGCATGGTAGCTGCGATGCAGGCGGTCGAATTCCCGCAGCACGCGGCTGCCGGCGGCGCGCGCCTGCGCTTCCGGCACGCCGGCGATGGCAAGCTCGACCCGGGTGCCGAAAACATAGGATTCCTGCCGCCACGGCTCGGACGGGCCGCAGGCCGCGAGCAGCCAGGCCGCGGCGAGCAGGCTCAGGAGCCGGATGGCTCTCCGCATTCGCGTTCCAGTGCATCCACCAGCATCGCGGCGACGTCGAAGCGCGTCTGCTGGGCGATCTCGACGAAGCAGGTGGGACTGGTGACATTGACCTCGGTCAGGCAGTCGCCGATCACGTCGAGGCCGACGATCAAGAGGCCGCGCGTCCATAAAGTCGGCGCCAGCGCCTCGGCGATTTCGCGGTCGCGTCCCATCAGCGGGCGCGCCACGCCCTTGCCGCCGGCGGCGAGGTTGCCGCGCGATTCGCCGGGCTTGGGAATGCGCGCCAGGCAGTAGGGCACGGGCTGGCCGGCGATCAGCAGGATGCGCTTGTCGCCATGGGCGATGGCCGGCAGGTAGCGCTGCGCCATGATGCTGCGCGCGCCGAACGCCGTCAGCGTCTCGACGATGACGTTGCGGTTGGGATCGTCCTTCAAGACGCGGAAAATGCTGCTGCCGCCCATGCCGTCGAGCGGTTTCAGGATGACGTCGCCGAGTTCGTCGATGAAGGCCTGGATGTCGGCCGGATCGCGGCCGATCAGCGTGGTCGGCACATACTGCGCGAACTCGGTGATGGCGACCTTTTCCGAATGGTCGCGAATCGAGCGCGGCTTGTTCCAGATGCGCGCGCCCTGACTTTCCGCGCGTTCCAGCAGCCAGGTGGCGGCGACGTATTCGAAATCGAAGGGCGGGTCCTGGCGCATCAGCACGGCATCGTAAGCGGTGAGCGGCAGCTCGGAGTGGTCGGCGACGGCGCACCACGCCGTATCGTCAGCGCCGACTTCCAGGCGCTGCGCTCGGGCGGCAACGACGCCGTCGCGCCAGGTCAGGGCGGTGCGCTGGATGGCCCAGATCTCGTGGCCGCGCTTCGCCGCGCAGCGCATCATGGCCACACTGGAATCCTTGTAGGCCTTCAGGCTTTCCAGCGGGTCAATAATAAATGCCAGTTTCACGACAGTTCCACCGGCGCGGTGCGTTCGAGTTCCAGAGACGCGGCCAGCATCGCCAGCCGCGCCACCACACCGTAGGCATAGAAGCGGTTGGGCGGCGCGTCGGGGCCGAGCCGGGTGTCAGGCAGGCTGCAGCCGGTGTCGAAGGCCAGCGGCTTGAAGGTCATGCCCGGCGCGTTGAGGTTCTCGTCGATGCCGCGCGCGGTGTTGACGCGGTAGAAACCGCCAACCACGTAACGGTCGATCATGTACACCACCGGCTCCGCGGTGCCCTCATCGACGCGCTCGAAGGTCGGCACGCCTTCCTGGATGATGACCTCGGTGACGGCCATGCCTTCCTTGACCACCGCCATCTTGTTGCGCTGCTTGCGGTTGAGGTTCTTCACCTCGCTGGCGTCCTTCACCGTCATGATGCCCATGCCGTAGGTGCCGGCATCGGCCTTGACGATGACAAAGGGCTCGGACTCGATGCCGTATTCCTTGTACTTGGCGCGCATGCGGTAGAGCAGCGTGTCGATGTTGGCGGCGAGGCATTCCTCGCCGGCGCGCTCGTGGAAATTCACCTTGCCGCAGGTTTCGAATTCGGAATTGATCAGCCACGGATCGATGCCCAGCTCATTGCCGAAGGCAATCGCCACATCCTGGTAGGCGGCGAAGTGCTGCGATTTGCGACGCACATGCCAGCCGGCCCACAGCGGCGGCATGACGAACTGCTCGTGGATATTCTCCAGCAGCGGCGGCACCCCGCCGGAAAGGTCGTTGTTGAGCAGCACGGCGCAGGGATCGAAATCGTCCAGGCCGAGGCGGCGGCCCTCGCTGCCGATGCGCTTCAGGGGTTCCAGCACCAGCTTCTGTCCATCGGGCAGTTCGAGCGTGGTGGGCGCCGTGATCTCCGGCAGCAGGCTGCCGATGCGCACGTTGAGTCCCGTGTGGTGCAGGATGGTGGCCAGGCGCGCCACGTTCATCAGGTAGAACTGGTTGCGCGTGTGGTTCTCCGGCACCAGCAGGAGGTTCCTCGCCTCGGGGCAGATCTTCTCGATCGCCGACATCGCGGCCTGCACGCACAGCGGCAGGAAGGCCGGATTCAGGTTGTTGAAGCCGCCGGGAAACAGATTGGTGTCGACCGGTGCCAGCTTGAAGCCGGCATTGCGCAGATCGACCGAGGTGTAGAACGGCGGCGTGTGTTCCAGCCACTGCGTGCGCAGCCACCGCTCGACCGTGGTGTCGTTGTCGAGGATGCGCCGCTCGAGGTCGAGCAGCGGACCGGTGAGGGCGGTGGTGAGATGGGGAACCATGAGTTCGTTACCTGGACACGCCTTTGGCGGTTGTTTGCGGCGATATTACACCAGGCCCTTGACCGCGAATTCGGCGAAGGCCTCGGGCAACAGCGTCTGCTCCAGGCTGCGCTGTGAGAAGAGGAAGCGACCGTCGCAGACGAAGCCCAGTTCGTGCCAGTCGACGTCGTTGAGCATGCCCGTCAGGCGCTGCAGGTCAGCCCCTTTCAGCGTCGCCCGATGCGGGAACAGCGCCATCACGGCGCCGTCATAGTCGTTGCAGGGATGCAGGAAGAAGGGCCTTGGATTGCGCGTCTTGTTGTTCACATAGATGCGCGGCGCATCGGAAACATGGTGGCGGCGGCCCCACTTCCACCAGTTGTTCTCGTCGAAGCGGGTCACGCGGCGCGCCAGCAGGCGTTTCTTGTGCTGCTCGAGCCAGGCGATCGGTCCCTCGCGGTCGAGGAAGATCATGCGCCGCGTGGCGCCGGTCTGCGCGGTCTTCGAGCAGACGAACTCGGAATTGGCATGGTCCTCGTTGCTGAAGATTTCGTCGGCGCCGGAAACGGCGCCGACCTTGACGGAGAACACGCTGGCCAGCGGCAGGCTGTAGATGCCGCGGGTGAACATCAGCTGGCCGCCGGCCAGCGCCATGCGCCGCCCGTCGCCCAGGCGGCGGCTGAGATTGCCTTTCTCGAAGCGCCAGATGGCGCAGTTGGGCGCGGCACCGGCGAAGATCTTCGCGTCGCCGAGGTCCTCGAAGTCGGTGATGGTGCCCTGGTCGTAGAGCCAGGTGTTGAGTCGTGCCGCACCCGTGGCCTTGAGGAAGTCGCGTGGCGTGATGAGGATCAGTTCGCCGCCCGGTTGCAGGTGGCGCACGCACTTCTCGATGAAATGCAGGTAAAGGTTGGCGTGGCCGTCGAGCAGGTCGGAGCGCAGGTTTACGGCGGTCTGCGGCAGGATATCGCGCGCCTTGACGTAGGGCGGGTTGCCGATCACGGTGGCGAACTTTTCGCTCTCCGGGTAAGCGAAGAAGTCGCCATGGATGGCGCCCGACGGGCAATGCGCGTCATCCAGCTCGATCGCCACGCAGCCGGGAATGCGGTTGGAGAAGGCGCCGTCGCCGCAGGCCGGATCGAGCACGCGGCCGCGGCCGACGTTGCGGCACAGCGCCAGCATGCGCTCGACGATCGCGGGCGGGGTGAACACCTGCCCGTAGCGAGCCACATCA
>Ga0268298_10007107_pt1 | contig 10006 bp, 4 predicted proteins | sample WWTPWeurt_MetaG_FD_194462 | JGI IMG/M metagenome (GOLD analysis project Ga0268298, IMG submission 194462) | Activated sludge microbial communities from WWTP in Nijmegen, Gelderland, Netherland - WWTP Weurt | ecosystem: Engineered > WWTP > Aerobic digester > Activated sludge | place: Netherlands... | reverse complement strand
ATCCCCTAAAAGTTCCAAATCAACTACCGGCTTTGTGGCTTCTGTTATGGCTTGTTGCTTTTCTGTTTCTATGGCTTCTTTTTGGGTATCTATGTCTGACTTGGGTTGTTCTTTGATGGATTGTTCTACTGCTTTTATTTTATCAATAATTTCAGAAAGGGGTGTTTTGTCTGTTGTTTTTACCCCTACCATTTCCAATTCTGCTCTAATAGCATTAGCGGCATTCATTGGTATAGAACCAATTTTAGAATTTGGATTTGCATTTAATTGATTTTCTACTATACTTATTGCTCTACCTAAATCATAATCTCTTGCTTCTTTCCATTCTTTCCTTTGTAATCCATCAGGAGCTTGCCTATCTACTCCTATCCTTTCTAAAGCATCCCCTCTTTTTTCTTCATTAGATGTATTGCCTTTGGGGGTGGTTGTTTCTGCTTTGGTTGTTTCTTTGAGGGATTGTTCTCCAATTAAATCTTCAACTTCTTTTACAAGTTCAGGATTACTACCATCTGATTTGGCTTTATGATAGGCTTCTGCCATATTCTTTGCCCTTACATTTAATTCTGCTTGTGCGCCTATATAACCATTATTATAAACTTCTTCAAATAAGAAATTATCAAATGGTTTCCCCTCTTTAGCTGCCTTTAGGTTTTTATTATAATTTTTAATTACTTGCTCCCTGTTAAACCCAGTCCAATTTCCCCTTTTAACCATATCTTCTTTTGCACTCTCAAAATCCTTTTCCACAAATTCTTCTCTTGACATTTTTTTAGAAGGGGATATATCCGACTTGAATTTATCTACCAAAGCATTAGTTATACTTTCAATATCTTTCAAAGCATCTCCCCCTACACCAACACTACCTGCTTCTACTTTTGGCTGTCCCTTAGAAATCATTTTAGATTCGTCAACTTTTGTTGAACCTTCTAAAATTTTAGCCATCTTTCTTGCAACCATTTCTTGGGCATCTTCTTTTGTGTACCCGTCAGAAACAAATTCGTTTTCAATCTGCTTTACTAAATCCCTTACTTCAATTCCCCTGTTTGCCGCCTCTTTCATTGATTCACGCAACTTCAACCCATCAGCATACCATGTATCCGGGTTCCCAAACATTGAATCTTTAAAATCTTTAATTATTTCATCGTCTGTTAATTCTTTTGCTTTTAAATACCTTCTTGCAACCGCTTTGGTTTGCTCTGCCTCTTGCTTATCAATATCAGCACCCCAACCGTTAGGCATTTCTTTGTTTTTTTTCATCAAAGCATCAATAGCATCTTCTACTTTGTCTAATTGAACAGAAAAAACCGAATCTCTTTCCCTTCTTACCATTTCTTTTTCAAGTAAATTAAACCTATCCCTATCCCCACTCAATTCAAGTTTAGTCATTTCATTTTCTATGTCAGCATCGGACATATTAATAAGGTCAAGTTCAATAGGCTGTGATATATCTTCTGCTCCGGGTTCCCGTTTAGGGAACATTTCAGTAGCCATCTTAACCAAATCTTCCCCAAAGTCAGTGTTAGCCTTGCTTTGTGTTTCAGCCCCTTCAACTGTGGCTACTTCGTTCTTGGCTTGGTCAGCCACCATTTGCAGGTATGACTTAGCCACTTCGGGGTCTTTGATAGCCTCAACAGCCATCATTTGATTCATTCCCTGTAATGTACCGTTATCTACGGCTGCTTTTATTGCCTCCTGTTCTTTTGTAAGTGGAGTTGGGTTGGAAAGAATCTGTTCTTTTTCTGATTCAAGTTTTTCAATAGATTTTTCAGGCTCCTTTCTAAGAGTTGGTTCAGTAATTTGTGCCGCTTGGTCTGCAACTATTTTTTGGTTTAATGATGTGATAAGGAACTTCTCTTTGTCAACTTGGTTCATCCCTTCCATTGCATCAAGGTCTTGCTTTACTTTTGCAATGTACTCAAGGTTTGACATTTTCTGATCTAAGTCAGCCCCGTACTGTTCATCCAACTGTGAGTTTTCCTGAATAATCTTTGCGTATTTTTCAGGGTTAGTAGCCATTTCGTAAACTAACTTTTGCATTGTAGGGTTTTTGCTAACCTCTATAACACCCCCACCTACGCCCAATGGCAGACTACCTAAAAAAGTAGTCCTCCATACGTCAAACGATTTTTTTGCAATATCGTAAGCGTCAACATCTTGCCCTCCAAACACTTGATTATTTGCTATTTGAAGTATTTCGGTAAGGTATTCTTCTCTTGCTTCTTTTTCTGCTACACCAACCATGCCTTTAGCAACCTGACCGCCTTTCTCCGCTACTTTTAAAAATATATCGTTAATGCTTTGCTTTGCAACTGATTCAGTTATTTCTTTATTTGTAAATCTTGTTATGACCGACTTAACTTCCGGTGACACGCCTTTCATCAGCTTCCTTGCGTATTCAACATCATTAAACACATTTGATAAGGCCATTTCTATACCTGTGTTTAATGTAGCATAAGCCAACTGTTTTTCAGCACTTGCATTAGGAAGTTCAACCGCAGCACGTTCTTTATTTCTTCCAAACGACTGCATCCCGGCCATAATCATGTTTGACCCTTCCGCTGTTCTTACTAAATTAGCAGCCCTTAATGCCCCGCCGCCAACAATCATTGGAAGTACTTGACCAGTAACCAACCCACCTATACTGGTAAAATTGTGTAAATCGCTATTCGGCTTAAACGCTACTTCCGAATACTCTCTATCAAGACCATTGTAAAGACTTTCTGTTGATTTATAAAAGTCATTTTTAGCTTGTTGTTCTTCGGTACTATATAAATTACGAATCCCTGTTTCTTCTACTATATTCCCCCCAACATTATAGATACCAAAATCAGCTAACGCTTTAAGAGAACTACCTATCCCTTCTACCGATTCATTTGCACTTTTCAGCGTTCCTTCAATAAACCCCGGTGTTTTAAGACTGGAATTAACAGCCATGCCAACTCCGGGTCTTTCATACAAATACTTGTATTGAACGGGTAATTGCCCCTCTTGAATAAGTTCGTCAATTATTTCGTCTGTTGTTGATTTTGACGGGGCGTTTAACAACCCGTTATTATACCCTTTTTCTTCCCTTTTTTTAGAAACCATTTGTGCCATTATTTTAATGGCTGTTTCTGGATTACTTTTAGGGAAGTCGTAAATTTCTTTTCTGTATTGACTTAGTAATTCAGGGTTGCTGCTTACTTCTTCTAAAACATCAGGGTCATTAAGGTACTCCAAAACAATATCCCCACGCATAGTAGAAGGAATTTCTCTGCCCGAAGCTAATAACTTGCTTATTTGAGCAGCCCTATCGTCATTCTTTGTTAAAGCTGTTTTAATTGCCGCTTCTGAAAAGTTAGCGGAAGATTGTAGGTTTTCTTTTACATTCTTATTTCTAAGATATTGAGAAACAGCTTTATTTACTGTTATATTATCCCCGGCAGCATTTAATATGCTTTCGTCAGTGTAGTTCTCAATCCCTTCCGCCTGTGTTAAATCAACCTCGCTTGACTTTGGTACAAGTTTAGACTTGTCAAGTCTTTTATAAGCAAACTCTTTAGCTTCTTCTACATTATTAAACCTAAAAGATTCTATTTGCGCTTTCTCTTTTACGGCTTCTTTATTCTGAATAGATTCGGCTAACTTAACAATCTTTGATGAAGTGCTTTCTGTTGCGGGCTTTTGCCTTTGTTTAGCAAACTTGTTTTCATTAGCCCTAACGTAGCTTTTTAAAGGGTCATTGGGGTCATACTCAACCCCCTCCATTTCAGCAAACTTTTTTTGACGGTCTATATCAGCTTGCGTCTCCGTCCCCGTTGGAATTAAGCCGCTTGATGGGGCTTTGGAACTCCCAGCTTGCCCACCACTTGGCGTAGCTTTGCCGCCAACAGTTGATAAATCCGTACCAACGGCTTTTTTTTTTACTTGCAGGATTGTTTCAAATTCATCGTAATCTTTGAACCCTAACTGCTTATTTGCATCATCAAAATATACTTTTCTTGAAGATGGGTTAAGCATAAGTGATTTAAACTCACTAAAATCTTTAAACCCGCCATTCTTAGCGTGTGCATCCCAAAGTAACTGTAACTGTTTCTCGTCCATTTAGTTTATTTTTTACCGGCTAACCTTCTCATTCTTTCTGCTACTGTTTCTTGCTTAGGTTGTTCTTGCTTAGGCGGTGCTGCCCCTGTAATTGCATCCCTTAACCCCTCAATAAACTTCATATCTACTCCGGGGTTATTTGTTCTTATGTTTTGTAAGAAAGTTGTAAGTGTAAGTGTTTTTTCTTGGCCACCTGTGATAATCTTCCCTTCCCCGTTTCTCTCTGCAAATTCTTTAAATGTAACTTTTTTAGTAGTTGGGTTATACACTACTTTTTCAGCAAGCAATGTTTTACCTGTTGGCAAACCAGTTACTTTTATCCCCTGCATTAAATCGGTAATATTCTTACCGCCTCCGGGTTCATCCGGGTATTCACGAAGGTCTATTTGTGTTGGTGTTTTTGATGAACCACTATTATTATTTATGATAATAGGCTGCGCCTTTTGTTCTGTTGCCTCACTAAAAGTACCTTTACTTTGCGGACTTTCATCGAGTATTTTCCATGCTAATGCACGACCAAAATGTTCTGCTTGTGGACTTGACGGGTCAACCCCTAACTTGTTTGCATATTTTCTAACTTCTTGACGTATATAAGCACCAGTTGAAGGGTCTCTTTTTAATGCGTTCCAATCATCTTTTGTCACCATTTTAATAGGGACTTTCGATTGCTGACCATTAGTACCAATAACAGGATTACCATCTAAATCAAATTCAGGCTGATACGCTAATTCACCGTTATCGGTATATAATTCGTGTCTTGGCTCAAACCTTCTTTGAAAAACACCGTTTTGCATTACCGGAACCATATACTCCGGTGCGCTAATTGATATTTTTGCAGACCTTGAACCTTTTCTTGCATCTGTAACCCTTGTTGATATTATATCTGTTATTGGTTTTGAATTTGCAAGAAATTGATCAAATCCTCCCGGAGTAAATATATCCCGTTTTTTCATCACCAAATCAGCATAGTTCTGTGAAGGGTCAATAGTGGAAATATCCCTCATTTTCTTTATGCCCGTTTTGGGGTCTGTTTCCATGAACACTTCATCATCAAATTCGCTTGAAAATTTAAGAGGGTCAATTCCTTTTTGTTTACCCAATACTTCAAGTGCTTGCTTTTTTTGCTCCTGTAACTGTTTTGCTTTTTGGCTGTAATCATTTACACGGTTTACTATTGGGGTAATAGCCATGAATATTTCATTGTCAGTAGCCCCTCTTGCTGAAAGTTGGTGTGCTTGGGTTAATGCTTCGCTTAATTGTTCGGCAATAACAGGGTCAGCCTTAGTCCCCGTAAATCTGTCTTTGGGGTCAAGGTAGTTGGCGAAAAACTTATCGGAAGCAAACCGCTTAGCTTCTGCTTCTTTTTTAAGTTGTTCATCCCGCAAACGGTTTTGTTCAAGCCTTCCGCTATAACGGTAAAGACCTTCCATCGTTTGCTCAGGGGTCACAAATCTGTCTACTGGTAATGCCATTTTATTTTAACCTCCTATTGAGTTCCAATTCATTTGTGGTCTATTAAAGGGATATGGTGAATTAACTCTAATGTTTGGCGATTGCACATTGAACCCATATCCTGAACCGCCACTCAAATTAGGTACGCCTGTTCTTTGTATTGGTGCGTTTTGAACACCCATATTACTTATACTTGAAGTCAATCCCGGCCTACTTCCAATACCATTGAAGCCGCCACTCATCCCAAAATCAGCAAGTCCAAATCCTAAGTTTGAAATATCCCCCCATGTGTTTTGCCTGTTTTGTTGGATAGCACCTTGAATATCTAATTTGTTTTGGTACTTGCGAAGTTGGTCTTGGTATTGGTTCCCTTCAATCCTTGTGGCTTCATTCATTACACCTTGTTGGGCTTGTCCTTGATTTTCAAGTCTACGGTAATAGTCTTGTGCTTCTTGCTGACCTAAGTTTTCAAATGCTTGATTTGTTTGACCACCAATACCTGCTGCAACTGCCAAAGCCTGACTTGCATCAGTAGCCCCACGGTTAAGTCCTGCAAGTTGGTTTGCTTGGTTTGTGTAAATATTGCGTTCTGCGGCTGCGGCTCCCGGCATACGTGCTGAAAGAAGCGTATTGGCTAACCCTAATCTTTGGTTAGCCATTTGCATAACACGGGGGTCTGCTTGGTATGTTGGGTCTTGTTTGGCAAGTGCTTTTAATTCTCGGTTGGCTTTCGCCCTGCCAAACATCTTCCCAATACCGCCAATAAGCCCTAACCCTATCCCGGCTATTGCTCCCCACGGGGTTGCTCCCCCTGCTGCTCCTAATGCGTCTGTTGCTCCCGGCATTTGTTTTTAAATTAAGTGTCCTTTTGATAAAATATATTCCATTGTAGCATATCTTAACTGCAATGGTTGGTCAATAACTGTAAATTCAAGCATAACCCTCAAAGCATTTGTCCTTACCTTTTCTGCGGTTATTAATCCGTCTGTGGTGTACCCTGATGCTGTTGGGACTATCTTATTTCTGTAAAGCGTTGCATAAAGCATCCCTTCGTAGTTTGTGTAATCAAAATCCATTAAATCACTTGCCTGAACATAGGGGCTTTCGCTTCTGAAATAAGTGAACGTAGGTACAAGGTTTCCTTCAACTTTAATGGCATTATATACTTTGGGAAAATTCCCATCTTTGTTAAATACCGCCATAATCTTTGGCTTGTACCTTTGAATATCGTCATAGAACTGGTTGACGTTTGGTTGGTTATGTATGAATACCTGACCGTACTTAAACGAATACAGATTACTCCCCAAAGTTACGAAACCTTCTGAACTAAAAGAATAGCTACCCTGCCAAAAATTTGGATTTGTCCCAACTTTAAAAACAAGGACTTTTGACTGCCCATCCCAAATATCAAACGGGTAAATTACGTCCGGGTAGTCCGGGAGATACCCTTTTGGTGGGGTTGAAAGCAATTTGGGGACGGATATAAGCAATTCGTCATGGTACGGATCAACCGTAGTAAAGACAAATGGCCTGTTGAAAATATCCAATGCCTCAATTTGTGCTGTTGTCAGGGACTTAAAAGTATCGGTAAACTGCTTCCAATACCTTGTCATTTTGTAGTTGGATATTGGGTAAAGCCCCCCGGTAGAATACTGAACAATCCTTGCATTTACGTCATCCCACCAATATACGTTACCCCTGTATTCTGTTACTGATTCCGGGTGAGTAGTCCCAAAAGAACCTTTTAGAACATTTACCGTCCCTATTACGTTTGGGGATGAAGCAAGGAAAGCGTTGGCATCTGAACCAACAACCTGCACTTCACCCAAATACAATGATGCGGTTTCATCCTCGCCTATAGCAAGCATAATATTACCCTGCTGCTGAACCTTTGATGTTTGTTGCAGCTTCCTTAATGGCCCCATGCTTTGTGGGAGTAGCTTTTCATCCAATGCGTCAAATGTGGAGAGACCGTTAACCAAAGAACCCTCAATAAGCGTATTTGACCACTTTACGGATGATGTTTTCTGAACTTGTCCCAATAAAGTGACTATGTTTGCTTCCCCGTATGTATCAAACCAATCCTTCCATCTGTCGTCACTTGGGGACATACAAACAGTGTAGTATGTTATGGAAAGTATTTGGGTAAGTCTTGATATGAAGTATGTATCCCCCTCTAACTGACCTGAAAGCGTAGAATATTGACGCATATCTGTTCCGGGGGCTGAAACCCTGTAACAAGCGGAAGTTGTATAGAAAATCTCATTGCCTGATTGATAGTACGGGGTATAGTACTCCACAATCATATCCAAAAGGCTTGAAGAAGTGGTAGTCCCAAAGTTATACGGCCTTGTAATAACATAGTTCCCATCCTGACCAATAACTTCAAGGTCAAATGGCATAATGCTAAGTCCGGTAAGATAAAACCGTATTCTATCCCCCTGCGTATAAACCACTCCCTGACCTTGTGAAGCCAAAGCAGAAGTATCTACACCTACCCCGTATATATTTGAACTGTATGATGTATTGTAAGTGAATGTTCCGTCATTGTTTTTAACCGCATACCTTATGAAGTTTGGCATCCATTGAACAAAAAATCTTGTTCTTAGATTTTTGGTGATAAGAATATCGTAGTAGTAAGCCCAATCAGGTATTTCAGTTAAAGCATTTGTGTTACTAAGGGTAAAGTTTATGTATTGACTAAAAGAGTTGTCGTTAAAATCACCACGATCCGGTACTGTTATAACAAGGCTGCTATTTGTGACAACCCCTGACATTCTTTTTTCGTTGTCCCTGAACCTTATGCCTAATTGATAAGTACTGTATGGCTTCCAAATTTCAGCACATTGGGTTACGGAACCCGGAGTTGACATTGCAGCCGTAAGGGAAGTTGTTGCGGGGGTATCGTACCCAACCTTGTTATTGCCCAAAAATAAACGACTAAGCCCCAATTCAAGTGTTTCTGAGAGAAGGGGGACTGAATCGTATGGCTTTACCGAATCAGCTTGACTAATTGCTGAAATATTACCGTCATTATAAAACCTGAAAGTCAAAGCACCACCGGCATTGTAAGCGGCTATTGCTGCGGCATCGGTAGCGTTGTCTTTATTCCACTCTTTAATTACAAAGTATTCAGGTTGATTGTTATACCTGACAAGGTATTGTACTATTTGTACGTCCTGTTCGATATATTCACCGCTTAATGCAGGGGTATTTATTTCAATATCAATAGCGTCCGAAGTATCAACTACTGCACCGGAAGGATTTGAGACAGCAAGACGGTAATTAACCATATCCGAAGGCGGCCCAACTACTGAAATCTCACCGTCCCTGTAAACGTATCTTATTGCAAATTGCCCCGCAAAATACTTGATGAAGTTTGGCTTCAATCCTTCTGTAACCGGAGTAACAGAAAGTACACGCCCCGGAGGTCTGCGAATAAGTTTGATAACAGATTGTGCGAGTGGTGAAGTGTATGGTTCAACATCTGTATTGTATGACGGGTTGTTTAATTTTAATGCCGCTTCAACGTTAATACGTCTTGGTTCATTAAGGTTGTCCGTCCAATAAAGCATATCTCCAACAACTCTTGCGTTTGTTATGAGATAATTTTTATTAAACCCTAACCCACCAGTAACTTGTGAAGCAGATAATACCGTAAGTATTTCATCCGTATCTGCTTGATAGCAATATATCCTGTGTTCGTTTGTGTATTTGTTGTATTGGAAATAAAAAAATCTGTTCCGGGCTGTATCAACTGCACTCCCAATATTAATAAATGTGATTGAAGGTTGTGGGCTTGTAAGTGTTCTTGTGCCGCCAATGCTTTCTACCACTCCCGTAACCCCGTTGTCAGTAGTCCCAACCCTTGCGTCAACAAGGTTTACCCATTGGTTTTCTCCAACGGCAATGTCAACGTCATCTGCGTTTAATCCGCAATCTGCTGCGGCAAAATATTTCTTTTCAAACTCTTGTTTCATTACGGGGGTGTTACATAGTCCTCTCTATAAAATACATTTTTTTGGTCAACAAGTGCATATTCTATGCTATCATAAGTAACAAGAATAGCCCCTTCTGAAAGATACATTACATAGTCGTCAGGCAAAAAACTTTCGCACAAATCATTTACCAAAGCAAGCTGACCAAACAAAATAGCTGACCCTTGTGACGAACCACCTAACGGGCTTGCGCCTGTAACAATTAACACATACGGGTATTGTAGTGTAATTGCGGGTGCTGATGATGAAGGTGCTGCCATTTATATACTTTGAATACTAAACCAATAATCACAAGAACCGGATGCTGCAAGGTAAACAGTAAATCCAGCCGGAAGTATTATATCCCCCACAAACCCATCACAAGCATTTGCCGAAAGTGAGTAATACCCGATATTTCTTATGTTGCCTACACCTTGTTCAACTATGCTTACTGTTACAGTTATTGCACCTGCTGTTTTATTACATACACGATA
>Ga0268298_10007106_pt1 | contig 10007 bp, 8 predicted proteins | sample WWTPWeurt_MetaG_FD_194462 | JGI IMG/M metagenome (GOLD analysis project Ga0268298, IMG submission 194462) | Activated sludge microbial communities from WWTP in Nijmegen, Gelderland, Netherland - WWTP Weurt | ecosystem: Engineered > WWTP > Aerobic digester > Activated sludge | place: Netherlands... | reverse complement strand
GCCTGTTCGCTGATGTAATTGCAGGCGGCGTTTGTAACCTCAAGAGTTTTACGAAGGGCTTGCGCTTGTTCAGGCGCAGGCAGGAGTTTTATTTGAGCGATCAATTTCATGGCGTGATTATACCGAAGTTCCAATCTATTGAAGCTGCTCTAGCGAAAGCACATCGCCAGCGGCTATCCCTCTCCACTGCTAAAGCAGGGATTTTCTTGCCGAGGTCTCGATGAATGCACGGTAGAGCTAGGTAATTGCTTATCCCAAATCAGGGACCCGAAAAAGCGATTTGAGATTCTGCAAGTCCTTTTCAGTGTATATCGATGGGATACTATCAAATTGGGCGGCGTTGGCGCGGCAGATTGCGTACCAGAAATCTTGACATCGCAAATTACTCCGGAAGAACGAGTGGAAATCGCGAAATGGACACGCAAAATTCTTCCGACAGGAAACAGTTGGAGCGATGGCTATCATCGCGAAACTCTTGGCAGACTTTTGCTTGATCTTGAATCAGACATTCTTGATGATGAGTCATATTTGAAGCTTTGCCGTGAAACAGGACGATTGAATGATCTAATTGAACGTCTACTCAAACTCAAAAGAATTAAAGAAGCTGAAGATGTAGCCAGAGTCGCAGAGGATTATCCACTTTTCAAGACAATTGAGATTTTTGCAACTCATGGGCAAGCCGTGGTCGCCGAAAAACTTGTAACCGAAAGGCTAAAAAATATCAAAGATGACCGTCTGGTAGAATGGCTTGCAAACAGGCTCAAAGAACGCGGGGATTTGGCGGGTTCTTTGGAATTGGAAGAAAGACTATTTTGGAAATACCCCAACATAGATAAATATGAAAAACTTCGTACACTGGCAAAGCAACTTAATTGTTGGGAAAATTCACGAAGTCATATCATCCGTGAACTTGAAGGAAAAAAAGATGTTGATTTCCTTGTCAGGCTCTACCTCCTTGAAAAGGAAGTGGGAAACGCACTTACAATGCTAGAAAAATTACCGGAACGCTGGGGAGACCATTCCCTGCATATTGAAGTAGCGCAAGTGGCAAAGAAACAATATCCCCAGGAATCTATTCGGCTGTTCAAAAAAGAAGCAGAGCGCTTTATTAATTACCGTGACCGGGGCAACTATTCGCAAGCCGCACTTTGCCTGCGTGAAATACGTGACATCTATCGCCAGTTGAACGAAATACAATCATGGGACAAACTCATAGTAGAAATACGCGAACGTTTTCGCAAGTTTCCCGCGCTTCAAGATGAATTGAATCAACTCAAACTGTGACAATGCCGCGCAACATCCCGTCGCCATCCACGCACAGAAGCATGATTTGAACTGCAGGTTTTTCTGCCTTGGGTAAATTAGTTGCAGTGTACATTGTTATTGTGGAGTTTCTAAAACCCAAAGCAAAATATCAGATCATTTACATTTGTCCCACTCGGGCCGATCTTGATTAAATCATTCAGCTCGCTAAAGTAGGTGTAGGCATCGTTGTTATCCAGGAATGTTTCGGGGAAAAGTCCAGCTGACAACCCGCGCTTGAGTGTCTCGGTGTTTACCACAGCCCCGGCTGCATCAGTGGGACCATCCTCCCCATCGGTTGCCAAAGTTATGAGCAATGTGTCTTTCATGTCCGCCAACTGCCGCACAGCGGCAAGTGCTAATTCCTGATTGCGTCCGCCGCGCCCGCCCCCGCGCAGGGTAACAGTTGTTTCGCCGCCCGCCACAAGACAAAATGGTCGCTGACTCGTTGTATTTTTTACAATGGTACTAAGTTTCCGGCTGACATCACGCGCTTCCCCCTGCCAGTCATTGCCCAATAGCTGCGTATAAAACCCTTCGGTTTTGGACTGCGCTGCTGCAGATTCTGCCGCCAGCAGGTTACTGCCCACAATGACATTTTGCACTCGCTCGAACAACCTGTCGCCAGGTTTGGGTGTCTCAGGGGCATTTTCCAATCCTGCAGGAATCGCGGCCGGAACAGTCTGCCGCAACCCATATTTTTCCAGCACGGCCAGCGCATCGGCGCGGGTGGATGGATCTGGCGCAGTGGGTCCGGATGCGATCGCTTCGAGCGGGTTGCCCACCACATCTGAAAGAATCAGGCTGACAACCTTTGCCGGGAAAGCGAGTCGCGCAAGCCCGCCGCCTTTGAGTTGATCCAGGTGGCGGCGCAGTGTGTTGATCTCGTCAATGCGCGCACCGCAAGCCAGCAATGCGGAGGTGAGTTCACGCAAATCGGAGAGAGTAGTGCCAGACCGCGGAGCGCTCATTAGCGCGGAGCCGCCACCCGAAATCAGGCAAATCAGCAGATCATTTTCGTTAAGACCCTGTACCAATTGAATGGCTTTTTCTCCGGCAAGCACACTGTTTGCGTCTGGAACAGGATGCCCACCGGGCTGGATGTCGAATCCGCTCAAAGCATGAAGAGGGGTCTGTTTTGGAATGAGCAATCCACGGGGAGAAAGATCCGCAAGCAAATCTGCCAAAGGCAAAGTCATTGTCAAGGACGCTTTGCCCAACCCGAGGAGCAGGATCCGATCCATTTTATCCAGATAATATTCCTGACCATTAATTAGGAGAGTATGTCCCTGGCGTTGGAAAAAACGACGGACTGCCGCTTGCGGCTCAACAGCATGAATGGCTGCGGCAAGTATGCGCGTGACGGCCTGGCCATGTGGGTGATGAGACAGGGTATGAGTAAGGAAAGATCGGGGGGTCAACATATGTGTGCAATTCCAGAATATCACATTGAAACGTAGATTATTACGTCATTCAAAGGAATGATTTTAATGGTTGATTGGCAAATTGAAGAATGAATTCACGCGATCATTACTAATTCTGACACAGATGCTCTCTGATGACAGAGGAACAACCCTGGTTGGATTTATCAAAGAAAGTAATCCCTGCCCCACTCCTTTCCAGACTGAATATACCTCTGAACTCCAAAATTCCATCATCTCTGCATCCTTCTGATTTGAAGTATTCCCGCTTCTTCTCTGATAGAAATTGGAATCAGACTGCTTTCAAAGCTGCAACTTTAACAAGCAATCGCTGGACAGCCCTCAATCAGACAAAACTCTTTATCAACGCAAAACAACTTGAAATTTTGTACTACATCTTTTTGCTTAGATGATATGATTGAATAAGTTATAAAGTAACATTTCAACGAATTGGGAGCGAACATGGATATAAAAATCAGTAACTCATTAATTCAGGCAGTGAGCGCGGATGCGATCCTTGTAAATTTGTATGAAGGCGTCGACATTTCATCGGGAGCGACAGGCGCAGTGGATATGGCATTAAATGGCGCTGTCAGCGAGCTCGTGAATGCCAAAGATGTGCGCGGAAAACTAAATGAAACGGCTATTCTTTATTCACGCGGAGTCATGCCAGCCCAGCGAGTGATCGTGGTTGGCCTCGGTAAAATCGAAGATATTTCACTTGATCGAATTCGTCAGGCAGCGGCTGCGGGGGCAAAGAAAGCCCGCGAGTTAGGGTGCAAAACAATTGCATCCTGCGTGTTCGGCGCCAGTTCCATGGATATTTCATCCGCAGCGCAGTCCATGGTTGAAGGGACATTGCTCGGCTTGTATCGCTGGCGAAAAAATCATACAAGCCCGGTTGAGCGTGAAGATGTAGATTCCTTGACATTGGTTGAATCAAATGCGCAAAAAATCGAAGCGCTTGAATCAGGAATCAGCACCGGACAATCTGTAGCTTCAGGCGTGTACTGCGCCCGCGACCTTGTCAATCAGTCGCCGAATAATATGACCCCCGCCGCACTGGCAGAATCCGCTCAGAATATGGCCAATGAGGCCGGAATTAAGTGCACAGTACACGACCTCGAATGGATCCGGTCACAGAACATGAATGCGTATTTGTCAGTGGCACAGGGCTCCGCCAACCCGCCTAAGTTCATTGAGATGGAATACAACGGCTCAGACGAACCTCCGCTTGTATTTGTTGGAAAAGGCATTACATTTGATACGGGCGGAATCAGTTTGAAGGGTGCGGATGGCATGGAAGATATGCGCTCAGATATGAGCGGCGCGGCGGCGGTCATTGGGGCGTTTAAGGCGATTGCAAAGTTGAAGCTACCTGTGCATCTTGTCGGGCTGATCGCTGCCTGCGAGAACATGCCCAGCGGAACCGCCTACCGTCCTGCGGACGTGGTCCGCGCGCGCAATGGAAAAACGATTGAGATCATCAATACCGACGCGGAAGGACGCATGACCTTGGCGGACGCGCTATCCTACGCGGCGGAATTCAAACCCAAAGCCGTGATCGATCTGGCAACATTGACAGGCGCATGTGTGACAGCGCTCGGTCAGAATGTAGCTGCAGGCTATTTTGCGAATGATGACTCACTTGCCCAAAAAGTGAATGAAGCCAGCAATGCCTCTGGTGAAAAGTTATGGCGCTTGCCTTTATATGTTGAATATTACGAAAAGATCAAGACCGACTATGCGGATATCAAGAATAGCGGTGGAGCCGGCAGCGGAGTAGGTAGCAGCGCTGTATTTCTTGAAGAATTCACGTCCTATCCCTGGACACATTGGGACATCGCAGGAATGGCGTTAGATAAAATCGGCAGCACCCCTCTGTATCCGCACACTCACCCGCCGCATGTAACCCGCGGCGCGACAGGCTTTGGTGTGAGAGCGCTGGTCAGTTTTGCGAGGGAATGGAAATAACCATATTCCCACATAGACTGAATCATCCCGTCTGTGAACGGAATGTGTGCTACACTGAATGAGTAATAAATAACTGGATCTTCGCCGCACCACTTGGCCGCCGACCCTCTTATAGGGTTGCGGTCATTTTTTTATTTCCAGCCGAGCTGGAGAAGGATGTAATAAAATGGATGTAAGAATTTATGTAGGAAATTTGGCCAAGAGCACCACACGGGAAGAAATTAATACCCTGTTCGCAACAGCGGGAGCCGTTACTTCGGTCGACCTCGTAATGGATAAAGGCACTGGCTTGTCGAAGGGTTTTGCATTTGTATCCATGCCTGCGCAGGCAGATGCTGACAAGGCGATCAGCATGTTCAATGCTTATTCACTGGCAGATAATACGCTCAAGGTCAACATAGCCAAACCCAAGGTCGGATAAACACGGCAGAAATCGCATGACAGTGTTAATTTCCTCGTTCGGTATGGAGCGATGAAATTTTCTTATAGTCTTTGACAGACTCTCAATAGAAAATGAAAGCGCCTCCCTTGTATCCTTGAAACAGATACGATGGAGGCGCTTTTATGAAAGTCATTGCTATTCTTTTGGCATTTATCAATTCACTCATCGGCGGATTGTTGATCCTGTCTTGCGTTTCGGCGGGCGAAGCGTTGGGATGGATCGCTTTCAAGACAGGTGCGGGGATCCTTGCGATCTATTTTGGGGGGTTGACTCTCAAAGACGGTATTCAACCCATCAGCCAGAGCCGCATGCTGCTAAGCGGATTATTCCTTGTCATTGTGAGCATATCCGCTATAGCCTGGGGCATCCACTGGTCCATTGTCAGCGGGGATGTGAAGAACACGGTAGTTTTTTTCGGAGGGAGTTTGTTTGTGCAGGGATTAACTTCGATATTGGGGATTGAGGCAGGTTGACCGGTTCCTGGTTATTGTTTACCCAGCCTGACCCAGGGAATTAGCATGGGGGTGGTTCTTCGATATTCGGCATATCCATCGCCAAACTCACGCAGAAGTTTTCGTTCCTCAAAATACGCGCCTATCAATGTGTAGAGAGTGGCGCCGATATAGACGGTGAGTGTATTCTGTGAGACGGTTGATGTGAGCCAGACAGACAGCAACCCAAAAGTATATAACGGATGCCGCACAACTCGATATAACCCTTGGGTAACAAGTGCGCCTCGTTTCTCGGTTTCGAACAGTTGGCGCAAGCCGACAAATGATAGGGAATCGGTTTGCAGGAACGCGGTCAATAACATCAACGCGGCAAAGATTTGCCCTCCAAACATTACCATGCTCCACGGAGCCGGGACCTGGTACACCAACCGATCTGGTAATGTTCTCATCAAATACAGAATGGGCAAAAAACTTGCCGCGGCGAACAGGTTATATCCAAGTCGATATAACCTTGCGCTACCCAGCATATCCTTGGCAAAGTTTGACGCCAGGATCGAATGGATGATACCCCACAGAGTCAATGAAAATAACAGGATCACAATACTCACAGTTTTATCCTTTAAATCATAGTGACGACTTGAGGTCGTCACTACCTTACATATTTTATGTCATCGCGAAGGCGTCAATGTTCTTTAACTGAAGCCATGACCAACTCTATTGGGAGATTGCTTTGTCCAGTTCCAGGCCGTCTCACAAGAAGCCATTATTCCGCGCCAAAGGCGGGCAACTCAATCGTCTCATCACCTGCCTGCACAATGTAAAACGGTTTCCAGGCCACGCCAAAGATATTGACATAGATGTCTGTTTTCTTCGGTTTAATGCTGACTTCGCTGATCTCGTTGACAAGGCTGCCCCAACGCTCGTTGACCTCTGTAGCAATTTCTTCTCGCTGACGTTCCAATGCAGCGAGATCTTTTTTGTATTGTGTGATGGATTCTTCCGATTCGCGCACATCTTCTTTGGCGTTCTGTGCCATGCGAAATTTCGAGACGGAAGTGGAGAGGCTTTTCTTGCGGCCAAAACCTAACAGTCCAGCGACAGCCTCTGCCCCGCTCAGACCTGTCTCGATATTCCGATTTTGCAAATCCGCCTGATCCTGTTGGAGTTCGCGTTCTTCGCGGAAGAGCTTATCTTCGAGAGACTTGATCTTCCTGTCGATCGCTGCAGCTTTCTTTGCGACTTCGGCATCACGCGCGTCACTCGCGGCATCGGAACACGCCTTCATGAATTCAGCCTGTGTGACATCAGGTCCCGCCGAAACTTTAAGAGCGCGATTTTCGCGCGCCATGACTGACGTATTACGGAAGATCCAATCGGTGAAATCTTTTTGCAGAGCGGTCATCAATTTTGAGTCATTCAACGGCGCATCTATTGCGCCAAAGCGTGCGCCTGCGGCCGGCATGGTTTCGACTTTATCCAGCGAAGGCCCGGCGTAAGGGAATTCATCCCAGCGGACAATACCGCGACGATCAAGCGAGTTAACAAGCGCCGTTTTAGTGACTTCTGCATCCACGCCATATTTGCGGTCAAGTAACCTGACCTGGGCGGCGGCAAGCAGAGACGGTCGATAGGTCACACCCTGGATCATGGCTTGCGAAGGCATGGATCGCTGAGCGGAGGAAAAAGCCTCGGGCAGACTGAAATTCTGGGGCAGGAAATATTCGCGGATGCCGGCAGGGAGAGTGGGTTTTGTTAAATTTCCATTGGTTGACGGCTGAAGGTTGCGCGCGGAAGGCTGAACGCCCACAGACTGCGGTTCAGAAGATTGGGACATTGGTGCAACTGAAACAGGCTGGAAGGCTTCTACAGAAGGGCGAAGTGGTGTATCCGCCGCTTCGCCTGCCTTCGAAGCGGGAACTGATAGAGGCGCAATGCGAGGCGCTGCCACAGCGTTCACCAACTGGTTGAGGGCGGGGATCTGGGCTCGCGTCATAGGTCCAGCCAGGAAATTCATCGCCCAGCGGGTTTGAATTAAGACAGGCATTTTTTCGTGAACATTGTGCATGACAAAGACACGTTTGCCAAGCGATGAGATTAATTTATCCATCTCAGCGCGCGGGATCCCGCCCGCGGCGCTTTCGAGACCATCCAATAAGCGGTTCTTATCGCGCTCAGTCTGGAGTTTGCCAATGAACCATGTACCTGTGTTTGAGAGAGCCTTGTAATCCATATCCACAGGGTTTTGGGTAGCGAGCAAAAGACCAAGCCCAAAGGCGCGGGCTTGCTTCAACATTCGAAGCAACGGACCTTTTGAGGGGGGAACGGCGGTAGGCGGAAGATAGCCGTAGATCTCATCCATGTAGAGCAGGGCGCGCAGAGAGGAAGAACCTTTTTGGGTACGCATCCATGTTTCAACAGCGGAAAGCAAAAGTGTAACAAAGAACATGCGCTCACCATCTGAAAGATGCGCAAGATAAAAAATACTATGACGGGGTCTGCCCTCAGGTGTAAAGAGCATGGATTGGATGTCGAGAGTTTCGCCCTCGCGCCACGTTTCAAAGGCAGGTGAGGCGAGGATGTTGTTCAAGACCATAGCGAGTTCCATTCGGTCTTTGGCTGGAAAAAAGGTATCAACAGGGAACGCCCCGAGGTTGGGGAACGGCGGGGTCTGCGTTTGAAGAATTAGCTCGGTGAGATCGAGGTCATTGCCCGCGCTCCAGTGGAATTCGAAAATGTTGGAAAGCAGGATATGCTCTCGCGAGCGAATCGGGGCAATGTCATTCAGGCCGACCAGACCAAGCAAGGCGGTGACAGTGCTTGAAATTCGTTCACGCAAAACCTCGCGGTTGGCTGCCCATTCGAGGTCAGGTGCAGCCAGCGAGGAAAGCACGCTGACAGAGATACCAGCATCTGAGCCTGGGGTATAGATCGCGAATTTGGCTGCGTTCTGCAACGCGAGCAAACGCTCCCGCCCGATACCCCATTCTTTTAATCCAGCGCCCCACGCAGAAGATGCCTCATCTGCGATCTGTTCCATCGTCTTGCCCGTGCGGCGTTGCATTTCGGGATCGATCCACGGCTGAAAGTCCTGCGGGAGCAGATCGGGGAAATGCAAAAGTAAATTGGTCAGGTCACCTTTGGGGTCAATGATAATGGCGGGGACATTTTGTAATGCAGCTTCCTCGAGCAGGGCAACGCATAAGCCTGTTTTTCCTGAACCTGTCATGCCTGTGACAACGGCGTGGGTGGTTAAATCTGCGGGGTCATATTCAACAGCGACTGTAGTGGGCTTCGCGGTTTTTGCATCCACTACACGACCAAGGTAAAAATTTGAATCTGCCATGAGTTGTCTCCATAACTTCTTTTTACTCCCGGATAATAGTATATTTCGAGAGCTTTGTAGAACGTGCGTGCTAGTAGCTAATTTAATCCATTTTAGCAGAAATGGCAATGATAATTGAGCAGAGACTATTTAAACAAAAAATGCGAGGGGTTACCTCGCATTTTTTGTTTTTGATCTTTGTTAACCGCCGCCATTATGATTGTCATTATCATTATGATTGCTGTCGTTATCACTGTTGTCATTGGCATTACTGCCGCTGTCGTTGCTGCCACTATCATTATCACCACTGCCGCTGTCGTTGTCGTTGCTGCCGCTATCATTATCACCGCTGTCGCTGTCGTTGTCGTTGCTGCCGCTATCATTATCACCGCTGTCGCTGTCGTTGTCGTTGCTATCAGATTTGGAACCCTTTACTTTTACTTCAGTAACGATAAATCTTCCATCTTCAGCGTAGTACCCTTTAATTTCAACTTTGACGCCATTCTGCAGATTTCCTTTGATCGTGGCACTTTCCAAATACACGGTCTTGCCTTGGATCACAAGCGTGGTGTCTGATAGGGATTCAACAACCCCTTCCACCTCAAAATCTTCGCGATGTTCAGGTTTATCTCCACCGCCGGCTTCATTGCCATTATCGCTTGACTGACCGCCTGACCCATCACTATTATTTGAATTTGAAATCGAATCTAATCCTTCGTTTCCGTTAACATCAGAGTTCGAATTTGACTCAGACTCTGATTCTATTTCAACAGGGAGACCGACAGGCACAAAGACACCGTCTGGCAGGAGTTCGAGTGATTCCAACTCCACAAATCCCTGCGCATTGGTCCGTCCAGTCACGATCACTGCCGACCCAATTTCAGGAATCTGCAAATTGGATGGAATGAGAACATTTACGCCTGAAACATAGTAGACGCCATTTACCTGCATGAACACGCATGCAAACTGGATAACTTCATGGCGGCCTTCAGCAATCAATTCGTTCACTTCATGTAAACGTTCGATCTCAAATTGGCTTTTCACCACGTCACGGACATCCCGATCAAGTGTAAAAAGCAATTGCAGATCTTCCC
>Ga0268298_10007103_pt1 | contig 10010 bp, 12 predicted proteins | sample WWTPWeurt_MetaG_FD_194462 | JGI IMG/M metagenome (GOLD analysis project Ga0268298, IMG submission 194462) | Activated sludge microbial communities from WWTP in Nijmegen, Gelderland, Netherland - WWTP Weurt | ecosystem: Engineered > WWTP > Aerobic digester > Activated sludge | place... | reverse complement strand
CCCGAGTCGCTCGACAGTCTGAACTGGCACCTGCTGTTCTTCACCTCACAGGCCCTGGGCGTGCGGGTGCTGCGTCAGCAAAGCGCCGAGTTGGTTACTTTGACACTGCAGCTGCCGATGGCTCGGCGCCCGGTGGTCACCGACACCCTGCCCGTGCTCGATGTGCCCGCGGCCAGCGGCCAAGTGCTCGTGGTGGCGCCCGAGCGCGAGTTGCGCAATCGGGTGCGCCTGGCCATCCGTGGTCTCGATCTGCTGGTGGACTATGTGGGCTCGCTGGACGCCGCTCAGCGCTATTGCGAAGACAGCATGCCCAAGGCGGTGATTTTCGACGGCGCCCTGGACGGACCCCGCATCGAGGCCCTGCGCGCCAGCCTGCAGGGCAACGAGCCCGGCCTGCCCTTCATCGAGATCTCGAAGGCGGGTCAGGCCGGCCAGGGTCTGCCGGGTGTGCCCAGGCTCGGTGTCGAGGGCCTGATGGGCCTTCTGCCGTCTACCCTGGCCACCGAACTGGCCCGCGTGGGCTGAAGCTCAGCTCGTCCCGAACACCTTCTTCAGGATCGCGCTGCCGGTGCCGAGCGGGTCGCGCCGAATGCTTCGCTCCTCCTCGGCGATCATCAGGTAGAGGCCATCCAGCGCCTTGCTGGTGACGTAGCGGTCGATGTCGGCATCCTGCGGCTTGAGCAGGCCCAGTTTGGCGGCCTTGCCCGCCACGGCATTGAACTTGGCCGCCAAGGCCAGGCGCTGGGTGGATTGGGCCACGATGGGCAGGAACTGCGCAGTGAGCGGCTCGCGTGTCTTGCGAACGAAGAAATCGGTGACCGCCACCTCCGACCCGCGCACGATCTGCAGCGCGTCCTCCACCGACATCGACTTGGCGGTCTTCACCAACAGCGCCTTGGCCTTGGGCACCGCTGCCTCGGCGGCACGGTTCATTGCGGTGACGAGCTCATCCACCTTCTGCTGCTGGCCGGCCGCCTTGAGCAGCTTGGCCGCGTTGGCCAGAGCCGCGGGCAGCGGGATGCGCACGGTCGGGTTGCCCAGAAAGCCATCGGTGCGGCCGAGGTGCGCAACGGCCGCCTCCGCGCCGCGCTCCAGAGCCGCCCGCACCCCAGCGACCGCATCGGTTTCACCGAGTGCGGCGCTGGCTTGTGCACACAACCCTGAAGCACCGAGGCCCAGTGCCGCCGTCGTAAACTGCCTTCGATCCATTTCGTGCCCCCGTACTCATGACGATATCCCGCCGACATCTTGCCATTGCCGCGCTCGCCTGCGCGGCTGCGGCGGCCGGCTGGATGCTGACGGCGGGCGGTGGCGGCCGCAGCCCGGCGCCTCAACTGCAGTACACCCTGCTCGATGGCCGCCAGGTGGGCACGGAGCAGCTCTTGGGGCAGGTGGTGCTGGTGAACTTCTGGGCCACCAGCTGCACCACCTGCGTGGCCGAGATGCCGCACATCGTGGCGGCGCACCGCAAGTTCAGCGGCCGCGGCTACACCACGGTGGCGGTGGCCATGAGCTACGACACGCCGGCTTACGTCACGGGCTTTGCCGAATCCCGCCAATTGCCGTTCGGCGTCGCCATCGACCATACCGGCGCCATCGCCAAGGCCTTCGGTGATGTGCAGCTGACGCCCACGTCCTTCCTGATCGACAAGCACGGCCAAGTGGTCAAGCGCTACGTGGGCGCGCCCGATTTCGCCGCGCTGGACAAGCTGGTCGAGCAGCTGCTGGCTGAAACCTGAGCCAGGCCGCGCTCAACGCGCGGCGCCGGCCTTGCGCGCCGGCAGCGCCTGCGAGATCAGGCGCAGCGCCTCCGGCCCGTCCCAGGCCTTGGCGCCATACACCTTGTCCACCACGCGGCCTTGGGCGTCCACCAGCACGGTGAGCGGCAACCTGTCCGCACCCAGGATGTTCTCCATCTCCAGGTTGCGATCGATGAAGTGGCTGAGGCTGGCGTTCGACGCCTTCAGCCAGCCCTGTGCGGCCACCAGGTGATCGTCGGTGGAGATGCCGATGATGGTGATGTGCTTGGCCGCATCGGCCCAGGCCAGGCGCTCGAGCGAGGCCGACTCGGCCCGACAAGGCCCGCACCAGCTGGCCCAAACGTTGATGATGAGCGGCTTGCCGCGAAACTCGGACAGCTTGCGTGACTTGCCGTTCAAGCCATTGAGCTGCGCCTCGGGCAGCACCTGGCCGATCGCGATTTCGCCCGGCGTCCTGGCCCACGCAGGCCAGGCCAGCGCACCGCAGAGCATCACAAGAAGCCAGGCCCGCTTCATGCGCCGCCCCGGCTCAGTCGGCTGCGCCGATGTGCACACCGGCCCCTGCCGCCTGCTGGTCCGCGTGGTACGAGGATCGCACCATGGCGCCCACGGCAGCGTGCGTGAAGCCCATGGCCTTGGCCTCGGCCTCGAACATCTTGAAGGTGTCCGGATGCACGTAGCGGCGCACCGGAAGGTGGTGGCCGGACGGCGCCAGATACTGGCCAATGGTGAGCATGTCGATCTGGTGGGCGCGCATGTCGCGCATCACCGCCAGGATCTCCTCGTCGGTCTCGCCCAGGCCCACCATCAGGCCGCTCTTGGTGGGCACCTCAGGGTGCAGGGCCTTGAACTTCTTCAGCAGGTTCAGGCTGAAGGCGTAGTCGCTGCCGGGGCGCGCCTCCTTGTACAGGCGGGGCGCGGTCTCGAGGTTGTGGTTCATCACATCCGGCGGTGCGGCCTTCAGGATCTCGAGCGCGCGGTCATCGCGGCCGCGGAAGTCGGGCACCAGGATCTCGATGCGCGTGTCGGGCGATTGCTCGCGCACCTGGCGGATGCAATCGACGAAATGGCCGGCGCCACCATCGCGCAGGTCATCGCGGTCCACGCTGGTGATCACCACGTACTTGAGCTTGAGCGCAGCGATGGTGCGCGCCAGGTTGGCCGGCTCGTTCACGTCCAGCGGATCGGGGCGGCCGTGGCCCACGTCGCAGAACGGGCAGCGGCGCGTGCACTTGTCGCCCATGATCATGAAGGTGGCCGTGCCCTTGCCGAAGCACTCGCCGATGTTGGGGCACGAGGCTTCCTCGCACACCGTGTGCAGCTTGTGCTCGCGCAGCACGTTCTTGATCTCGTAGAAGCGCGTGGTGGGCGAGCCCGCCTTCACACGAATCCACTCGGGCTTCTTCAGCGTCTCGGCCGGCACCACCTTGATGGGGATGCGCGAGGTCTTGGCCTGCGCCTTCTGCTTGGCGCTGGCGTCATAGGTGTCGCTGCTGCCGGCCTGGTGGACGACTTTTTCGGTGGCCATGGGGGTGGGTGTCTCGCTCGGTCGGCGGCGCGTCAGGGGCTGAAGTTGGCGGCCAGGCGCTCGCCCAATTGCCCCGCAACGGTGGCCCAGTCGGTGGAAACGCCGAGTTTAGCCAAGTCGACCGTCTGCAACCCCGCATAGCCGCAGGGGTTGATCTGCTCGAAGGGCCGCAGGTCCATCGCCACATTGAGCGAGACACCGTGGTAGGTGCAATTGCGGCTGACCTTGATGCCCAGCGCGGCGATCTTGCCCAGGCCGCGAAACGGGTCGTCGGCCGGGCGCGGGCCGGTGAGCGCGGCATGGCTGAACGGGTCGTCCAGGCGCACGTAGATGCCCGGTGCGCCGGGCACGCGGTGCCCGGTGACCCCGTGGCGCTCCAGCACCTTGAGCACGCTCGCTTCCAGGCGATAGACGTACTCCTTGACGTAGATGCCCAGGCGCTTCAGGTCGATCAGCGGGTAGGCCACCACCTGCCCCGGGCCATGGAAGGTGACCTGGCCGCCACGGTTGGTGCTGACCACCGGGATGTCGGACGAGACCAGCAGGTGCTCGGGCTTGCCGGCCAGGCCCTGGGTGAACACCGGCGGGTGCTCGACCATCCAGATTTCGTCGGGCGTGTCGGCCGTGCGCGCTTCGGTGAAATCGCGCATCGCCTGGAAGGTGGGCGCATAAGCTCGGAGCCCGAGCTGCACGATGCGCGGGGCCGCCATGCCCAGGCTCAGAGGCAAGGCATCACAGCACCACCTTCACCATCGGGTGGGTGGACAGCGTGCGATAGAGCTCGTCCAGTTGCTCGCGGCTGGTGGCGCGCACGGTGAGCGTGAGGCCCAGGTAGCGCGCGTTGCTGCTCGGCCGCTTCTCGAGCGTGGCCTCGTCGAAGCCACCATCGAACTGCCGCGCCACATGCACGATGGCCTCCACGAAGCCCGGCACCTGCAAGCCCATCACCTTGATCGGGAAGTCGCAGGGGTACTCGATGAGCGATTGCTCTTTCGGGATCTCGGGCAGTGACGCAGCCATGATCAGATCGACTGCTCGGCCTTGGCGCGCTGGTAGGCCTCGAAGAGCCGGCCGTAAACCGGGCCGGGGCGGCCGCGCAGCGCACCGTGGCCAACCTGGTCGTCATCAATGCGGGTGACGGGCAGCACCTCCTTGGTGGCCGAGCTGAGCAGCACTTCATCGGCGGCCATCACATCGGCCTCCGAGAGCGGGCGCAGGTTGTAGGCAATGCCCACGTCCTCACACAACTCGGCCAGCAGGTCGACGCGGATGCCCTCGAGCACATGCTCGCTCTTCGGCGGCCCGAGCAGGGCGCCCTCGTGCACCACCCACACATTGCTGGCCGCCGCCTCGGTGAGCCAGCCGTCGCGGAACATGATGGTCTCGGTGGCGCCGTGGTCGGCCGAGATCTGCCGCGCCAGCACATTGCCCAGCAGCGAGACGCTCTTGATGTCGCCCCGCTCCCAACGGAAGTCGCGCGCCGTGACACAGGCCACGCCCTCATGGCGCTGCTGCACGGTGGGCGGCTTCATCGCGCTGGTCATGCCGAACACGGTGGGCGCCACATCGGTCGGCATCACGTGATCGCGCAAGGCCACGCCGCGGGTGATTTCCAGGTACACCAGTTGATCGTCGGCCGGCTGCGCGGCCACCAGATCACGCACCAGCTTCAGCCACCCGGCCCGGCTGTGCGGGTTGGTGATGCGCACCTTGGACAGGCCGCGCTCCAGGCGTTGCATGTGCTGCTCGAAGCGGAACAGCTTGCGGCCATAGACGGGCACCACCTCGTAGATGCCATCGCCGAAGATGAAGCCGCGGTCGAGCACCGAGATCTTGGCATCGCGCAGGGGCAGCATCTGCCCGTTCAAATGGCACAGGGTGTCGGGAATTTGGACCATGGCTTCAGGTGTCGATGGATGGGTTTGAAGGCTGAGCTTACGCCTGCCGGCTCACTTGATCCACAAACGAATCGCGTCCCAGGTGCGGCCGAACCAACCGGCGGCTTCCACACCGTCGAGCACCTGCAGCGGCACGCTGGTGATGGCGGCGCCATTGGCGCCATTGATCTTCAAGGTGCCCACGCGCTGGCCCTTGGCGAGCGGGGCCACCAGCGGGTCGGTGCGCTCGATGGCTGTTTGCAGCTTGCCGCCCTCGCCCTTGGGCACGGACACCAGCACGCCAGCGGGCACGCCCAGGCCCACTTGCGCTGCCTTGCCCTTCCACACCGGCACCGTGGTGGCCGCCTTGCCGGGCTCGAACAAGCGCACCGAGTCCCAGGCCGTGTAGCCCCAGTTCAACAGTTTCTGGCTTTCGCCAGCGCGCGCCTCGCGCGAGGCGGCACCGAGCACCACGCTCAGCAGGCGTCGCTTGCCGTTGGGGAAATCGCGCTGTGCGCTGGCGACCAGGCAGTAGCCGGCCGCGTCGGTGTAGCCGGTCTTCATGCCGTCCACCGAGGGGTCGCGCCCGAGCAGCATGTTGCGGTTGTCCTGGCGGATGTTGTTGTAGGTGTAGTTCTTGAGCGAGTAGTAGGTGGCGTAGTGCTCCGGAAAATCCTCCACCACGTGCATGGCGATGACGGCCAGGTCGCGCGCGCTGCTCTGGTGGCCGGGCTCGGTGAGGCCGGCCACGTTCTTGAACTGCGTGTTGGTCAGGCCCCAGGCGATGGCCTGGCGATTCATCATGGCGACGAACTGCTCCACCGTGCCACCCACCGCCTCGGCCAGGGCCACCGCTGCGTCGTTGCCGGACACGGCGATCATGCCGCGCAGCAGCTCATCCACCTTGGGCGTCATCGTGGTGTCGATGAACATCAGCGAGCCCCCACCCTTGCGCTCGTCCCAGGCTCGCTTGGACACCTGCACCGTCTGATCGAGCTTGAGCTTGTTCTGGCGCAGCGCGTCGAACACCAGCCAGGCGGTCATCAGCTTGGTGAGCGAGGCCGGCTCCATGCGCGCGTCGGCCTGGCGCTCGGCCAGGACCTGGTGGCTGCCCGACTCCATCAACAAAAAGGCCTTGGCGGCCACCTCGGGCGGTTGCGGCGCCTGCGCCAATGCCGACACCATGCTGGCCAGCGCCAGCAAACCAAACCAATAACGTTTCATGTGATCTACCGATGCCAGGCCTGCACGACCTGGTTCTTGAGCAAGCTGAGTTGCCCGTGAAAGAAATGCCCGACCCCCGGCAGCACGATCACCGGCAATGCCTGGGGCCTGGCCCAATCCAGGGTGGCGGACAAGGGCACGACGTCGTCGGCCTCGCCGTGCACCACCACCGTGTCCGCCGCCACGGCGGGCACGGGAAAACGGCTGGTGGCGGGGCCCACCAGCACCAACCGCTCAATCGGAGCGTGCTCCGCCAGGGCCGCCGCCGCCTGCGCCGCGATGAAGCCGCCGAACGAGAAGCCGCCCAGCGCCATCGGCAGGTCGGCCACGCGCACGGCGGCGATCACGGCCAGAGCGTCGTCCACCTCACCCCGGCCCTCGTCCCACGCGCCCGCCGACTGGCCCACACCGCGGAAATTGAAGCGCACCGCGCGGTAGCCGAGCTGCAAGAAGGCACGCGCCAAGGTCTGCACCACCTTGTTGCCCATGGTGCCCCCATGCTGCGGATGCGGATGGCAGAGCACGACCACGCCGCGCGGCAGCGCGGCAGGCTCGTCCACCTCGGCCTGGATGACCCCGGCGGGCCCGTCGATGAGCAGGCTTCGCGTCTCGCGATTCATGGCGCGTCAGCGCCCCACGTCGGCGGGCAGCAGCAGCCGCTCCACCACCTGGCCCTTGCCCAGGTGCTGATCCACGATCTCGTCGATGTCCGACTTGTCCACGTAGGTGTACCAGGTGCCTTCGGGGTAGACCACCGCCACCGGGCCGCCGGCACAGCGGTCCAAGCAGCCGGCCTTGTTCACGCGCACCCCACCCGGCCCGGCCAGACCGGCGGCCTTGACCTTCGCCTTGCAGTGATCGAACGAAGCCTGGGCACCGTGCTGGGCGCAACTGGCCTCGCCATTGGCGCGCTCGTTCAAGCAAAAGAAGATGTGGTGCTTGTAATAGCTCATGCCCGCGATTGTAGGCAGCCGCGGGAAAACCCCAGGGGCCGAGCACCCAGGGGGCCGACAGCGGATCAGTCGCTCCGACGCGCGCGCGCCAGCAGCCAGAGCATCGCGGCATAGGGCCAAAGCCAGCCCACCCATTTGGCCAAGCCATGAAAGTGGATGAACTTGCCCTGCTCCCAGGCTTGAAGGCTGTCGGCAAAGTAAGGGTCGGCGGGAGCCATGTGCACCAGCACCACCAGGCCGGTGATCGCCACCAGCGCCAGGGCGCCGGCCAGGCGCGGGCCGATCCACACCAGCACCAGCGCCGCGACCATGGCCACGGCCATGGCGGTGGTTACCCCCGGCGTGACCCAGGCGAACGCATGCTGCGGGCCGAAGTTGAGTGCCGTGGACAAGGTGGTGGCCGCCGCCGCCACCAAGGGCGCGCCCCAGCCCAGCCAGATGCGCCGCCAGCTGGGGTTGGACGCAGCGTAGGCCACCAGGCAGGGCGCCAGCAAGCCCAACACCGCCACGCTGGATTCGGTGGTGGCAGAAGCATGCTCGAACACCTCGGTGTTGGCCAACCACGTGGCCAGCGGCTCGGCCCAGGCCACGCCATCGAGCACGCCCAGGCTCAGCTCGCGCAACTGCTCGCCGATCTGGCCCAGGCCGAAGGGCAGCGGCGACGGGAACAGCAGGCCGATCGGCCACAACATCAGCAACACCGCCGCGCTGTTGCCCCCCTGCTCCAGCCAGCGCTCGTGCATGCCACGCCACCGCCGCCGCCAGCCCATGGTCTGCGCGGCCACGCCCAGCACCACACCCAGCAGCGCGCCAGCACTGTTGAGCATCCAATCCTGCGCCGACGGCACGCGGCGCGGCACGAGTTGCTGCAAGACCTCCATGCCGTACGACAGCATCGAGGCCGCCAGCGCCGCCTGCAGCACCACCGACCAGCTGGGACGACGGTGGCGCGAGCCGGTGAGCACCAGCAGCAGGCCCATCGGCACATAACCGATCAGATTGGCGGCCGGATCGAAACCCGGAATCCAGCGCGTCCAGGGCAGGCGCAACAGGTCGATCAGCGCCACCCCGGGCGGCACGCGCCAGCCCGCGAAAGGGAACAGGCTGGCATAGACGATCAGCAGCAGCCACAGGGCGGCCAGCCCGGCCGCCAGGCTGCGCTCGCGGCGCAACATGCCTCCATGTCTCAGCACCACCACGCTCGGCCCTCCAGCCCGGCCCGATCAGACCCGAGGCCGATCACGGCTGTCGGGCCCGTGCGCTTCAAAACGGCTTGACCACCACCAACACCACGATGGCGATGAACATCAGCACCGTGATCTCGTTGAAGACGCGGAACCATTTGTGGCTGCGCCGATTGGCCATCTGCTCGAACCGGCGCAACTGGCCCGCGCACACCTGTTGATAAACCAGCACGCCCGCCACGAGGGTGAGCTTGGCATGCATCCAGTACTGCCCGGGGCCCCGGCCGATGCCCAGGCCCAGCCACAACCACAAGCCCAACAACAGGGCCGGCACCATCAGCACCAGGCCGAAGCGATACAGCTTGCGCGACATCAGCAACAGGCGCTCGCGCTCGGCGTGGCTGTCCGCCGGTACCATGGCGAGGTTGACGAACAGGCGCGGCAGGTAGAACAGGGCCGCGAACCAACTCGACATGAAGACGATGTGAAAGGCCTTGGCCCAGAGGTAGGAGTTGCCCATCGGCGAACGATAGCAGCAAGTTTGGCACGCCAAAAAAAGAACCCCAGCCAGGGGCTGGGGTGGCAAGCCTTATCGCTGTCAATCACGCTAAGGCACCTGCTCAGGGAGGAAAAGCAGGGAACAACAGCCTCGCGGCTATCATCCAGTATCAATACTAGCATATCGACCGGATTTTTTGCCCATTCGCGCGCGCGAAGATCATTCAGGCGCCACCCAGATCGGGGGATGCCATGAGCGCTCGGCGCCAGCGCAGGGCCGCGTCGATGCAACCGGACCACCCACCATGTTCAAGCCCGCCCCGTTTCCCGCCAACCGCCCGCGCCGCCTGCGCCGCGATGCCTTCACCCGCGAGATGGTGCGTGAGCACCGCCTGCACCCGTCGGATCTGATCTGGCCGGTGTTCGTGCTCGACGGCCACGACCGCTGCGAGGACGTGGCCAGCATGCCCGGCGTGCAGCGCCTGAGCATCGACCGCCTGCTGCCGATGGCCGAGCAGTGCGTGGCGCTCGGTGTGCCGGTGATCGCACTCTTCCCGGTGATCGACCCGGCGCTGAAGACCCCCGACGGCCGCGAGGCCACCAACCCCGACGGCCTGGTGCCGCGCGCGGTGCGGGCGCTGAAGCAGCACTGCCCAAGCCTGGGCGTGCTCACCGACGTGGCGCTCGACCCCTTCACTTCGCACGGCCAGGATGGCCTGCTCGACGACACCGGCTACATCATCAACGATGCCACCGTGGCCGTGCTGCGCGAACAGGCGCTGGTGCAGGCCGCGGCCGGCGTGGACATCGTGGCCCCCAGCGACATGATGGACGGCCGCATCGGCGCCATCCGCCAGGCGCTCGAGGCCAACGGCCACATTCACACCCGCATCATGGCCTACAGCGCCAAGTACGCGAGCGCCTTCTACGGCCCCTTCCGCGACGCGGTGGGCTCGGCCACCAACCTGGGCAAGAGCGACAAGAAG
>Ga0268298_10007101_pt1 | contig 10011 bp, 8 predicted proteins | sample WWTPWeurt_MetaG_FD_194462 | JGI IMG/M metagenome (GOLD analysis project Ga0268298, IMG submission 194462) | Activated sludge microbial communities from WWTP in Nijmegen, Gelderland, Netherland - WWTP Weurt | ecosystem: Engineered > WWTP > Aerobic digester > Activated sludge | place: Netherlands... | reverse complement strand
AGAAAATCATTCAGGAAGGCCGACTTGAATATCGACGCATTAGTTCAAATTGAACTTGCAAAGCTGATTTGACTTCAGAATATTGGAGTGAAAGATTGTCATGGAGAGGGCGAGAAGACAACAGAGTCTAGCCCCCCAATTACACAACAATCAAACCTCAACAATCCCCTGCAACTCCTGAAACAGCAACCGGAAACTCTTGGGTGGCTTTTCCGCTGCCTTTTCTTTTTGCGCATTACGGATCAGCAGTCTTAGACGCTGCAAGTCGGCTTGCGGATATTTCTGTGCAAATTCGGTGAGTGCGTTGTCATCGTTAAGCAGCCGTTCGCGCCAGCGTTCAAGCTGGTGCAGGCGGGCGGTTTGGTGCACCGATGTTTGATGCCAGGAATCGAGCTTCTGCTGGATCGGCAGCGCGTCGATGTCGCGCATCAGGCGTCCAATGTATTGCATCTGACGCCGCCGCGCACCGTGTTTTTGCATGGGTCGGGCCTGGTTGATGGCGTCGATTAAAGTTTCCGGCAAATCAAACTCTGTCAGTTTTTTCGGATCCAGTTCCACCAGTTGCTCGCCGATTTCCTGCAAGGCGTGCATGTCTTTTTTGCGCTTCGTTTTACTCGGCGCGCTTTCTTCGTTGTCGTCGTATTCCGGTTCTTTTTGCACGGTAACCTGTGTAATGCGGTGTGAATAAGCTGTTATCATAGCTTCCTCGTTTGAAATCCGCTTATATTTTCATCTTTATTGCACGACATGAATAATTTACCCGTTTCCGATACCCGATTTTCATACCCCATAAGCACACTGCAACAAATCGCCCGCGATATTTTGCAACATGCGCAAAAAGGCGGCGCCAGCACCTGTGAAACCAATGTTTCCGATGGTTTCGGTCAAACCGTCACGGTGCGCCAGGATGCGGTGGAAACGATTGAATACAATCGTGACAAAGGCCTGTCCGTGACGGTTTATATCGGACAGAAGCGCGGCCACGCCAGCACCTCCGATTTTTCCCCACAGGCGATCAGCGACACCGTTACCGCCGCATTGTCGATTGCCCGCTACACCGCGGACGACGATTGCGCCGGATTGGCGGAAGCGGAATTGCTGGCGAAAAACTACCCGAGCTTAGATTTATATTATCCGTGGCAAATCGGCGTTGAAGAAGCCATCGAGCTGGCGAAGCATTGCGAACAAGCCGCATACGCCGCGGATAAACGCATTACCAATTCCGAAGGCGCGACCATTTCCGTCAGTGAATCGCAATTTATTTATGCCAACAGTTTGGGATTCATGGGCGGTTATCCGCTGTCGCGCCACAGCATCAGTTGCGCCATGATCGCCGAGCAAGGCGACAGCAAGCAGCGTGACTATTGGTACAGCGTGGCGCGTGACGCTGCCGACTTGGAAACGGTGCAAAGCATCGGCGAAAAAACGGGCAAGCGCAGCGCGGCGCGTTTAGGCGCGAGAAAAATCGGCACCTGTGAAGTGCCGGTATTGTTTGAAGCGCCGATTGCGTCCGGCTTGATCGGGCATTTCGCTTCGGCGGTGAGCGGCAGCAACCTGTACCGCAAATCTTCCTTTCTGCTGGATAGCATTGGCCAGCAGGTTTTCGCGCCGGATATCCAGATTCTGGAGCGCCCCCATCTGCACAAAGGGCTGGCGAGCGGTCCATTCGACGACGATGGCGTCGCAACTGTCGATCGTAACATTGTGGAAAACGGTATTGTGCGGGGATATTTTCTGGGCAGTTATTCCGCGCGCAAACTCGGCATGCGTACCACCGGAAACGCTGGCGGCACGCACAATCTAATCATGCAAAACGGCGCAGCAATGAGCTTTGACGCGATGCTGAAGCAGATGGGTACCGGTTTGCTCGTCACGGAATTGCTTGGGCACGGCATCAATGCGGTCACCGGGGATTATTCGCGCGGTGCTTCCGGATTTTGGGTCGAAAACGGTGCAATCAGTTATCCGGTCGAAGAAATCACCATCGCTGGTAATCTGAAAGATATGTTCCGGAACATCGTGGCCATCGGTAACGATGTCATAGTGCGCGGGTCGAAACAGTGCGGTTCGGTGTTGATCAACCGCATGACGGTCGCCGGAGGTTGAAAACGCTGCATGAAGGTATTGCGGTGTATTGAGCGAGCGATTGGTAAATTAACGGGTGCGGCCCGTTGATCGGAAGTTTAACCGGATCTCCCTGCTTATCGCTTTTTCAGCAAAAAAATGAACTCTTTGTCTATCTCAGACAACGATAACAATTCATTTCCCGTTTGTTCGGCAAAAACCTGGAAATCGATCACGGAACCCGGATCGGTTGCAACAATTCTTAGTATTTGCCCGCTGACCATCCCGGCCAGTGATTGCTTGGTGCGTAGAATGGGCAACGGGCAATTCAAGCCGCGCGCATCTAACTCTTTATCTGCTTTCTGCATTTCTCAGTCATGATGTTTGGGTGCATTACTATACTGTCTGTGTGGGCGGATTCAAAGACCGGAGGTAGCTTATCCATTGTTTTATCTTAACGCCAGGGGCTGCGATGAGGTGTCGTATGGTTGATTCAAGGTTTCCCCTGGCTGCAGTGAATCTAATTTTCACAACTAATTCTTTTAGAATAAATCGCTTGGTGTTATAATCCCGGCCTTTTGTTTTATCTTGTTATTCAATCAAAGTTATCGAGGATTTTGCCAATTTATGACGACAATTAAAGTTAAGGAAAACGAACCATTTGAAGTTGCTATGCGCCGCTTTAAGCGTTCAATCGAGAAAACAGGAATACTGACCGAATTGCGTGCTCGTGAATTTTATGAAAAACCGACCGCAGAACGCAAACGCAAGCTAGCAGCAGCTGTGAAGCGGAATTACAAGCGCTTACGCAGCCAGTTATTACCGCCTAAGCTTTATTAAATCGTTATATATTAATACCGGTTTCTCTTCCGGTAGCGTTTTTCCAAAATGATGAGTTGATAATCGATTAATTGCGTCCATTTATCATGAGCTTAAAACAGAAAATCACGGAAGATATGAAAGCAGCGATGCGCACGGGTGACACCAAGCAGCGGGATACTATCCGTTTGCTGCAAGCTGCAATCAAACAGCGTGAAGTGGATGAACGCATAGTACTTGATGATGCGGCTGTCATTGCGGTTATTGAAAAAATGCTCAAGCAGCGCAAGGATTCTATTACTCAGTATGAAGCCGCGCAGAGATTGGATCTGGCCAATATTGAGAAAGAGGAAGTTGCAATTCTCAGCGCCTATATGCCGCAAGCATTAAGCGATTCCGAAATCGATGCGTTGATAACCGAAGCAATTTCAGAGACGAATGCAACCAGCATGCAGGATATGGGTAAAGTTATGGCCATACTGAAACCGAAATTGGCTGGCCGTGCTGATATGGGTAAAGTGTCGGCGCTCATTAAAGATAAGATATCCACCTGATACTGATTGGCTGTTCCGGATTATTCTTAAAACAAACCACAACGATTGCAATTTATTTATACTTGAAGCTGATTGTTATTGACAGCTCCGGGTAGATGATTCCGCAATCTTTTATACATGATTTACTCAGTCGCGTGGATATTGTCGATGCGATTGATCGTCATGTCCCGTTGAAGAAAGCGGGTGCTAATTTTGTTGCCTGTTGTCCATTCCATAGCGAAAAGACTCCTTCATTCACCGTCAGTCAATCCAAGCAGTTTTACCATTGTTTTGGTTGCGGCGCGCATGGCAATGCGATCAGTTTCTTGATTGAATATAGCGGTTTAAGCTTTATCGAGGCAGTGCAAGATCTGGCGGCTTACGCCGGTATGCAATTGCCGGAGCAACAAAGCAGTAATATTTCTCATCATTCTGCTTCAGATGACTCACAGCAGGATTTGGCAAGCGATTACCGTCATGACAACGCCGAAATATCGCCGCAAGACCTGCTAAATGCACTACAAACCGCCACTCGCTATTACCGCGAGCAGCTCAAGGTTTCCGAAAAAGCCATCGCCTATCTTAAAAAGCGGGGGCTATCCGGTAAAACGGCGGCACGATTTGCCATTGGCTATGCACCTGCGGATTGGCAGAATCTTGAAGCGGTTTTTTCTGATTATAATTCTGATAAAACCCGGAAATTATTGACGCAAGCGGGACTAGTTATTACCAGCGGTGAAACCAAACAATATGATCGGTTCAGGGACCGGATCATGTTTCCGATCCTTAATCAGAAAGGGCAGATCATTGGTTTTGGCGGCCGTGTGCTTGCAAAAGAAGAGCCTAAGTATCTGAACTCCCCCGAAACGATTTTATTTGAGAAGGGACGTGAACTGTATAACCTTTTCTCGGCGCGCCGTGCTATCCGTGAAGCGAATTGCGTCATTGTTGTAGAAGGATATATGGATGTCATCGCTCTCGCGCAACACGGAATTGATCATGCAGTAGCTGCCTTGGGTACAGCGACGACGAGTTTTCATATACAAAAACTCTTGCGTCAGACAGATAACATTATTTTCTGCTTCGATGGCGACAAAGCGGGCAGAAAGGCAGCTTGGCGTGCACTCGAGAATAGTCTGGCCCTGCTATCCGACGGCAAATATCTGAGTTTTCTTTTTTTGCCCGAGGGCGCAGACCCGGATAGCTATATCAATCAATTTGGCAAAGAATCTTTTGAGCAGCAGCTCAAACAGACTCTGCCGTTATCGGAATTTCTATTCAAGGAGTTATGCTCAGAAGTCAATCTTCAAACCAGCGAAGGCCGCGCAAAATTGATCAGCGATGCAAAGCCGCTACTGCAACAAGTCACGGCGCCGGCTCTATCGCTGATACTGATCAGGCGCTTAGCCGAGCTTAGCGAGATTGATCAAGGGGAATTGGATGAGTTGCTGCAGATAAAACGCTCATCCAAAATACGTACAATTGAGAATAAACCAGCAAAACAAATCATTTCGCCTTTGCGATGGCTCATACTGATGCTGTTGCTTAATCCGGATTGTATCGAAAAACTGGATAAAAGCTGGCTTGCAGAATGGAATGAAAACACGGAAGAAGCTGTAGCACTAAAAGCGTTGGTTGATTTTCTTGATCAGCACCCCCATTTAGCTAAAGATAAGTCAGCGCATTCATTAATGCCCTTTTTGCAAAATAGCCCGCACAAAACATTGCTGGAAAGTATTAAAAGTGACGCGCTAAAGTGGGATGACGGATTTGATTTAGAGGCAGAATTCTTGGGCGCATTAAAAATATTGCAGCAAGCATACCGTAAAAAGCGTGTTGCCGAATTAAAGAATAAATCGATGACAATGAGCATGTTAACTGATGCAGAGAAGCTAGAATTCCAGCAATTGATCAAGCAGCAAAGTTAGTTATTAGGTGTCAGTAATATCGAATTTTGATATAATCTCGCACTTTCAGCTTTTAATTCATCCAAATTATTGGGAATCCAATATGCCAAAAACAAAAGCGGTCGAATCAAAAGATAAAGATAATAAAAGTATTAAAAAATCAACAGCTCAGAAAATAAAAGATACCGACAATGAAATGGTAGAAAAAGTAGAGTCTAAAAAATTAACAGCTAAAACTGAAAAAAGTGTTAAAGCAACCGGCAAAAAAACAAATGAGAAAGCAATCAGTCTAGATGCAATCGATTCTGCTGAAATAAAAGAAGCACCGGTTAAACCAACGCGCAGTGCGGCAGAATTCTCTCAAGCAATGCTTGGCAGCGATGATATTGAGTTCAATACAGGCAAGAAAGCCAGGGGCAGAACACCCAAAAAGAATAAGGCGGGGCTGGATTCGATTGATGATATAGACTCAGTTTCTGTTATTGAAGGCGGTAATCCGCAACCGCAAGATATCGAAGCGCGGCGCATGCGCTTGAAAATTCTGATCGGACTAGGCAAAGAGCGTGGCTATCTGACTTACGCCGAAATCAATGATCATTTGCCCGATGATATGCTGGATGCTGAGCAAATAGAAGGCATCATCAGTATGATCAATGATATGGGCATATCTGTGCATGATGAAGCACCGGATGCGGAAACATTGCTGATGTCCGATGCTGCAACTACCGTGGCTGATGAAGATGTGGCGGAAGAAGCGGAGGCAGCGCTCTCTACGGTAGACTCCGAGTTTGGACGGACAACAGATCCCGTGCGGATGTACATGCGCGAAATGGGTTCGGTAGGTTTGCTGACGCGTGAAAGTGAAATTGAAATCGCAAAACGCATCGAAGGTGGTTTGCGTCATATGATTCAGGCGATTTCGGCTTGTCCTCCGATCATCGCGAAAATTGTCGATCTGGCTACGGAAGTTGAGAAAGATGTATTACGCATTGATGAAGTGGTTGATGGACTATTGGACGCCAATGCGCAAGACATCACGAATGAGGAATTTTCAGAGGAATCTCTCGAACAGGAGTTAGCTTCCAGCGATCTTGGCGATGACGACGAAGATGAAGATGGTGATGGTGCATCAATTGCCAGTGCGGATTTGTTGAAACTTAAAGCAGATGCATTGGAGCGTTTCACGGTAATCCGTGAAATATATACCGAAATGCAAGCCCTGCTTGAGAAAGAGGGGCCTTATCATCAAGGTTATATTGAGCTTCAGGATAAAATCTCATCCGAACTGATGGGTATCCGGTTCTCGGCGAAAATGGTAGAGAAACTCTGTGATACTCAGCGCGAACTCGTAGGAGATGTGCGCAACTATGAGCGCAGGATAATGGATTTGTGCGTATCCAAAGCAAAAATGCCCAGAAATCACTTCATCAAAACGTTTCCTGGAAATGAAACCAATCTTGATTGGGTAGCGCAAGAAATCGGCATTGGAAAGCCTTATAGTCAAGCGCTTGAACACTATAAACCTGCGATTCTGGAAGAGCAGCGGAATTTGCTGGAACTCAAAAACAAGGTTGGTATTCCGATCAAAGACTTAAAAGAGATTAATCGCAAAATGTCGACTGGCGAAGCGAAAGCGCGCCGGGCCAAGCGCGAGATGACGGAAGCCAATTTACGGTTGGTAATTTCGATTGCCAAGAAATACACCAACCGCGGATTGCAGTTCCTCGATCTCATTCAAGAAGGCAATATCGGCCTTATGAAAGCGGTGGATAAATTTGAATACCGGCGCGGTTATAAATTTTCAACATATGCTACATGGTGGATACGCCAGGCAATCACCCGCTCCATTGCGGATCAGGCCAGAACCATCCGGATTCCGGTGCATATGATTGAAACGATTAATAAAATGAATCGTATTTCACGTCAGATTTTACAGGAAACCGGACAAGAGCCTGAGCCGGCGGTATTGGCGCAGAAAATGGAGATGCCCGAAGAGAAAATTCGTAAAATTCTTAAGATCTCCAAAGAGCCAATTTCCATGGAAACCCCGATTGGTGACGATGAAGATTCGCATTTGGGTGATTTTATCGAAGATGCAGCCACGATGGCGCCTGCAGATGCGGCAGTTTACGCTAGCTTGCGCGGCGTCACTAAGGATATTTTGGATTCATTAACACCGCGTGAAGCCAAAGTGTTGCGCATGCGTTTCGGCATTGAAATGAACACCGATCACACCTTGGAAGAAGTCGGCAAACAATTTGATGTTACCCGTGAACGCATTCGTCAAATCGAAGCCAAAGCGCTGCGCAAGTTGCGCCACCCCGCTCGTTCTGAACGTTTACGCAGCTTCTTGGATACCGGCAACAATTAAAATAAGAAATAAGGGTCTGTAGCTCAGTTGGTTAGAGCAGGGGACTCATAATCTATTTGGGTAACACTTTCGGGAGAAAAAAGTTTAACTACAATAAGCACTTACGTGATTTTAACCACGAAAAAAGTGCTTCTACAGTGCTTCTACACTTTTGCGTTTTCAAAACCAAAAATGTTGGCACTTACAATCGGTTTTATCGGGCCTATAGCTCAGTTGGTTAGAGCAGAGGACTTAAAAGCAAACAGCCTAAAGCTTCGGCAATGGTTGAATGTATATGGGTTGCATGTGAGCAAGTTCACTCTGTTTGCATGTAGAACTACTCAAATTCGGGGAAGCCTGTGCGAAAGCGTGGTAATCCCGAGCCAAGCTAAGCAGTGATGCTTAGAAGGTGTAGAGACTGTACGGGTAGGTCGTAAAGACAAGAGACAGTCCAGACCACAAACTGGAAACGGGCAGCGAAAGCTGTAGTGGTAAGCATAATCCTTTGGTCCCAGGTTCAAGTCCTGGTGGGCCCACCAACTTAAAAATGGATTGCAGCAATGCAGTCCATTTTTTTTGCGCATCACTTCTACAAAATCCGTTGCTCTAAAGCTGTGTCGGCGCTACAGTGTGCATATGCCTGAGAAGTTAGATACCACTCACCAAATTATTGACAATGAACTGGTCGTTTACATGCGACCAGCAAGCACCGTATGGCAGTGCCGGTACAAGGTTGACGGTGTTTGGCTGGTCAAAAGCACAAAGAAAAAGCAGTTATCGGATGCCATAAAAGCAGCATATGTACTGCTGGCAAGTGCAAAGGTTCGCGTCGAACAGAACTTTTCGGTTGCCACTAAAAAATTCAAGGATGTAGCAAAGCTCGCCTTGAAAGCGATGGAGGATAAGAACGAAGCAGGCGACGGTCGTGTGTCCTTTGAGCAGTACGCACGGATCATCAACGATTTCCTGATACCGTTTTTTGGCAAGCGTGACGTTGACAGCATCAATGCCAAAGCGTTGCAGGAATATGCCGAGTACCGTGCTCAAAAAATGGGCAAAGAGCCAGCTTACAGCACTGTGCGTAAGCACAACGTGGCATTGAACCGAATTTTTGAGGAAGCTGTGACACGTGGCTTTATGACGACCACGCAGCGCCCATCACTAGAAACTAAAGGGCGAAAAGCAGCGACCTTCCCCACCTTTAGCATTGAAGAAGTCAACGTCATTCTGGCCAGCTTGCCGGCTTGGATTGAGCGTGGTCGAAACCAGCACAAAAAAGACCTTCGGCACTTGATGGCGTACTACGTCAGGGTGTTGATCGACACTGGAGCAAGGCCGGGCAAAGAGTTGCTTGACTTGAAGTGGAAGAACATTACTTACCGCGTCAAGTTTGTTGATGAGATAGAGATTGACTTAGACGACGATGGCAACGTTGTCGAGAAAAAAATACAGACGGGCACTGACGAAACAGGTGAGCCTGAGTACAAGCAGCGACAGGAGGCGCACGTGGTCTTGTACGTCGATGGCAAAACGGATGGCCGTTTTGTCAACGGATTTAATGCGACCTTTGAAGTGCTCAAAGAGATCGTTGCGCGAAACTACAAAGACCAAGCAGGCGTCACGTTCGCAAAGCTGACACGGGACAAGTCGGACGATTTCGTGTTCAGAACGCCATCGGGCGAGTACTCGAAAAATTACAACGAGATGTTCGATGACTTTTTGGAGGAGCACAACCTGCTTCTCGATCCGAACACTGGCAAGAAGCGTGTGTTCTACAGCTTCCGCAGTGCACACGCTACGGCAGTGATGAACTTGGATGACGTGTCGCCCCGTAATTTGGCGCTACAGCTGGGCAACTCCCCCGAAGTTATCCGCAAGCACTACGACAGGGCCAACAGCCTTGCAATTTCCGAAAGCGTCAAGGCGCCAAAGGCGCGTGCAGCACTGTTCAAGCAAGTGGAAGTGCCTGACATAAACAAGCCCAAAAAAGTTGTTCGAAAAAGGAATGGATAACTCAGTATGCCGTTGTGTCACTTTGCATTTGGTGGATTGCATCGAGAAGGTAATTTCTCAAAGCAAGTCGATGAATTTTTCGAAAAGATTTTGCTGCCGAAGCAACTGAAGGCATCCCCTTGCATCGAATTCATGCCTGTTCTGCAATCCACCTCTTCGTATACAGGTGATCCTAACTCTGTAAGAGTTATCGATGGTGGAATAACTTTCGATAGGTGGGAGCGGACGCTGCCTGTGGGGCTATTGCCAAATGATGTACATATGGTGAGCTTCGTCGACATCCCGTTGAGCAAGCTGCGCACCTGGGCGCCTTCTGAGCATTATG
>Ga0268298_10007100_pt1 | contig 10011 bp, 9 predicted proteins | sample WWTPWeurt_MetaG_FD_194462 | JGI IMG/M metagenome (GOLD analysis project Ga0268298, IMG submission 194462) | Activated sludge microbial communities from WWTP in Nijmegen, Gelderland, Netherland - WWTP Weurt | ecosystem: Engineered > WWTP > Aerobic digester > Activated sludge | place: Netherlands... | reverse complement strand
CCCGGCATCATGGTGACCGTGAACGGGCTCCAGCAATGGCCTTCCCAATGGGGGGCGAGGTTGGTGACATAGGTGGCCTGGGTGGCTGGCGCGGTCGGCAGGTCGACGGTTTGCCAGCCGATGCAAGCCCCTTTGCCGCCCGCCGCATAAAAGCGAAAGCGTTGCAGCCTGTCGCTGCGCAGTTGGCATTGAGCTTCCGCGATCATGTAGTCGGCGCCGTTGCGGTTGACCTGTCCATGGGCGACCCAGGTGCCTTCAACGCAACTGGGCTGGAGATCTATCTCCACCGTCAGATCGCGCCGCGTCGTGTAGTTGCCGACACCGCTGTAACGGTTGCAGACCTTGGTCGTGGTGCCTGCCGCGCTACTGACCTCGGCGGTGGTGCAGCCGGAGTAATAATCGGCCAAGCTGCCCAAGGCGCTCGACGGATTGCGGGCGATGCCGCGGGCCGCAGTGACTGCCGGATCGTAGGCGGAGATCGCCGGGCGGGGCGTGTTGGCCGAGCTCAGCGCCCCGTCCTGGGCCTGGCAGACTGGATCGTTGGCGCTGGCCGCGCAGGTGCTCAGGCGGACATTGGCTGCGCCCGACAGGTTGGGCTGGCCGTAATACGCCGTTTCCGGTGGCGTCGTGGTGTATTCCGGTACGGCACTTGAGGCGCTGGGCATGTTCACCGTGCCGCGAATGACCGGGTTGGCCACCTGGCCGGCGGCGGTGCCCTCTTCAAACGGCCCGGCGATAGCGGCGCTCTGCGTCGTGACGAAGCAGAACAGCGTGATCCAGATGATCAGGCGGCGCATGGCGATCACCTATCCCTTGATGCGTTTCAGGAAGAGTTCGGCGGCAGGAGCAAAGGCAGGCGCCGAGCGCTGCATGTATTCCAGCGCGTAATCCAGGCTGACGTCACCAGTTGAGCGCAGGAAACTGTCGGCAGGGGCGCAACTGCCGCTGGCACAGGCAACGGGACGTGTGCCGTCGCGCACCAAGACGAAGCTGGGTACTTTGCTGATGGCGAAACGGTCGAAGGCCAGCGGATCGATCTGGATTGCTACCTGCCGTTTGCCGATCAAGCCCTGGACCTGGGCAACCGTGTCGCGCAGCGAACCGTTGGCAAAGCCGCGGATGACGATGGTGGCCTTGGCCCGTGCCGCCTGGTCGACCAGACCTTGCAGCGTGGCGCGGGGCATGGTCAGGCTGACGAAGATGAAAAGTCCTGGACCTGTAGTGAGCCCCTGGGCCTGAGCCATCGCGTCGGATTGCCCGGCAAAGCCGCGGGCCAGCGCTTCCAGGTCGACCGGGACGAGTGTTGCCGGCTTGGGGAGAGCCTCGATTTTCGGGCTGTTCGGCGGCGCGGATCGGTATCCGGCATCGCTCGGCAGGGCGTACTTCTGCCGCGCCAATTCGATATCTTGCTCGGTGACGGTGGGTGTCTCGCGCCGGGCGCGTTCGATCTCCGCTTCCGTGACGACCGGCGAAATCTGGCTCTGGGCCGGGCTGCCGATAGCAAACGCGGCGCAGAGACCGAGGAGCAGGGGGGTGAGGAAGCGATGGAGGTCAGTAGCCGACACAGCAATTCCTTTTGCGAAACAACATGAAGGCGAAGTCCTCACCGCGTACTGGGTATTCCTTGCCGGCCCCCCAGAGCACGGTGGTCCGCCCGAAGGGCTGGCAGCAGCGGCCGCCTTCCTTGTCGGTGTTGGGAATGGGATAGGTGAGCTGGGTTTTGTAGGCGGTCTTGTCCATCACCGGCTCGAAGTACGGGCCGCACAGCCCGTCTTTGCCATGCCAACCCCAGGCCACCAACTCGCGGTGCATCTTGGCGCTCAGGCGCTGGGCCATCAGCGCGGCCGTCCGGACGCCACCGAGGTGATAAGGGACGTGTCCGTTGAGCGGATAGATACCGCCCTGACAACCAGCGCACCAGAACATCTCGCGTATGCCGAAGCCGACCGAGGCCGCGACGCAATCGGCGGCGCACGCGGCAATGGCGACCGGATTGGCGAACAGCACGGCATCAGGATTGAGGATCAGGGTGAGTTCGTCGTCCGCCCACAAGGGATCGACCTCGGTCATGTAGGCCAGGTCGAAGGAGCTCTTTTCCAGGCAGGGAAAGTCGGTGACCACTTCCAGCCAGTACATCACCGGGTTCAGGTAGTAATGCGCCTGATAGAAACCGCCACCGTCGCCATCGCCCTCCGGCCGTGTAAAGCGTGCCGCCTCGGGGGCCGGGATGCCCGGATCGAGGTCGACGCCGCCGAGCGAGACGAGGCAGAAGGGCTTGCGCACCACTTCGACATGTCGTGCCGGCTCCCAGAAGCCGATGGACAGACCGACGATCGGATTGACCAGGCAACTGCAGACGGGATTGGGCGGATTGTCGGTGTCCTCCTGATCGCCGAAGTTGGCGATGCGCGCACTACCAATGCTGATTGGCAGGATGCAGGACCAGCAGATATCGGTGATCGGATTCGGAAACTTGCCGGTGCAGGTGGCGGTGCCGGCGCCCAGGGTCGGCAGGGCGTAGAGGCCGAGGAGCAGCGCCAGAAGGAAAGGGAGACTGTTCATGAAGCAGCGTTGGCTCATGGCGCGACCTCCAGTTCGTCGATGCGCAGGCGCATCCCTTCCTGCGATACCAGGGCTGGCACCTGAGTGATGCCCAGGCGGCGGGTGAGCAGACCTTGCTGATCGAAATAGACCGGCATGCGCCATGACTTCATCAGGTCGAGGTAGGAGCCGCCGACCAGGATCGGCTTGACCCGCCCCTGGTAGAAGGCGATCAACTGCCGGGCACGGCCTACCTGGCGCACGTCGCGCCCATCGAAAAGGAGCAGATGCCGGGACAGGGAGACCACCTCAAGCGGGTTCTTGCGGGTGCCGGCGGCAAACAGCAACTCGCCCCGGGGGCCGAGGATGTTGCGGTCGAGCGTGAAGCTCGGGTCGAAGTAGAAGGTCCTGGCTGTCTCGGTCGCGTGCAGGCCGGCGACCGGCGGCGGGTTCTTGACGGTTGCGATGCCGCGTTCCCGGGCCTGTTCTTCCAGGCGCTTGAGTTCGCCGCTGCGTTCCTTGTCGCGCAGGCGTTGCTCGATCATTTGCAGCAGATGCGGTTCGCTGATTTCATAGGTCGGCCCGATGACACCCAGATCAAGAGCGGACGTGCCAGTTGCGGCCAGCAGCAGAGCGAAGAGCAGGGACGGGACGACGATCAGGCGTTTCATCGCGCCGCCTTGCCCGGACAGCGGATTTGTCCGGCGAGTTGTTCACGCCCGGCGGTGTCGCCCAGGTGGTTCGCGCGGATCAATGCCATCAGTGCCGGATCGCCGTCACCGTCGGCCATTGCCCGGCGTAATTCGGCCGGCGTCAGGGGGCGGCCGCAGCGCCGCGCGAAAGCGGCAAGATAATCCCGCGCCCCGGCTTCGGCGGCAGGGGCGATTTGCCTGAGCAGGGCGAGATAGTCGGCCAGTGGCACGTGGTCAGAGGGCTGAACGCCTTGCGTCACTGGCGTGCTGATATGGGGGGCTGGTAATGGGACCTCGGCCGGAGGGGTCTGAGCCCACGCGGTGGAAAATTCCAGAAGGCCGAACAAGCTGATGGTAATGAGGGGGCGGAGCATGGCTGGGGTCTCAGAACAGGGGAACCACGACGCCGATCACCTGCTCCGCCCGGACCAGGCCACTTTCCTGATAGCGCGAGTCGAAGGAGTCGGGGCTGGTGCCCTGCACGTAATAGTGGCGAGGCGGGATGACGGTCGGCGCAATCGGCGCGAGTGGCCGGCGGTCATAGGCCTTGGTTTTGGCCGCACCAACGTCTTCGCCGTTGATCGCGACCTGCCGGCCGCTGACGGTTACGGAGTCGCCCGGTAAACCGCGCACGATCTTGAAGAATGGTTGACCGTGCAATCCCGGATAGCGATGCTGCGCCTCGCCGGCGAAGGAGAAAACGATGAAGTCGCCCCGCTGCAACTGATGAGGACCATGCCGCAGCCAAGCAACGCGATAGGGCAGGCTCGGCGTCCAGTTGAAAAGGACTGGTACTCGCGGTGTCGCATCGATGAAGAGGCGGACATAGGCCAGGCTCCAAATAGCGACGATCGGCAGGTAGAGGTACCAGCGCTGGCGGGCATGGCGCAGGAAGTCGCCAAAACCCCCAAGGATGCGCCGCCCGTGTTTGGGTCTCGCGGCGGGATGGGCAACCGCCAGTTGAAGAGGATCACTGTTCATGGCGCTGTCACCTTTCTACGCAGTGCGGCCGTCAGATCGACGGTATTCGGGGTCGGTCCGGCCACGGCCGCCTTGAGGACGACCAGGCAACCGCATTCACGCGGCAATTCTTCAAGGGCGACCGGCAGGCGCTGGGCAAAGCTTCGCGCCATGAACAGGGCTTTTTGCCGGTCATCCTCGGAACTGGCCTTGGTCAGGATCTGGGTAAATTCGGCTTCTTTGGCGCGGTACACATCGGCCACGTCGACCACGCCGATGACCAGCGCGGGGCGCAGGACGAAACGGTCGTAGGTGGTCAGGGCGGCGCTCACCACAAGTAACGTCAGCAAGCCGTGGCGCAATAACTGGGCGGTATTCGGCTTCATACCGTATGCCCCCGATGCCGCAGCAACTCGCTGATCGCCTCGTCGATGGACAGGCCCTGGGCGCGCAATTCGTCGATCGGGGCGTTGTCTTCCAGCTTGTTGGAGAACAGCAGATGGGTGGCCGGATCGAGGATGTTGCGGGCGACGCCTTCGCCGACCGGCGACGAGATGTACAACTCGGAGAAGACGCCGGCCTCGGTGCGCAGGGAGTTCAACAGCCGCTTCTTCGGTTCGTCCATGGTCAGCCGGCCCTTGCGGTCGAGCATTTCGATGGACTCCGGTTTCTGACGGAGCAGGAAAACCCAGTCCGAACAGTTGAAGGCCGCTTCCATCTGGGTCGAGCCGTAGAAATCGTCGGCACTCTGGGTTGCGGTGCCGAGGGCACCGCCGTACTTGCGGGCGCGCCGTGCTGCTTCCTCAATGACCGCCGCCTTGACCGGATCGTCGGCGCCGATGTCGCCCAGTTGCTGTTTCAGCTCGTCGACGAAGAGCACCTTGCGCCGGTTGCGGGTGAGGTACATCTCACCGGTGATCCGGTGCAGCAGCAGGATGTTCACCACCGCATGCAAGTCGGGCCGGCGTTTCAGTTCCTCGTTCTCGATGACGATGAAGTCGTTGGAGAAGTCGATGTTGTTGCGCCCTTCGAAAAAGCGTTCGTATTGCCCGCCACGCGAATACGGGTTGAGCATGATGGCGAGGTCCTTGATGCGCTGGTCGCCAACGACGCCCAGTTCTTCGATGCTCCCGCTCTTGAAGGCATCGCGTAGCCCGGTGATGCGCAAATCATTGCCGTATTCGCGCCAGAGCTTGAGGACCATGGCCGAGATGGCCTTGTACTGCACTTCCTCCAGCGTGTGCTGCATCGAGCACATCTTGGCGATGCCGGGCACAAGCATGTCGATGTCCTCAAAGATATCGACGATGTGGGTGAATGGGTCCAGGCAGATGTCCACGTCGGGCCGGAACTCGATATAAGTGCCCTTGGCCTTGCGGCAAAGCTTCTCGAAACTGCGACCAAGATCGAGCATCCATACCTTGGCGCCGATGGCCCGGTAGGACCAGGCCATTTCGTTCATCAGCACCGACTTGCCTGAGCCGGGGGCACCGATGATGGCAAAGTTGTAGTTGCCCAGATCGTTGTCGAATATGTCGAGGGTCATCAACTGGCCACGCCGCCCCCCGAAAACCAGGGCAGGGGTGCGCGTGCCGCGCCACTCGGCAATCAGCGGCGCCATATGAATGGCATTGGCCATGGTCTTGCGCGTGACGCGGCGCATCTTGACCAAGTCCCTATGGAACTTCTCGGTCAGCGTCATCGGCAGGCTGGCGAGCAAGGCCTGCCGATGCATGTAGGCGTCGGCATTGAGCTGGAAGCCGCGGCCACGCCAGATCGCATTGGCGGCTTCGTGGGCGGCAACCGATTTGTTGGGGGCGGTGAATATTGCCAACTGGTGGTAGAGGCTGACCAGGTTGCCGCCGGTATCGATGGCATCGGCCGCCGCCGTCCAGTCTTGCAGCTTTTTGTTGACGTCCGGCATGACGTCGGCCATCTTCGATTTGGCATTCTGCGTCGCCCGTACATGGTTGGCGGTGACCACCGACTTGGTGAGGTTGGGGTCGAGGACCTGGACGCCAAGCGTCAGCAGGAAGGGGGCGCTGTACTGCAAGGCCGGCTGCATCAGGTCGCCGATCAGCGATCCCATCTGCCACAATGCAAAGCGTTCCGGAAAACTCTTGATCGAGTAGAAACGCGCCTCCAGTACATCGGGACTGGCTTCCTTCCACAAGGTCAGGCCGCTCGGATGCGGGTCCTGGATGGTGTCGAAATCGACGATCTGGTCGCGCAGTTCGCGGCCGTCGTCGTAATTGAGGTCCGGCGCATCGGTCTGCGAGATGCGGTCGGGATTGGTGAACAGTGCACACCAGTTGATCAGGTCTGCGGCATCGCAAACGCGATTGGGCAGCGAGGCCGAGCGCAGGCTGGACGACATCGAGTCGCGCAGGGCGAGCAGTTCGTCGCGTTTGTTGAGGTCTTCCGGGTCGCCCGGGAAGGCGACGCTCAGCATTAGCCGGAAATCCCGGATCGTGTAGTGGAAACCGGCGGTCAGCGACTTCTGGGCGCCCTGCAACAGGTGGTCCACGCGCTGGCGCGCCAATTTGCGGAACAGATTGCCGTTGCGCGCCGGGCGGCCCCACTGTTTGGCCTGCTCGGCCTGATCCTCATCCTCAACGCGCAGATTGGCGTACTGGCGCAACTGGCTGCGCACCTGCGGCGAGGCGAAGAGATGGAACTGGATACCGGTGCCGGGCGGGCAATTGGCGTAGAGCGAAATCAACACTTCCGCCATCCGCTCGTCGGCCCCCGACTGCGGCATCAGTTCGAGCATGACGCCCATGCTGTCGCGGTTCACAAAAATCTTCTCGGCGGCGAGATAGCCAGAGTAAGGCAGCCAGTTGGCGAACTGTTCGGCCGGCGTGTCAGCCGGCTCGCCGAAGGGAAAGCGCGGGGCATGGGCGTGGTCGCGCTGAGCGGTGAAATGGGGATCGCTGTGGGCGGTGTTCATCTTGACCTCACTGCGCAGGGTTGGCGCCGGCCCCGGGCAGCGGCGGGCGTTGCAACATTGGTAGGGGCGACGGTGTACTGGCACCGGGTTCGGTTGCTGCCTCCGTGGCCGGTTTGGGTGGCAGCTTCAGCGGGGCATAGAGATCACGGATCTGGCGCTGCACGTGGTCGATCTGCCACTGACCGTTATCTACCTGCACATAGACATAGCCCTGATCGTAGAGATCGCCGTCGGCGTCTTCCCAGGGTTTGATCCACAGCCGCAGGATGCGGGCCTGGGTGCGCAAGGGACTCGGCGTTACGGCCATCCCGGAAAGGTTGGCTGTTGCCGAGGAAATAGGACGTCCAAGCGTGGGGGTGGCGTTCTCTTCGGATGTCTCTTTCTGCCGGCGAGCGGAGCGTTGGGCCTGCTGGCTGGGCAGATTGTCGTGAAGGGCATTGGCGTAGGTGCCGGATACCGAGTCGCAGGCAACGCCATCAGGTGCCTTGCAGGCGTACTTCGAGTCGCCGCCCAGGCCGGACATGTTCATGCAGGCGGCCAAGGGGAGAAGCAGGCAGACAGCACCCATTCGCAGGACGAGGGCCTTCATGGCTGTTTCTCCGGCGCAACTTGTGAAGCGGTCGCGGCGAGTCGTGATTCGATCACGGTCTGTCCAACGAACCCTTCGCTACGGGTGCCATCCGCCCAGATCAGTGTGGGCGTGCCTTGCACGCCGAGTTGGCGGGCCAACGCCAGGTTGCGACTGATCGGGTGGTCACAGGCGGCGCCGGTGTTGAGCAGGCTGTCGTCTCCATCGAGCATCAGGCGCCGCCAGGCCGAAGTGCGATCGGCCGCACACCAGACGGCGATTGGTTTCGTTTCACCCAGGAAAGGCAGCAGGAAGGTGTAGATGGTGATGTTGTCGAGGCCGGCCAGTTCCGCCTCCAACTGTTTGCAGTAAGGGCAATTGGGGTCGCTGAAAACCGCCACCCGGCGCTGGCCAGTACCGCGCACCGTCTTAACCGCATCGCTCAGAGGCAACTGTTCGAAGCGGATCGGTGATGCTGTGCTTGGCGGGTATTTCTGGCGCGCTTCAGCGGGTTTTTTTGCCTTGCCGGCCTGCGCCAGTTTCGGGCCGGTCAGGTCGTTCATGCTCTTGGTATCGAACAGATGACCAAAGAGAAAGTAGCGCGGCTGCCTGGCCGACACATAGGCCACGTTGCCGTTCATCCAGACCTCGTAGAGGCCGGCGATGGGCGTGCGGGCGATGCTGGAGAACTGCGTCCCCGGATGGGCTTTTTGCAAGGCTGTCAGCAACTGCGTCTTGTCGGGCGTGGCCGCATTGACGGCGAAGCAGGTACCTAAAATTGTCATGCTCAAGGCCGCGACGAGTGCTCGCCGGCGCATGGGTTTAGTAGTTGCCATCGTCCGAGGTCTCCAGATAACGGGTTTCAGGGGAATTGGCGAAGCGGGCGGTAGCTGGCTCGCCGCTTGTCATCGGCACATCGATGCGCACGCCCTTTGTGATCACCACATCGACCTCGCGGCCGGCGTCCACTTCGATGACCGGGAAGGTGTTCTCGGCGAGCTTGATGTAGTACTGGGCCAGGCGATCAAGGGCCTTGCCGACACCCGAGCCGAGGCCGGCGCGGTAGGCTTCGGCACCAGTGGCGCTGGCGACCGTGCCGAGAGCCGAGGTGCTGTATTCGGTCGACGAGGTCGCCAGGCCTTGGCCGATGCCGCTGACCACGCCGGCCAGCAAGGCGTTGGCGAGCATCTGGCCCTGCTTGGTGACGAGCCGCCCGCGCATGCCGACCTTGCCATCCTCGCCGTAGATCGAGCCCTGAATCTTGACTTCCAGCGTTGCACCGTCAGTGCGCACACAAGACAGACTCTCGGTACGCAGGTAGGCCCGCTCGGAACTGATGTCGCCATAGCCGGCGGCCACCACGAAGCACTCCCGGTATTCGGCTCGGAAGCGGTTGGGCAGGAAGGAGTTGTCTGAAAGACGGATCAGGACCGGGTGCGGATTAGATTGCGATTGACCGCCGGTCGGTGCATCCAGGCCACCCAATAGCGTGCCACGGGTAAAGCTGACGGGCAGGAAGGTGGATACGGTTCGGGTGGTTTGTGATCCAGCCCCGGCGGCGCGCTCTGCTTTCTCTCCCGTGCTGGCGAGCAGGGAGCGCTCGGCCACGCTAATCCGGGTAATCGCTGGCGTTGGCACAGTAAGTGGACTCGGCGCCAGCAGGTCGCCTGGCGTGCCACTCGGCATTGCTCCGGTGGGCAAGCCCCTGGACGGTGGCGGCGCTGGGGGCAGGCTCGCCGCCGGTGGTATGGTCGGGAGTGGAGTCGACGGCACGGGCGTCGCTGCAGCCTGCTGGGTCGAAGTCAGTCGCTGTTCCAGTTCGGCAAAGCGTTGCATCGTTTTCGCTTCGAAGGTTTGGCGATCCTTGTTGAGTCGTCCCTGTTCTTCGCGTTCGTTCTCGTACTGCGCAAGCTTGCGGCCGGCTGTGCCGACCCACTGATCGACCGGATTGACCTGGGCGCCAGGCGACATCACGCCAATATTGGTGACCGAACTGGCCGGCCCGGCGGCGGGTTGCGCAGTGCTCGCAGGAGGACTACTCGCCGTGAATGCGAAAATCGACCAGAGCAGCCCGACGCCGCCGGCCAGCAGGGCGCCGAGCATGGCGTACTGTCGTTGTCGCGGGGACAGGTGCTGCAGCAATTGCTGTGGTAATCCGCGCAGCGTTTGCATCCACTGACGGGGCGTAATCATGGCGTTTCTCCGCGGCGGATCACATAGACGCTGGTGCTCTCGCCGGGGCGAAGGTTGTGGTGCTCGACGGCGATACCGACGATGCTGCCCTGTTCGCGGTCGAATTC
>Ga0268298_10007098_pt1 | contig 10012 bp, 11 predicted proteins | sample WWTPWeurt_MetaG_FD_194462 | JGI IMG/M metagenome (GOLD analysis project Ga0268298, IMG submission 194462) | Activated sludge microbial communities from WWTP in Nijmegen, Gelderland, Netherland - WWTP Weurt | ecosystem: Engineered > WWTP > Aerobic digester > Activated sludge | place... | reverse complement strand
CCGCTTGAACCCGTGACCTTTTTGCTAATTCCTAATTTCTCAAATCAACCCGAGAGGAACAATTGCTCGCGGTCGATATATTTCCGATATGCGTGGCGAAACGCCGTCAATAAATACGCGCTTCTAAGACGCCGTCAACACGCTACCGCCATAATCGGTGGTTTGCGCTCTTATAGCATGCTTACGCCCTCGAATTACGTGTAATTGCTGACGCCGAAGGTGGCTACGAAAATTTGCGCCGGGCAGACCTCGCCGGTCTCTGGGTCGGTAACAGGCACGGTCATGCCGCCGAAGTCAATGAATAGGTTCTCGCCTGCTGCATGCTGCTGTCTCATGGAGATGTCCTTGCTTTCTGCCCACTGCTTGAATCGTCTGCAGTACTGGGAATAGCTAAGATTCAGTCCTTGAGATTCCACCTGCTCTTCGTACAGGAGGCTCAGTTCGACTCCGCGGCGTTTGAGTTCAGTGAAAACCTTTTGCCAGTCTATTCTGTTGACCTCATCCTCCTTCTGCCTTGCCCGCTTTTCGGGAAACAAAGGAGTAAAGAGGTCATCGTCTGACAGGGTTTCAACTTGTTGCCAGCTAAGATTTGCAGCGCGAGCCCGCTTGATGCAGTCCTGGACCGTCCCGCGCGATACGCCCAGAATCAACTGAGTCTGATTGCCGCTCAGTTCCAACTCAAGTACGTGTCTCAAAACTTCTCTGTGTGTCTTCATTGTCTTTCTCGGTCTCGCCATCGACACTCGAACCTCCCACTTTGTGAGTTGTTAGAATCGCCGAATGGCTAGCGGGGATAGATATTGAAGACCTTCCTGGTTAATGATTCGCAGTTTAGAATCGGCTTATCAAGCGGCCAAAAACTTGCGATATGGCGGCCAGATTAATGCGATTGCCCGGCCAAATTAAATGCGAAAGGGTGGCCAAAAACCATGCGCCTCGCCGGCCAAATTGATGCGATTTGCCGGCCAAAAACGATGCGAATATGCACCCGGCACCTAATTCCGCTAATTGCCGACAGTAGAATCCGGAAAGTCCCGGCACCCGATTCCGCTAATTCCTGATCATTGTCAATTAAAAAAGAACCCGCATTGACACACGAGAAATCCGCGCATTTAGACCCCTGTCTACAACTGCAAGTTGGCTCGTTTTACGAAGCTTCATTAGCTTAGATATGGACGTCACAGTTGGCAACAACCCAACGAAGCCAGTTTCTAATAGTTGTTGCTCGTCTATTGAGAGTCTCTTGGGTGAATTCACCGGGTCTGTAACGCGCAATGGCACTTTCAATTTCTTCGATCTCAATTTTTGCAACATCGAAGGCTCGTTGCTCTAGAAGCAAAAGCAACTCCCGCAGTGCCGGTCTGGCGAGCATCTGTTTGAGGATCTGCTCGGTTCTGTTAATTCTGTATCGCTCAGAAAGAAGTCTCTTTCCTGTCGCTGTAAGTTGACCGTTGTTATCTACTAAACCCAAATATCGAGTCGCGTTCTGATAATAAGCGGCCTGCCTTGGGACAAAACCGAACACCGCAACGAGCTGATCATGCCTTATAAAACCCCGCTGAGAGAGTCGCAGAATATCAATGACCTTGTCCATGTCATCCGCCTGAGGGAACGGTATGTCAGTCTGCTCCCTTACTACAGTGCTTCTAGCTAGAACGCCAATGTCGCTCCGTGCATACGCATGCGAATCGATAACAAAGTATTCTTGCCTCAAAAGCTTGATCTCGTCAATCGTCTCGCCAATGGCGAACTCAGTAATCTGGTATTCGCCATTGGAATAGCATAGCAGGACAGGAACAATGCGCTTCTTTTGTCCTTGCAATTTCGGTCGCAACCATTGATAAGGATAGAAAAGTTGTCTTACGTGAAATGTTTGATGAAACCCGATTTTGGCTTCGACAAGCAACACACAATCGTGCGACTCAAAGATGCCGTCCACTTCAACTTGCGAACCGTCTACCTGTAACCTTATGTCTGAGCCAGGTAGTCTCAAATCGAATGCATTAGAACCGAAGCGCCCGCTTTTAGTTCTTATCAGTTCCCTAGTCTTCGAAAATGTTGATAGGAGTGACGATATGAATGCAATTTCAATAGCGTCTTGCTCCGAAGAATAAATGCCTTGGGCTAGCGTATCAAATTCTCTAATGTCTCGTTTGGGTGTATACGGTGTTGGTCGCCTATTTTCGTAGATCGAAGGAAGCTTGAAGTAGCAACGGTTCCCTTCGTCTCTAAACACAACATATTGCCCACGCTTTAGGGGCAGGATATTCAACTTCTCGTTCTTGAACAGCTTAGGTCTCTGATGCTCAAAGTCGAATTTGCACATTAGCCTAGGCTGCCGCTTATCGCTATGCTCCTCCAGCTCTTTCGCCGAAATAATACTATATCCGCAGCGCCTAATGTCAGTGAGAAGGTTTGTGCGGTCAGCAACCTTCTGCCAAGCATCATCATTGATCCGACTACTTGATGCCATTTCTATAGTTCATTACCAACAGCTCGGTAATCTTGCCCCGCTTATCGGCTCGACAGTTAACCATCCGATTTGCACTGGTCCGTTCAATGTGGAAATTTGGGTAGAAGTCATGGAAGAAACGATCGTCTGGATCAATGTTTGCGGGATCTGAGTTGCTCATCAAAATCTTGGCCCCGCTCGCATCAGCTCTTTGACAAAAGACTGATAAACGATGCTGATCAAGTGCAGTGAAGTTCGTCGCTGAGTAGCCGGTAAAGTTCGAAGTTGCAGATATCGGTCGATACGGTGGATCTAGATAAACAAAACAGCTCTCATCTATAATATGCAAGACGTCCTCAAAGTCGCATAGATAGATGTCTGCGTGCTGAAGAAGTTGTGATACCAAAATCAGATTATCAGGATCGCAAATCTTAGGATTTTCGTATTTGCCAAAGGCTACGTTAAAGCCGCCAGCACTGTTGACTCGGAACAATCCATTGAAGCAAGTTTTGTTCAAAAAGATCAGCTGTGTAGCTCTTAGTATCCATGCGTCAGAAAAACAGCTCGTGTCGACTTTGACGGAGTTAAAATCACCACGAATCTTGTAGTAGAACCTCTCTCTTTTCTCATCTGACAGCTTCAGGTACTTCGACTGTAACTCAAACAAGGACTTGATTAGCCTATCAACATTCTCTCGCACCACCCAATACGATAGAACCAGGTCACTGTTATAGTCCGAAAGAACAAATCGATTCACGTTATATCTTTGGGCGATGTGAAAAAAGACGGCGCCACCACCAACGAACGGCTCTACATAGGTAGTGAGCTCACCCCGTTTCAACTCTGATGGGAGGTGGGAGTCTAGAGAGCCGATTAGCTGTCCTTTTCCACCGACCCACTTCAAAAATGGACGAGCTGCCTTATCAACTTCCTTTAGAAGAGGCTGAGGCTTCGAAAGGTGGTTGCCAAGCATGGCTTCGTGAACTATTTCCTTGTGCCTCGAGTAGATGAGATAATCACAATTATGCACAGACCGGAGCCCTTTGAAAACAGTCCATCAATCGCATATCCACCGGCGGCGCCCCGTATACGCATCCGATACCTCCCGCTCTCTTCCGACCTGCTCACGAAAACTAGCCCGGAACTGTGCACAACACTTACTTGCTTACTTAGTTTGCAGAAAAACATTTAGGTGCGGTGGAGCATACTTTCGCCTACCACCTCCGACTTGATGCGCGGGGCCCCTTGCGCCCGCTATTCCGGCAGCCGCTGCAGCTGGGTGCGCGCCTTCATCACGGCTAGCCACGAGAGCATGCCGGTCCAACCCTAGCTTCCATGGCTGCTAGGCGGACAAGCCTAGCGGATGCAAGCCCGACTTCAAAGTCGATATGTAGAGGATAAGAACTCACCTTCTTACCAAAGACGCCAATTTGACAACTGCCCTCGTTATAAAAGGAAAGAGGCTCATCCTTGAAATGAAGCCACTTGCTTATGGCAGACAATGACAATGCGTCCATTTGCTGGGGTTTGGCCAGAGATTCAGGAACTTCTTGAGCGAGATGCTGGCCTTGAGGCTAAGACCATCATGGAGTGGCTCCTGGGAAGCTATCCAGGCCAGTTTCAAGAGAGCCAGGTGCGAACCTTGCGGCGAAGGATCAAAGACTGGCGCGTTCTGTATGGGCCGGAATCTAAGGAGGTCATGTTTCGCCAAACGATACTGCCTGGCCGTGTCCGTCCGTTCAAACACGTGGTGGCGCAAGGAAAGTCAAGCTGATTTGCTAAGAAGGTAGCAGCAGGGGATTGGGCGGCGACCAGCGATGAGGCAGAAGTTGTTGAAGTTCAGAAGTTTTCATTTCATTGATGCGAGCCAGGACATCGGCATACCAGTCAACCGGGTTGATGCCACTAGTTGTCGGCAGCAGAATCCGGAAAGTCCCGGCACCCGATTCCGCTAATTCCCGGCAGCTTGTAAGGAAGTCCGGAGAGAGGGCGGTTATGGCATCTTGCACATTGATTTTCTGAGTGCCGCCCTTCTTGTCGGCTCCAGTCAAGTTTCTCACCTGATTAATTAAGAGGAGGTTGCGCTGTTTGCGAGTTTGAAAATGCTGGATTTTCTGCACGCTAGCTTTCCTTTATTGTTTCAAACCAAACAATTTGCAAATAAGTCTGCCAAATAAAGAGCAAAGTCACATTCAAGGTTTTTGATCTGTTGAAATACGCACTGGACAAAATTTTCATAGGGTTTCCGTCATTCTTGGCCATGCCGTTCCCCTATTTTGCTCTGTTTTGTAACTGGTTTGGTGTTTAATCTAGCGGTCCGCCTTCGTAAAGAACCATTGTGCTTCTATCTTCGAATCGCTGCCATAGCTTCTTTCCGAAGGGAGCTTGCCGTGCTTGTAGAGAGCCCTCTTTCAATCGCGAGTCTAAACACATCGCTTGGAACCTCATAATGGGTCAACCCAGCCTGCTTGGTGGCATGACTAACAAATTTGCGCAGTTCTTCTGGTCTGGTGAAATCGTTGTCCGCCAGCTCGCAGAAATCTCTGACGAATTTTTGCGGTAATGCCGGTCCATTCACAAAGTAATCAATGTACTGAGTAAAGTGCGGGTGACGCACTATTTCTCTGCCTCTCGTGCCATTCGACTCAAAAATTTCTTTTATCGACTTAGAGCCTTTTTCTGCGTAATCTGAGTCGCTAAAAACTTTCAGGCGTAGCTCGGGTATGGCGTTTCTGTCCTTTAGGAGCAAGTACAGCTCCTCCATCGAAGGAGCAACTTTGCTCCACTCGCCATCCCAATCGTTCGCCAATTGAGCGTAACTGGGCAGTGCTGAAAAAAGCTCCGCTTCTTCTGATGTCAGCTCGATTGCGAGACCTGTTGAACTTACCTTCATTTCAACTCCTTTCGCAAAAGAAGCGGAAGAAAAACATCGATTTCCAAATCTGAAAAGGTATATTCTTCGTTGTTCTTCAACCCATCTTGTGCGGCTTTGTAGGCTTTTGCGTTTGTTCTAGGCGCCGTGCTGTAGATTTCAGATAGTTTGTTCTGCAAAACGTCTCGGGTTCGTTTGGCGTCGTCTATTGAGATGGTTCTCGCCTTGATGTCACTCAACAGCGAAAGGTACTGTTCCCGGGACAGCCAAAGCTTGCTGGCTGTTGCGGTATGTTTGTCCACTTCCCCCATGGCGTTGCCGCCCTGGGCATATAGATTCACGGCTGTGAGGAGTAATGAGGCAACGGCTCCGCAGACAGCCGAATTGTGATGGTTCGTTGGATTGCCAAGTATCACTCCAACAAAGCCACTCGTAGTAAGCGCTGCTAACCCGGTTTGGACCCATCTGGTTGCCTTGAACCACCAGAGCTTGTCGTCCGCGCATTTCTCTTGGGCCTTATGTGTGTAGACGACCCGGCCAAATGCTTGTCTGATTTCTGCCTCAAGAATCTCATAGCCCTTTTCGTCCACGGCGACTAGATCCGTACTGGCATTGACTATCGTCAAATCGCCGCTCATGTCGCAGGAAACCGTTCGCCGTAGGCTGATTGAAACAGCTTCAAGGTTTCGGTGCTGTCCAGCGGATTTTTGCTTAATTTCGCAAATAGCTCGCCCCACCCTTGCATCCGAACGCTCAGAAAATATGGATTCTCAATCGGTGGAACCTTGCTTTTAGAGCCAGGCAATGAGAGATCGTGAGAGAAGATAGACGGTGCAGTTAGGAGGAAAAAGACCAAAAGGTCTTGCCATTCCCAGGGCACACCCTTGTTCTTCATGACTGATATAAACGGTGTCAGCAATCTCACGCACAGTAGCTCGATTTGAAATGACTTTAGTTCAAGCCTGTTATTGCGACAGAATTGCTTGATCAGCTTGATGGCCGGAATTAGCTTTGCATCGGCGTCTTTGTTAGCCTGCGAAATATACTTTGAGTCGTAGTCGTAATCAGCTGGCTCCCAATTTCCTGATGAATTACAAACTAAATAGCTTGCCGGATCCCGCTGCCAATCCTCTGGAAGAAGCCTGTTTCGGTAGCATGGCACCAACTCAATAAAAAACTCGTTGGCATAAGATAGGTTCACGACCGGATGGTCGATAGTTGGTTTTAAAAGCTTGTAGACTCGGTTTTGGGATAGCGCATCACTTACCATCTGCAAGCAGCTCGATCCAGTCGTACCTCCATAGGAAACGATTGAACGTGCATCGCCGAAGCAGACCAGCGCGTCAATGTCAATTGGGGAGGCGATACCATTGGTAGTGGCAGGGCGAATTTTTGTATGCCGTTGAAACGAGCCAACCCTTCTTACCTCGGCTCCAGGGAGTCGAGCTTCCAGCCAGTTTTTGATGGCATTATAGTGTTGTTTTGCCTGTTCTGCCCTGGTTGCATCAAGCTCGATGTTACTCAAGCATGTTTGAAATGCTTTGTGGATGTTGGAGCGTGGCGGAGTTGGAGGCTGAAGCAGGCTCAGTCCCATGGGGCCGAGAAAAGGATCGAAGAGATAAGGATTTGGTCCCAGTAGTGATTCGCGACCAGTTGGAGTCGATGATTGCTCGGCTGAAAGAAGAAGGTCGCTCAGCCTTGGCTGTCCGAATGGTCCGTATCTATTAATGCCTAAAGAACCCATCTCAAAACACCCACTATAACTGTACTCCCAAACTTTTACGAAAGGGTCGGTTTTTACCTTTGTATTTTCCTAAACAGCCAATTGTACTGAATCTCGGGCTGTCCTAACGTCTTTTTGTCGTTCGAATATTTTGCACAAGAGTCGTGGATGGGCGACGTTTCGCTTCGCTCACACTGATGAATTCGCCAGTTTTTGCGTCACGCCCTCTTTCTGTTGTGCTTTTGGGGGACGTCTGCTGGATGGTTTCAACGATGCTCGTTGCCGGACGACGGTTAGCCTCAGCTACGCTTATGAATTCGCCTGTCCTTGCATCGCGCCCAATTTTCTTCTCGGTCATTTCTTTATCTCCTAGGAGGTACCCTTAGTATGCAGCCACTTTTCCTTCGTGTCAAGCGAAATATTCCAAAGAGAAATGTCAGCGTGGTTGTATCTTGACGACATATTCGCAGTGCGTCAGTATGGTTGACAGATCCCCTGAAACTAGCAATAATCTGCCTTATGCCGATCGACCGAGACTCACTATATGCGCAAATAGGTAAACGTATACAGCAGAGACGGGCATCTTTGGGTATCACTCAGGCAGACTTGGCGAAGCAAGTGGGGATGAGCCGTACCTCGGTGGCGAATGTTGAAGCAGGAAATCAGAATGCACCTGTTCACGTCCTTTATGAGATGTGCGTCATCCTGCATCTTAGGCCAGCAGACATTTTTCCAGAGATTGACGGCATAAGTTCGTCAATTGTCATAGGCGATTCAATCGCTGATGAATTAGGTGGAGTAGCAGGAAGTCTGCTACGCGACTTGGTTCGCAACCCTCAAGAAGGAGCAAACAGTGAAAGCATCAACACCGAAGACCAAAGCTGAAAAACTAGCGCAGAAAATATGGCTAGAGAGTGGTGGCTCTGTCCCTGTAGATGTAAATGCGGTTGCTGCCGCGCATCGGATTTGTATAAAAACTGAACCTATGGAAGATGATGTTTCCGGCATGATGGTGACCAGCGAAGCCGGCACTACGTCAATCTTGGTGAATGCAAGTCATGCAGACGTCAGACGAAACTTTTCGACAGCCCATGAGCTTGGTCACTATTTCTTGCACCGCAGCACAAGCCCGGTTTTTGTTGACAGTAAAAGTGGATCACAAGGCGCTCAAGTCTTCTTCCGTGATGGAAAAGCAGCAGCGGGAACTCATTATCAAGAAATCGAAGCTAATGCTTTTGCTGCAGAACTACTTATGCCGGAAGCTGAGATTCGCAAAATCTTCCCGGAAAAAATCTCGGCCATGGAGTTGGATGACTTCGAGAAAAAAATCGAAGATGTAGCCAAAGGCTGGAACGTCAGCAAGAGTGCCTTGACAATTCGCTTGAACCGGCTCGGAATAACAGATTAGTACTGCCGGTTGCGCCCTGTTGGTAGACCGTATGGGACGCTCGCATTCCTAAACGTAAGATGCCTGATACTGCCCAGTATCGGGCATTCTTGTTTTAAAGATGCCTGATATTGGGATTTCTGATGCCTATGGAGTGAGTTTTAATATGCCTGATATTAGGAAGTGGTGGATTCGAGGCTGCGTTCACCCAAAGTCCGCCTGTCCTCCTAATATTTCAGACTCATCATGGCATTATGACTTTCGACCGGATCGACCGCCAGTAATTCTTGCAGCTGGCTTAAGTTGCTGTGTGCCTGGAGAGTTCTTGGATGGTGCGCAGGGGATGCCGGCGCGGGACATGTTTGTGAGGTAGGTTCGACGGTCATTGAGTGCGTGGAGGCATCGGAGATGCCGATTGCTTTGAAGGCTACGGCGAGTAAGTTGTGGGCACGGACGCGCTTGATATGCTCGCCCAGATAATCGCTTGAGGGGAAGAGCCAGGGGGATGGGGTGCAGAGCTCGTCCAGGTCGTCCAGGGTTTTCTTGTGGGACGGGATCTGTTAACGGAGTTCTGGGTGTAGGACCTGAGATGGTCGTGGGCTGGGGAATTGGTAGTAAACGAAATATCCCTTTTGATTGCTATCTAACTTGTTTGCTACAGCCGAACATTCCTCTCAGAGTCTTTCGATTTACTTAGTGAACTTCGACAAAGTGACTAGCATCGAGATAGATCTTATTGCTGAAGTGTATGGACTTTAAGTGTCGGTTCTAGGTCAGTTTGATTTTTCGATATTGACTCTGCCGTTGGTCTTCTTTTCAATGGGCTAGCCTCATGGCGCGAGTTTTCTTTGCTTACTTCAGAACAAGAACTGACCGCAGTTTAGGGCGCCCGTATGCAGGAGCTTGTGTTATATCTGCTCGGCAAGAATCGACCATAAGACCTCTAAAGTCTCAGCCGGATTTCTTCGAATGTTCAGCTGTAATCAAACTCGAAATCCGAACTCACTCAAAAGCAACAACCCAACCCCTACCCCTCATTCCCGAGGATCTGTCTTACTATCGATCTATACCGTGCCAGGTTCTCGCCGTAGTCATCAGAAGAACCCTTCATTTCTTTCAAGCCTTCCGCTTCAGCTCCTTGCGAGTCCCTATCCGCGGCCTTCATTCCCGACGCAGATGCTCGTCCAATTCCTGCACCGGAAGTCCGCCCGCCACCGGAACCAGAGCCGGCACTTCCCGCCGTTCCAGCACTTCCCGAAGTCGCACTCGCCCCACTGCTCGCCGCCCCAGCAACTCCCGTGTTCAAATCGGCTGCGCTTGCCGAGCTTGCCGCCCCGCCATTACTCTTCGAGCCACTTGCACCAGCACTTGCAGAAGAACCACCAGCCCCCGCACCACCACTTCCCGAGCCAGCACCACCAGAACCCGAGCCAACTCCACCAGCCCCCGCACCACCAAAAAGCCAGGGAGCCAGCCGCTGCAACGTCTCTTCCGTCACCCAGCGCCTGGCTAGCAATACATCATCTAGACCCATGCTCATGTTTTCAGCATCTCGCGCGGCGAGGTCTGCTTGAGCCT
>Ga0268298_10007097_pt1 | contig 10013 bp, 9 predicted proteins | sample WWTPWeurt_MetaG_FD_194462 | JGI IMG/M metagenome (GOLD analysis project Ga0268298, IMG submission 194462) | Activated sludge microbial communities from WWTP in Nijmegen, Gelderland, Netherland - WWTP Weurt | ecosystem: Engineered > WWTP > Aerobic digester > Activated sludge | place: Netherlands... | reverse complement strand
TTCCGTTCGCGTGTGTCGAGGGCACGTGCAATCCTCGCCTCGCCGATGGAGAGCCCTGCGTGCCGGCCGAATTCAGGTGCAGCGTGGGGCTGAGCTGCAACTCGATCACAGAGCTGTGCGAGCCCACCGCCGTGGCGCACGAGGGCGAGCCTTGCGGCATCGACGACTACACCGGGACGTCGTTCGTCTGCGCGCTGGACGACAACTGCGAGGGCGGCGTCTGCGTTCCGCGGGTGCAAGATGGACAACCCTGCGAGGAGAGCGCGCACAATTGCGAAGTGTTCGCGACGTGCAACGACGGAGTGTGCGTGACGGAGATTCCAGTCTGCAACTGAGGGCTCATGCCGCGCGAGTCGCCCCCCCTTGGCAACGGACTCCGGGTCAGGAGCGCTTCGCGGCGCCGGTCCTCTTCTTCGCGTCGCCCTTCTTCACAGCGGCCTCAGGGCTCTCGAGCTGCGGGAGGAAGGGTGTCTTGTCCGCGTAGAAGTAGGCCTCACGCCGGATCGTGGAGAAGCTGGCGATGCCGGAGGGGATGCGCATGAGGGCTCTCGGTGCGAAGCGGCGCGACGCTACCACCGTTCGGTCGAGCCCGCGAGGGAGATGTGCCGCGGGAGGCCACAGGCAGAGGCCGAAACAGCCGTGGAAGGGTCGGGGTGGTATCGATCCTCAAGACAAGGGCCCTGGCTCGGACGCTTGACCGGAGGTGGGTTGTCTGGTTTTGTGCTGGGCCATGAAGAGATCATGGCCGGCCATCGCGCTCTGTGGGTCCCTGTTGGCTTGTGGCTCGGGGGGAGGCTCGTCCGGCGCGTCGGGCTCGCCCGGCTCGTCCGCGGCCCCGCCGGCCACGTCGAGCACGGCGGTCGCCGCAGGGACCTCCGCCCCCGCTTCGTCGTCAGGGACGGCCGAGGCGCCGGCGGCTCCGGCTCTCCCCGGGACGCCCTCCGGAGGCGGGATCGCCGGGCCCGCGACGGAGGAGGGCGCGAAGGCGGTGATCGCTCAACTGCAAACGGCGCCCGATCCCCTCGCGGTGGCGAAGAAGCTCAAGCCGGGGCTGGAGGAGATCAACGCCTGGATCTCGGACAGCGCGGCGGCCGACGCGATCTCCAAGGAGGTCGAGAAGGCCTATGCGCGCGCGCCCAAGAACGAGTTCCCCAAGGGGGAGCCCGCGGTGTTCTGCGCCAAGAGCGAGGACGTGAAGGCGTGGACACCCGAGGTGCGCAAGCACTTTCCAGGGGGCTACAAGCGCCTGAAGGACAAGCTGAATTCCGGGATCACCATGTGCAAGTTCAAGATCGGCGGGCTGGCCTTTGACTCGCTCGTGAACATCAAGGGGAGCTGGTATTTGATCTCCAAGCCGTTCCGGGCCGTCCGGGAGTGACGCGACCCGCCCCCGTCGCCCTCGCTGCTCCAGCGGACGACGGCCCCGACCGCCAGGGGGACAGTCCTTTGCAAACCCGGGTCATTGTATGGATAACGGGGTGTGCGACGACCCCCAGGAAGATGAGCCGCGCTGAGCTTTGCTGCGCCTCGTTTCCCCTCGCATGGAGCGGCGATGCCCTGGTATTCTTGGAGCATGAAGGCTGCGTCCAAGGCTGCGACGACACGAAGAGCGCTCCCGATCGCCGACGCGTTCAGCGCTCCTCCTTCGCCGCGGAAGGGGTTCTTCCCATGGGTGAGCGCGACGTCGGGGTTTCGCCCCCGAGCGGCCGCCGCGCACGCGTTGGGCGGGATCGTGGCCCTGGTCGGGATCTCGTGGGCGACGGCGGCGGCCGCGCAGGATCCGGTGGCCCCGGTGCCCGCTCCCCCGCCTTTGCCAGCAGGGACCAGCCCGGCGCCGTTTCCCCCAGGTTCGCAAGCGTATCCTCCCGGCTATGGGCCGAACGTCCGACCCTATCCACCCCCCTACGTCTATCCGCCTGTCGGCGCTCCCATGGTCGCCGCGGAGGGTCCGCAGGAATTGCCGTATTCCGACGGACGGCTCGTCGAGGACGGCTATCACGTCGAGAAGAAGTACCGCATGGGGTTGGTGGCCGGCGGGGCGGGGACGTTCCTGGGTCTGTACATCGTCACGGCTGCTTATTCGGGGAGCCTGGTCTCGAAGGGCGATGACGCGGCCATTCCCGGGCTCGTACCCGTCGTGGGCCCGATCATCGTGGCTGGCAGGTTCGACTATAGCTGTGAGTTCTGCGGTCTCCTGGTGCTCCCGGCCATTTTCCTCGTGATCGACTCGCTCGCTCAGGCCGCGGGGCTCGGCATGTTCATCGGCGGCATGGCGAGCCCGAAGCTCGTGCAGGTGAGGAACAAGTACTCGACGTCGAGCGCCTTCCCGACCCTCCGGCTCCGGCCAGATGGGCTATCCCTTGTGTTCTGAAGAGGACTTGCCTGACGAAATGTTTGATGTTAAACGGTCGGCGCTCGCCAGATCCATTGACATCTTCTCAGGAGGTCCTTTCCGTCATGCGCTCACTCCACTCTCTCCTCGCGATTTCCGTCCTCGCCGCGCTCCCGCTCCTCGGGTGCGAGAACCCCGCTGACAACAAGCCTGTCGCGACCGTCGGCTCGGCCAAGCCGACGCCCACGGCGGCTGCGACAGCGACGGCGACGGCGGCTGCGACAGCGACGGCCACCGCCACCGCGGCGGCGGCTGCACCCTCGGTGGCGTCGATTCCGGCGAAGGGCGCGGACGCTGTCGAGCTCGACGCGGCGTCCACGTTCCAGTTCACCGGGTCCAAGGTGACTGGCAAGCACGAGGGCAAGTTCGAGAAGTTCTCGGGCTGGGTCGAGCTCGCGAAGGGCAAGCCCGAGGGCGGCAAGCTGGCCGTCATCGTGGAGATGGCGAGCGTGAAGTCGGACGACGAGAAGCTCACGGGGCACCTCATGGCGCCGGATTTCTTCGACGTCGCGAAATTCCCCAAGGCGACGTTCGAGTCGACGGAGATCGTGAAGAAGGCCGGCGAGAAGGGCGCGACGCACCAGATCACCGGCAACCTCGATTTCCACGGGGTGAAGAAGTCGATCTCGTTCCCCGCGAAGATCACCGAGACGGCCAAGGACGTGACGGCCGACGCGGAGTTCGTGATCCTGCGCAAGGACTTCAACATCGTTTATCCGGGCAAGGCCGAGGATCTGATCCGCGACGAGGTGGTGCTGAAGCTCCACCTCACGGCGCCCATCAAGAAGTAAGCTGCGACGCAGACGGCGGGCCTCGTCCGGCCCCGGCGCTCGAATGTTCAGCGTCGCCGTGGTGCGAAGATCCCTCCCGTGCGCGAGAGGCTTGACGCTCTCGCCCGTTTGCCCGAGCTTGCGGGGCCGCCGTCCAGGACACCATGACCCCTCCCGACAAGAGCCTCATCGAGAGAGTCGCGCGCGGAATCGCCCGCCCGAACGCGCAAGGTGGCGCGCTGTCCATCCTCGCGCAGGCGGCGTCGTCGTACGGCGCGCGCCCCGTCGTCGATGAGGCGACCGTGCCGACCGGCTTCGATCCGGCCGCCGCTGCGCTGTTCGAAGCCGTCGTCGAAGCCGCGTTCCTCGTGGCCAACTCGGACGGCGTGTTCGATGACGATGAGCGCGCCGCCTTCCAGGCCGTCGTCGCGAACGCGTGCGGCGACGTGGTGCAACGCTCGCAGCTCGACGCGCTCGTCGCGGATCTGTGCGAGCAGCTCGCCGAGGACGGCACCGACAAGCGCGCGAGGATGATCGCGCGGACGATCACGAAGCCGGAGCACCAGCTCGAGGTGCTGCGGATCGCCGCGCTGATGGCGCACATCTCGGGCGGCGTCAGCGATCACGAGCGCGCCGTCCTGGAGCAGCTCGCGCGCGGCTTCGGTCTCGCGGCGGAGGCCGTGGACGAGGCGCTCAAGGAATCCGAAGGCGCCCTCGCGAGCGCGTGATCGCGGACCGGGTCACGACGCGCTGCGACGTGCGCGCGACCACGTGCGGTGCGCTCCCGATGGGCGCTCCGACGCGTGAAAATTCTGTCGAAGTTTGCGTCGCTCCCAACTAGTGTCCGCCGCCCGTATGACGGCGCCCACGCAATCGGCACCCCGCCCCGAGACATCGGCTCCGAACGGGAGCCGCCCTCCCGAGACGAAGCCCCTTTCGGCCGCTCGCAGGCCCGAGGACACGCACGCGAGCGACGTCGTGCGCGTGCTGCGCGAGGACGGCACGCTCGATCCAGCGACGGATCCCAAGCTCACCAGCGCCGAGGTGCTCTCGCTCTTCCGGCTGATGGTGCGCGTGCGGATGCTCGATGATCGGCTCGTCGCGATCCAGCGGCAGGGGCGCATCGGCTTCCACATCGGGTCGCTCGGCGAGGAGGCGGCCATCCTCGGCAGCGCGTTCGCGATGCGCGAAAACGACTGGATTTTCCCTTGCTATCGCGAGTTCGGCGCGGCGCTCCTCCGCGGGATGCCGCTCCAGCGCTACGTCGACAACATGTTCGGCAACGCGAACGATCCGGTGAAGGGCCGGCAGATGCCCGACCACTACACGTGGAAGAAGGGGCACTTCGGATCGATCAGCTCGCCGATCGGGACGCAGATCACGCAGGCCGCGGGCTTCGCGTGGGGCGCGAAGATCAAGAAGGAAGACCTCGTCGCGCTCTCGTACTTCGGCGACGGGGCCACGAGCTCCAACGACTTTCACAACGGCCTCAACTTCGCGGGCGTGTTCAAGGCGCCCGTCGTGTTCTTCTGCCGCAACAACGGCTGGGCGATCAGCGTGCCGACGGAGCGACAGACGGCGAGCGCCACGTTCGCGGAGAAGGGGATCGCGTACGGGATCCCCGGCGTGCGCTGCGACGGAAACGATCTCTTCGCGGTGGTGAAGGCGACGCGCGACGCCGTGGCGCGGGCCGCGCGAGGGGAGGGGCCGACGCTGATCGAGGCGCTCACGTACAGGCTCTCGGGGCACTCGACGAGCGACGATCCGAAGGCGTATCGGCCCGATTCGACGCTCGAGCCGTGGCGCTCGATGGATCCCTTGTCGCGCCTGCGGCGTCACGTCGAGGCGCACCACGGGTGGACCGACGAGCAGGAGCGCGCGCTCGAGGCGGAGATCGACGCGGAGATCAAGAGCGCCGTCGCCGTCGCCGAGAAGACCGAGGGTCCGAGCCTCGAATCGATGTTCGAGGACGTCTTCGCGACCTTGCCCTGGCACCTCGAAGAGCAGCGCGACGAGCTTCGAAACGGGCCTCGCGCGAAGGGTCACGGGCACTAGATCCGTCGCAAATTTCAGCCGCAAAGTGACATCCGAGAAGGCACCACGGAGAGAAGACGAATGCCTCAGATGAACATGGTCCAGGCGATCAACGACGCGCTCCGGCTGGAGATGCGCCGCGACGGTCGCGTCGTCGTGCTGGGCGAGGACGTCGGCAAGGTCGGCGGCGTGTTCCGCGTGACACAGGGCCTGTACGACGAGTTCGGCGATGACCGCGTGATCGACACGCCGCTGTCCGAGGGCGGCATCATCGGCACCGCGATCGGCATGGCCCTCTACGGGCTCGTGCCCGTACCGGAGATCCAGTTCTCCGACTTCATCTTCCCCGCGTACGACCAGATCGTGAGCGAGCTCGCGAAGTACCGCTACCGCAGCGGAGGGGAGTATCCGGCGAAGCTCGTGATCCGCACGCCGGTGGGCGGCGGCATCCGCGGCGGGCACTACCACTCGCAGTCGCCCGAGGCGCAGTTCATCCACGTCGCGGGCCTCAAGGTCGTGTGCCCCGCGAGCCCTGCCGACGCAAAAGGGCTCCTTCTGGCGTCGATCCGCGATCCGGATCCGGTGCTCTTCTTCGAGCCGAAGCGCATCTATCGCGCGGCGAAGGGCGAGGTGCCCGAGGGCGACTACGTGGTGCCGCTCGGCAAGGCGAACGTCGTGAAGCCCGGCCAGCACGTCACCGTGATCGCCTGGGGCGCGATGCTCTACGAGGCGCTCGAGGCGGCGAGCCAGGCTGGAAAACAAGGCGTCGACTGCGAGGTGCTCGATCTGCGGACGCTGTGGCCCATCGACATCGACGCGATCGTCGCGAGCGTGAAGAAGACAGGGCGCGTCGTCGTGGTGCACGAGGCCCCGAAGAGCTGCGGCCTCGGCGGGGAGATCGTCTCGCTCATCAACGAGAAGGCGTTCCTCCACCTCGAAGCTCCGCCGAAGCGCGTGACCGGCTTTGACACGCCGTTCCCGTACACGCTGGAGAACGAGTACCTGCCGCTCGCGCACCGCATCCTGCCGGCGATCCTGGAGACCGCGAGGTACTGACGATGGCGAACTGGGAGTTCAAGCTGCCCGATATCGGCGAGGGCGTGACCGAGGGCGAGATCGTCAAGTGGCTCGTGCAGACGGGCGACGCGGTCAAGGAAGATCAGCCGATGGTGGAGGTGATGACGGACAAAGCGACCGTCACGATCACCTCGCCGCGCACAGGGAAGATCGTCGAGGCGCGCGGCGCCGTCGGCTCGATCGTGCCCGTTCACTCGGTGCTCGTGGTGTTCGATCTGTCGGGCGGCGCAGCGGCTCCGGCCCCCGAGACGGCGCCGTCGGCAAAGTCCGACGGCCCCGCGGCGACGGCCGTCGGCGACATCAAAGAAGACCTGCCCGGCATGAGCCTGATGAACGTCGCGAGCCCTGCGGCCGCGCCGATCTCCGCGCCTCGCGTGGAGTCGATCAGCGCTCGTCGCGCGCCTTCGCAGAGCGACTATTTCAACGCGAAGCCCCTCGCCACGCCGGCCACGCGCAAGCTGGCGCGAGACCTCGGCGTCGATCTCCGCAGGGTCGCGCCGACGGGGACGAACGGTCGCGTCACGAAGGACGACGTCCGCGCGCTGACGGAGGGCCCGTCGCAAGCGATGAGCGAGCCCGCGCCCGCGAGCGTGATCGTCCCCTTGCCTGCGCGCCCGGTGATGGGTCTCGAGCCGCCGCCCGCGCGTCCGCCGAAGGAGGAGCTCACGCTCCCGCCCGCTCGTGGATCGCAGCCTGGAGTGACGTTGCAGCCGCCTGCGCCCGTCGCGCCCTCCGCGCCTTCACGTCCGCCTGTCGCGATCGCCAAGGATCCCGATCAGGAGCGCATCCCGCTCCGCGGCGTCCGGAAGCGCATCTTCGACGGCATGATGCGATCGAAGCACACAGCGGCGCATTTCACGTTCGTCGAGGAGTGCGACGCGACGGCGCTGAAGGGCCTCCGCGCGCGCCTGCGCCCCGCTGCTGAGAGGCAGGGCGTGAAGCTCACGTTCCTCCCGTTCTTCGTGAAGGCCTGCGTCGCGGCCCTCAAGAAGATGCCGTCGCTCAACTCGTCCTTCGATGAGTCGACGCAGGAGATCGTGCAGCACCGGCGCTACCACATCGGCATCGCGAGCTCGACGGAGGCTGGCCTCATCGTGCCCGTCGTGCGCGACGCGGATCGCAAGAGCCTCCTCGACATCGCGCGCGACATCGCTCGCCTCTCCGAGGACACGAAGAACGGCAGGGTGCGGCCCGAGGATCTCGGCGGCTCCACGTTCACGATCACCTCGCTCGGCGCGCAGGGCGGCCTGTTCGCCACGCCGATCTTGAACTTCCCCGAGGTCGCGATCCTCGGCGTTCATCAGATGAAAGAGAAGCCCGTGGTGCGCGACGGAGAGATCGTGATCGGCAGCGTGATGCTCCTCTCGCTCTCGTTCGATCACCGCATCATCGACGGCCACGTGGGCGCCCAGTTCGCCTACGAGATCATCGGCTACCTCGAGAACCCGGATCGTCTCTTCCTCGAAATGGCGTAGCCCGAACGGCGAGCCGGCGGCTTGCCGCAGCGTCGGGCCTTCGGCCCCCAGCGGCTGCCGCAGCGTCGGGCCTTCGGCCCCCAGCGGCTGCCGCAGCGTCGGGCCTTCGGCCCCCAGCGGCTGCCGGCGGATTTTTCGCCGCCGCCTGTTCTTCCAGGCCTTTTTCAGCGACAATTCGTTCAAGCTTCGTCTCCCCGACGTTTGACGGGGAACGAAAGTCAAGGCAAGGATCCGCGCCGATGTCCAGGGCCACAGCCCTCGCTGCCGTGCTCACCCTCCTCACGGCGGTCGTGCCTGTCGCGGCAGACGACACCGCCGATCCCGTCAAGGTGAAGCGCGCCGCCGACGAGTTCGATCTCGGCGTCGCGTCGATGAAGGCGAGCCAGTTCGACGAAGCCGCGCAGCACTTCGAGGCCGCGGACGAAGCCGTCCCGGGCAAGAAGACGCTCCGCCTCGCCATCCGCGCGCGCTCCGAAGCAGGCCAGGGATCTCGCGCCGCGACCCTCGCCGCGCAGGCGATCGAGCGCTACTCCGACGACGCCGACATCGCGAAGCTGGCGAAAGAGACCATCACCAAATTCGAGGGCCAGCTCCACAAAGTGCAGGTGAGCTGCGCCTCGCCGTGCCTCCTCGCGGTGGGCACGCGCGCCGTGCACGGCAACGCGACGACGCGCTGGATCCTCTTCGTCGATCCCGGCAAGACGACCGTCAACGCGAGCTTCTTCGGCAACACGTCCTCCAAGCCTCAGACGATCACCGCGACGGCGGGCGGAAAGTCAGAGCTCCGCTTCGAGCCCGCGGAGCCCACGAAGCCAGTGATCCCCGTCCCGACGTCCACAGCGACATCCAATCCGAGCGCGACGTCGACCTCGTCGAGCGACATCCCTCCGGACATCACGAGCTCGCCCACGTCCACCGGCCCCGAGGCGGATCCGCCCAAATCCAAGGGAATTCACCCGGCTTTCTTCATCACCGGCCTCGTGCTCACCGCGGGCGCGGGCGGCGTGCTCGCGTGGAGCGGCGTCGACACGCTGCAGAACCCAGGGGTCGACGCCGTTCGAAAGGCGTGCGCGGGCAAGGGTCCCGATTGTCCGGAATACAAGCTCGGGCTCGACAACCAGCTCCGCACCAACATCCTCATCGGCGCGACCGCGGGCGTCGGCGCCGCCACCGTCCTCCTCGCGATCTTCACGCGCTGGAGCAGCGGCAAGCCGCCCGAGAAGACAGCCATCGTGCCGACCGCCATCGTCCTCGATCGAGGCGCTGCGATCGGCGTCGCCGGGACCCTGGAGTGACGCCATGGCATCGGTGAAGCTCCTCGATCCAAGCGACCCCAAGAACAGGCTCGATCGCTACGAGCTCATCGGCGAGATCGCGACGGGCGGCATGGCCGTCGTCTACCTCGCGCGCATCGCGGGCCTCGGCGGCTTCCAGCGCTTCGTCGCGATCAAGCGCCTGCACGCGCACCTCGCGCAGGAGCAGGAGTTCGTGGAGATGTTCCTCGACGAGGCGCGCCTCGCCGCGGGCATCCACAACCCGCACGTCGTCCCGATCCTCGAGGTCGGAGGCGGGGCCGAGAACGGCTACTACCTCGTGATGGAATACATCGAGGGCGACACCCTCGCGCGCGTCGCCACCCGCGCGGCGGGCCGTCAAACCTCGGAGATCGCGCGCGCGACAGGCCAGCACGCGGGCGCCGATCGTCCTCGCCGCGCGCCCGCGTCCATGCCCACAGGCGGCCCCGCGATCCCACGACCGGTCACCGTGCGCATGCTCCTCGACTCGCTCGCCGGCCTGCACGCCGCGCACGAGCTCACCGATCCGCACGGCAACCCGCTCCAGATCGTCCACCGCGACATCTCCCCGCAGAACATCCTCGTCGGCGTCGACGGCAGCGCGCGCATCACCGACTTCGGCGTGGCCCGCGCGGCCGCGCGCCTCAGCACCACGCGCTCCGACACCGTCAAGGGCAAGCTCGCGTACCTCAGCCCCGAGCAGGCCCGCGGCGAGACGTGCGATCGGCGCACGGACCTCTTCGCGATGGGCATCATCCTCTGGGAGATGCTCACCGGGCGCCGCCTCTTTCGTGGCGAGACCGATCACGAGACCCTCGCGCGCGTCATGACGGGCGCCATCCCGCCGCCGTCGAGCCTCGTGCCCGGCATGCACCCCGCGTTCGACGCCGTCGTCCTGCGAGCCCTCGCGCGCGACCTCCACCAGCGCTTCACCACGTGCGCCGAGATGGCCGACGCCCTCGAGCGCGCC
>Ga0268298_10007096_pt1 | contig 10014 bp, 20 predicted proteins | sample WWTPWeurt_MetaG_FD_194462 | JGI IMG/M metagenome (GOLD analysis project Ga0268298, IMG submission 194462) | Activated sludge microbial communities from WWTP in Nijmegen, Gelderland, Netherland - WWTP Weurt | ecosystem: Engineered > WWTP > Aerobic digester > Activated sludge | place... | reverse complement strand
TATTGAAACAGACCTTATAAGCTCAGACGATACTTACGTTGTTATGAAAGCAAGTATTAAAGACAAAGAGGGGCGAGTAATAGCTACAGGACACGCTGAGGAGCGCAGAGACAGCACTATGATTAACAAGACGAGTGCATTAGAGAATTGCGAAACAAGTGCCATAGGGCGAGCCTTAGCAGCCTTTGGATTAGCTGGTACTGAGTTTGCTAGTGCTGATGAAGTAGCTACAGCAATTAGTAATCAAGGTGAAACATCTAGCTTTGATAAGCCAAGCGTAAAACAAATAGCTCTCATAAAGAAGATTGCTAAAGAAAAAGGCTTTGAAGATGATGTCATACAAGCTAAGGTTGAGAGCATTAAAACCAAGACTCAAGCCAGCGACTCAATAAAGGCATTAACTGAACTAGAAGTAGAGGGATAATATGAGTAATAAAAAAACAGACTGGGAAATTGCAAGAGGACTAGCAGACTGGGTAATATCTCTAGGATTACCCTGTGACGGTCAACATCAACAATGGAATAATGGTCAACTTGTAGAATGGAACTCGTCAGACGATTATATTAATACATATATTAGTGGCAAGTATGTATCACTTAAATGTAATAAAGACGGTAAGAAAGTTCACTCTATAAATATACACACTTCTAGTATTAGTGAGTCATTTTGTCTAGGTGAAGATAAACCTAACCTAGATGATTTAAAAAAATGTGTAGAAGATTATTCTGAAAACTTTAATATAAGGTACTGGAATAAGGTCTATAGAAACAAACTAAGGTTTTTAGAAAAAGAGTCTAAAGAAAGAGATGCCGAGCAAAAAGCCCTTAAAATTAAAAATCTTGAAGATAAAATAAAGGAGTTAAAAAATGAAACTCAATACTAAACAGCAACGAGTACTCAGAGTTATTAAAAACAATGAGGGTATTCAGAACGATGATAAAGACCTTATCGCAGCAGTATGGCGTTATGAGGGCTGGAGCGATCAACTAAGCTTAGAGGATAACTTACGTAGCGTTACAAGCAGTGAGACAATCTGCCGCATACGACGTAAATTACATGAGTTTGGCTACATAGAATACTCAGACGAAGCAGATAACCGTAGAGAAAAAGAAATGATTAGACATTTAGAAGAAAATAGTCCTAAGACACAAGCGAGGTTTTTCAAATGAATTTAAGTAAATTATTAAAAAGAAAAAATACTGAATACGCAAAAGAAGTGTTTACTGGAAAAGTAAGATTTGTACATCGTGGAAAAATTAAAACAGGAGAAGTATTTGGTAAACCTTATACCCACACTGGAATATTAGTCCCAAAAACATTTTACAATATTGTTGATGGAGAAAATGTCTATGAAATTCAAGAGGAATGGGTAGAGGCTATCAAATGACTAAGAAGAATACTTTAGATGATATGGAAGCTGATTACCAGATATTCAAACTAAAACATTACTTCTACCAACTAGATAATGAGTTATGGCGGAAGTGGATAAGGGAAGTATGAGAATAAAATATCGTAACACAGGATTTATGCGACAAATATTTATTATGTATAAGAAAAAATATCATGGTGTTGAGTTTAATAAAACCTACTTTAGATATTACAAACTGACTAAACAGGGTGCTGTGGCATTTTATAAAGAAATTAGGTTTACCAATGGATAAGCAAAATATATTAGATACAATATTATCAAAGTTGTATTATCATGACCCAGATGAGTTAGGAGAAGACGCTTTTAAGAACTGCGGTGATGATGAAATAGCGGATATAAAACAACAAATAGCTTTAGCTATAGAACGTGCTAAACCAGACACAATAGAGGTTGATAGAGACCCTCAGACAGGTGCGCCCCTTGGTAGGCAGGGTCATGTAGACCATGGACATAACAACGGAATAGAAGACTACCATAATAACTTAAAGAGGGAGTTGGGGTTATGAGTAAAGACACCAATCAAGCTAGTGAAGATGAGCTAGATAAAATACTTGTTGATTACGCCAGTAAATACTTTCAGCTACTTAGAACTGGCGCTCCTAGAGAACTAGAGGCAAAAATCCGAAAAGAAGCCAAAACAGCTACTCAGTCCATCATCCGCACCGAAAAGCTAAAGCTATTAGCAGAGGTAAGGGAGCGAGTGGTGGGTACGAAAGACTTAAAACTGAGTGATATTTATGGCAATGATTGGCGAAACAATTACGGTTATGCCGAAGGACAAGTACGAGATGCGGCGAATCACTTACAACGTAAACAACTTAAATCGTTAACTAAACTGGAGGCAGAGCTATGACAGACAGCACACAAGAGCCACGAGGACGGCTATTTGAGATACTAGATAACAATAGGCTTGTAGTTACTGAAACACTAGCAGAGAACGCCATAGACGGCATTATCACACTCATCTCAAACCGTGAGAAGCTGGCAAGGATAGATGAGCTTGAAAGACTAATGAAGTTACACACACGTACATATAGTCAAACAATCACAGACAATAAAGGGGGTGTTTATTTGTCTGATTCTCACGCGTACATATCTAAGTACGAAACGCAGGAACGTATAGCCCACCTCAACCAACCTAATAAGGAGGAACAGTAAAATGAGTAAATACAGAGAAACAATGATCAATAAGTATGGAAGCCTAGAAAAGTGGAAAGAACACCTAGCAGCTATTGGCTCAAAAGGTGGTAAGGTTAAAAAAGCTAAAGGCTTTGCAGTCGCTACCGCAGAACAGCGTAGTGAATGGGGTAGGAAAGGAGGAAAGATTAGTAGAAGGCAAAAATAGGGTTTACAAATACAATTGCTTATGCTAATATAAAATAGTAAACCAATGAAAGGGGATACACAATGACAAAAACAACAAAAAAACCAACCAACAAGAAAGCTAAGTTTACAAACCTAGCTAAGAAAACACTACAAGGAATTGTAACTGTAGCAGCCGCTACTGTATTACTAGGACTTGCAGCTAAAGGCGCAGCAGAATATATCAAGATGAATGAAGATCAAGCAACTATTGTAGCTGTGGTACTCGTAGCACTACTAGCTTATGCAGTAGTAAATGGTATTAAAAAGCTGAGCAAGTAATATGAATAGCTACATTATTCTATATAAAGACGGTGTAGGGTTGTTTGATGATTATGAAATCATTCAAGGTAATACAGGCATAGAAGCCATTACCAACTACCTGCCCGATCATTATATAGGTGTAGTGAAGCGTAAACGCCAGCATGAAACAGAAAACTTTATTATACAAAAGCTAGTTAGAATAGACGGCACAATGTATAGAAGTGGCTCAAGATACGGTTATAAATATCATCACCCTAAGATTGAAAGGATAATGTAGTATGGGCGATATGGCAGAAGGATTTAGGATTATGAAAGAAGAAGCTCGTAAAGAGCGTAAAGCTAAAGAGCCAAGCCGTTTAGAATACGCCAAACAAGAACTAGAAAAACTAGGATATATAACAACCCAGCCATATAATGACCGCCTTGAGTTTAGGTATAAGAATAATAAAATAACAGTATACCCATATAAAGGTTGGTTCAGTGGTAAAGGAATAAAAGACGGTAGAGGAATTGACTACTTAATTAAGCAGCTAAAGGAGAGTGTATGAGCGTTATATATTGCGAAAACTGTGATAAGAATATAGACACAGATTATAACGTAGATCACGAATGGGAGTGCTTAAATGGATAAAATACTATTAACACTAACCATACTTGTATTAGGAGTTATAGGTTTAACATCTATAAGCTACGCAACTAACAAACCGCCACTAGAAGATAAGCCTTGTCCAGCAGGAACATATAAGATAGCAGAGGGTATTTGTAAAAAAGAACCTACTGGCTGCCACTTAGATGAGAACACCCCTTTAGACGAGTGTAAGCCTAAAGATGAGCTACCACCTGCACCAGTACCACAAGAGTATGTAGCACCTGAAACTTCGCAATCACTCAAATAATGTATAATGGGTAGTAACCCTTAAAAGGAGATTAGACACCAGACCAGCGACTATACTTGAGAGTGTTAGACCATGCGTAAGCTAATAACCATACTGTTTATAACATTACTAGGAAACGTAATTGTAGACGGTATTCAAAAACCAATTCATGACGGCATACCTAAAGAGTATTTTGCTCAGACGGTAGAAGCCAAGAAGTTACCAAAAACAAGCCTAAAGAAGCTAGATACAGAAATAGCTGCCACGCCTGATAAGTATAAGAAAAAAGTAGCTGTGGCTGCACCTAAGCCCTCTAGCGGTGATTGTGAAGCATATATAGCACAAGCAGGCATTCAAGATGTTGCTAACGCTAGAGAGATGATTAGACGTGAGAATAATGCTTGCGATGCTCAACGTTATAATATGCAAGGCTCAGACGCTTGCGGCATTGCTCAAGAGCTTCCTTGTGGTAAATCAGGGTGCGGAATGCCACCAAACGCAGATGGAGCGTGTCAGGTTAAATGGATGAACCAATATGTTATGGATAGGTACGGAAGCTGGGGAGCAGCAATACAATTTCATAATATTAATAATTGGTATTAAGATGATTACGATATTTCTATTATCAGGTGCTTTTATGCTGTTTATCACGACAGCAATAGCTATTCTTATATACCGCTAGTGTTATACTAAAAGTAGTGCGAGTGTACATACCCCCTATCGGATAGCTCACCAAATTACATTACAAGAAAATAAAAACTCTAAAAACGTAAGCCCCTTACTCGCATTAGGGGCTTTTACTATTGCTATTTATAAAACATTAGTAGTATATTTAAAACATGAAAGAAGCGGTGGAATACAAAGCTAAAGGCTGTACGTTCCTAGTAAATGGGAATAAGATATTTGTTAAAACAAATCTACAGCTCTTTATACTGACCGCTCCACGCTCCCCCAATTACATACGGCAGATAAGAGAACATATAGAAAGCAATCAAGTCACCTGTATTGGTGACCTATACAATTTAATGAAGCATAGAGATGAGAACTACCTCGTAGTAGATATGATAGCCGCACAGGAGAGTTGGTATGTATGAACTCTTGATTGCTACTTTAGCCACCTACGGAGTTGCTACTTTAATAGCCGAGTATGATGGACCGAGAGATATATTTAGAAAGCTACGCAGAAAAGGTAAAGTGTTTGAATGCAGTATCTGCCTGTCTGTATATATAGCCCTGATACCTGTTCTAATCCTCTCTATGAGCTTTTTAGAGTATATTGCTATAATTGGAGCAGTAATAATAATAGAAAGGATAACATGATTGTATATATAAAGTGCCTATGCACAGCTAAAGATAGAATACTAGCTAGTGAATACAGACGGCAGGGTGCTGAGGTGAGAGTAATAAGCAAAAACCCCAAGTACCGACAACTAGCTAAAAAGTACGGAGTTAAACCACCATTTAAAATAGTCAATCGTAAAGCCGTTGAACTATGATGGATGCTGTCTGGGTATTCAAAGGCTTACAAGATCAGCAGGAACTAGAATATAGTTTGCGCTCGGCTAAGAACTTTAAGCACAAGAAAAAACTTGTCATAGGGGATAAGCCGCTATTCAAAACAGACGCTAAACACATAAAACCACCTATTGTCCGCTGGTCTATGTTAAGCCCTCACCATGACGTGATACATAAACTTCACCACGCTACTACGCTAGATATTACAGATGATTTTATACTGATGAATGATGACTTTTATGCAGTTCGAGAAACAGATATACCAGTAGCCCATAGAGGACTTATACAAGACCACATAGAAGGTAGAAAACCTAATGACGCTTATACCAAGTCATTAAAGAAAACCCTAGAATACTTACGCAGAAAAGGTATAAAAGACCCACTAAGTTACGAGCTACATATCCCTATGGTCTTTAATACAGCTAAATTAAAAGACTTATTAGAAGAAATAATACCAGTCGTAAGCCGCAATAGCCCACTCCTTACAAGAAGTCTATACGGCAACCTATACGAAATAGGCGGTGAATATATGCAAGATGTAAAGAACCCCGACAATTACAAAGACTATACTTTTCTTTCTACTAACAACAAAACATTTAAGAGCGAGATAGGTGAGTATATAAGGGGTCAGTTATGAAGGTACTATACATAGGTAATTTTCAACCCCTTTATTCAACAGAGAACGATATTAAAAAAGCCTTTGAACACGAGGGACACCAAGTATTAGCTGTCCAAGAGAATGAAATAAAAAACCACTTAAAAATAATCTATAAATATAACTATGATCTTTTACTTATTACTGGTACATGGGCAGACTCAATACCTTTAGAAGATTGGCTTGATATTATGCACCAATGTGCAGTAAAGGGCATATCAACTGCTACTCTACATTTAGATACTTTTTGGGGCAAAAGTCGAAATGGTCGTAAGTGGTGGCGTGAGCCAATGTTCCACACAGCATATATCTTCACAGCAGACGGTGATTATCAGAAAGAATGGGAGCTATACGGTAAGAATCATATTTGGCTGCCCCCTGCGGTGCGACATGACGCTGCACATTTTGGAAAGTTAAGAGATGAGTATAAATGTGATGTAGCCTTTGTCGGCTCTAATGGTGTTGGATACCATAACGATATATGGTCGTATAGAAAAGAGTTAGTAGACTATATTCGTAGTATGTGCGCTCGTAATAATTGGACTTTTAGAAATCCTGGTGGTGATGAGCCTAAAATCGAACGTGGCGAGGATATGAACGACTTCTACGCCAGTGCAAAAGTAACTATAGGTGATAGTTTATGTATTAAGAAAGAAGACTCTCATTATTGGAGCGACAGAGTACCAGAAGCTACAGGTCGTGGCGGACTCCTTATAATGCCACACATTAAAGAAGCTAAGAATATATGGTCTAGTCTACCAACCTATGAGTGGGGTCAGTTTAATCAACTTGAAAGTGAAGTTACAAAATATCTTAACGATAAAGATTTACGAGAAAAGACGATTAAAGAATGTCAAGCTATTACTGCTAAAGACCACACATACGTTAATAGAATAAAAACCATAATAGAGGTAACATTATGACCGAAATGATTAAGTGTAAAGTAAATGGAAAGTATGACATTATTCTGCCTAAGCACAGGGCAGAGCGACCAGAGTGGTTTACTGCAACTGGTTGGGAGAAAAAAAGACTAGACCACATGCACAAACATATTAAAAAAGGTGATGTCGTACTTTATGTTGGCGCTGAAGAAGGCGATATGTGCGGGATAGTCGCAACATGGGGCGCAAAGCTAGTAATGTTTGAGCCTAACGATAAAGTCATGCCAAACATAAAAGCTATATGGGAAGCAAATAAACTTCCTGATTCAAAAATATATTATGGATTCGCCTCTAATGTAACGACTGATAAGGCAGCATTCATCTCAACAAAAGATATTGAGGGTGATGTTATTCACGATCATGGCTTCAAAGAATTACGGTCTGCTGGTAAGATACCACAAGTAAAAATAGATGATATTGATATTGTGCCTGACGTTATTTCAATAGATGTAGAAGGTTCTGAATGGCAAGTACTACGTGGTGCAGAGCAGACTTTAAGAGAACACAAACCGCAAATATATTTAAGTTTACACCCTGAGTTTATGAGAGAGCAATACGGAGAGTGGGGAGCAGAGCTTAGAGCATGGCTTATAGATATAGGGTATACAGAAACCCTCATAGATTATCCATTGCATGAGGTTCATTTACATTATGCGTGATGTCGTATGGCTATCAGTAGATAAAGCGATACCTCCTGACTCTTACTGGGATCAGACGTTGCTTAAAGAACTATTAAAACCATGTAATCATCACTACGCAATAGGTGATCTAAAACAAGCTATAGTTATTATTCCAGGTGCATATATGGGAAAACACATAGACGCAATAAATGCAGAACTATCAAAGTTAGAAAAGTGTAAAGTAATCATTACCTCAGACGAGGAGAACAACTTCCCTATAGACGGACTATTACATAATAATATGGAAGTCTACGCTACATACTTCACAGACAGATACACCAGAGATATAAGATGGTTACCTATAGGTCCAGCAAAAATACCAAATGTAGAATACAACCCTAAAACACTTAACTGGTTCTATGCAGGGCAAGTTAATCACGATAGCCGAAAACAACTTGTAGAAGTACTACAAAACATACCTGACGGTGAGCTGTTAGTAACTGCTGGATTTGCTAAAGGATTAGAACAAAGCGAATACTATAAGAAAATGGCACAAGCAAAAGCCGTTCCAGCACCAAAAGGTAACATCTCACCAGACAGCTTTAGATTTTACGAAGCCCTAGAGCTTGGGGCTGTACCTATAGCTGAGAATATAGAGTTTTGGAACAAGCTATTCCCTGATAATGACTTACCAATTGTTGAACAGTGGAATGATATTGAGGGCTTTATAGATTACATATCCAAAAATCAAGAGTATAGAAATAGATGTGTCGCTTGGTGGATACAAAAGAAAATAGAGATACAACAGGAACTAATAGGACAGACCGATAATGTGACTGTAGTGCTTCCGATAAGTGCAGTTAAATCTCACCCCGACACAGTGATTGTAGATGAAACGATTAAAAGCATACGAACTCAACTACCAAACGCTACTATCATTGCTACCTTTGACGGAGTGAGAGAAGAAAAGAAAGACAAGTACAACGACTACCAAGAGTTTATAGAACGGTTTTTACGAAAGTACGGCAACGCAAACATCTACCCAATTATATTTACAGATCACACCCACCAAGTCGGCATGATGAGAGAATCTATGAAGCATATAAAAACTAAGTTTATTGTTTATGTAGAGCAAGACACACCATTTACTGATGATTATATAGATTGGAAGGGTTGCAAGATTGCCTTAGATACAGTCGATCTTATTCGCTTTCACTTTGAAACTCAAATACCAGAACCTCACAAATACCTTATGCGTGGCAAAATACAGAATAAAGCTGTACCACTCATACGAACTAGGCAGTGGAGTCAGCGACCACACATTACTACTAAGATTTTCTATGATAGGGTATTACAAAACTTCTCACCTAATGCCATATCGTTTATAGAAGACAAAATGCACTCAGTAGCTCAAGAACAACCACGACAATATAGATTATCTATATATAACCCTAAAGGCTCAATCAAACGAACATACCATACGGACGGCAGAGCAGGCGAGGAGAAATATGATGACAAGCAAATCTTTTAATATTGGCTTAATAGTCAGATGTGATATGTCTGGGCTGGGCTTTCAAACAAGAGAACTAGCTAAATTGCTCAAGCCAACTAAGATAATGGCTATAAACTCCACACCTTTTAATGGGCGTAAACAATACTTTGAATGGTATGACCCGAACATAACAACTATTAGTGATGGTTTTATCAAGAACAGACAGCTTACAGAGTTTATGGCAGGACTAGATGTTATCGTTACCTGTGAAGTACCCTATAACGACAACTTATTTAGAATATGTAAAAAGCGTGGTGTTAAGACAATCCTACAGCCTAATGCAGAACTCAACCCCCACATCCTTAATAGAAGACTTGACTTACCCGATGTATTCTTTCTTCCTTCTCCATGGCTAGAAGCAGAAACCAAAGATATAGGCATACCTTGCTATATAGTAAAACCGCCTATTATAGAGCCACGAACCTATAAAGAGATTACTAAACAAAAAGGTAAATTAAAAGTCTTACATTTTGCAGGTCGTAGAGCAGCGGCAGATAGAAACGGTACTGACATTGTAAAAGCCCTACCAAACATAGAAGGTATTGAATTAGATATACACGATCAACTCGCTAACGAAGTAGAAGATCAAAGAGAACTATACGAGAACGGACATCACGTTGTTTTAATCCCTAGACGTTATGGTGGTCTATGCTTACCTATGCTTGAGAGTCTATCTTACGGATTACCAGTTATAATGCCTAACATAGAACCAAACTATAACGAACTACCCCCAGAGTGGCTTACACAAGCAGCTAGAGGGCGTTCAATCAAAACTAAACATAGAATAGAAACCTATAATG
>Ga0268298_10007095_pt1 | contig 10015 bp, 8 predicted proteins | sample WWTPWeurt_MetaG_FD_194462 | JGI IMG/M metagenome (GOLD analysis project Ga0268298, IMG submission 194462) | Activated sludge microbial communities from WWTP in Nijmegen, Gelderland, Netherland - WWTP Weurt | ecosystem: Engineered > WWTP > Aerobic digester > Activated sludge | place: Netherlands... | reverse complement strand
GGTTGCGAATCGAGAAGTCGTCGTCGGCGCCCGGTTGGATGCGGTGCCGCTCGCGCAGCAGCGCGGTGACCTCGCTCTGCGCGCGGGTCACGTCGGCGGCCGAGGCCGCCCCGACGAAGACCACGCCCGCGATGTAGTTGCCGAGCCCCCCCTGGATCTTCGAGCGAAAGGTGCTGACGGGGATGAAGACCGCGTCGTCGAAGTCCTGGCCGACCGGCGATTGGCCCTTCTTCTCCAGCACACCGATCACCTGAAAGAGCATGCTCTTGATGCGCACCTGCTGCCCGAGGGGGTCGGCGTTGCTGCCGTAGAGCTTCTCCACCACGGTCTGACCGAGCACCACGACCTTGGTGCCGGCCTCGACGTCGGAGCTCGAGAGGCCACTGCCGCGCGCGATCTTCCAGCCCCGCAGCTCGAAGTACTCGGGCGTGGTGCCGTTGATCTGCGTGCTCCAGTTCTGCTCGTCGCTCTGCAGTTGGCCGGCGCTGCGCAGCGAGGGCGCGGCCCAGCGCACGCTCGGCAGCTCGTGCTGAATCGCCTCCAGGTCCTCCCAGGTCAACGTCGGCAGCGAGCCGAAGCCGCCCATCGCGCCGCCCTGCGTGGTGGCGCCGGGCAGCACGATCAGCATGTTCGAGCCCACCGAGGCGAAGGCCTCCTGCACGCGGGCCTTGGCCCCCTCGCCGATCGCCACCATTGCGATCACCGCCCCCACGCCGATGATGATGCCCAGCGTGGTGAGAAACGAGCGCAGCTTGTTGCGCACCAGCGCCCGCAGCGCGACGCGAAAGACCTGGAACAGGCTCATCGAGCGGCTCCTGTCGGCGCCGCGAGGACCGGGCGCGCCGCGGCGGTGGTCGGCGCGGGCAGGGCCGACGCCGCCGCTGCGGGCTCGGGCGCCCGGAGCGGCTGCTGGGCGTGGTCGGACTGCACGCAGCCGTCGCGCATCACGATCACGCGCTCGGCGTAGGCGGCGATATCGGGCTCGTGCGTCACCAACACCACGGTGATGCCGCCGTGGCCGAGCTGCTGAAGGAGCGCCATCACCTCGGCGCTGGTGGTCGAGTCGAGGTTGCCGGTCGGCTCATCGGCGAGGATCAGCCGTGGCTCCATCACCAGCGCGCGCGCGAGCGCCACGCGCTGCTGCTGACCCCCCGAGAGCTGCGCCGGGTGGTGGCGCAGGCGGTCGGCCAGGCCGACGCGCCCGAGCGCGGCGACGGCGCGGCGGCGGCGCTCGCGCCCGGAGACGCCCGCGTAGAGCAACGGCAGCTCGACGTTCTCGAGCGCGCTGGTGCGCGCCAGCAGGTTGAAGCTCTGGAAGACGAAGCCCAGCGTGCGGTTGCGCAGCTCGGCCAGCGCCGCCCGGCTGAGGCCGGAGATGTCGCGGCCGGCCAGCTCGTAGCGCCCCGCGCTCGGCCGGTCGAGACAGCCCACGATGTTCATCAGCGTGGATTTGCCGGAGCCCGAGGCGCCCATGATCGCGGTCAGCCCGCCCTGCGCGATCGCCAACGAGACGCCGCGCAGGGCCTGCACCTCGACATCGCCCATACGGTAGACCTTGGTCACCCCGGTGAGGCGAACGAGTGGGGCGGTGGCGGCGAGTGCAGACATGGGCAGCGCCTCTGGTCGTCAGAACATCGAGAGGTCGTCAGAACATCGAGCGCATGCCGCGCTGTGGCGGGCCACCGCCCATGCCGGGCGCGACCATCGTCCGGGGCAGCCCGCCGGCGACGGCCTCGACGATGACCTCGTCACCGACCGCCAGCTCGCCACTGAGCACCTCCGTGGTGCGCCCGTCGGTAACGCCCGTCTCCACCGCCACACGCCGGGGCTGGCCGCCGCGCAGCACCCAGAGCTCGCGGCGCACGATCGGCGCCAGCAGCTCGGCGTCGCCCTGCGGCCGCCCGGCGGCGGCACCCGCCAAAGGGAGCGCGTCCGCGGGCGGGCGGAAGCGCAGCGCGGCGTTCGGCACGCGCAAGGCCTGCGCGCGGTCGGCGTAGACGAAGGTGACGTTGGCCGTCATGCCCGGCTTGAGCTTCAAGGCCGGGTTGGCGACGTCGATCACGGCATCGTAGGTGACGACGTTCTGCACCGTCTGCGGCGCGTTGCGAATCTGCCGCACGGTCCCGCGAAAACGGTCGCTGGGGTAGGCATCGACGGTGAAGACCGCCGGCATGCCTGCCTGTAGTCGACCGACGTCGGCCTCGGCCACGTTGGTGTCGACCTGCATTTGGCGGAGGTCCTCGGCGATGACGAAGAGCGTCGGCGCCTGCAGCGAGGCGGCTACCGTCTGGCCGACGTCGACGTTGCGCGAGATGACGACGCCGTCGGTGGGCGAGACGATGGTCGTATAGGCCAGGTTGATGCGCGCCTGGTTGAGCGCGGCGCGCGCCTGCGCCTGCGTGCCCTCCGCGGCGCGCACCCCGGCGCGCGCGGCCTCGGCGTTGGCCTCCGCGGTATCGCGCTCGGCCGCGGCGACGAGCTGCCGCGCGGCGAGCTGCTGCGCGCGCGCGGCCTGCCGAGCGGCGTCGGTGGCCTGAGCCCGCGCACGCGCCAGATTGCCCTCGGCGGCCATGAGATTGGCCCGCGCCTGCTCGACCGCCGCCTCGAAGAGCTGTGGGTCGATGGTGGCGATCACCTGCCCCTTGGTCACGGCCGCGTTGTAGTCGACGAAGAGCCGCGCAATGCGACCGGAGACCTGGCTGCCGACCTGCACGGTGACGATCGCCGACAGCGTGCCCGTCGCGGTGACCCGCGCCACGATGGGCCCGCGATCGACCGTGACCGTGCGATAGGGCGAAGGCAGCCCGTCCCGCTCGCCCCGTGAGCGCCAGTACCAGGCGCCAGCACCCGCGGGCAACAGGGTCGCCACCGCGATCAGCACCCACCCTCGTCGCTTCGGCATGCCACCTCCCCGAGCCCCGCTAAGCGTTCACAGCCCTCATTCCGCTGCAATCACTCACGGAGTCTAGACCCACTGCACGCGAGCACTTGGTCGCACCCGCGGGGACAAGCTTCTCAGTGAAACAAGGCGCTTATGGCGCAACACCCGCCTGAATGCTTACCATCGCCACCCGGCCTTGCCACGATCGGCGCGCGCACGCAAGGCGGCCCGAGCGGCCAGGGGCTGGCGCGCAGGGCGCATCGGCCGCGGCCATGACAGAGCCGTGACAGGGCCCTGGCACGCTCGGGGCCATGCTGCACGCTGCTATGGGCTCCGCTACAACGGGCTCCACGACCACGCCGACCAGCGCGAGCGCCCGCGACGGCGCGGATGTCTTCAAGTCGCTCCCCTTCTTCGCGGTGCATGCGGCCGCGCTGCTGGTCTTCTTCGTCGACTTCCGCTGGTCCTACCCGCTGGTGGCGCTGGGGCTCTACGTCGTCCGGATCTTCGGCATCACCGCCGGCTTTCATCGCTACTTCTCCCATCGGGCCTACAAGACTGGGCGCATCTTCCAGTTCGTGCTGGCCTGGCTCGGCTCGATGTCGGCGCAGAAGGGCGTGCTGTGGTGGGCCGCGCACCATCGGGACCATCACAAGCACTCGGACGAGCCCGAGGACCTCCACTCGCCGCGACAGCGTGGGCTGTGGTGGGCTCACGTCGGCTGGATTCTCTCCAAGCGCTACGACGAGACTAAATTCGAGCGCATTCGCGACTTCGCGCGCTTCCCCGAGCTGCGCTGGCTCAACCGCTGGCATCTCGTGCCACCGGTCACGCTGGCCGTGGCGCTCTTCGTCGTGGGTGGCCTACCGCTGCTGGTCTGGGGCTTCTTCCTCTCGACGGTCCTGACCTGGCACGGCACCTTCACCATCAACTCGCTGTCCCACGTCTTCGGCTCGCGGCGCTACCCAACCCAGGACGATAGCCGCAACAACTTCTTGCTCGCGCTGGTGACGCTGGGCGAGGGCTGGCACAACAACCATCACTACTACATGTCGACCGCCAACCAGGGCTGGTTCTGGTGGGAGGTGGACGTGACCTACTACGTGCTCAAGCTGCTCTCGTGGGTCGGGCTCGTGCGCGACCTGCGAACCCCGCCTCGTCAGGTGCGCGACGGCAACCGCTCCGGCGCGACCGGCGCGGCCGACGCGCCGGTCCGCGCCTCGAGCGCAGGTCCCCTCGGCGTGCCCTCGCTCCCGCGCTGAGCCCGCGAGAGTTGCTCCTAACGCCAGTACTTGCGCCCGCGGCCCCCTGCGACGATACGATGGCGCTCGCCACGATTGCGCTCGACGCGCGTGAGACCGAGACGTCTTGGCTTTGTTAGAATTGCATGTGTGTAATTCTGCTTTCTTTTATTGTCGATTCGTTCCACGTGAAACACGCTGCGGCCGCTCCTTCGCGACCGGACGCCCTGAAGCATCAACATGGATTTCAACGAGTTACTTGAGCGAGAGCTCGCCCACACCGCTTCCTGCGGGCTCCGACGACACCTCGGTGGGCCGCTGCCCGCCCACGTCGTCAACTACTCCAGCAATGACTACCTCGGGCTCTCCACCCACCCCGCGCTGCTCACGGCCGCCCAGCACGCCCTGCAACAGGCCACCGGCGCCGGCGCCGCTCGCCTCGTCGGCGGCGATCGCGCCGAGCACCACGCCCTCGAAGCAGCGCTCGCCCACTTCAAGGGCACCGAGGCCGCCCTGCTCTTCGGCTCTGGCTATCAGGCCAACGTCGGCGCCATCTCCGCCCTCGTCGGCCCCGACGACGCCATCTACTCGGACGCCCTGAACCACGCGAGCATCATCGACGGGTGCCGCCTCAGCGGCGCCACCATCCACGTCTACCGCCACGCCGACCCCCAACATCTCGCCGAGCTCCTCTCCGCCGGCGCCGGCTACCGTCGCCACCTCATCGTCACCGAGTCCGTCTTCAGCATGGACGGCGACCAGGCGCCCCTGGTCGCCATCGCCCAGCTCGCGCGCGTCCACGACGCCGCCCTGATGGTGGACGAGGCCCACGCCAGCGGGCTTTACGGCCCCTCCGGCGCCGGTCTGCTCCGCGCCACGGGGGTCTGCGCCGAGGTCCAGCTCGTGACCCTCGGCAAGGCCCTCGGCGGCTTCGGTGGCGCCGTCCTGGGGCGCCGCGCGCTGATCGAGCTGCTGATCAATCGCGCGCGCACCTTCATCTTCACCACGGCCTTGCCCCCCGTGGTATGCACCAACGCCCTCGCCGCCCTCCGGCTCGCGGCCGGACCGCTCGGCGACCAGCTCCGCCGCCAGCTCTTCGTCAACGCCGCCCACCTCCATCGCGGCCTCGTCGCCCTCGGCCTCCGCTCCCCCGCTACACCACCCAGCCCCATTCTGCCGCTGCTGGCCGGCACGCCCGAGCGCTCCCTCACCGCCACCAGCGCCCTGCTGGACCGCGCTTGCTTCGTCCAGGCGATCCGCCCTCCCACCGTCCCCCAGGGCACCAGTCGCCTGCGCCTCACGGCCTCCGCAGCGCACACCCCCGAACAGCTCGACGCCCTCCTCGACGCCCTGGCGGACCTCGTTCGCGCTGACCTCCTGCCGACGCTCTCTCCACGCTGACGCCGCCCTGCGCGAGCCCCCCCCCGCGCCTGCCGCCCCCGCGCTCGTTGACGCCAGCCGCCAGCCGCGCTTACTACTCTGCCCGTCCCCGACCAGCTTCCCGCACGGAGCCCCCACGATGACCGCCGACCCCGTCGCCCTCGACCGCCGCCATCTCTGGCACCCCTTCACGCCGATGCGCCTCTGGGCGGAAGAGGAGCCGCTCATCATCGCGGCCGGCGAGGGCAATTACCTGATCGACACCGCCGGCCGCCGCTACCTCGACGGCGTCTCGTCGCTCTGGGTCAACCTCCACGGCCACCGCTGCGCCGCGCTCGACGACGCCGTGCGCGAGCAGCTCGGCCGCATCGCGCACTCCACCCTGCTCGGGCTCGGGAATGTCCCCGCAGCCGAGCTCGCCGCCGCGTTGATCGCCGTCGCCCCCGCCCCGCTGAGCCGTGTCTTCTACTCCGACTCCGGCTCGACCGCCGTCGAGGTCGCGCTCAAGCTCGCCTTCCAGTACTGGCAGCACCGCGGGCGGCTCCGCCGGACCCGCTTCGTGGCGCTTGCGGACGCCTATCACGGCGACACCATTGGAGCCGTCAGCCTCGGTGGCATCGACCTCTTCCACCGCCTCTTCCATCCGCTGCTCTTTCAGACCCTCCGCGCCCCCTGCCCGCACCCCTACCGCTACGCCGACGGTGCCCTCAGCCCCGAGGCCTGCCGCGAAGCCTGCCTCGGCGAGGAGGTCGCGGCCGTGATCGTCGAGCCCCGCGTCCAGGGCGCCGCCGGCATCATCGTCCACCCGCCGGGCTACCTCGCCGGCGTCGCCGCCCTCTGCCGCCGCCACGACGTGCTGTTGATCTGCGACGAGGTCGCCACCGGCTTCGGCCGCACCGGCGAGCTCTTCGCCTGCCAGTCCGAGGGCGTCTCGCCCGACCTGATGACGCTCGCCAAGGGCCTCTCGGGTGGCTACCTACCGCTCGCGGCCACCCTCACCACCGAGGCGATCTTCGAGGCCTTCCTCGACGGTCCCGAACGGACCTTCTTCCACGGGCACAGCTACACCGGAAACCCGCTCGCCTGCGCCGCCGGTCTGGCCTCCCTACGCCTCTTCGGCGAGCGCGACCTCTTGGCGCAGGTGCGCTCCCGCGCCTGTCGCGCCCGGGAGCTGCTCGCCCAGCAGCTCGCCCCGATCGAGGCCGTCGGTGAAATCCGCCAATGCGGGCTGATGATCGGCGTCGAGCTGGTGGCCGACCGCCAAACCCGGAGACCCTTCCCGCCCGAACGCCGCCTCGGCGCCGCCGTCTGTCGCGCCGCGCGGGCTCAAGGCGTCATCCTGCGCCCCCTCGGCGACGTCTTGGTGATCGTGCCCCCGCTGTCGATCACCGACGACGAGCTGGCGACGATCGTTGGCGCCATAGCCCAGAGCATCCGCGCCACGGTCTGAAATATTAATCCTGTTTAGTATTCTGACTTACTCTTCCTGGAGACCCACCATGCGCGGCCTCTTCGTCGTCGGCACCGACACCAACGTCGGCAAGACCATCGTCACCGGGGCGCTCGCTGCAGCCCTGCGCGTCAGCGGTCGACGGGTCGCCGTGATGAAACCCGTCGAGACCGGCTGCCCGCCCGCCCCCGAGGCCACGGCCCCGCTGGATGGCCTCCCCGGCAGCGTCACGCCCCAGGCGCGACAGGCGCTCGCCAGGCTCCACGAGCTGGTCGGACCCCCTCCGATCACCATCGCCACGCGCACCCCTCCCGAGGCCCTCGCCCCCGTCGACGCCCTGCACCTGCTGCGCCTCGCCGACTGTCACGCCCCGCTCGACCGCGTGAACCCCTACCGCTACGCGCCAGCGGTCGCCCCCGCGGTCGCCGCCGAGCTGGCCGGGCGCCCGATCGCCCTCGACCACCTCTACGCCTGTCTCACGGCGCTCGACGCCGACGCCGACCTCACCCTCGTCGAGGGCGCAGGCGGCCTCTTGGTCCCCTTGACCGCCGAACACCTGCTGATCGACTTCGTCGCGCGCAGCGGTCTGCCCGCGCTGATCGTCGGCCGCTCCGCGCTCGGCACCATCAACCACTGTCTGTTGACGCTGGAGGCGTTGAAGACGCGCGGCATTCCCATCGCCGGCATCGTGCTCAATCGCACGACCGAGCGCCCCAGCCCCGACGAGGCCGCCAACCCGCACCAGCTCGAGCGCTTCGCCGGCCCGCTGGTCCGCGGCGTGATGCCCTACTTCTCGCCGGAGCAGCGCTCCGACGCCGACTTCCTCGCCCGTCGCTGCGCCGCCCACGTCGACCTCGACGCCATCCTCGAGGTAATCGACGCTGCGGCGGGCCGCGGCTGACTCTCCCCGGCCCTACCGCACCCGGAGGGCGCTACTTCCCGACGCAGAAGCGCGCGAAGACGGCGTCCAGCACGTCCTCGGTGAAGGTCTCACCGGTGATCTCACCCAACGCCACCAGCGCCTCGCGCGTGTGTTCCACGACCAGCTCCGGCGCCGTGCCCTCGCTCAGCGCCGTGAGCCCCGCACCCAAGGCCCGCTCCGCACGGCTGAGCGCCTCCCATTGGCGCTCCTGCGTCACCTGCACGGTCTCAGGCAACTCGCCCAGGCCATCGCCTCCGGCTTCCGCAGGGTCACCCAGCGCCGCCGCCACCACCGCAGCGCGCAGCGCCTCGAGACCTTCCCCCGTCGCCGCCGAGGCCTCGACCACGCTCACGCCCCCCGCGCCGGCCGCCAGCGCGCGGCAACGCCGCTGCCGCAGCTCCCCCGCCAGCAGATCGACCTTGTGCGCGACCACGACCCGCCCGACCCCGCCTCCGGTCGATGCCACCGCGCCGGCTCCGCCGGCCACGCTGACATCGATCACCTGCACCACCACGTCGGCCCTGCGCGCACGCTCCAGCGCCAAGGCCAGCCCTTCGCGCTCCAGCACCGACATGCGCTCGCGCTCCCGCTCGCCCGCCGTGTCGATCAGCGTGACCCGCAGGCCGTCCCACTCCACCTCTGCCTCCAGATAGTCGCGCGTGGTGCCCGGCTCGGCGGAGACCAGCGCCCGCCGGCTACCCAAGAGCCGATTGAAGAGGCTCGACTTGCCCGCATTGACGGCACCCACCAGCACCGCCGACACCCCGCTGAGGCGCCGGCCGCGGCGGTAGCTCGCCACCAGGCGACCGAGTTGCGCCAGCAGCGCACGGTGCCGCTCGGCCAGCCCGGAGCCGACGGCCCCCTCGCCGACGGCTCCCTCACCCAGCTCCTCTGCGAAGTCGATGCAGGCCTCGAGCTCGGCCGCCAGCGCGACCGCCTGCGCCCGCACCGCCCGCACCTCGCGTCCCAACGCACCCCCCAGCACGGCGTGGGCATTCCGCAGCGCCCGCGCCCCGCGCGCCGCGATCACCTCGGCCACCGCCTCCGCCTGCGTCAGATCGAGTCGGCCATTGAGAAAGGCCCGCCGCGTGAACTCGCCCGGACCCGCAGGCCGCGCCCCGAGGCGCACGAAGAGCCCCAGCAGCGCCTCCATGTTCAACCGACCGCCGTGGCCGTAGACCTCGACCACGTCCTCTCCGGTGTAGGAACGGGGCCCCCGCATCAGACAGACCAGCGCCTGGTCGAGCACCGCGTCGCTGTCCGGATCGAAGAGGTCCACACGCACCATGCGCCGCGGCCGCAGCGGCACGCCGCGGGCGGCACGTTCGAGCAGCTCCGCCGCCCGCGAGCCGCTGAGCCGCACGATGCCCACAGCCCCGTCGCCCGACGGGGTGGCCAGCGCGCAGATGGTGTCTTGGTAAGCGCTCACGGCCCTCAATGCGCTGCAATCACTGCCGGAGTCTAGCTCCACTGCACGCGAGCGCGACCAAGCGCTCGCGCGGCGCACAACTCGTTGTGCGCCGGACTTGGGGGTGGGGCCCCGAAAAGCCATGCCTTTTCGGGGCGGGGGTATGGGACATGCCCCCGCGAACGATGATGTGTCCTGTTGTTACATCGAACCGGAGGAGGGGCGGGGCTGCGCCGCGCTCCGAGGGCTGCCGATTCCCGGGCGCTACATCGCGCCGGTGTCGGGCACGATCAGCAGCCGGCGCTCTTCGCCCTCGCCTTCGCTGCGCGTCTCGAGCCCGGCCACGTCGCGCAACGCCATGTGAATGATGCGCCGGTCGCGCGCGCTCATCGGATCGAGCGCCACGATCTTCCCGGCGCTCAGCGCCTTCTCGCTCAGTCGCTTGGCCAGCTCCAGCAACGCGGCCTCGCGCCGTTCGCGGTAGCCGTCGGCGTTCACGACCATCAGCGTGTGCTCACCAAGCTCGCGGGTGAGGGCCCGATTCACCACATACTGCAGCGCATCCAGGGTCTGGCCCTTCTGCCCGACGACGAGCGCCGCATCCTCGCCTTCGATCACCAGCTCGATGTGGTCCTCACGCTCGAACGCCCCCACCGCACCCTGGAAGCCCATCAGGCGGAGCACCGTCTCCAGCAGCTCACACGCCCGCTCAGCGGCCGACCCGCCGCTCGAC
>Ga0268298_10007093_pt1 | contig 10017 bp, 13 predicted proteins | sample WWTPWeurt_MetaG_FD_194462 | JGI IMG/M metagenome (GOLD analysis project Ga0268298, IMG submission 194462) | Activated sludge microbial communities from WWTP in Nijmegen, Gelderland, Netherland - WWTP Weurt | ecosystem: Engineered > WWTP > Aerobic digester > Activated sludge | place... | reverse complement strand
TTGGTTGTTTCGATTGCGAAAAAATATGTCGGACGTTCGCATAATCTTTCACTGCTCGACCTCGTTCAAGAAGGGAATATCGGACTTTTTCGCGCGGTCGAAAAGTTCGACTTCCGAAAGGGGTTCAAATTTTCCACGTATGCGACATGGTGGATTCGGCAGGCGATCACGCGCGCCTTGGCGGACCAGTCGCGAACGATTCGCATTCCCGTTCATATGGTGGAGACGATTAACAAGTATTCTCAGGTGATGCGTCGCTTGGTGCAGGAGTTGGGTCGCGAACCGCTTCCCGAAGAAATCGCCGCCGAGATGGGTGTTGAAGTTGAGAAAATTCGCCATATTCAGAAGATTTCACAGGAAACCGTTTCGCTCGAGACGAGTGTCGGATCGGATGATGACGAAAGTGTTCTCGGCGACTTCATCGAAGATACCGAAACGGTGATGCCGCACCAGGCGGCGGCTCGGAAATTGCTCTCATCGCATATTTCCGAAGTTTTGGAGGAACTTTCTCCTCGCGAGCAGAAGATTCTGAAGATCCGGTTCGGACTTGAAGATGGTGTTGTCCATACCCTCGAAGAGGTTGGGCAAGAGTTTGGCGTGACGCGCGAACGTATCCGTCAGATCGAAGCGAAGGCTCTCGAAAAAATTCGCGATCATTCGATTGTGAAAAAATTGAGAGACTACTAGTATCGTCTTACTTTAATTCTGAACCATTGTATCAAGTTTTTTGGCTTCATTGAGAACAATTCAAAGTTTTCATAGGTTCAAAACTTTTGTAAGACGGTACTAGCGCAGGGAACAAGGAGCAAGGAACAGGGAAGTAGTGAACTGGGAACAAAGATGTTTATAGCCGTTCTTTGCGAGTAAATATGATCAGTCACGTCGCTTGCGAGTGATGTGCGAGGGGGAGTTCTTTCTGTTCTTTTGTGAGGCTTTTGGAGGTAAACGATGTGTCTTGCGATTCCGGCGGAAGTGGTTGAGATTCTAGAGGGCGAACGAGCGACTGTTGATACAGGTGGCGTTCGAAAGAATGTTTTCATCGGGCTTCTTGATAAGGTGGCGGTGGGCGACTATGTCCTCGTGCATGTTGGGTGCGCTCTTTCTCGGATTGACCCGGAAGAGGCAGAGAGGACGCTTCGATTGTTTGATGAAGGAGTGGAATCAATAGCAAGTGGCAATGAAAAGCCGTCACGGAAACGTGCTCAAGTCGGGAAAGAAGTTGTTTTGAACGGATAGAGGAAAAACACTCGTTTTCGACACCCCCCTTGTCTCAAAGAGACGAGGGTTCTTTTTGAGAAAGGAAAGCCTCTTGTCAAAGGTGTTGTTGTTGCTTATACTGCGGAGTGTTGCCGCAGGAGGGGCGTGTTTTTTGAAAATATATTCCGGGGTAGCTCAGTGGTAGAGCGGATGGCTGTGAAAACCGTCTCGTGGTATACTGTTTTATGTATGCCAGAGAAAAAGAGAAAAGACACGAGAAAGTATGCTGACCGCGCCGAGTATATAAAGAAGTCGGTTGCAAAACGTCGAAAAGCGACGCGTATGCGGGCGATTGAATATAAGGGCGGGCGATGCTCCCGATGCGGGTATGATCGATGTTGTGATGCTCTCGAGTTTCATCATATCGATCGGCGCAAAGATTTTGGTATTTCCGAACAGGGTCTTACTCGAAGTTGGGAACGGATCAGAAACGAAATCGAGAAGTGCATTCTGATATGCGCCAATTGTCATCGGGAAGAGCATGCGAGAATACGCAGCCTTTCGGAGAAATTCGAAAGTGAAACATGAGGTGAATTGCTGGAAGCCTGTTGCTGTCAGCGCAGCTATGGTAATCAGCAGCCAAGTCTCGCTTCGGCGAGAAAGGTTCAGAGACTATCTCCGTATGGAGAGTAGTCCCGTTCTGTACAAAGAGCGGGACGAAGCGCCTCATCCCGCAATTTCTTTTGAGAGAAACTATTCTGATTCTCCGAAAGAAACGAAGAGTTTTTATGCGACACACAAAAAAGTTGCGCATAAAAGTGCGGGAATGATATAGTCCACTCCTATGAGAAATCATGGGGCACGGTGTAACCATTTGGTCGTCGGTTCGAATCCGACCCCCGGAGCATACGAAAACTACATCCGAGAGGGTGTGTTTTTTGTTTGAGGAAGGATATATACTGCGGAAGAGAAGAAGTGGTCAAAGGAGGTGGCTGAACCATTTTGTTGGCCCAGAAGAAACACTGAGGACTGGGGATGAATGGGAATACACCGATGGAGCGGCTTCAGGAATTGGGAAGTGTAAACTTGACGGTGCAAAGGTACATTTTTTGACATAAACTAGTAAATATATGTAAGATATATATGATATTTGATATTTATATGTAAAATTCATATATATTTATGGGAAAATATAACCCTTTTAATCCTAATTCAGTTGTTGTTCCTACTCTTTTTGCTGGTAGGGCAAGTCAGGTTAACGAAATATGTAAAAAGCTTACTCAGCTTAAACATGGCATGCCAGCCAGTTATTTCGTATACGGAGAAAGGGGAATAGGAAAAACTGCATTAGTTAAATTGATTAGGTACGTTGCTTCTTTAAATGAAGATAAATTACATGAGCTTAATTTAATTACCTCTTACTACTCTGCTGAACAGGGACAGGAGATAAGCAGTATTTTACAAGAGAGTCTAAATAAACTCACTGATGAAATGGATAGCGCGCTTGTTGCTAAGATTGGAAGCAGGCTAGGAGAGATATTTAAAAACGGTAAATTTGAAATAGGAGCATTCGGGACTTCTTTAGCAATTGATACTACTGAAAGTAAGCTTAAAAGGGAGATAACGGTAAAAGACCAAACAGTTTCTATTCTTTCAAATATCATTAAGAGTATAAGTTCTGGTGAAGGCAAGAAAAAGGATGGAATCTTAATTGTTATAGATGAGATTCATAATGTTGGTAACCTGGCTACTGCCGCATCAATTATCAGGAACATCGTAACAACTTTAGATGTAGAAAACTTAGGAAAAGTTTCATTTATTATTATTGGCTACGAAGAAGATGTTTCGAAATTTTTCTCTCAAGATAGTTCAGCTAAAAGGATGTTTGATTTTATACCTTTAGATGTGATGCCTGATGGGGATGCAATGGACATCTTAAAGAAAGGATTTGAAGCAGCTGGAGTAAAATTTGACGAGGCGGCTCTGAGAGAAAACATTTCTATGGCGGGAGGCTATCCTCACTCAATTCAAATTCTTGGATACCACTTAATTGAAACAGATACTGATGGTCAGGTTGATCAAAAAGATTGGGATAGAGCAGCAATTGATGCCATGTTCACTCTTCGTTCAAAAGAGTTTGCAGCCATGTATTCATTTGGCAAACCCTTAACCGTAAAAGATGAGATACTTTCTTTACTTGCAAAAGAAAATAGGCCTTTATTAAAGAAAGAAATAGCCGATCAATTAAAAAAGAAAAACATATATCAGTATATACCTGTTCTTAAAAAAATAGGTGCAATTAGAGGGGATGCTGATAAGAAGTTGCAATTGCAGTCTCAACTACTAAGAACGGCCATATTGTTTGATCAGTTTATTCGTAAAAACGAAATAATTAGCCCAAGTACTATTCCTCATGGAGATTTAGAATAACGATTAAAGTTTATATATGAAATTTTTTATCCCGCATGCTGCTACTAGAGATCAAGGCGAAATAGTATATCAAAGTATTAAAAAGTTTGCTTCTCAGCAAATGGCATGGGAGATTTCAGATAGAAGAATAATGTTTATGAAATACTCCCACGATAGTAAAGAATACACTGTAGAGGTTGGTGAAAAAGAGAAAAGAACGGGAGAAGAAGTAATAGCTATTTTAGAATCAACAGGCTCTTATTTAGTTTGTACTGAGAATAGAGGGGTTGTTCGTGGAGAGCCTATTATGATTGGGAAGCACGAAGTATCTTTAGTGAATGATTTTGAGTAACTCTGCGAAAAAAGTTGAGTTGCGCCGTAGAGATTTGTATGGGAAAAAATCTGCGAAAATACAAAACTGTTTTCTTTGATTGGCATGGGACATTGTCCGGGTCGCTCTTTTGGGATCAGTGGAAGGATTCGGCACATCCGCGGCACGAGTGGCATGCTCCGCTCTCTCGGTATTTACTTGGAGAGAATATGCCGATGGTGATGGAGTGGATGCGGGGGAGGGTGATCGCGGAAGAGATTGTAGCGATGCTTGCTGATCACTTTGGGTATTCTCGGGAAATAATTTTTCGAGATCTCAAAGAAAGTTGCGAAATGATGCGTCTTGTATCCAACGAAGTGCTCCCGCTTGTTCAGAAGCTTCGAAAAAATGGGACGAAGTGCGTTATTGCGACAGACAATATGGATACGTTTACGCGGTTTACCGTGCCGGCGCTTCGACTTTCGGAACACTTCGACGGCGTGCTTAACTCTTTTGAAACGGGAATGCTCAAGCAAGATGTCGATGAGCACAACCTCGATCGAATACCGTTTTTTGAAGATTTTTTGTGCGACAACAATATGGAATATCGAGATGCGGTACTTCTGGATGATAGCGACTATACCTCCGGAATGTATGAACGATGCGGGCTTGATGTTGTGCGAATCTCTGATCCCGATGATTTTGTGGGGAAGCTGAGGAAACTGGCGTGAAAGAGGATCTCTCATGAATTTTGAAGTATGCGATTTCCTGGTACCAAAAGAGCGAACTTTGAACTTTTATTCTTCTACAAAGAGGTTTGAATAGTGTCTAGCAGGCGGAGTCAACAAAACGAGGCTGTAAAAAGCCTTGTTTTTTTGTACCCGATAGAGGAGGTGTGATATGATGGAAAGGTAATTTTTAGCGTTACGCGTATGAACGGAGGAAAATATGTCGATGGATTTGTGTTGGTAATTCCAAAAGACAAAGCCGAAGAATACAAGAAAATGGCTGAAGACGGTCGCGATACCTGGATGAAATGTGGCGCGCTTGAATACTATGAATGTCGTGGTGATGACCTTGTTCCCCAGGAAATGGGCGGTGAAAAAGCGCGTGCCTTTCCTGAGATGACGGGCGCAACCCATGAGGATACCGTTTGGTTTTCCTTCATAGTCTTTCACTCCAAAGAACATCGAAATGAGGTTAATGCCAAAGTGATGGAAGAGATGGGTAAGAAGGCGGAACAATACAAAGATATGATCATGCCTTTTGATATGAAGCGGATGGCTTATGGCGGGTTCAAGGTTGAAGTGGAAGGATAGGGAATGGATTTGGAATCACGAAGCCGCTCTCAGGAATGAGAGCGGTTTTTCTTTACATAGATTCGAGCGGTATCTGTACGATCCAACAGTCTTGTTTATCGCGCTTCGTGCTACAATGAAGTCGATAACTCTTTTGACGTACGCCTATGGCATCCGCGCGACCGCTTCTTGAGTGGAAGGAAGAATACAGTGTCGAAGTGAAGGCTATTGACGATCAGCACAAAGAAATGTTTCGAATGATTAATGAGTTGGTCGGACTTATCAATGTTGTTCCCGATAGGGACCGTATCGAGCCGCTTCTTGACGGTTTGATTGCTTATCGACAGAAGCACTTCGCGACGGAAGAGGGGTACTTCAAGCAATTTGATTTTGAGGGAGCAGAGGAGCATATCGAGGAGCATACGAGATTTAACGAGCGACTCGAAGCATTGAGAAGCGGATATACGGATGATCCGATCGGGCTTGCGTTTGAGCTGGTGGATTTTCTTGAAGACTGGCTCATCGATCATATTTTGAATACCGATCGAAAGTACATCGAGTGTTTCCGCGCGCACGGATTGCGATAAATCTTTTTTATTTTTGTATGGGTATCTTCGGAACCGACAAGCTGTTCACCGCAAAAGAAATGCGGTGGAAAAACATGAAGCATAGCGGCGTCATGAAAAAGCTCTTGTCGAACAAGACTATTGCGGGCGCGCTCGACCAATGGAGTGAGCAGAGGGAGCTGTACGCTTTGCTTCGAAGTAAAGCGGAAGGGGGCATTACTCGCGCGGAAATGCGGCAGATCCTGGGAAAATTGCGGCAGGGAGGCGGGAAAACGATCGATCGAATGGAAGCGATGAAAATCGCGCACGAACTTTTTCCGGGGCGATTTACGGAGCGGTATGATTTTTCTCCCGAGAGAACGGCGACAACAGATACGGCGAGTTATTTTCAGGCAAAGCCGCAGGGGATGTCGTCCGTTGACTTGCAAAGAAAAGTGGCGGGACCGTCGAGTGTGTTTCGTCCGGCGGCGCCGTCTTCATCCGCTCCTCCGAAGCCCGCTCCGCGATCGTTTCCAACAAGACCCTCTTTTTAGAGTGTGCCAAGGAAGTCCGCTTTTTCGGAAAAAATTATTTTTTGCTTGTCTTCCACTTCGTTCGAAAGCCGCAAAAAAACAATTTTTTCCGAAAAAGCTCTACCGACTCTTTTGAACTTGAAGCTTTTTTAACACGCTCTTAGATGTTAGATATGCATTCTCTTCGTGCGAATCGAAAACTCTTGTCGGCGATTTTGAGTATCGCCCTGATGATTGTTGCGGCGTTCTTGGTTGTGCCGGAAGAAAAATCATCGAGTACTTCGGGTGAGACGCGCGTCTCGCGTGTCGTTGACGGAGACACGATAGAGTTGGAAAACGGTTCCAAGATTCGGTATATCGGAGTTGATACGCCGGAGTCGGTTGATCCGCGTCGGGGAGTCGAGTGCTTTGGTAAAGAGGCGAGCGAGAAAAATCGAGCGTTGGTTGAGGGAAAGGCGGTTCGACTCGAAAGCGACGTTTCCGATACGGACAAGTACGATCGACTCTTGCGATACGTGTTTGTCGGCGATCTTTTTGTGAATGAATATTTGGTGCGCGAGGGCTATGCGCGCGCGTCGAGCTATCCGCCGGACGTGAAGCACCAAACACTTTTTCTCGAAGCGGAACGAGAAGCACGTGAAATGAAACGCGGCTTGTGGGCGGATGGCGCGTGCGGAAAATGATATTCCTTCCGCGTCTTTGTTACGCGTGACGGAAGAGCTGTATTCTCGCGGGGACTTTTGGAATTTTTTTGAGAAGCTTTGGCGATAAAGATGCTATACTGAAGGCGTCTTTTTTTGTTTTTGATGCGGTATGAAACATATGAAGCGCGTAGGAGAACATCCTTTGGATGAATCGCTTTTCCCCGGACTCTCGTCGCGGGAGGCGGAAGCGCTTTTGGTTCAGTATGGCGAAAACTCCGTCAATCATACGCATCGACTTCGGCCTGTTATCGCGTTTCTCAAAGAATTTAACAGCCCGCTCCTCATTATTCTTCTCGCGATCGCCGGTATTTCATTTTTTGTCTTGGGTGAAAAAACAAACGCGATCATTATTGTCGCGATGGTGTGTATTTCGGCGGTTGTGGACTTTGTGAATACTTTTCGATCGGAACAGGCGACACTTCGACTTGCGGAGCGAGTGAAGACACTCTCTTCCGTTGTGCGCGATGGAGTGGCGCGCGATATTGACGCGCGGCGCGTGGTGCCGGGTGATATCGTGCTTCTTTCGGCGGGGAGTCTCATACCGGCGGATGCCGAAGTGCTTGAAGCGCGGGACTTCTTCGTCAATCAATCGGCGATGACGGGAGAGGCGTTTCCGGTTGAACGACGTCCGCTTGCCGGACGTACTCCGGCGGAACGACTCTTGGAGCGCGACGACCGAGTCTTTTTGGGGACGAGTGTTGTTTCGGGATTCGCGACGGTACGCGTCCTCGCGACGGGGAAGTCGACCGAATACGGAAAGCTTGCGGACAGATTATCTTCCGAGAACGGCGAAACGGATTTCGAAAAAAATATTCGTCGATTCAGTCTTTTTATCATGCGGCTCAATTTTGTCTTGGTGGGATTGGTGCTTATTGTGAACACGCTTCTCGGTCGGGACTTCATTGATTCGCTTACATTCTCTATCGCGATCGCGATTGGACTTACCCCCGAGCTTCTGCCGGTAATGCTTTCGGTGTCTTTGGCGAGAGGATCGGTTCGTATGGCGAAGAAGCACGCGGTCGTAAAGAATCTTTCGTCCATACAAAACTTCGGAAGTATGACGATTCTCTGTACCGACAAAACGGGGACGCTTACGGAGGACAAGATCACGCTCGTGAAGCACGTGGATGGCAAAGGAAACGATTCGGAAACGGTGTTTCTTTTTTCGTATCTCAACAGTATCTATCAAACCGGCGTCAAGAACCCGCTCGATCGAGCGATTGTCGAGCATGGTACGCCGGATATTTCGGCGTATGAAAAAGTTGATGAAGTGCCGTTTGATTTCGTCCGACGGCGCGAGTCGCTCGTCGTTTCGGAGGCGGGCGTAAAAATTTTGACGACCAAGGGCGCTCCGGAATGCGTGCTTCCGATCGTGTCGCGGATTCGGATTGGCGGAGCGGACCGCTCGCTTGATAGTGAGGAGCGTCGCGCACTTGAAGCGCAGGCACACTCGTTTTTTGAGGAAGGGTTTCGTGTTCTTGCGATCGCAACGAAGACGCTTGATGCGGATGATTATACCTATGATGTCGCCGATGAATCGGAAATGACGTTTATCGGATTCGCGGCGTTTCTTGATCCGCCCAAAAAGGACGCGGTGCGGACGATTCGCGAGCTTGCCGATCTTGGCGTATCGGTGAAGATTTTGACGGGGGACAGCGATGTTCTTACGCAGAAGATTTGCAAAGATATCGGTATTCCCATCGAGGGTGTCGCGCTCGGAAAAGATATCGATGGACTCTCCGAGTCGGAAGTTGCCGCGCTCGCCGTGCGGACGACGGTGTTTGCTCGCGTCTCACCCGCCGAGAAGGAGCGTATCATTACGGCGCTTCGGACATTGCCGGAAACGGTTGTCGGGTATATGGGTGACGGCATCAATGACGTGACCGCGCTCAAGGCGGCGGATGTGGGACTCTCGGTCGAGAATGCCGTTCCGGTCGCAAAAGACGCGGCAAATATCATTCTTCTTGAGAAAAATTTTTCGGTTCTGAAAGACGGCATCGAGGAGGGACGAAAGACATTTCAGAATACGCTCAAATATATTCGTATGTGGCTCTCGTCAAATTTTGGCAATATGTTTTCGATGATGGGCGCGTCCGCCGCACTCCCGTTTCTCCCGATGTCGCCCCAACAAATTCTCCTCAACAATTTTCTTTATGACGCGGCGCAGGTGGGACTCCCTACCGATCATGTCGATTCCGAATCCGTTCGACGTCCCTCGCGATGGAATCTTCGCGGCATTCGCCGCTATATGCTCGTCTTCGGCACGATCAGTTCAGTCTTTGATTTTCTCACGTTTGGGCTTTTGTTTTTCGTTTTCGATCTCGGAGAACGCGCATTTCAAACGGGATGGTTTGTGGAGTCGCTCGCGACACAGGTTCTTGTTATCTTCATTATTCGCACAAGAAGACTCCCGTTTTTTCAGAGCGCGCCGAGCATATTTCTCTTCGCGAATATCGCGCTCGTCCTTGTTGTCGGTTGGGTGATCGCGCTCTCGTCTCTCGGGAGCATTTTCGGATTCGAGCCGCTTCCTCTTCCGATATTCTTCCTCGTTGTCGGCATCACGCTCCTCTATCTCGGAACCGTCGAAGTTGCCAAACGCGCCTTCGACCGCCTCGTTCAAATGGAGTGATTGCCTTGACAGAATCTCGCCATTTGTTCTATAAAGAATGTGGTTTCGAAGTGTCGTTCAAGGTGAACCGAAGAGGAGAAATATTGTGGCTACCCTTGTAGAGTTGCAGCAAGAATATGTGTTCCTGTGCGGGAAAGAAAAAGGCATTTCTTCTGCGGAATCAGAGATTTTGTCTCGGCTCGAACCTATCTATAAAGCCGAGAAACGTGCGAGGAAAGCGGAGAAAAAGGCTCAAAAGCACGGGTATTTACCGGGGTTGTCGGACATAGTGGCGTGTGCCGTTATTGGACATAATTTTCCCGAGGAATCTCCCGGCGATAGCAAACAAATGAAGCAGTGTCTCCAAGAAGTGAGTTTCCGGTTTATGGGAAAATCACAGCAGATTCAAGAGA
>Ga0268298_10007092_pt1 | contig 10017 bp, 11 predicted proteins | sample WWTPWeurt_MetaG_FD_194462 | JGI IMG/M metagenome (GOLD analysis project Ga0268298, IMG submission 194462) | Activated sludge microbial communities from WWTP in Nijmegen, Gelderland, Netherland - WWTP Weurt | ecosystem: Engineered > WWTP > Aerobic digester > Activated sludge | place... | reverse complement strand
AACCTCCTTCCTATTTTGAGCTGGAAAAGCTCCTGGACGAAAAAGTTTCACCACCCATTATTCAGACTGTAGACCACCGTCTCTACGCCGAACATTACTCCTTCGATGGAGCATCCTCACGCTTTTGCAGAATCATTCATTCCTATCCAAGTCCCGGTTCCGAAGAAACTCTCTTCATCGAACTGAGCCCGGCTAATTTTCTGGTGCGGACAAGTGACTTGAATAGCTTTCTTGCAAATACTTCGCAGTTCGAAGCAGAGCCAACTGCACCTTCAGACAAGCCGGATCAAGCTCAAAATGACTCACCGGCGCAGACACGAGTTCTCTACAGCAAAAACAGAGCCTCGCGCATCGAACTAATCACTGCTTTAGATTCGCGGAACATCTTAAACGCCATCTCCGTAAGCTGGCCGCCCTACCAGGAGCGAACCAGTGAAATGCCGGCACCGCCTGGGGAAAACAAGCCGCTCCCTCCGTCGATAGACAAGTCCGGTCAGAGCCAGGCCGACTGTGGGAAGCACCTTCAGTCAGCAAAGACTCTCATCGCAAAGCGTAAATTCAAGGAAGCGCGCAAACAACTGCTTTACTCGATACTGGTCATTGAAGAGCATCCCGATCCAGCCGTGGTAAGAAGAGCCTACGAAGACACAAGAGAATGCTACATAAAGCTCTATAGCAGTTGGAATCGCCCGGATGTAGTGGACTATTTCGAAAACACCTTTTACAAGAAGCTCAGAAGCGATGCCATTTCAGTAGACAGCGGACGAAGAACAGACTTCCCAGGTTTTACAGACTACAAAAATGAACTGTGCCGCGTAACCGGCAACACAAAGGTCGGCTACCGGATTGAATTTCCAGCAGACTATGCCGGTCTGGAGATTCAGGAGCTCCCCCCTGATTCGCCTCATTTTTCTGAAATAAAGTCATACTTCGGAGACGTTCCGCCGTCCGGCAGAAACATCGATCCACCTCCGGCGATTTGGCTGGACGACGCTTGCTTCGCCATCACAGAGCCCGCTACCGCACCCCAATAATCTTATGGGTCTGGAGCGTTAGCCTGTAGCCGAACTTAAGCGCGGATTCAATGCAGGCAGCCTGATTGGCAGCGTTTCTTTTCTCGTCCTGCTCGTCCATAGGCATCACATAGACAGGGGCCTCTCCCTCCGGACGAGCGATAAAATCCGGTCTGCCGCTAGTGCGTGTAGAACCGCCCGGCAAGCCGTCTTCTTCTTCAACCTCGCCGGCTTTGATTACATACTTGTAGGCAGAGATATGAGGCACAAGATCGTTATTGAGGGCGGCAGTCTTGGGGCTGCAAACCACATGCAAATTCTCGCACCAGGGCAGATCGACATAGAGAGTGCCGTTGGTTTCGATCTGAACAGTCAGATCAAGAGCCAGCAAAGCTTTCACCAGGACCTGGATGTTCTGCCGAAAAGGCTCACCGCCTGTTAAAACCACCAGCTTACAACTCTTCCCCAGGGCAGCTTGAACTTTGGACATTAGTTCATTCAAAGAAGGTCGCCAGGTAGATGATTCAAAATCAGTGTCACAAAAATAGCAGGGCAAATTACAGCCGGAAAGACGCACAAACACAGCCGGATGCCCCGAGAATGGGCCTTCCCCTTGCAGGGTATAAAACACCTCCTGCACCCAGAGCTCACCACCGTCAAAAGAGGCACCGACTTCTTGCTTGCGGATGGGATTAGCTCCGAGCATACTCTACCTCGGCAAAGCAATTCTCGGTTTCCCAGAGCACCACCTTGGTCAGCTTGACGCCGCTACCTTCAAGCAGTCGGGGAGCCAGATCTTTCAAAATGAAGCGAGCCATGTTCTCGGCGGTAGGATTGGTATCGAGCAGGAAGAGCTTCTGCTCGGGGAAACGAGAGAGGGCTGCCACGGCTTCCTCATCCTCTTTGAAAAGAATGAAACCATGGTCCCAGTTGTCTTCCAACCAGGGATTAAAGAGCTGCTTCAACTTGCCGAAATCCACAACCCGCCCCAGAGAATCGAGCCCATCCTGATGAGAAGCATCGTCGGCTTCTGCTGTGGCATGCAAAAACAGCACATAATTGTGTCCGTGCAAATTAGCACACTTACTCTCGTGCTTATAAACTCTATGGCCGGCGCAGAATTGCAACCTGCGCACAGCCGAAACCGTCAAAGCAGAATCTTGCTTGCCGGAGGAAAGACTTGAGGCTTCCCCCATTTCCATTGCACCACCTGCGCTACCACGCCCCGCACCCATCAGCCCTTCACCTCAACGCCTGGCTTCAGCCAGGGCTCGTCCCAATAGCGGATCTTCCAACCCGGCTTCCGAGAACCCTTTATGACGCAAGAGGCAAGAATGACATTCACCGCAGGGCGGATAGAACCCTTCATAGCAGGTGGTACTGAAGGAAAGAGCCTCCATGCAGCCCTCCAGAGAAGCAGCCAGTTCCACAGTCGCCTTTTTGGTCAGGTGCATAAGCGGTGTCTCAATCTTCAAGGGTCTCTCAAGACCGCTCGCCAGAGCCGCTTCCAACTTGACGACAAAATCTTCGCGGCAGTCGGGATAACCGCCGTAATCTTGCTGAGCCACACCCACCACAATGGTATCGCAACCCAGTACGTAAGCCCGGTTAGCCGCCACCGTAAAGAACAAAATATTGCGCCCCGGCACAAAAGTTTGAGCCAGCCCGCCTGGCTCCGAGCCTGGCAGGGTATTGCAATCCGAGAAATGATCCACAGCCAGACTGTGGTCGGTGAGCGGACTGAGACCTTTGAAGATCGGTCCGAGATCTATGACCTCATGCTGAACAGCAGCCATTTCTGCAATTTTGCGCGCGCTTTCAATCTCACGACGATGCCGCTGGGCGTAATCGAATGTGACGGCGAAAACTTTGTTATATCGGGCTTTTGCCCAGTAGAGACAGGTAGTACTATCCTGCCCACCGGAAAAAACAACCAGGGCGCTCATCTATGCCAGTCCTTAAGCAACTGCTTGAAAATCTACCGAAAGATTTTACCAGAGGCTAAGGCAGTCTACGGACGGGCGTCTTAAGCTCTTAACAATTAACCCTTGGCAGGGCGGGTCTTCTTCGCTTTACCGGACGGCAACGGCTTGCCGCTGCTCTCGTAGCGAGCCACCGGCCAGAAAGGAATACCGCCCCTGGGTGTAAAGCGCCCTTCCACCGTCAATGAGAGGGGTTTCAGCTTGTCGATCAGGTCATTGGCAATGCGATTGACGCAAGCCTCATGAAACTCTGGAAACTGACGAAATGCCCCCAGGTACAGCTTCAGCGATTTGCTCTCGACACAAAGTTGGTCAGGTCTGTAGTCAATAACAATGGTCGCAAAATCAGGCTGCCCGGTGATGGGGCAGACCGTCGTAAACTCGGGAGCTTCGATATGAATAGTGCCGATTACACTGTGACGGTTCGCCTTCTTATCAGCGAAGGGACTATCGAAAACCTCAAGAATAGCCGGGTCTGGATTATCGTAATTTTGCTTCTCTTTAGCAGTGGCTTTGCCGAGATTCTTAAACTGACTTTTCTTTGACATTGGTAGTTGACCGTTTTCTCCAGGGTCTGTTAATTCAACCAAAAAACCAACGCCCCCGGCATGCTAATGAGAGTTTCCTCATGCTTTTATATAGGGATGTGCTTCGGCGATCTAGATTCTCGGCAATTCTTGAGGCAAAATCCTTGTTCAGAAGCTTCTCAGTTAGCGTATTAACAATTCTCAGCCTATGGATAACCATAAGCCCAGCCCATTCACTGCCGCGAAAAACCTATTTCAAGTCATCCGGCAAAAGCATAGCTGTAGACTGGTTCTACCCAGAGAAATTAGCAAACCTTCCTCGGGTTGATGCAAGACAATCCACACCTATTGTAATCATTCTGCACGGCGCCGGCGGCTTAGGAACAGACAGCCGCGATGGCTTCTTCCAACAATTAGCTCAGGAACTAACCAGGCAGGGTAACAGCTGCGCCATTGTGCACTATATGGACCAGACCAATATGCAGGCAGCAGATGCCGTCGCCCTAGCAAAGCACTTTGGCACCTGGCTGAAAACAGTCAGGGCCGCCACATCCTACATACTGGAGCTTCCCCTTGCCGACAAGAATAATGTCAACATACTGGGACATAGCCTGGGAGCTCAATTGGCTCTCCATACAGCAGATGGTAATCCAAAGCTTGCATCAGTAGTGGATATGGCAGGCAGCTTTGTCTTACCAACCGGGGCGATAAAAGCCATGCCACCAATATTGGTATTACATGGAACAAAAGACACCACGGTGCCACTAAGCAGAGAGCGCCAACTTATCAGTGTCCTCAAACGCACAAACAGTACCTATGAAGAACATATACTGAGTGGAGTCGATCATTCTTTCTCAGGTGTGAGCTTTGACACCCTCACAAAAATCATTAATGCGTTTCTGATCAAACACAGGCGGTAGAGTATTACCATTTACATTAGGGTGAGCGAACTTTTCGGCACAAGAGGCATAAGACAGCCATGAGGCATAACACCTCTACCAGGAAGCACCAATCAGCTGTCAAACCCAGCCAAAAGAGAGCAGGGTTTCTTCTTCTGGGCTCTATCATCTGGCTCTCCAGCACATCCAATTGCGCTGGCGTTGGTGCCGAAACGATCTCATCTGCACAAACTGGCAAACACTATGAAAATACCGCAAATTGGCGAAAGGCCATCGAGAGTTATAATCAAGAGCTGGCTTTATCACCCAGAGACGCCCATTGCCTGGCAAGAAGAGGCTATGCACACGCTCGCCTGGGAAATTTCAAGCAGTCCTTTGTCGACTTCTCTGCGGCCATTGAAGCTGATTCGGCTTGCCCGGATGCCTATTCAAGACGAGCGCGGGTCTACACCGGGTTAGGGTTCATTCAACTTGCCAAACAAGACGCGCAAAAGGCTCTCACGCTAATTGGCGACGCCCCCTCAGAGCCCAACCTGCTGCTTGAGCACGCCGGTTTGTTGTATATCGTCGAAAACAAGCAAGTTGCCGACCTAGAAAGCAAAAAGGTTCTAGACCTCTGCAAAACAAACAAAGACTCAAGCACACTCCTAAATCTGGCCGGAGCACATTTCAATTTAGGAGATTTCAAAGATACCGTCTATTACACAACACAAGCCCTATGCCTGGAGCCAACAAACTCCTATCTGCACCTCATTAGAGGAGCCGCCTGTTACCAACTTAGACAATATTCAATGGCAGTAACCGACCTAAATTGCCATATAAACAATGAGCTCATAGCTCCCATGGCCCTCTGCGCCAGGGGAGACTGCTACATGGCCATGGGCAACTATCAAAAGGCTCTTGCAGACTATGAGTTAGCCTTAAAGCAGGCACCCAACTATGTCTATGCCCTGCGCATGCATGGGCGCGCTCAGCACCGACTAGGCAGACTCACAAATGCGGTTGACGACTTCGCCAGAAGTATCGCTCTAGATCCGACCGATGCCTATTCCTACGCCGAAAGAGCCTACATCTACTGCCAGCTTAAGCAAGGACCACAGGCCCTCAAAGACGCACAACAAGCGATCATACTCAAATCCGACTATGCCTTTGCCTACAGGTCGAAAGCCTGGGCATATGAACTACAGGGACAATTTGAGAAAGCAATCGAAGAGTACACCAGGGCTATAGAATTAGCACAAAACAACTCAGAAGGATACTATGACAGGGGTCTTTGTTATCGCTCCCAAAAGAAATACGCTAACGCCATTGCCGACCTTACAACAGCAATTAAATACAGTCCAGACGATGCTTTTGCTTACTGTGCCAGAGGTTCTGCACTAGTGAGCAATCACCAGTATGAGCAGGCCATTGCCGATTGCACGCGCTCCCTGCAACTAAGAGAACGCGCTCACCCGCACTTGAGTAGGGGAATTGCCTATGCCAGACTCGGCAAATATAAATCGGCCATTAAAGACTTCAATGAGGCCATCAGGCAAGTACACGATTACGGCGAGGCTTACTATGAACGCAGTCTGGTCTACAAGGCGCTCAAGATGAAGACAATGGCAGCTTCAGATTTTAAGTTTGCGAAATCCTTCGGCTATCAGTCACCGGAAGCAATGCGATAGGTGACTCCTTCCTACAGGAAAGAGTCACCTTTAATAGCCCTAAATCCCGCATCCATAAAACAGCAAAATGGTATTGCCGACCTACATCTCGATGGTCTCATCATCCACACAGCGCCCGGGAGTATCTGTCAAAAGCAAACGCCAGCGCATCTCAAACGGGTAAGGAACAGGCAAGGACTCTTCAGTCGCTTTACCTTGAACCTGCGACCACCAGGCAAAATCTCCATGCCTCTGGGATGTATGTTTCTCCCAGCCACTCCATTCATTCGGCGTCTGGTCGACAATGGCAGGAAAGGCAAAGATTTCCATGGGCTCCTGGACAGAATGACCTTCAGCATTGACTTGATCTACGGTTATCCCAAAGCCGCGCTTCCCGTTCAGGTCGTCCTTGTTTATATGGCTCTTCCACTGCCAGACTCGATAGCCGCCTAAAACCACAAACTTTTCCGGGCTGAGATTACCCGTACCGCAGCCACCGGGATCAAAGTCTGTACAGTGCAGAAACGCTCCATGCTCGCCGCTCATGAGCGGCACCGGCAAGTGACGCTCGCTGCTTACACGAAGCTGCACCTGCCGCTGCAACCAGAGCTTAGTATGTAAATCATAAACGCTGAATCCATGGCCGACTTTAACAGGAACATAACGAGGCGGGGCTGACCGGCCTTTGCCAAATGCAGCCATCGTCAAAAGGAATGAAGACAAAAACAGAACTATCAAAAGGATCGGCTGTCTCAACTATGCCCCCTCTGGAAAAGACGGACTGAAAAGGAGAGCTCCCAATCTGTAATCATCTCTAGCTGTCCTCTCTCTTTCACCAGCCATTCAGGTCGGTATTTACCCCTACCTAACGGCATACCGGAACAGATTAGGATGTCACGCAGAGAGTAAATATTTGTTAGACGGGAAGATCAAAGTGGTCGCACGCAAACTGAGACTGCTCCATACTCGATAAAGCACCACTTGCAGGAGCTTCTCAGGTGAGCCCAGCATCAAAGAGCATTTCGACGATTGTAGTCTTGATTTCTCTGTCATGGCTATACCCGGTGATTGAGCTGGCTTTAGGTACATGGAGCTTTGAACAATACACGCATCCTAACCTTCGGATATTCTGCCTGGAGCTAATCGCCAGCCAGCTTTTGGGAGTCACGCTCATCTATCTGCCGAAGTTGAGGAACATCGGCATGGCATGCCTGGCAATCCATCTGCTTGCAGCCCTGCTGCTGCCAATTCTGAGAGCTCCTGTGGTTTGCCTCATTAAGAGCGCCTGCTGAGAACCCTCATTTAATCCCAGGCAGGTCCCGAACGCCATTAAATGGCATACTTCGTAAATTTACCCTAGCCACTGCGAAGAACCTTGGGTAAATTCTAATTCCACCGCCGAGCATTCAAAAAATCTGGAGGACCAAGATGTCTGAACAAGACTTTGGCAAGATTATGAATGCCGCCGACAAGGTTGCATCACCGCAATACCCGGAAGACTCACAAAGTCAAAAGAATGCCGCCCTATCACTTTGGGCAAATGCGGGGCTGGCTATTCCCTACGGCGGCGTCATGAAATCAGCGGTTCATTCGGTTAGATACGCAGACGGCTCCACCGTAAATGAAATTACATACAATGGCGTCAGCCAGGTGATGATCACCGAAAGAGGCGAAGCAGCCAATTGCGACAGGCAGAAGGACAGCAACGAGAAAGCCAGCCTGCAGCAATCCTTCGAGTGTATGAGGGAAGCGCACGGCGTCGTAGCCGGGTCTGTTACAGCATTTGATGATGGAGCCGGGTTCAGGATGAGCTCCAATGACTCCAATTTTACGCTCGGGGGCAAGCAACTCTGGCAATCAGAGGCCAAGTCGACCCGGCAATATCAACCCATGCCCGAACTCACTCTCACCAACGAGCAAGACGGCAGAGAAGAAACGCTGACAGTGCTGGTCCGAAAAGACAACGGTAAAGCAGAAAAGATCCAGTTCTACCGCGAAGACTATCTGAAACCGGCGGAGCCGCCAGTGCTTAAATCGGTACAGATTTTGGACAGCCATAACAAGGTCGTATCCGAAAGACAGCCCAACCTGGAACTCTGGTAACTGCCAAATTGTTGCTGGAACGTTCCGATCATGGTTCTTCGAACTCTGCGATGCCCATCCGGGAGTCCAGCCACAGCTTTAACCCCGGACAAACCCTGTAAAATATGAGCATGTTGGCGCTGTGTCGAGGTGTGCACGGCAAGAGAGAAGACATGAGCGAAGAAAGCACAGGCAAGTCCTGGCAAGAGCTGAAACAACAAATACAGCAAGAGATTAGCACCGCTTCCGAACGCGAGAAGAAGAGGCTGACTATAACCTACTGCGGCGGTTGCGGCTATGAGCCGAGAGCAGAAGCTCTAGCTTTCGAGGTCGGCAGAGAACTTGGCATAGCTGCCGACCTCTACCGCACTACCGGCGGCTTGTTCGAAGTCGATTTCGGCGAAAGCCGCATTTTCTCGAAGCTGATGCTCGGACGCTTTCCTGAAGAAGGCGAAGTCCTGAAGACTTTAAGAGCAAGACTGGGTAAATAATAGCGAGAATTGTCAAAAGAGGAACGAGCCAATGCCGTCCGATCTACCCGGAAATGTCCCTACTCCCGTTATCGGCGGTCTGGCAGCGGCGATTCTTGTTCCAATTATCATGAATAAGCTGGCAAGCACAAACGCACCAGCCAGACTTGAGGGCGAGCACAAGGTCGTAAGCTACAGTAAAGGCTACTTTGCGTCCATGTATATTTGCACCTTTTTCTTCAGCGCGCTCTCGGTGCTTGCCTATCTTAACCCAGGCAAAACCGGACCCCAGGCGATTGTTGTCCCAATCATGGTCTTCCTGTTCTTTGCCGCCATGGGACTTTTCACAGTCGTGCTCATGAATAAAACTCGGGTCTACTTCAACAGTGAACAGGTGCGCGGCGCCGATATGCTCGGACGACGGCATGTATACCGATGGAACGAACTGAAAGGCGTTGAATATGTGGCCTGGGCCCAGGGTCTCAAATTAAGCGGTCCAGATGGCGGCTCAATCTGGGTTTCTCCCGTAATGAGCGGCTTTGCCGAATTTCAAGAAGAATTAGAAAGGCAGTGCGGACATCTCTGGCAGAACACCGCCCAATAACCATTAAGCCACGGTTAAGGCAAAGCTTACGCACTTGAGCTAACCTGTGCTGAGCGCGCTCTCGCCGCTGGAGACAACCGACAAACTACGGCCTTATTATGAGTAAACCAAAAGCCTGGCTATTTCTTGATTTCGACAATACTATGATGGCTACCGAGCACCTGGCGCTGCCTTCTCTCATTGCCAGATTCAACGAGCTTTATGAAAGTCAGATCGGTAGACCGCTGACGGAAGCTGAGTTTCATGAACACTTTCATGGTCAGGCCAGACAATCACTCTGTTTGAGCATGAGCAAACACTTCGGCATCAATGTAGAGGGTGAACTTCTATACCACCAGAGAGAATGGCGCATGATGCAGATGTTGCAGCAAAAGGGTGTAGATATGGCACCAGCCTTGCTGGAAACACTGACACTCTTACAAAAAAGCGGCGTCAAGTTAGCCTTTGTTTCCAACAATTCCATACAAAGAGCCCTGGCCGCCATGCGCTATAGCACCAATGGGCGCGGCGAGGAGTTAGCACGACTCTTCGGTACAGCCTATTTTGAAGCGGGTGATGTGCAGAAACCGGCGCCGGATATCTACCTGCGCGCACTGAAACAACTGCAAGCAGATCCGCAAGAAAGCTATGCTGTTGAAGACAGCGTCACCGGTGTGAAAGCGGCAGTAGCTGCCGGTATAACCACTTTTGCCTATACAGGCTTTGCCGGCACCATCAACGGCTGCACCGATGAGCTTGAGAAGAAGCTTATGGCAGCCGGCGCCAGAACCTGTTTCGCCCACTGGAATGAT
>Ga0268298_10007091_pt1 | contig 10018 bp, 7 predicted proteins | sample WWTPWeurt_MetaG_FD_194462 | JGI IMG/M metagenome (GOLD analysis project Ga0268298, IMG submission 194462) | Activated sludge microbial communities from WWTP in Nijmegen, Gelderland, Netherland - WWTP Weurt | ecosystem: Engineered > WWTP > Aerobic digester > Activated sludge | place: Netherlands... | reverse complement strand
TGGGAATTGATCGCCAATTCTAATCATCCAATCAGTATCCGTTGGTTTGCCATCCAAAACGCCTGCAGGATTTGATTTTGCCCACATTTTCACTTTCGGATAGCCGATTGTTGTTAGTGAGTCTACAATTGGCTCACTCACAAATTTCAAAACGCCTTCTCTGTCCATAGTGTATGGCGCATTCGTAGGATCTGTCCATTCCATTTGTCCTTGTGAAGTTCTCGTTCCATCAGGTGAGCGCACAATCATATTCGAACCACCTACTGTTAAGATAGGATCGTTTGGATCGTGTACATAAACACGGTACCCTTCGTCTGTAGTAGGGGCGCTGTTAGTGAATGAACCATCGGCATGCATATACATCGTTTGCATACGTATGTTTTTACAAGGTGGAAAACGCTCCGATTCCATCCAGTAGTTTCCTACTTTATCATTACCGGTTACTCCTGCAGCACGGTCAATAGAGTCATCCGGTCCGGCAATATACATACGGAATGTTGGCACATTATGAAAGTCTCTAAATGGAATTCCGCTTTCCGGAACCGAATCTGAGAAACCTAATGTTCCTGAGCCCAAACGAATTGGAAGAGGAATGGTTTTAATGGTTTCTGTCGTGTCGCTTGGATTGTCGCGTTCGGCATAGCTCATGTTCGATAAATCCCCTTTGCCGGCCAAGAAGTTAATCATTTTCGAAAAAGGCACCACATAATCTGTTGCAGGAATTCTAATTTGATGACCCAACAAAAAGTCTTGCCATCTTGTTCCAGCGCGGATAACAAACTTAGGCTCTCCAATTTTTTGGTCGGTGTTATAGTTCAAATTATAACGGAACCAAGTAATCAAGTCGGAATTAATAAGTGTTCCCAATGCTACATTCGACAAGTTCACATTTCCAATATCAATTTTCGTGATTTCGTTTACACTCTCCGGATATTGGCGGTCCCCTGTAAGTCTACTACCTATAGTTTGGTGCGCCCATGGCCCAATAATGATTTTTTGAAGATTTTTAAAAGAGTCAATAACATGATCTTGTGTAAGCTGTAATGTTCTAATTTGACCTTCAATAAAAATATCCCACCATCCTGTTAAGTGAAGAACGGGCGTTTGAAGATTCTCGTAACGGCTGTGTGTTAAGTTCGGACGAGGTAATTGCGTTGCTCCATCTACAGATTCTCCTTGTGCATCCACATACGCTACACTGGCATCCATATCAGCACGACCGGCAGAATTGGGATAAAACCCTGATGGACTCATTGGGTCGTTGGTATAGGCCGGTTTTTCGTACCAAGGGTAACGAACCGTACAAAAGTGATCTATTGAAATATTGGCCGCTTCAAATTTATTTTGTTGTGCAATACGTGTTACGCCATTAACCGTATATGGTTGTGGTAGTTTATAATCGGCCGATGAGTGAATAGAATTGTCTCTGTAACCGGCTCCGGTAGCGACATCTATAGGGTTCAAATCATCATCGGTTCCGGAAAAAATTTGGCCTTTCAACCAACCGGTTACAATTCTATTTCTGAATACACCGTTATTGTAGCCGGTCGACAAATAATGTTCGATGGTAGCAACAATTGGCAACAAACATTTTAACTGTGGTACAGAATCTAAAATTCTATGCGCTGCCGCCAATTGTAGTTGCGTGTTTCCAAGCGCAGATGCACCAATCATTCCAATACTTCCGTTGTTCAATTTTGTATTGGTGTGCGGATAGCCTTTATAATAATTCAGGAAAATTTCTTTTGCAGCTGTATCGCCATACTGATCTATGTATGCAGAGTCGATAATAGCAATTTGTTTCACTGAGTTGTAACCGTCTTCATGACGATTACTGTTTCGCGGATCCGATAAATCATATGGATCTAAAATGTGTGAATAGCTTGGATGGTAGCCGTTTTTGTTCCAACTGTCGCTATACATAGGGAAATAAATTCCTCCCGAAGAATAACGACCGCGCATATCTTGAAGCATATAGTTATAGCCTAAGATAGACATGATGGAACCTAGAGCATCATATTCTTGTGCCGGTCCTTTGTCGTATGGTGTACGCGTAAATACGGTTGGCAACTGGTATGGATTGGCGTTAGGCTGTCCATTCAACGAATCATAAAGCATAATCTGCGCTCCTTTAGGAATAATCTCAACGTTATACCCTAAGATGTTAGTAACCAAAGAATCTCGTGTTCTTGGCACATAAAAATCGGTGAACAGTTTTGTTCCGTCAGGCATTACCAAAGGTACGGTGAACTTCGAAGTAAACTCCGAAATGTCATCAAGTTGCCCGTTGTTGGCAACTCCTTGCGAGAAAACCTGCATCAACGAAAACGCAGTAAAGAAAAGAGCGTATATCTTTTTCATCAAGTTTGGTGGTTTGAGGCATGAATATAGTAAAGGATTTTTATTGGATGAATTTTTATATCGCTTTTTTGTCTTATGTTTTCCCTGATAGTGTTGTGCTTTTTGATTTTCTGTCTGCTTTCAAACACACTTGTTGCGAAATTCATACTACATTTACTGCGAATTAAACAAACAGACATTGACAGAAACATCCTCCATACATATAGAAAGAGCTGTTCTTATTGGTATTTCAACGAAAACCCAAAACGAAGAACAAACACGAGAATACTTAGACGAACTTGAATTCTTGGCATTAACCTCCGGTGCAGAAACCGTAAAACGTTTTTGGCAAAACTTACCACACCCCGATCACAAAACCTATTTAGGAAAAGGAAAGTTGGAGGAAGTGGCCAATTATGTGGCTAATGTTGGTGTAGATTTGGTCATCATCGATGATGAAATTTCGCCCTCACAACAACGCAATATCGAAAAGGTGGTGAAATGCAAAGTGCTCGATCGAAGTATGCTCATCCTCGATATTTTTGCCCAACGTGCTAGAACGGTACAAGCCAGAACGCAAGTAGAATTAGCTCAATTACAATACATGTTGCCACGTTTGAAGGGAATGTGGAGTCACCTTGACAGGGTGAAAGGGGGTATTGGAATGAAAGGAGCCGGTGAAAAAGAAATTGAGACTGATAGACGAATTGCAGAAAAGAAAATTTCGCAACTGAAGTTAAAATTGAAAGAAATCGACAAGCAAAACGAAGTGCGCAGAAAAAATCGCGCAGAAATGATTCGGGTGGCTTTGGTGGGATACACTAACGTTGGAAAGTCAACACTCATGAACCTTTTGGCTAAAGAAGAAGTGTTTGCCGAAAACAAATTGTTTGCTACGCTTGATACTACAGTTCGCAAGGTCGTGTTCAATGCCGTTCCATTTTTACTTTCCGATACGGTAGGGTTCATCCGTAAGCTCCCACATCATTTGGTAGAAAGTTTCAAATCTACATTAGACGAAGCCATAGAAGCCGACATTCTTTTGCATGTAGTCGATATTTCGCACCCCGCCTTTCAAGATCAAATGCATGTCGTAAATTCGATTTTAGAAGAAATTGGCGCTAAAGACAAACCGGTAATTATTGTTTTCAATAAAATGGATTTATACGAAGCCAAGAACTTCGATGAGTTTCTTCCTTTGGATGTGAAGAAGAGTATGTTACTGGAATTGGAAAATTCGTGGATGGCCCGAACCAATGAAAACGCCATTTTCGTTTCTGCTACACAAAACCGAAATACGGGTGATTTGCGTCATCTTATCTTTGAAAAAGTTAGAAAGCTTTACCTAGAGCGCTTCCCCTACAAGGCCGGTTATTGGCACGACTTTCTAAATATCGCACCTTCTGAATTATAAACTACGTAAAAAAAGAAACCCGATGGAAATTCCATCGGGTTTCTTTTTTTAATACTTAGTTTTACTTAGCAAAATTATATGTTGTGCTTTCGGTTCTATCTTCTGTAAAAGCATAATCGCCTAGTCCATCACTATCGTTTCTTGATTCCTTAGAAGTGGTTGATCTTGTTAAAACCAATGCATCCTTCTTGATTGAAACATCAAACATTCCAATACCATAGATGTTCAATTGCTCTTTTGTCTCTGTTCCATTTCCCCAAGTCCAAGTTGTAGTAAAAGTAACAGTTGATGGTGTTGCCGATGAGTTTACAACAGGACCATTGCCCAAATGTGTATCGTTTTGAGTTGATAACTCTTGTGTAGTTGTAGAGTACTTAACTGTTCCGTCTTTTGCAAATTCGAACGAAAGGCTGTAATTAGAGATTTCTGTGCTACGCGTAAAAGTTGTAGACCCCGGAGAAAGTGATGTTTGGTTTAACTCCACTCTTGTTGATTTTCCCCCGCTTGTGTTAGTTGCTCTATCTTGTGTTGTTGTTACGGTTGGCGTTCCTGCTGTTACATAATCTTTTACCACTACCGTTTTGTCCAAATCAGAAGCGCTAGAAAGTGTCCACGTTCCACTTGTTAAATACTTGTCGAAGTTATCGCGTTCTTTAGCACAACCCGACAAAAGTGCAATTACTGCAATGGGTACAATTATTGAAAATACTTTTTTCATGTTTTTTGTTTTTTAGGGATTATTTAAAAAATTATTTAGAGAAATTAAAGACTAAATTCGCGTCTGACGAACTTGTTTCATCATACTGGCCCAAACCGTCTGAACCTCTACCTGTTGAAGTTGATGTTTGTTTGTAAGAAAGCGCAAGACTGTTTTTTGAGATATCTACATTCAATGCAACGCCAAAACTTTCGATTAACAAAGTTTGTTTTGTATCCGTGTTGTTTTGCCAAGACCACATTCCTGTTTGTGTTGATGTTTCTGCTGATTCGGTTATGTTTGTTACCGGACCATTCCCTATGTGGGTATCTGTTTGGCTCGATAGACGTTGAGATGTTCTAGTTAGTTCATACGTTCCGTCTTTGTTGAATTTCATAGTCCATGATAAATTACCTTTCTGTGTTTGTCTGGTAAATGTTGTGGTTCCTGGCGATAAGGCTGTCTGAGAAAAACCAATGTTTGTGCTTTTTCCATCAGCAATAGTAGTATTGTTTTCACTCGTTTCAGTTCTGTCTGGTGTTGCTAATGCAATATAGTTGTAATTGGTAACAGACTTTTGCTCTTGTGTTGCCGAGCTCAGCGTCCACGTTCCTGTGGTTAAAAACTTGTCATAGTTATCGCGTTCTTTGGCACAACCCGAAAGTAGCGCAACAGCAATAATGGCTATAAAAAAAGGAAATGTTTTTTTCATAAGGTGCTTTTTTGGTTTATTAAAGCCCAAATATATAGAAATAATTAATAAGAAAATTATAATGAATAACCAATTGCGCACTTTTTAATCTCATGTCCGCCCTCAAAGGCACGAACAGCAAAACCCAACTCGGAAAACAAAGCTCTTACCAACTCAACTTTTTCCGCAGTAATGTATTGATCGGTTGTGCCATAAACAAAGGTTTTCGTTTTCCCGGAAAACTTTATGTCCTGTGGCTTCGCCAGCATTTCCGCGCCTAACTCACCGGCATATAAAACCAATTCTTCTATTTCTAAATCGTTATTGTTCAACCATCGTGAAACCGTTGTTGCGCCTTGCGAAAAGCCCAATACATTCATGGTGGCTTTTTCCGGTTTTTCTGCTTCAATTTTTTTGAACACTTGGTTGAGATACGCCACATAATCTTTAATCTCGTTCTCGCGGTCGTCTTTGGTCATCCATGTGGCACCTGTTTTATCGTAGCCGCCCTTCAAATAACTGCGATTTAATGCTTCCGGTGCTACGATATACGTTTTTCCGTCATCCCAAAAATCGAACATCTTTATGAAGTCTTCGGCTCGTTGCAAATAGCCGTGAACCACCATCCATATACGTTCTGTGTTAGCATTCAGCTCTCCTAGCGAGTAATATCGGGCGGTTTTGGCAACCGTAATATGGTGTTCGTTAAGCATAGTTTCGTTTATAGCCTTTGCTACGAACGTAAACAAAATTTGCTTTTCCGAAAAAGGAATCGTATGTTTGCGCCAGATTTAGACGCAGAGAGGGGACCGAAAGTCCCCTCTCGCTTTTATAGCCCATGGAAATAAAAACGAAAATAGAAGGTTGGTTAGTTCCTTTTTTAGAGGAGCGCAATCTTTTTCTTGTTGAACTGAAAGTGCAAGGCAAGAAAAAAATTGAAGTGTTTGCCGATAGCGACACCGGCATCTCTATCAACGAATGCGCTGAAATTTCAAAATTTTTGGGTGGTCTGTTAGATGAAGCCGATATCATGAGCGATAACTATACGCTCGATGTGTCTTCGCCTGGTATGAGCAATCCGTTGCGCGTTCCTCGTCAGTATAAAAGACGAATCGGACGAACACTCGAAATTTTGAAAACAGACGGCAAAGAAGCAGTAGGCGTTTTAGAAGAAGTGCACGATGATCATATCGTTTTGATGCCTGTGGTAAAAGAAACGAAAGGAAAGAAAAAGAAAACGGATGCGCCTGTTGAAGCGCCAATGGCATTCTCAATGAAGTACGATGAAATCAAACGCGCATTGATTCAAATTAACTGGAAATAGAAAATTATTTAAAAACATAAATTCATAAATCTTCAAAACACATTAATATGAACAGTTTGGAACTGATAGACTCGTTTAGCGAGTTCAAATCCTTAAAGAATATTGATCGCTCTACCATGATGAAGGTGCTGGAAGACGTATTTCGCACACTATTGAAAAAGAAATATGGCGATACTGATAATTTCGACATTATCGTAAACACCGATAAAGGAGACTTAGAAATCTGGCAAAGACGTGAGATCGTAGAAAACGGAGAGGTAGAAAACGAAATCACTCAAATTGCTATCAGCGATGCGCAAAAAATTCAGGATGACTTTGAAATCGGTGAAGAAACGTATGAAAAAATTGAGTTAGAGAGTTTCGGTAGAAGAAGTGTTTTAGCGGCCAGACAAACGCTTGTGTCGCGAATCATGGATTTGGAAAAAGACGAGACTTACAAAAAATATAAAGATAGAATTGGCGATATCATTAGCGCTGAGGTATATCAAGTGTGGAAGAAAGAAATTTTATTGTTAGACGAAGAAGGAAACGAGTTGTTGTTGCCAAAATCGGAGCAAATCAGAACCGATTTCTACAAAAAAGGCGAAACGCTTCGTGCTGTGGTGAAACGCGTAGATATGCGTAACGCTTCTCCGGTTATCATCCTTTCGAGAACCGATGCTGCGTTCTTAGCAAAATTGTTAGAGCAAGAGGTTCCGGAAATTTTCGATGGTTTGATTGTGATAAAAAACATTGTGCGCGAACCGGGTGAAAAAGCAAAGGTAGTTGTTGAATCATTCGATGATCGTATCGACCCGGTTGGTGCTTGTGTGGGCGTGAAAGGCTCTCGTATCCACGGTATCGTGCGTGAGTTGAGAAACGAAAACATCGATATTTTGAATCATACTACGAACTTAAGTTTGATGGTTCAACGTGCTTTAGCTCCGGCAAAAATCTTGTCGTTGGATATCAATCACGACAAAAAACGCATTGCAGCTTACTTAGATCCGGATCAAATTTCTTTGGCTATCGGTAAACGTGGTGTGAATATTAAGTTAGCATCTAAACTCGTTGGTTTTGAAATAGATGTATACCGTGAAAACGATGATCATTCAGAAGAAGAAACTTTCGATATAGATTTAGAAGAATTTGCAGATGAAATCGATCAGTGGATGATCGATGAATTGAAGAAAATCGGTTGCGATACCGCCCGTTCTGTTCTTGCATTGTCGCATGACGAATTGGTAAGAAGAACCGACTTAGAAGAAGAGCAAGTAGAGGATATTTTAAAAATCTTGAACGCTGAGTTTGAAGACGAAAGTGCTGAAGAAGCTTCGGAAGAAGTGGCTGATGCACCTGAAACGACAGAAGACAATGGGTAACAAATTGCTGTAAGGCTTTAGCTGCGAGTCGCAAGCTCATGGTTAATGGTTTACAGCCGACAACAAAATAAAAACAATTAAGCATGAGCGAACTCAAGGCCATCCGTTTAGCAAAAGCCGCTACTACCTACAACGTGGGTATGGAGCATATCGTGGCTGAGCTGAAGAAAAACGGAAATGGTTTTGATTTTGGAGAAGGCATTTAATGCCGACAAAGCCATCAAAGCCGAAGCAGACGGTTCTAAGGTTTTGGAAAAAATCAAGAAAGAAACGCTTGAGCTGAAGGAAGAAATTCCGGTGGCTCCAAAACGCGATGTAGAGGAAAAGGAAGTGCTAATCAAAAGCAACAAGGTAATTGTGCCTGTTGAAGAGGTTGTTACACCAACACCTCCGGTACAAACTACCACACCTCCTCCTGCAACGGAAGAAGGTAAAGTTGAAACCGAGTTCCAAAAATTGGACGGCCCAAAAATTATCGGCAAGTTAGATTTAACGAAACCGAAGAAAACCATTAAACCTAAGGTAGAAGAGCCTGTAGCACCTCCTGTAAAAGAGGTAGAACCAGTGAAAGAGGTGGTTATTGAAACACCAGTTGTTCCTGAAAAAACCGAACCTGTTGTTATTGAAAAGGTACAAAAACCTGAAGAAGAAATTATCTACCACAAAACGGTTCGTGTAGAGCTCGATGGCCCTAAAATTATGGGTAAAATCGAACTCAAAACGCCTGAGAAAAAACCGAAAGAGGATCCAAACAAAAACAAACCTGTTGATGCTAAACGCGTTAGAAAGCGTATAGAAAAACCGGTACGAGAGCGTATCAATACTGCCGGTGGTAACAACAGCAACTACCAGGGCAATCGTCCTAATTTTAACCAACAAAACCGTCCTGCCGAAAATAAAGGCAGTGAGCCTGTTCAAATTTCCGAGAAAGAAATCGAAGATAAGATTAGAGCTACCATGTCGAAAATTCAAGCGATGACCAGTAAGAGTGATCGTTCGAAATTGAAACGTGGTAAGCGGGAGGCGATGCAAGAAAAGAAACAGGCAGAACTCGATGGTATCGACCACAGCAAATTACAGTTAACGGAGTTCATTTCGGTGAGCGAGTTAGCGAGTTTGATGAACATTTCGCCTACCGAAATCATCAAAACCTGTATGGGGCTTGGTGTTATCGTATCTATCAACCAGCGTTTGGATGCCGAAATCATTGAGTTGATTTGTAGCGATAAAGGCTTTGAGGTAGAATTTATTTCTGCGCAAGATCAAACGGCTTTCGAAGAAGAAGTTGACGATCCGGCAACGATGGTTCCGCGTTCACCTATTGTAACTATCATGGGTCACGTTGACCACGGTAAAACATCGTTACTCGACTTTATTCGTAAAGCAAACGTGGTATCGAAAGAGGCGGGAGGAATCACGCAGCACATTGGTGCCTACGAAGTGAAAACAGCAAGTGGTAAGAAAATTACGTTCTTGGATACACCGGGTCACGAAGCCTTTACGGCCATGCGTGCGCGTGGTGCGAAGGTGACGGATATTGCAGTAATTGTAATCGCTGCAGATGATGCGGTAATGCCGCAAACCAAAGAGGCCATCAACCACGCACAATCTGCGGGTGTTCCAATGATTTTCGCTTTAAACAAGGTAGATAAAGACGGAGCCAATCCGGAGAAAATTCGTGAGCAATTGGCAAGTATGAACTTGTTGGTAGAAGAATGGGGCGGTAAATATCAATCGCAAGAAATTTCAGCGAAGAAAGGCTTGAACATCGATGCATTATTGGATAAAATCCTTTTAGAGTCGGAAATGTTGGAATTGAAGGCCAATCCAAACAGAAGTGGCTCGGGTTCTATTATTGAGGCCTCGTTGGATAAAGGTCGCGGTTATACGTCAACGGTTTTGGTGCAAGCCGGAACATTGAACGTTGGCGATATGGTGGTAGCCGGTCCGTATTACGGAAAGGTGAAAGCCATGCTCGACTATAACGGAAAGAAAACTAAATCTGCAGGTCCATCGGTTCCTGTACAAGTATTAGGATTGAACGGAGCGCCACAAGCGGGCGAGAAATTCAAAGTATTCGACAACGAACAAGATGCTAAGGCTTTAGCACACAAACGTGCTCAAATCGACCGTGAACAAGGTATTAGAACGAAGAAACACATTACGCTAGACGAGATCGGAAGACGTTTGG
>Ga0268298_10007090_pt1 | contig 10018 bp, 7 predicted proteins | sample WWTPWeurt_MetaG_FD_194462 | JGI IMG/M metagenome (GOLD analysis project Ga0268298, IMG submission 194462) | Activated sludge microbial communities from WWTP in Nijmegen, Gelderland, Netherland - WWTP Weurt | ecosystem: Engineered > WWTP > Aerobic digester > Activated sludge | place: Netherlands... | reverse complement strand
CGCTCGCGGTGACGTAGCCCGTCCCGGCGGCGGTGAAGGCGACGGACTCGCCCTGGAGCTCGAGCATCACCGGCACCTCGCACGGAGGGCCCGCGAGCGCGGCGGCGATCGTTTGGCCTTCGGTCATCGGGTAAAAGAAGAGGTTCGTGTACGTGCGGAGCAGGATGCCCTTGGCCGCGGGGTGCACGTCGCCCGCGGTGATGCGGACGCTCCCCGAAGGGACAGCGACCTCGCCGACCTTCACGAGCGTGGCGACCTTGCCCGGGGTGAGCGGCGTGGGGAACGCGTAAACGCCTGATTTTCCCGTCTGTTTGAGCTTCGTGACGACGACGATCTCGCCCGTCGTGGGGTGGACGAGGAGCGTCTCGGCGTCGTGGCTCCCGTCGGGGTACGCGAACGGAAAGGCCGTCGCGGCGACGGTGTGCTTGCCCGCGCCGAGCGCCTCGGGCTCGACGACGCGGTAGACGGCGTAGTCCGTGCGGACCTCGAGGTTGTCGCCGATGTCCCCGAAGAAGAGGCATGTCTTGATGCCGCAGGGGCCGCGCGCCGTGTCCTCCCAGTCGACCGCCTGCGCGCCCTGGACCTCGAACGTGCCGAGATCGTCGCCCGCGCAGCTCGTCGCGAAGAAGCGCGCGGTGTCGCCGGAGTCGTTGTGCAGGTAGTAGGCGCCGTCGTGCGTCGCGCTCGCGGCGAGGCCCGAGGCCTCCAGGAGATCTTCGTTCGCCCACAAGGCGCAGCCCGCGGTGAGCGCGCAGCCCTGGCAGAAGTCGATCGGGCCCGTGGGCGTGCTCGTGTCGCCGCCCGCGCCGGTGGAGGTCGTGGTCGTGGTCGTGGTGGAGGCGCCGCCGCCGGAGACGGACGATGAGCCCGGGGACCCCGCGCAGGCGATCGCCGAGAGGCTGAAGGCGCCGAAGAACAGCGCGTCCTTCGGTCGGATCATACGAAGTTGGCGAGGTAGTCGCCGATGCCGCCGAGGGGCAGCACCTCGGTCACGACGCCCGCTCGCACAGCGGCGCCCGGCATGCCGTACACGACGGCCGTCTCCTCGCTCTCGGCGAGGACGGTGCCGCCGGCGTCGAGGATCGCGCGGGCGCCCTTCGTCCCGTCGTCGCCCATGCCGGTGAGGATGATGCCGACGGCGCGCGAGCCCGCGACCTCCGCGATGCTGCGGAACAGGCGATCCGCGCTCGGGACGTAGCGATCGTTCTTGTTCGGGGCGCTCAGGCGGATGCGGAGATCGGCCTGGAGACCGATGCCCCCGCCGGCGCCGACCATGACCTCCATGCAGCTCCGACCCGGGCAGATGAGCGCGCGGCGCGCGACGACAGGATCGTTGTCCATGGCCTCGCCGACGCGGATGGCGCCCTTCTTGTCGAGGCGCTCGGCGAAGGTCTTCGTGAACTTGTCGGGCATGTGCTGCGCGACGACGAGCGACCCCGTGAAGCGCTCGGGGATGCGCGTGACGAGCTCGAGCACCGCCGAAGGGCCGCCCGTCGACGACGCGATGCCGACGAGGTACCGAAGCTGCGGCTGCGGCGTGCGCGTGGAGGTCTCGGCGCCGCGGACGACGGGCGCGGGCATGGCGGCGGCGCTCGACGGGAGCGGACGGAACGTGAGCGGGCGCAGCGAGCGGATGAGCCGGACCTTCTGCAGGATCTCGCGGCGGATGGGGCCGTCGAAGGAGTAGCGCTGCTCGGGCTTGGCGACGAAGTCGATCGCGCCGAGCTCGAGCGCCTTGAAGACGTTCTCCTTCTGGCTGTAGCTCGACACGACGATCACCGGCGTGGGCTGCCGGGCCATGAGGATGCGCAGGAAGGTGAAGCCATCCATGCGCGGCATCTCGAGGTCCAGCGTGATGACGTCCGGCTTGAGCTGGAGCGCGAGGCGCAGGGCCTCTTCGCCGTCGGCCGCCTTGCCGACGACCTCGACTTCATCCGCGCCGCCGAGGATGTCCGCGATGTTCCGCCGGTTGTAGGCGGAGTCATCGACCACGAGCACTCGGAGCGGGCCTGTCACGAGGTCCTCCCGATCATCATAACAGGCTTTCGGTAGACGAGGTCTTCGCGGAGGTGCACGAGCTCGAACGCGGTGGAGACGTTGAGGAGCGACTCGGAGTGGCCGAGCAAGAGGAAGCCGCCGGGCAAGAGACGCTCGTAGAACATCTCGATGACGCGACGGCGCGAGGCGTTGTCGAAGTAGATGAGCACGTTTCGGCAGAAGATCACGTGGACTCGGCCGACGACGGCGGACCGCTCCGGATTCACCAGGTTGAGCTGGCCGAAGTTGCAGAGCGCGCGGAGCTCCTCGGCCACGTGGATTCCGTCGGGCCTGTCGATGAAATAGCGGCGCCGCAGATCCGGGGGCGTCTGTCGAAACGAAGAAGCGGTGTAGACGCCTCGACGCGCGGCGGCCACGCAGCGACGCGAGATGTCGGAGCCGAAGATGCGGATCTCGGCCTGGTTGAAGAGGCCGCTGTCCTTCACGGCCGCGGCCACGGAGTACACCTCTTCGCCCGTCGAGCAGCCGGCGCTCCAGATGCTGAGCCGACCCCGGGGGCCGATCTCGCGGGCGAGCTGCGGCAGGACCTCGGAGGTGAAGCAGCGGAGCTGGTAGTCCTCACGAAAGAAGTACGTCTCGTTGACGGTGACCAGATCCACGGCCTCGTCGAGCTCGGAGCGGCCGCGCTCGCTGCGGAGGTACTGGCAGTACTCCCCGAAGGACGAGAAGCCGAGCGCTGTCAGGCGATCGCGGAGCTTTCGCTCGACGACGGTGCGCGCCTCCATGCCGAAGGAGATGCCCGAGTGGTGGTTGATCACCTCCCGGAGGAGCCGGAACTCGTCGACTTCGAGCCGGATGTCATCGATCCGCCGCATCACGTGGGAGCCGCGCCTTTCTTTGGGCGCGGCGCTGCCGAGAGCGCCGCGTGAATAGCGGCAAGCACCTCGGGGTCCCGCTCGCTGCGAGAGCGCTCGACGAGCGCCTCACGGCCGCGGACCGGGTCGATCGCACAGAGACACTCGGCCGCGAGGAGGCGCAGCTCGGCGAGATCATGGTTCAAGATCCGACACAGCCGCGCCCACGTTTCATCGGGGACGGGAGGCGTCGGGGTGGCGTCGTGGATCGCGATCACGGGCGTCGCCGTGCTCGCGGGGGGAGCGTCGAGATCGCCGCCGAGGAGCGCCGTGAGCTTGAGCACGGCGGTCTTCACGACGTTGACGTCCGGGTGCTCGAGGGCGCGCGCCATCGCTTCGACCCGACCCGGGACGTCCGGGGGCGCGCGGCGGAGGCTGTCGAGCGCCGCTGTCGCCACGTCGGGCGAAGGATCCTCGCAGAGCCCGGCGAGCGCCGCGACGAGGCGTCCGCTCGCGGGCGGCGGGGGCCGGCTCGGCGGGGGCGGTCGGCTCGGCGAGGGCGCGGAGGCGCCGGGGACAACGTCGGCGCCGAGGATCACCGGAGCGGCGTCCTCCGGCCACGCGGAGAGGACATCGCCCGCGGCGCGCACGGCGGCGGCGAGGAGCTCCGCGTCCCCGGAGGTGCGGATCACGGAGAGGATCTTCGCGTCATCGCCGGCCGCCGCGATGCGCCCGAGGCCGCGCGCGGCCGTCCGGCGCACCTCGCGCTCCTCGTCGGCGAGGGCATAGACGAGCGCTTCGATCGCGGCGGAGCCGCCGAGCCGCGCCAGGGCCGTCGCGGCAGCGCGACGAGTCGCGGCGTCCTGTGAGATGACGGCCGCGGAGAGGAAGCGGAGCGCGCGCGGCTCCTCGCTCCCGAGGGCGTGCATCTCGGCGAGCGCGCCGAGCATGACGGCGGCGGCGCGGCCTCGCTGGGACACGGACTCGGCCTCGGCGGCGAGCCCGCGGGCGGCGACGGGGAACCTGCACGACAGGGCGGTGAGGGCCGTCTCGGCCGCGTACGCGACGGCGCCCTCGGACGCGAGGAAGAGGGCCTCCGCGAGCGGCAGATCCGTCGCGTCGCCGAGCGATCCGAGCGCGTGGAGGGCCCTCGCCGCGGCGCGCGGACCTCGCCCTCGCGCGGCCCTTCGGAGCGCGGCGAGCGCCAGCGGAGAGGGCTCGTGAGGATCGTCCCCCTGGGACTCTCGCTCGGCGAGGTGAGCGATCGCGTCCACGTGCAGCGTGCGCGCGTCGTCATCGTCCTGGTCGTCGAGATCCTGCGCGAGCCGATCCACGAGCGCATCCATCGCGGGCGGTCCGAGCCACTCGAGGGCCGCCTGCGCCGCGTTGCCGAGGCCCGGCTCGCCGAGCGCCGAGATCGCCACGTCGACCATGCGCCGATCGCCGAGCGTCGCGCCCACGAGGAGCGCCGTGCGCTTGCGCTCGGGGTGGCTTTCGTCCTCGGAGCGAGCCGCGCGGAGCAGCCGATCGAGGATGTCCGGCACGTACACGTTGAGCGCGTGGAACGCCGGCTCCGGCAGCGGATCGAGCGGCACGAGGGCGAACGCCGAGAGCGCCGCGTCGAACGTGCGACCCGACGAGGCGCCGAGGGCCCGCGCGAGCACGGCCGGCGCGCCGGCGTACCCCGCGCGGGCCACCGCCGCGAGCGCGAGGGGCCGGAGCGTGGGCTCGTCGAGCATCGGCGCGAGCCTCTCCCACGGGATGCTCGCGCCGAGCGTGTCGAGCCCCGAGAGCGCGGAGAGGCGGACGATCGGATCCGTGTCCGCGAGCAGCTCCACGAGGACGCGCTCGACGGCCTCCGGCGCGACGCCCGCGAGCCCGGCGATCGACTCGGCCGCGGCTTGACGCACGTTCTGATCCGGATCGGCGAGGGCGCCCTCGAGCGGCGCGAGCGCCCCACGATCGTGGCCTCGACCGAGGGCCTCGACGACCAGCTTGCGACCGTCGGGGCCGAGCGTCGGCAGCGCGGCCGAGAGGTGCCCTGTCGCCAGCGGACCCGCGGCCCCGAGCACGTCGACCGCCGCGTTGCACAGGCCCACCTCGGACGTGCTCAGCGCGTCGACGAGCGCCGCGATGAGCGACTCGTGGTGGAGGAACCCCCGCGCGGCCAGGGTCGCCTCCTTGCGGACGCGCCAGTCCTGATCGCCCAAGGCCTGGAGCACCAGCGCCACCGTGTCGTGCGCGTCCAGCGAGGCGATCTGCGAGACGGCGCGGCGTCGCTCCTCCGGGTCCGAGGACGAGAGCGCGCGAGCGATCTCCGCGGCGGGGGACCAGTCGGTCATGAGCCCTCCCCGGGCAGCATCCCGCTCGCCTCCAGCGTGCGGAGCACCTCGAGGAACCGGTCCGTGTCGAGCACGAACGTGAGCGCGCCGTTGTGCGTCGTGACGCCCGTGATGCCGCGCGCGTCGTTGCTCCCGCCGACCTGCGGCGTGGGCCGGAGCTCCGCGCCGCCCGTCCCGAACACCTCGGTCACCGCGTCGACGATGATGCCGATCGGGCTCGATCCTCCGTCGACGAGGATCCACTTCGTGCTGCGCGTCGACTCCGCCGAGGGCAGCCCGAACCGGACGCGCAGATCGATCACAGGCACCACCTCCCCGCGGTGATCCGCGACGCCCGCCACCTCCATGGGCGTGTGGGGCAGCGGCGTCACGGGCAGCGGGTTGACGATCTCCCGGACCACGGCGATGTCGATCGCATAGAACACCTCGCCGACGACGAATCCGACGAGGCTCTTCTGAGGATCGGGGCGGTGAGGTTGGTTCCGCGTTCGCATGGAAATCTCCGTGGCACCTTCCTACGAAGCGAGCAGGGACCGCAGCTCGAGGAGGATGACGAGCGAGGCGTCCACCTGTCCGGCGCTCTGGGAGGAAGCGGCGGCGATGATCGGTCGCGCGATCCCGGCGATGTAAGGGGCGACCTCGCCTCCGAGGGCCGCCGCGGCGTGCTCGATCTCGCTGTCCGCGAGCCTGTACACCTGGAGCACCTCGTCGACGTAGAGGCCGAGCGTCTCCGCGCCCGTGGGGTTCACGAGCAGCACGCGCGCGCGCCGCGTGGGGCCCGCCTCCGGGAGCCGCAGGCGCCGCCGCAGATCGATGACGGTCACGAGCTGACCGCGCACGCTCACGATCCCCATCACGGCGAACGGAGCGCGCGGCACAGGCGTGAGCGGCGGGGGCTTCAGGATCTCGCGGATGAGCGAGACAGGCCCCGCGTACACGTCCTCGCCGAGCCGGAAGGCCAGGTATTCGGTGCGCGGCCCGCGATCGGTCGGGGCCCCGCGCCTCGTGAGGCCGACGCGCGAACGCGCCCGGACGAAGTCAGCCATGGCCCCCCTTCAGCTCGAAGCCCCTTCGCTCTGAGCTCGCGAGCGTCTCTTCCACGAGGGCCTGCACGTCGAGCACGAGCGCGATGCGCTGATCGCCGAGCTCCGTGGCCCCCGCGAAGCCGCGCACGCCCTTCAGCGACGGCCCGAGCGCCTTGATCACCACGTCCTGCTCGCCCACGAGCGACTCCACCACGATCCCGAGCCTCCGCGAGCCCACGCTCGTCACCACGATGAACTGCCGCAGCGTCCGCGCGCCCGTGCGCGCCACGTTCCCCCACCGCGATTTCGCGCTGGATCCGGAGCCGATCGAGCTCGCCGGGAGCTGCGCGCGCGCGGAGCTCTCGGCCGCGATGTCGCCCCCCTCCTCGGCCGGCGGCGGCAGATCGAAGAGCCGGGCCAGCGCGCACAGAGGGAGCGTCCCGCCGCGCAGCGTGATCATCTCGCGCCCGTCGATCTCGCGCACAGAGCCCGAGTCGAGCACCACCGCCTCCTGCACGTTCGCGAGCGGGATCGCGAAGAGCCGATCCGAGCAGCGCACCATCAACGCGCTGATGATCGCGAGCGTGATGGGCAAGGTCACGGTGAACTTCGTCCCGATCCCCGTCTCGCTCGTGAGATCGATCACGCCGCCGAGCTTCGCGATGTTCGTCTTCACGACGTCCATCCCCACGCCGCGGCCCGAGAGCTCGCTCACGTTCGCCTTCGTCGTGAGGCCCGGCAAGAACACCAGGTTCAGCACCTCGCGCATCGAGAGCTGCGGCGCCTCTTCCGGCGTCACCACCCCGCGCCGCACGGCCGCTTGCAGCAGCGTGTCCGTGTCCACGCCGCGCCCGTCGTCCTCGATCTCGATGACGACGTGGCTCCCCTTCTGGAAGGCGTTCAGCGCGATCGTCCCGACCGTCGGCTTGCCCACCGCCTCGCGCTCGGCCTTGCCCTCGATGCCGTGATCGATCGCGTTCCGCATCATGTGCATGAGCGGATCCGACAGCTCCTCCACGATGAGCTTGTCGACCTCGGTCTCGGCGCCGGTGATCACCAGGTTCACCGATTTGTCGGCCTCGCGGCTGATCTGCCGCACGACGCGCGCCAGCTTGTCGAACACCTGCCCGAGCGGCACCATGCGCACCTCGAGGATGCCCTGCTGCATCGCGGCGAGGTGCCGATCGAACGTGCGCTGGAGCCTGTGCAGATCCGTCGTCACCGATCGGTCCGACTGGCTCGCGCGGAGCCGCTCCACGAGGCGCGCGAGCTGCGTGCGCACGATCGCGAGCTCGCCGACGATGTTCATCAGCCGGTTGAGCTTGTGGATGTCGACGCGGACCGTCTGCGCGACCGATCGCAGGCTCTGCGCCGCGGCCGGGTTGCGGACGCCGCCGAGCGCCGCGTTGTCGCTGTCCGGCGCGCGCGCGATGTCGATGTCCGGCGCGCTCTCCGAGTCTGGCGCGGGCTCCATGGGCGGGGCCAGGATGCTCGGCGGGAGCTGCGGGCGCGGCTTCGACTGCGGGGCCACGCTCGGCTTCGGCGTGGAGCGCGCGCCGTGCCGCGGGATCTCTTCGACGGAGACCCCCTTCCCTGCGAGCGCGCGCACCAGATCTTCGGCCCCGGCGCGCGAGGCGATGAGGATGTCGAGCTCGATCGAGTCCGCGTCGGCGCCCGATCCCGTGGGCAGGTACGTGATGATCTCGCCGAGCGGCTTCGCGAGGCTCTTCAGATCATCGAGCGCCTGATCGATCGTCGCGAGCGCGAACACCACGCGCAGCCGGAAGAGCGAGAGCCCCTGCGCGATGTTCGAGCGCAGCCGGTGCTCCTCGTACTCGGTGAGCACGGCGAGCAGCCCGGGGTCGAGATCGTACTGCCCGAACGGCGACGGCGCGCCCCCGCCGCCTGTCGCGCGACGCACGGATCGAACGAGCTCGTCCACCTCTCCGCCCGGCGCTTCGGTCCCCTCTTTTTCGCTTTGCAGGAGCTTGGAATACAGCTCCACGCTCTTGAACAAAACGTCGAGCACCTCGGCGGAGAGCTCCACCTTCCCGAGCCGCAGATCGTCGAGCAGCTCCTCCAGCTCGTGCGAGAGCGTGGAGATGCGCGCGGCCCCGAAGAGCCCCGCGAGCCCCTTCAGCGTGTGGACCGCGCGGAAGATGTCGTTGACGAGCTCCGGCTCCGCGCGACCGGCGCGCTGGGCCTCATCGAGCGCGAGCAGATCGCGGCCGAAGCCCTCGACGATCTCCTGCGTCTCCGAGAAGAACTCTTCCCTGGCGCGATCGCCCGCCTCGGCCACTTAGGTCACCTCGGGACGCGCCCCACCGGCGCCGCGGATCTCCCGGCATTTCGCGACCGCGTCTCGCAGCGCCTCGGGCGAGAACGGCTTCGGCAGGAACACGTCGGCGCCCAGCGCGAGCGCCCGCTCCCGATCGCGTTCGGAGGACATCGTCGAGATCACGAGCACCGCGGTGTCCCGGTGCTGCGGCCCCTGCCGGACGAACCGGAGGAGCTCCAGCCCGTTGATGTCCGGCATGTTGATGTCCGTGATGACGAGCCCGTAGCTCGCACGCGGCAAGAGCCGCAGCGCATCGAACCCGGAGGCGGCCTCCTGGACCTCGACCTCTTCGGGACCTTGCTCCAGGACCGTGCGGACGAAGGTCCGCATGGCCGGAGAATCCTCGACGACCAGGACACGAAGCATCGGTCCGGCACGTTACCGGAAAAGCTCCGACATACAAACCAAGACAGAGGCTCGACGGAGCGCGTCGCCGATTTCAGGCGACGGGCGGCGCTCCCGAGCGAGATAGCCAGCACGGCCGGCGGCGGGTCCTTCGTATCGGTCCCACCCCAATCCCTCCTCGCCGCACGACACGTGAGGCTGTCCTCGTCTTCTGGGTGGGGGTGTCCTCCTTCAATCGTGTCGGTGAAGCCAGGTTGACATCATGGTTGGAGCGGCTCGCCGGCCGATCCACCTCCCGTTGGTATGGACACCGGAACAACTACCATGCTTGAGCTTTCTTTCCAGGATCAGCAGCACGGCGTCACTTTTTTTAACTTCCCCGACTGCGGTGCTCTGTTCGCGCGGGTGGACGTCACGCGGAGCCGTAAAATCAAGCTGCCCACCCCCGGCCGTCTCCGACTCCGTCGCTGCCAGTCGGGAGGCCCTCGACGAACCGCGCGACGGCGCCCTCGTCCGCCGGCAGCTCGACGGGGGAGTTCACGAACGTGCTCGAAATCCCGGCCAGCGCGCGCTCGTGGTAGCGCACCTTCACCTCGGTGAACTTGAGCCCGCTGGCGGTCGACACCACCACGACCCGGTCCTTGGCCCCGATCACCTCTTTTTTCCGCAGCTCCTCCACGGCCGCGAGCGCCACCGCCGTGTGCGGACACACATAGAGCCCCGTCCGATCCGCCCGAGCCGCGGTGTCCGCGATCGCCTGCTCGCCCACGTGCTCCACGACTCCCCGGGTCTCCGTGAGCGCCCGAACGGCCCTGTCCGCGCTCACCGGATTGCCGATCTGGATGGCCGAAGCGATCGTCGCCTCTGCGCGGATCGGCTTGATTTCTCGGCTCCCTTGCGACCACGCCCGGTAGAGCGGGTCCGCGTTGGCGGCCTGTGCGGCCACGATGCGAGGCAGTCTGTCGGTCACCCCGAGCGCCTTCATCATCTCGAATCCCCTGTAGAGAGCGTACGCGTTCCCCAGGTTTCCGCTGGGGATCACGATCCAGTCCGGGGGCTCCCCGCCGAGCTGCTCGGTCACCTCGAAGGCCACCGACTTCTGCCCTTCGAGCCGCA
>Ga0268298_10007089_pt1 | contig 10018 bp, 7 predicted proteins | sample WWTPWeurt_MetaG_FD_194462 | JGI IMG/M metagenome (GOLD analysis project Ga0268298, IMG submission 194462) | Activated sludge microbial communities from WWTP in Nijmegen, Gelderland, Netherland - WWTP Weurt | ecosystem: Engineered > WWTP > Aerobic digester > Activated sludge | place: Netherlands... | reverse complement strand
TGCCGCCCATCCGGTGGGCGAGCCGACGCGACAGGGTGAGTCCGAGGCCGGTGCCGCCGTGCCCGCGGTTGAGGAAGGATGCGGCCTGGTAGAAGGGTGCGAAGACGCGCTCCTGCTCGTCGCGAGCGATGCCGCAGCCGGTGTCGGCGATGCGGATCGAGATCTCGTCCGCGGCGGCGGCGAGGCCGACGAGGATATGGCCTTCGCGGGTGAACTTCACCGCGTTCGACAGCAGGTTCTCGATGATCTGACGCAGGCGCACCGGGTCCGCGTCCACGATGCACGGATGGGCGGGCAGATCCAGCCGCAGGTCCACACCCTTGGCTTCGGCGTTCACCTTGTGCAGCGCGGCCACCGAAGCGACCAGGGGGACGAGGTCGATCGTCTGCGCGACGAGGGTGAGCCGGTTGGCCTCGACCTTGGCGAGGTCGAGCACGTCGTTGACCACCGCGAGCAGGTGACGGGCGCTGTCGTGGATGGTGGTCGCGCACTCGCGCTGCTCGGGGTCCTCGAGCTCCATGCTGAGCAGCTCGGCGAAGCCGATCACGCCGTTGAGCGGGGTGCGTAGCTCGTGCGACATGTTGGCGAGGAACTCGCTCTTCATGCGGTTGGCCTGCTCGGCGGTGTGGCGGGCATCCTCCAGGCTGCGGATCGAGCGTTGCACGGTGTCGGCCATGCGGTTGAAGGCGCGGGCCAGTTCGGCGAGCTCGTCGCCGCCCGCGGCGGCCAGGCGCTGGTCGAGGTCGCCCTGCTCGAAGCGGTGGATGCCATCGACCACGTGGGTGATCCGGCGCGAGAGCAGTCCGGCCATCCAGATCGCGATCAGGATCACCGCGAGCACCATCGCGAGCGTGGAGGCGGCCAGGCGGGTGGTGGTCCCGCGCAGCTGGTCTGCGATGTCGCCGACCAGGGTGTCGCGCTCGTGCTGGGTGCGCGCGTCGGCCTCGCCGATCATCTTGCCGATGCGCTGGCCCGATTCGGTGGCCGCGCGGTGGAAGTCGTCGACATTGGCGCCGATGGTGACGTAGCCGAAGCCGCGCGGCGTCCTGCCGTACTGGCCGGTGTAGTAGGGGATGGTGGCAACCGTGGTGAGCTTGCGCAGCCCCGAGAACAGGATGGTGAAGGAGCCCGAGCCGCCGTGCTCGGTCATGTCGTGCCAGCCCTGGCATTGCGGCGAGAAGTCGAGGTAGCGGCAGTCGAGCGCGACCAGGCCCGAGGCGGTGGATTCAGGGTGGGGCTCCCGGGTGAGGCGCTGGTCCTGATAAGGCGTCAGGGCGGCGGAGAAGGTCGGCCAGGACTGTCCGCTGCTGCGCCAGGCTTCGTAGAGCTCGCGGTCGAGCCAGGGCACGCTGCGCTCGCCGGTGGCAGGGTCGTAGCCGTGGATGAAGTAGTCGCGCGCGTGCGAGATGTTGTGGCCTTCGTCGTCCCAGATGAAGGCGTAGTTGCCCGAGGCGGGGTCGGCGATCGGGGCGAAGCGTTCGGGCGTGGGCCGCAGGGTGTCGGTGAAGGCCATCAGGTGGGCGTGGTCGAGCGCCAGCGTGACGTAGCCGATGATCCTGTCCTGGCGCAGCACCGGGGCCGCCCACCGGATCAATCCCCGGAAGCGCTTGCCGACCGGGTTCTCCAGTCCGGCGTAGCCGGAGTCCTCGGGGGCGAAGGGTTTGCCGAGGGCTTGCGCGCGACTGGGGGTGTAGTCGCCGATCCAGTGCGTGCGCACCTGGGCGCCGATCACGCGCGAGACGTGGATCTCGCCGGGGCGCAGGGCCTTCAGTGCCGGCCAGTAGGTCTCGGCGCGCACGAAGGTGTTCTCGCGCCGGGTGATGTCGCGCAGGCCGGGGTCGAGGACCTGGCGGCCGGTCTCGCTCAGCGCCTTGATGCGCTCGTGGCCGTCGCGGTCGATGAAGGTGATCTCGAGGAAGAGCGGGCGCGGGGTGCCGCGCATGTGGGTGTCGGGTGCGCGGTAATGGAAGCTGTTGGAGTTGTCGGGCAGCGGCGCGCGCACCAACGCGAGCTCGCGCGGCTGCGGGTCGCGCTCGACCCAGCGCTCGCCCTCGGCGTCGAGCGCGTATGGCCCGTGCTCCTCGATGTTGCGCACACGGGTGTCGACGAAGCTGCGGTAGGTAGCCGCGTCCGCGGGCAGGCTGGCGGCCGCGCGGATGTCGCCGTCGCGCTCGTGGAGGAACTGCGCGATGCTGCGCGCGGTGGCGGTGGTGAGCGTTTCGATGGCCTCGCGCGAGCGGTCGTCGAGTGCGTCGATGGCGTCGTCGATCGCGGTCTGGCCGGTGCGCATCTGGGTGTCGCGCATCACGTCGGACATGGTGATCGCGCGCTCGGTGACGAGCCGGCCCAGATCGTGCGCCGCCTTCCAGGCGAACACCGCGAGCAGCACCAGCGGCACCACCTTGATCGCGATGAAGATCGCGATCAGCTTGGCGCGCAGGCTCATCCCGCGGATCGCGCGAGGGGTCTCCATCGAGCAGGCTCGCGGGGCAGGCGGCGCTCAGCCCGGGTGGCGAGCGCGGCGGCGCATCGAGATCATCGCCTGGACGTAGCCGTGCAGCTCGTGGAAGGGAATGGGCTTGCGATAGACGGTGATGTCCTCCGGCAGTCCACCCGCCGCGGCGATCTCCTTGGGACCGAGCGCGGACACCACGACGATGGCGATGTCGCTCGACAGGGGGTTGTCGCGCAGGCGGCGGATCATCTCGAAGCCGTCGATGCCCGGGATGCGCAGGTCGGCGATGAGCAGGTCGGGCGGCTCGCGGCCGACCTCGACGAGCGCATCGAGGCCGTGCTCCATCAGGTGCACGTCGAGCGGCAGGCTCCAGGTAAGGAAGGTCTCGCGGTAGATGTTCTGCAGCAGTCGGTCGTCCTCGACCACCATCACGCGCAGGCGCTCACGGTTGCTGCGCATCGGTGCCGAGGGCGAGCGCGCATGCGCGAGCAGGGCGTCGACAGAGTCCTGGCGGATGCGGCGGTGGCCGCCGGCGGTCTTCCAGCCTGCCAGCGTTCCGCTTTCGACCATTTGCTGCACCGCACCGAGCGACAGGCCGAGCTGGCGTGCTGCCTGGGCTGTGCTGATGAACTCGGAATTGGAGTCGGACTTTCCAGCCATGGGCGTCTGCGATTCGAGGGAAAAGTTAAAAGTACCAGAATTATGGCAGTCTGACGTGGCGATGCGAAAGGAATTTCAAGGGTGCGGGCCTCGACCCGGCGGGGGTGTTCCGCGCACGGGACGGGCCGCTACAATGATCCGGACGCGGTGGGCCGCGGGCGCCGCGGGCGTTCGCCGATGCCGCTACGAAAGACTTCCGGATCGCCGACCATGAACACCTCGAAGAACGTGCTGGGCGGAGCCTTGCTCGCCTGCAGCTACTCCCCCCTGACCGGTTTCTACCGCACCGGATGCTGCGAGACCGGGCAGGACGACCTCGGGCGCCACGTCGTCTGCGTGAAGGTCGATGCGGCCTTCCTCGAGTTCTCGCGACGGGCGGGCAACGACCTGTCGACGCCGCGACCGGAGTACCGCTTCGCCGGGTTGAAGCCGGGCGACCGCTGGTGCCTGTGCGCGCTGCGCTGGAAGGAGGCGCTCGAGGCGGGCGTGGCGCCGCCGGTGATCCTCGAGGCCACCCACGAGGCGGCGCTGCGCGTGATCGACCTCGAGACCCTCAAGGCCCACGCCTACGGCGCGGCGCACGGCCCCAGCGCCTGATGGCGAGTGCGCGCGCACCGCTGCGCGAGCGGCTCGCCGGCTTGCTCGCCGTGCTCGAGGCGGGCCTGGTCGAACGCCGGCAGGTGCTGCGCGCGAGCCTGCTCGCCGCGCTCGCGGGCGAACACTCGCTGCTGATCGGGCCGCCCGGCACGGCCAAGAGCGCGCTCGCGCGCCGCATCCACCTGGCCTTTCGCGATGCGCGCTATTTCGAGCGCCTGCTCACCCGCTTCACCGTGCCGGAGGAGCTCTTCGGCCCGCTGTCGATCCGCGCGCTCGAGGAAGACCGCTACGAGCGCCACGTGGCGGGTTTCCTGCCCGATGCGGCGGTGGCCTTCATCGACGAGGTCTTCAAGGCCAACAGCGCGATCCTCAACGCGCTGCTGACACTCCTCAACGAGCGCGAGTTCGACAACGGCGCGGGCCGCCTGCGTTGTCCGCTGATCAGCGTGGTGGGGGCGACCAACCAGGTCCCCGAGGACGAGGTGGCGGAGGCCTTCTTCGACCGCTTCCTGCTGCGCCTGACCGTGGCACCGGTGAGCGCGGAGGGGTTTCGGTGGCTGCTCGGCGAGGATCGCCCGGGGTCGCCCGAGGTACTCGCGCCGCCTTCCGGACTGCAGCTCGACGAGGCCGACCGCGCGGCGCTGGCGCAGGCTGCCGCCGCTTGCGCACTGCCTGCGGCGGTGCTCGACCGCCTCGGCGAGCTGCGGGCCTGGCTGGCGGGGCGTGGGGTGTATGTATCCGACCGGCGCTGGGTCAAGCTCGCCCACCTGCTGCGCGTGGCCGCGGCGAGCGAGGGCAGGGCGGCGGCGAGCGAGTGGGATCTGGGCCTGGCGCCGTGTTGCGTCGCTGCCGACGAGCCCACGCGGCTGGCGGTGGCGGACTGGCTGGCGGCGCGTCTGGGGATCCGCGAGGTCTGGTCGCCGCCGCGCATCACGCGGGTGGTGGAGGCCTTCGAGGCTCAGCTCGCCACCGAGCGCGAGGCTCGGGATCTCGACTACGACGAGCGTGGGCGCTTGCGCTTCTCGGCGATCGACCCGGTGGCGACGCAGGCCGGCGAGCTCGCCGGCTCGATCGGCGACGCCAAGGGCGGGGCGGCGGCGCTGCGCATGAGCGCCGCGCGCATGCGGCGCTATGGCAGCCTGCACATCGGTGCGCGCACGGCCCAGCTCGACGGCGTGCTCGCGCGCCTGGCGGCGTATCGCGGCGAACTCGGCGCGCAGCGTGCGACGCTCGAGGCATGGGCGGACCAGGCGCTGTGGGCGGATCCTGCCTTCGTCGCCTGCGCGCGTTCCGGGCTGGACGCGGTGGATGCGGTACTGGCCGGGCTCGAGGTCCGCGCCCGCAGCGCGCGTGCCGGCTTCGAGGCGTTGCCGCGGCTGGAGCAGGCAGGCGCGGCGCCCGCGCCGGTCGAGCACGACCCGCTGCCGGAGTGAGGCGGGGGTGATGGCGACCGGCGATGCAGGTTCCGGCGTGGCGCCCGCCGTCGCGCAGCAATCGGCCTCCGCGGCGGCCGACAGCGCGCCCGCGCCGCTGCCGCCGGACCGCGCCCGGGCCGCCGAGGCTCCACCCGTCCCCCGGCTCTTCGAGGCGCTCGAAGCCGTGCTCGCGCCGCTCGATCGCCTGCCGCGTCCGCTCTGGCTCGGTGGCATGACCCACTCCGGCGGCGAACTCGCGGGCCGTCTCGCCGCGCTCGAAGCCTGGCGGGCTGCGCTGCTCGCCGGCGGCCTGCCCGGGTCTTGCGCGGCCTGGCCCGAGGCGGAGGTGCAGGAGGCCGTGCGCGAGGTCTTCCGGGGCCTGGGCTTGCCCGCCTACTGTGCAGACCAGCCCGCGCTGGTCGATACCGTGCTGCAAGGCCTGCTCTTCCACCTCGACCTGATCGTCGACTACCGCGATCGCGGCGATACCGAGGCCGCGGCGCAGGCGAGGGCGCTCGATTCCTTCGCTGCCGACTGGGCCGAGCGCTGCGGCGAGATCGACGAGCTGGTCGGCGCCTTCGGGGATCTCGGCGATCTGCTCGACAACGCCCGCTGGGATGCGCTGCGCGGCCTGCTGCGCAGCACGGACTGGCGCGAGGTGCTGCGCATCCGCGCGCTGATCGAGCGCCTGCCCGAGCTCGCCCGCATCCTGCGCGCGCTCGGCCGCGCCTGCCCCACCGACGAGGACGCCGAATCCAGCCGGGCATTGCACGCCGTGGTCGAGCACACCGAGATACAGCGCAGCGTCTCGCACCGGGTGCGGGTGCCCGACCTGCCCGGCGAAACGCGCGGCGTGCAGCGCTCGGGCCGGATCGCGCGCATGCTGCCGGCCGAGGCGACGCTGCTCGGCCATCCGCGCCTGCGCCTGGTCTGGCATGCGCGCCGCGCCGAGCGCACGCTGCTCGCCTACGAGGACGACGACCACCTGCAGGAGGACTGCCTGCGCCCGGCGCCGGTGCTGCGCCCCAGCCAGCGCCCTGCGCCGGCACGGCGCCTGGAGCAGGGGCCGATGCTGGTGTGCGTGGATACCTCGGGCTCGATGCAGGGGGGCGCCGAGGCGGTGGCCAAGGCGGTCGTGCTGGAGGCGGTGCGCTGCGCTCACGCCCGGCGCCGCGCCTGCCGGGTGTATGCCTTCGGCGGGCCCGACGAGGTGGTCGAGATGGAGCTCGGCGTCGATGTCGATGGCGTCGGCCGGCTCGCCCGCTTCCTCGGCCAGGGCTTCGGCGGCGGCACCGACATCTGCGCCCCGCTCGAGCGTGCGCTCGCCCGCCTCGACGAAGCCGGCTGGCAGCTCGCGGACCTGCTGATCGCGTCCGATGGCGAATTCGGCGCCACCCCGGCGCTCGCCGCCCGCGTCGAGGCCGCCCGCCGCGAGCGCGGCCTGCGCGTGCAGGGCATCCTGATCGGCGACCGCGAGACCATCGGCCTGCTCGAACTCGCCGACGACATCCACTGGGTGCGCGACTGGCGGCGCTATGGAGGCGGTACGGACAAGCCGGGTGGGGCCGACGCGGACAAGCGGCGTGGCGATGGCGCCGGCGCGAACGCCCCGACCCTTGCTGCCGGCGGTGGCTCGCCGGTGCATTCCAGCCACCTCACCGCGGACTATTTCCCCGGTGCCCTGCGCACCCCCGAGAACCGTGCCGCCACCGTCACACCCGAGGCGGCTGCCGCTGCCATCCGTGCCGGCCGCCACCGCGGCGACCGGTTGTAGGAGCGGCGCACGCCGCGAACGTCGGCCTTCGGGCAATCCCCGCGCGTCTCGTTCCCGCGGCCGGATTCGCGCCTTGCGGCGCTCCTGCAGGGGCGTGCCGTCGTGGTAGGCTCGCCCGACCCCACCGCCCGGCCTTGCGCCGCTGTCCATCATGAGCTTCGCCACCGACCTGATCGCCGAACTCGAACGCGCCACCGCCGGCTGCCCGATCCCGCGCGTGCGCGCCCTGCACCTGCCGCCGCCGGAGGCGGCCGCATCGAAGAACGGCGAGTTCTGCGCGCTCGAGCTCGACGACGGCGCGCTCGGCCTCTCCTATGTGCTGCTCGGCGGCATCCTCCCGCGGCTCGCCGCCTCCGACGACCCGCACACCATCGTCGGCATGGACGCGCTGCAGCTCGCGCGCGAGTTCGCCGCGCCCGCCGCCGGCGCGGGGGGCGACGCGGAGATCCGCCGCACGCTCGGCTTCGCCGCGGCCAACGCGCTGTCGCGCACGGTGATGGAGCGCATCGGCTTCGCGCCGCCGCGCGCCACCGACTCGATCGGCGGCATCGACCCGCAGGCGGGCGACCACGTCGGCATGGTGGGGTTGTTCACCCCGCTGCTGAAGCAGGTCACCGCTGCCGGCGCGCAGCTCACCGTGATCGAGCTGAACCCCGACTATGCCGGCCACTACGACGGCTACCGCGTCACCCTCGACGCCGCGGCGCTGGAAGACTGCAACAAGGTGCTGTCGACCAGCACCATCCTGCTCAACCACACGGTGGACGACATGCTCGCGCATTGCCGCAATGCGCGGCGCATCGTGCTGATCGGCCCGAGCGCCGGCTGCCTGCCCGATCCGCTGTTCGCCCGCGGTGTCACCGTGGTGGGCGGGAGCTGGATCACCGATCGTGCCGGCTTCATCGACGCCCTGCGCCGGGGCGAGTCCTGGAGCGGCTTCGCCTACAAGTTCGCGCTCGGCGCGGCGGACTGGCCAGGCCTGTCGGAAAACCGCTAAGGTTGCGGCCTCGCGTGCGGGCAGCCTCCACGCTGCCCGCAAAACAATAAAGATCGACCCCCCAAATGCACCTGACTCCCCGACTCGTCTTCTTCCTCGTCCTGCCGCCCCTGCTGTGGGCGGGCAATGCGGTCGTCGGCCGCCTCGCCATCGGCAGCATGGACCCGCTCTGGCTCAACGCGGTGCGCTGGATGCTCGCTTTCGTGCTGCTGCTGCCGCTCGGCTGGCGCGCGCTCGGCACGCCGGCGGCACGTGCGCAGATCCGCGCGCGCTGGGCCCACCTCGCGGTGCTCGGGCTGATCGGCGTGGGCGCGTACAACGCGCTGCAGTACATGGCGCTGCGCACCAGCACGCCGCTCAACGTCACCCTGATCGCCTCCAGCGCGCCGGTGTGGATGATGCTGATCGGCGCCGTGTTCTACCGCGTCATCCCGCGCCCGGTGCAGGTCTTCGGCGCGCTGCTCTCCCTGGTCGGGGTGGCGCTGGTGCTGTCGCGCGGCGACCCGGCCGCGATCGCGCGCATCGAGTTCGTCGAGGGCGACCTGCTCATGCTGCTCGCCATGCTCGGCTGGACCGGCTACAGCTGGCTGCTCGCGCGCCCGCCCGCGCACATGGCGGGCGAGGCGCGGCCGAAGTGGAACTGGGCCGAGTTCCTGGTCGCCCAGTGCGTCTTCGGCGTGCTGTGGGCGGTGGCCGCAGCCGCGGCGGGCGACGTCGTGTTCCCGTCCGGGCCCACGCAGTGGTCGTGGGGCCTGGTCGCGGCCATCGTCTATATCGCCGTCGGCCCCTCGATCATCGCCTACCGCTCCTGGGGCGTGGCGGTGGCCGAGGCCGGCCCGGCCACCGCGGCCATCTTCTACAACCTCACCCCGCTCTTCGCCGCGGTGTTCTCCGCCGCCGTCATCGGCGAGTGGCCGCGCCCCTACCACGGCATCGCCTTCCTGCTGATCGTCGGCGGCATCCTGGTGAGCACCCGCGCGGCGACGCGACGTCAGGCGGCGTGAGTCCGCGCGGGACGGTGCAGTCGGTCCCGTGCGCCTTCACCGCGCGCGCGTCAATAGTCCGTCTCGACCTTTCGGCCGGTGCGGCGCTCGATGTACCAGCCCTTGTGCACGACCTTGCCGTTGACGATTTCGGCCTCACGGAAATCGCCCCCGGCGAAGGAGTGGACGGCGGGAAAGTGGATGTCCCGGCCTTGCGGGTCGCGCAGGTTCGGATCGTAGCCCGGCCGGCGCTGGATATCCCAGCCGAACAGCGTGCCATCCTTGCTCATGCGGAACTTGAGCCGCAGATTGCCGCGCGGGTCGCGCTCGAGGTCGTCGATGAGCTCCTGCGGGATGCGGGAGCCGACTTCGATGGTTTCGTCGCCGAGGATGTTGCCGGCGTAGACCGCGCGTCCGTCGGGAGCGAACTTGTCGGAGTCTCGCCAGAGAATCCGGGCGCGTTCGGGGACCGGTTGGGAGAGGATCATCTTGGCCTGCGATCGCAAGGTCTGCCCGCCTGCCCGGTAAAAGGAGTGTTTCGCATACTCCGGGAAGAACTCCACGCCGAGGAACTCCTGTCCGGCCACCGCATCGACCACCAACTCGAAGCCGGGACGGCCGAAGCGTTGCAGCATGCGCTGCCGGCTCTCCAGGTAGCGCGCCTGGGATTCGGTGAGCGGGGTGGGCGGGGCTGCCGGCGGGGTCACGCGACAGGCCGCCATAAGGTGCGTGCCGAGGGCCGCCACCGCGAGCCGGATCAGGAAGCGTCGTCGCATCAGAATCCTCCATTTGTCGTCGTGTAGCCGTTCTCGGGCTGCCCGAGCCAGGCGAGGTAGCTCGCCATATCCACCGTGCCGGTGACGTCGCCGAGACGGCGCGGGTCGAGCGCGGAGCCGTCGCCGCGCCTTGTGGCGTCGCGCGGGAGCCAGGTGATGTAGCGCAGGGTGTCGGCGTGGGTGAGGCTGCCGTTGTCGAACGCCATGCGGCGCTGGCGATCTCCGGCCACCGCGCCGTTGACCGCGCGGTCCTCGGGGAAGACGTAATCGATCCGGGGCAGATCGCCGTTCCCGGTCGGGCGCGGAACGACGCTGTGTTGCGGGTTGCCGATCTCGATCACATTGCTCTGGTCGTGGATCA
>Ga0268298_10007088_pt1 | contig 10020 bp, 12 predicted proteins | sample WWTPWeurt_MetaG_FD_194462 | JGI IMG/M metagenome (GOLD analysis project Ga0268298, IMG submission 194462) | Activated sludge microbial communities from WWTP in Nijmegen, Gelderland, Netherland - WWTP Weurt | ecosystem: Engineered > WWTP > Aerobic digester > Activated sludge | place... | reverse complement strand
GCCCCTCACGGATGGCCTTGATCGCCTGTTGCCGCATCACCGGCAGGGCGGCTCGGCCGTGCTTACGACCGTCGGTAGTTCTTTTGCATTTCATTAGCATATTTTATCATGTTTGTGACAATGCTTTATGAAAAGTTAGTAACCGATCCCTATGAATTTTTCATGCTCCGCTTCATGCCCCCTTCACCGGACTTCACCCCCGCTTCGCGCTCCCCTCACCCGCCGCCGCGACACTGGTCTCACCTTGACTCCGGGAGACCCCCATGGACAGAAAACTGTTGTACAAGCTCGTCGCCATCGCCTTCATGTCCCTGCTGCTGCTCGTTCCCCTGTCCTTGATCGAAGGCCAGGTCAGGCAGCGCAGCCATCGCCAGTTCGAAGTGCAGCAGAGCATCGCCAACAGCGCCGCCGGGCCCCAGACCCTGGTGGGGCCCGTGCTGGCCATCAGCTACCGTGAAAAACTGGAACCGGAGCGCAAGCGTGATCCGGATACGGGCCAGACCACCACCACGCCGCGCTTCCGCGATGCCACCCTCTACCTGCCGCCGGAAATGCTCAAGCTGGACGGCGACACCCGGGTGGAAACCCGCAAGCGGGGCATCTATCAGGCACGGCTGTTCAATCTGGCCCTGGCGGCCAGCGGGCGCTTCGTCATCCCCCCCAACCTGGGCCTGGACGGCAAGCGGGACATCGTCAGCGCCGAAGCCTCCCTCGTGCTGGGCATTTCGGACCCCCGGGGCGTCGGCAACGACCCGGAGGTGAGCATCGCCGGCAAGCGCCACCGCTTCGCCACCCCCAAGGGGCGGCCGGCGGAGGGGGACGCCCTGGCCGGGCCGCGGCTGGCCGTTCCCCTCGGCGCGGTCGATCTCGCCCGCAGCACGCCCCTGGAGTTCAGCTTCCCGCTCCAGCTCACCGGCACCGAGCGCCTGGCCATCGCCCCCACGGGCGAGGCCAATAGCGTGACCCTCAGGTCGGATTGGCGCCACCCCAGCTTCGGCGGGCGTTTCCTGCCCCGGGAACGCGAGGTGGCCGAGGATGGCTTCGCCGCCCGCTGGGAGATTTCGCACCTCGCCCGCAATTTCGCCAACACCCTGGCGGCTTCCGGGGCCGCGTCGCCTGAGGTGATCGACGTCTCCTTCATGGACCCGGTCAATGTCTACCTGCAATCGGAGCGGGCGGTGAAGTACGGCATCCTCTTCATCGCCCTCACCTTCGCCGGCTTCTTCCTGACCGAAATTCTGCGCCGGGCGCCCATCCACCCCCTGCAATACCTGCTGGTCGGGCTGGCCCTGGCCCTCTTCTTCCTGCTCCTCATCGCCCTTTCGGAGCACCTGCCCTTCGTCGTCGCCTACGGCATCGCGGCGGCCGGCTGCATCGCCCTCATCGGCACCTACCTGGCCGGCGCCCTGGGCGGAACACGCCCGGCCCTGGGCTTCGCCGGGGGTCTCACCGGGCTCTACGGCGTGCTGTACGGGGTGCTGCTGTCGGAGGACAACTCTCTGCTCATGGGCACCCTGCTGCTCTTCCTCGCCCTGGGCACGGTGATGCTGGCCACCCGCCGCGTGGATTGGTACCGGGTCGATGCCCTGGCCGCCCCGCGGAGGCCGGAGTGAGGCCCGGCGCCCAAGGTCGCCGCTTGCCGCTGCCCCTGCGGCGGCCGGCCGGCAAGCGCCCCGCCTGGCGCGCCGGGGCGCTTTTCCTGGCCTGGGGGCTGGCAGCGGCCCTGCTGGTCCTGGCGGGGCATCTCAAGCACCCGCTCCTGTTCTGGCTGCGGGCCTGGGAAACACCGCTCCTCCTGAGCGCCGGCCTGGGGGGCGCCGCCGCGGGCTTCCTGCGCGGAGGCCGCGCCCCGCGGCTCCTGGCGCTTGCCTTTCTGGCCGTGGCGGGGCTGACCCTCTTCCGGGAACTGGAATTCGCCGCCACCCGGGCGGAGATTCTGGCCGCCGGGCCCGCCCCGCGGGCCGTGGGCGGGCACTTCATGGTCGGCTTCCGGGATTTCGCCGAGGTCGAAAGCCTGGCGGAAAAGGGGCTCATCGGCGGCCTCTACGTCACCCGCCACAATCTTCGCCGCACGCCGCCCGCGCAGCTGTCAGCGGAGATCGCCTCCCTGCAGGAGCGGCGCCGCGAGGCCGGCCTGCCGCCCCTGGTGGTGGCCGCCGACCAGGAAGGCGGCGAAGTCTCCCACCTCTCACCCTGGCTCACGCCGCGGCCGGCGCTGGCCAGCCTGGCCGTGGCGCGGAGGGGTCTCACGCCGGAGGATCAGGCGCGGGCCTACGGGCGTGCCCAGGGCCGGGAGCTTGCGCGCCTGGGCATCAATCTCAACTTCGGCCCGGTGGTCGATCTGAAGCCCGAGCGCGGCTTCGCGGCGGATCGCCGCACCCTCATCGCGCGCCGCGCCATCGCCGCCGACCCCGACCTCGTGGCGCGCATCGCCGGCAACTACGCAGCCGGGCTCGCCGAGGCCGGCGTCGGGGCCACCTACAAGCACTTCCCCGGCCTGCACCGCCTGCAGGCCGACACCCACTTCGGCCCCGCCCGCCTCGACCTGCCCCCCCGAGCCCTGGAAGAAGACTGGCGACCCTATGCGGCGGCCCCGCCGGGAGCGGCGGTCATGGTGGGCCACGTCACCCTGGCGGCGGTCGACGAGGCGCACGCCGCCTCCCACTCCCGGGCGGCCATCGCCGGCCTCCTGCGCGGCCGCCTGGGCCACGGCGGTCTGGTCATCACCGACGACCTCAACATGGGCGCCGTCTACGGGCGGGGCATAGGACGGGTGGCGGGGGAGGCTCTGGCCGCGGGAGCCGATCTGGTGCTGGTCTCCTACGACCCGGACCAGATTTACCGCGCCATCCTGGGCGCCGCCCGGGCCCTGGAAGCCGGCACCATCGCCCCGGACGCCCTAGCCGCCAGCCGGGAGCGCCTGGGCGACTTCTTCGAGCGCCGGGCAGCAGCAGGAGGGGCCGCTTCCGGCGGGGCGGGAATCTGGTAAATTGTGGCCATTCCCTTTTGCCGCGCCATCGGCGCCAGCGCTTCATGCACCGGGTCGTCACCAAATACAAGGACCGCAACCGCAACGTGGTCATCGAGCATGGCCCCTGGCATCCCACCCGCCAGGAAGCCCAGCGCTGGGCCGACCTGCTGGCGCAGTCCGGCTACCGGGTGGATATCGAAAGCCGGGGCGCCGAGGAAGGCGGCGGCAGCAGCAACGCCGATCTGGCCCAGGCCCTGGCCAGCATGGCCTGATCCTTCCTCCGCGCCCGTCTTTCTCCCGCGGGGTCGCCCCGCCCCGCTGCAGCCCGTTTCCCCCATGCGCCTCACCCAGCTTCGTCAGCGCCTTGCCGACCTCGGCGCCAAGCCTTGCCACCAGGATCGCGTCCTGCGCGCCTGGTGCGGCAGCGGCACCCTGGACAATCGTCGCAGCCGTGCCGAGGATTTTCTGCCCGCCGCGCTGCGGGCCGACCTGCCGGCTTTTTTCGCCCAGGCCGAAGGGCTGGTCCGCCTGGTTTCCGAACACCCCGGCGGCGACGGTTCGGCCCGCCTTCTGGTGGCCCTTGCCGACGGCCGGACGGTGGAAAGCGTGCGCCTCCTGCGCCAGGGCCTGTGCGTCTCGACCCAGGTGGGTTGCGCCGTGGGCTGCCGTTTCTGCATGACCGGCCGCGACGGCCTGCTGCAGCAACTGGGCAGCGCGGAAATCGTCGCCCAGGTGGCCCTGGCGCGGCGGCAGCGCCCGGTGCGCCGGGTAGTCTTCATGGGCATGGGCGAACCCGCCCACAATCTGGACAACGTGCTCGAAGCCATCGAATTTCTCGGCACCCTGGGCGGCATCGGCCACAAGAACCTGGTCTTTTCCACCGTGGGCGACCGCCGCGTCTTCGAACGTCTGCCCGCCGGCCCTGTGAAGCCGGCCCTAGCGCTGTCGCTGCACTCCACCTTCCGCGAACGCCGCGCCGCCCTGCTGCCCAAGGCCGCCGACCTGGACCCTGCCGAGTTGCTGGCCGAGAGCGAAGCCTACGCCCGCGCCACCGGCTACCCCTTGCAGGTGCAATGGACCCTGCTGGCCGGGGTGAATGACGGCGACGACGAAGCGGAACGCCTCGCCGCGCTCCTGCGGGGCCGCTACGCCATGGTCAATTTCATCCCCTACAACGCCAACGAGGGCCTGGGTTACCAGCGCCCCTCGGCGGAGCGCTGCGCCGCCCTGGTGGACACCCTGATGCGCCAGGGCATCCTCACCAAGCTGCGCAACTCGGCGGGCCAGGACATCGACGGCGGCTGCGGCCAACTGCGCGCCCGGCATCTGGCCGGCGAAGACCTCCCCGCAGGTGCCCGGCGCACGGCACATTCCTGACCTCCGTCCTCAGCCGCCCCATGAGAAGGGGGAGAAGACCGCCGCCCACCCGCACCCCATCAGCGAAAGCGCACGCTCACCCGGGGATTGCCCGGCAAACCCTCATACACCACCGTCGCCCCACCGCCCGCCACGGGCTGCGTGAGGCGGGAGTAGGAGCCCAGACTCAAGAGATCGCCCTTCCTGAGCAGGATTCCCGCCGCCTCCAGATCCCGGGCCAGCCACAGCGCGGCGTGCAGGGGATGGCCAAGGATGGCCGTGCCGGGCGCCGCCTCGATCTCCCGCTCCTCGCCATCCAGGAGACGCACGGTCATGGCGGCCAGGGCCTGCGATGAAGGCAAGGGCAGGGGCGAGCCCAGCACCCCCAGGCGGGCGCCGGCATTGACCAGGACGATGCCGGCGGCGTCGAGGCGGGCGGGATCCTCCACCATCAGATCGGCGAGTTCGATGAAGGGGTAGAGGCGCCCCAGGAAACGCCGCGCGTCTTCCACATCACGGGCCGTGGCCAGGGCCGGGTCGGCCACCTCCACCACCAGATCGGCTTCGAACACCGGCCGGGCGCCATAGGCCACCGGCACCTCCGCTCCCTCAGCCAGCAGCATGCCGCGATACAGCGTGCCCCGCACCGGCCGGTCGGCGCCAAAGCGCTTCTGCACGACCGGGTTGGTGAGGGCTGCCTTGTACCCCACCGGCGGCCCGTAGGCCTGGGCGAGAAAAACCGTGAGTTTGTCGCGCCCACAGGCGGCGTCGGCGAGGGACAGGCCGGGCGGCTGCGGCAGCGGCTCCCGTGCGACGTAGCGGGCAGCGAGCGCGGCCATCTCGAGGTCCGTGGGGCAGGAGGCCGTTGCGACACCGGGGCCGGCGGCCACAAACCCCAGGGCGCAGAAGAGGCGCTTCACTCCACCGCGATTTCGATGCGCCGCGACCGGGCCTGCTCGGCCTTGGGGATGCGCAGGGTCAGCACGCCCTGGGTGAATTCGGCACTGACCCGGTCCGGGTCGAGTTCCCGCGACAGACTGAAGACGCGGCGATAGCGCGGCAGGGCCACCTCGGCGTGGGTCGCTTCGATGCCGGCCGGGGCTTCCAGGGCGATTTCGCCTTCGATGGTCAGGGTATCGGCCTCGACGTGCAGGTGCAGGCGGTCCTTGGGCACCCCTGGCAGGTCGGCGTACAAGGTGATCCCGGCGGTGTCCTCGATCACATCCACCGGCGGGACGAGGCTGGCCGCTTCGCGGGGGGTTTGAGCAGGGGTGGCGGAAGTCTGGGTCATGGCGTTCTCCTTCGGGTCATTCGACGGCGATGCGGCGGGGCTGCACCGCGGCGCGGCGGCGCACGCTCACCTGGAGCACGCCGTCCCGGTAGCGGGCACGCACACCGTTGGGATCGATGTCGTCGGGCAGGGTCACGACGCGCCGGAAACGGCCGGCAAAGCGCTCATCGAGATGGGCGGTGGCGCGCGCATCGGCGGGCGGCAGCACGGAAGCGCGAGCGCCGGAGAGGGTGAGGACGCCCTTTTCCAGTTGCACATCGATGGCGGCGGGATCGAGCCCCGGAGCAAAGGCGTGTATCTCGACGGACTCCGGCCCGCTGCTTACATTGATGGCCGGGAAACCGCTGCGGCTGCCCCCCCGGATGCTGGGGGATGCGTCGACATTCTGCTGCACTTCGCGCTGCAGGCGCTCCAGTTCGGCAAACAGGTCGCGGGGAAAAACGGTACGGTAGAACATGAGCCTCTCCTCCTGGATTCCAAGCGGACGCGGCGCGCGCCCATGGAACCGATATGGGTGCCGCCTGCGCGGTTTCAAGAGGGCATCGCCGCGGTGATAAGATTCGCCCCCTGCCCCGCCTGCTCCCATGCGCCAGCTTCTCCTCGACCTCCTGCCGGAAAGCCCCCCCAGCCTGGACAACTTCGTTCCCGGCGGCAATGGCGAGACCCTGGCGGCCTTCACCGCCTGGCTGGCCGATGAGGGCGGGGAGTTCTCCTTCTGCCTGTGGGGCGAAGCCGGCTGCGGTCGCAGCCACCTGCTCAAGGCCAGCGGCTTCGCCTACCACGACGCCGCCGCCGACCCGGCCCTCGCCGCACTGCCCGAAGCCGCCGCCCTTGCCGTCGATCACGTCGATGCCCTCGATGGCGACGGCCAGATCGCTCTCTTCAACGCCTTCAACCGCAGCAAGGCGGCCGGCGGCCGGCTGCTGACCGCCGCCCCCCAGCCCCCCGCCCACCTGCCCCTGCGCGAAGACCTGCGCACCCGCCTGGGATCGGGCCTCATCTACCGCCTGCAACCGCTCTCCGACGCCGAGAAAGCCGCCGCCCTCGCCGCGCAGGCCAAGGAGCGGGCATTGAAGCTCACGCCGGAAGCCATCCATTACCTGCTGCGCCACGCCCCCCGCGACATGCGCACCCTCTCCGCCTTCGTCGTCGCCCTGGACCGCTACACCCTGGAACACAAACGCGCCCTCACCCTGCCCCTGCTGCGGGAATTGTTGCAGGCGCCGCTGGAAGTCAGGTAGGCGCCGACCGCAAGGCAATGTTCACTACGCCCGTACCGCCGGGCTCCGCACTTGCAATAGCACTACATTGTAACTACACTCTTCCCATGAGCACTCTGCACTTCGAGTGGGACGAACAGAAGGCGTCTGCCAACGTCAAAAAGCACGGCGTGAGCTTCGAAGAGGCGAAATCCGCCTTCTACGACACCCGCGCCAAGCTTATCGACGACCCCGACCATTCTGGCGACGAAGATCGTTTTGTCCTGCTTGGCCTGAGCGTTGCGCTAAAGCTCCTGGTCGTCTGCCATTGCTATCGAGGCGACGGTGGTGTGATTCGCTTGATCTCCGCCCGAAAAGCGACGGCCAAGGAAATGAAGTCTTACCCGTAAAGGTGCCCCATGCGAAAAGAATACGACTTCTCCAACGCCAGGAAGAATCCCTACGCTTCTCAGTTGAAGAAGCAGGTCACGATTCGCCTGGATGAAGAATCAATTGGCTACTTCAAGGCCCTGTCAGAGGAGGTCGGTATTCCCTACCAAAGCCTCATCAACCTCTACTTGCGAGACTGCGCAGCGTCCCACCGTAAATTGAATCTCGACTGGAAGTAGGGTATTGGAATCGTTTGGGGTCTGCGCATGCCCCGCTGGCTTCTGGACACGCTGCATGAGGAACCTCTCGACGGCTACGCCACTGGGTGTTCGAGCCATCGCCCGGGAGCGACGCCGGATCAGCCGCGTAGGCCGTCAGCTTTGTAATTCTGCCGTCGGCGACGCGAGCCCCCTCGGGCCAAACGTTCCACCTAACCCCCCCGCCCCCACCCCCCCATGAACCTCGCTCTCTTCGACCTCGACAACACCCTTCTCTCCGGCGACTCCGACTTCGAGTGGGCCCAGTTTCTCATCGGCAAGGGGGTGGTCGACCGGGAAATCCAGGAGGCCAGGAACATCGAGTTCTACGAGCAGTACAAGGCCGGCACCCTGGATATCCATGCCTTTCTGGCCTTCCAACTGGCGCCGCTCACCCGCCACCCGCGGGCGGAACTCGATGCCTGGCACGCCGAGTACCTGGAGCGCCACATTCGCCCGCTGATCGGCGACGCGGCCCGGGCGCTGGTGCGGCGGCACCAGGATGACGGCGACCTTTGCGCCCTGGTCACCGCCACCAACAGTTTCGTCACCGGCCCCATCGCCCGGGAGTTCGGCGTACCGCACCTGATCGCCACGGTGCCGGAGTGGGAAGACGGCCGCTTTACCGGGCGCGCCCGGGGCACGCCGTCGTTCCGGGAAGGCAAGATCCTGCGCACCGAGGCCTGGCTGGAATCCCTGGGCCTGTGGTGGGGCAGCTTCGAAAAGAGCTATTTCTACAGCGATTCCCTCAACGATCTGCCGCTCCTGTCCAGCGTCGATACCCCGGTGGCGGTGGACCCGGACGAGACCCTGCGCGCCCACGCCAGCGAAATGGGCTGGAAAATCATCACTCTGCGGTAGAATCCGCGTTTTTCCGCGGCTTTGCCGCACCGAACCGGCTTCCCGTGATCCGCAAACTCATTTCCCGCGTCTTCGGCGGCAAGAAGGCCGCCCCCGGCAAGCTCGAACCGGCGGTCATTCCCGTGGCCAGCCACGGCATCACCCGCGACCGCGTCAGTTCCGGCAGCCGGCGGGTGTGCGAGACCCTGCAAAGCCACGGCCACAAGGCCTACGTGGTGGGCGGCGCGGTGCGCGACCTGCTGATCGGCGCCGAGCCCAAGGATTTCGACGTGGCCACCGACGCCACGCCGGAGCAGATTCGCCGCTACTTCCGCCGCTCCCGCATCATCGGCCGCCGCTTCCAGATCGTGCATGTGATGATGGGCCAGGAAACCCTTGAGGTGACCACCTTCCGCGGCATGCTGGGGGACGACGCCAAGACGGACGAGCACGGCCGGGTGCTGCACGACAACGTCTTCGGCAGCCAGGCCGAGGACGCCGCCCGGCGCGACTTCACCGCCAACGCCCTCTATTACGACCCGGCCACCGAGGCGGTGGTGGATTACCACCACGGCGTCGCCGACCTGAAGCAGAAGACCCTGCGCATGATCGGCGAACCGAGGAAGCGCTACCGCGAAGACCCGGTGCGCATGCTGCGGGCCGTGCGCCTCGCCGCCAAGTTGGGGCTCCTCATCGATCCGGCGGCGAGGAAGCCCATCCGCGAAATGGCGGAACTGCTGGAGAACGTGCCTCCCGCCCGCCTCTTCGACGAAATGTTGAAGCTCCTCACCTCGGGCCATTCGGTCAAATGCCTGACCCAGTTGCGCGAGGAGGGCCTGCACCACGGCCTCCTGCCCCTGCTCGACGTCATCCTGGAGCAGCCCATGGGCGAGAAGTTCGTCATGCTTTCCCTGGGCAATACCGACGCCCGGGTGAAGCAGGGCAAGCCCATCTCCCCCGGCTTCCTCTTTGCCACCCTGCTCTGGCACGAGGTCCTGGCGCAGTGGGACAAGATCAAGGGCAAGGGGGAGCTGTCCAATATCCCGGCGCTCTACGCCGCCATGGACGACGTGCTCGACAGCCAGGCGGAAAAGCTGGCCATCACCCGCCGCATTGCCGGCGACATCAAGGAAATCTGGGCGCTGCAGCCGCGCTTCGAGAGTCGCGCCGGCAAGCGGCCCTATGCCCTCCTGGAGCAGCCGCGTTTCCGGGCGGCCTACGACTTTCTCGTCCTGCGTGCCGAGGCAGGGGAAATCGACGGCGAACTGGGCCGCTGGTGGACCGAATTTCAGAACGCCGACGGCGAGGCCCGGGCCGCCCTGCTGCAGCCGGAAAAGGCCGGCGACAAGAAACGCCGCCGCCGTCGGCGCAAGCCCGGCGCCACCGGGAACCCCGCCTCCGACGCAGAATGACCCGCGCCTACGTGGCTCTGGGCGCCAACCTGGGCGACCCGGTCGCCGCGGTGCAGGCGGCCTTCGACGCCCTGGCCGCCCTGCCGCAGACGCGGCTGGCCGCCCGCTCCTCCCTCTACCGCACCGCGCCGGTGAGCCTTGCCGCCCAGCCTGATTTCATCAACGCCGCCGCCGCCCTGGATACCGAGCTCCCGCCCCTGGACCTGCTCGCCGCGCTGCTCGCGGTGGAAGCGTCCGCCGGACGCCTGCGGCGGGAAAGGAATGGCCCCCGCAGCCTCGACCTCGACCTCCTGCTGCACGGCGA
>Ga0268298_10007087_pt1 | contig 10022 bp, 7 predicted proteins | sample WWTPWeurt_MetaG_FD_194462 | JGI IMG/M metagenome (GOLD analysis project Ga0268298, IMG submission 194462) | Activated sludge microbial communities from WWTP in Nijmegen, Gelderland, Netherland - WWTP Weurt | ecosystem: Engineered > WWTP > Aerobic digester > Activated sludge | place: Netherlands... | reverse complement strand
CCGCGCTGCAGGCGACGAGCGAACATCCGCTCGCGCGCGCCGTCACGGTCCGCGCGCGCGAGGACGAGGTCGAGGTGCCCGCCGCGCGCGACGCGCGCGCGCTGCCCGGGCGCGGCGTCGAGGCCGCGGTCGCGGATCGCGTGCTGGCGCTCGGCAGCCGCCGCCTGGCCGACGAACTCGGCGCCGACACCTCGTCGCTGAATGCCGACGCGGACGCACTCGCGGACCGAGGCCTCACGGTGTCGTGGCTGCTCGAACGCGTGCCGCAGTCCGGCGCGCGCGTGCTGGGGCTGCTCGCGTTCGGCGACGGCGTGCGCGCGACGGCGCGCGCCGCGGTCGAGCGCCTGGCCCGGCTGGGTGTCTCCAGCGTGATGCTCACCGGCGACAACGAGGGCAGCGCGCGCGCGGTCGCGCACAGGCTCGGCATCGATCGATTCCGCGCCGAGGTGCTGCCGGCCGACAAGGCGAGCGAGGTGCAGGCGCTTCACGCGTCGGGACGCACGGTCGCGATGGTCGGCGACGGCATCAACGACGCGCCGGCGCTCGCCGCCGCCGACGTCGGCATCGCGATGTCCACGGGCACCGACGTCGCGATGCAGACCGCCGGCATCACGCTGATGCGCGGCGATCCGCTGCTCGTCGCCGACGCGCTCGACGTCTCGCGGCGCACTTACGCCACGATCAGGCGCGGCCTGTTCTGGGCGTTCGCGTACAACGTGATCGGCATTCCGCTCGCCGCATTCGGGATGCTCAACCCGGTGATCGCGGGCGCGGCGATGGCGTTCAGCAGCGTCAGCGTGGTCGTGAACGCGCTGACGCTGCGGCGCTGGCGCCCGTCGTCGCCCGACATCGCGGCCGCAACGGACGGCGAGCCCGCGCACGCCTGAGGAGGAACGAGCATGCAGACGATGAACATCGGGCAGGCGGCCGCCGCGTCGGGCGTGTCCGCGAAGATGATCCGCCACTACGAGGACGTGGGCCTGCTTCCGGCTGCGAAGCGCAGCGACGCGGGCTACCGCCGCTACGACGACAACGACGTGCACACGCTGCGCTTCGTGCGCCACGCGCGCGACCTCGGCTTCTCGATCGCGGCGATCTCGCGGCTCGTGAGCCTGTGGCAGGACCGCGGCCGGCCGAGCCGCGAAGTCAAGGCGCTCGCGCAGGCGCACATCGAGGCACTCGAGCTCAAGGCGCGCGAGCTGCTCGCGATGAAGACGACGCTCGAGCACCTGGTGCACTGCTGCCACGGCGACGACCGGCCCGACTGCCCGATCCTGGAGTCGCTGGCCGACGCGGGCGCGTGGCCGCCGGCCGCGCCCGATGCCGCCGCACCCGTCGAGATCCGCCGGATCCGCGGCTGACGCCGCGCGACCGCGGCGCGGGCCGCGCCCGCGCTTACTGCACCGGCCTGAATCCGGCCTTGCGATACTGCTCGACGCAGGAGTCGACCGACATCTTGCTGCCGATGTAGCCCCCGCCCAGCGTCGACGCCGTGCTCGGATCGCAACGCACGGTCTCGCCCCTGGCATTGCGCATCACCACCGGCGGTGCGGCACACCCTGCCATCAGCACGACGAACAGCACCCACGACGCCATCGGCACGCGCATGTGCGGACTCCCCGAATCGAACAGCGTGAGACCGAAGTGTGCGCGCGCACGGAGGAAAATGAAAAGCGCCCCGGAGTACGGGGCGCTTTTCATGTGCTTGGCGGAGTGGACGGGACTCGAACCCGCGACCCCCGGCGTGACAGGCCGGTATTCTAACCAACTGAACTACCACTCCTTCCGTTCGCCTGCTGCACGTTCTGGTGGGTGCTGAGAGGTTCGAACTCCCGACCTACGCCTTGTAAGGGCGCCGCTCTACCGGCTGAGCTAAGCACCCGTCGAGCGTTTCACGTGCAGCGCGTCACTTGCGAAGCCGAAATTATACATCATCACAGCTTCGCTTGCGAACCGGTGCTCAGTTGATCGCGTCCTTGAGCGCCTTGCCCGGACGGAACTTCGGAACCTTGGCCGCCTTGATCTTGATCGTCGCGCCGGTGCGCGGATTGCGACCGCTGCGCGCCGCGCGCTTGCCAACCACGAACGTGCCGAAACCGACCAGCGTCACCGAACCGCCTTTTTTCAAGGTCGTCTTGATCGCACCCACGAGCGAATCGAGCGCCCGGCCCGCCGCGGCCTTGGAGATGTCGGCCTGTTTCGCGACGTGGTCGATCAGATCGGTTTTGTTCACTTAGTTACCCCCTCACGGAATTTATCGAGTTGGAATGCGTGCGCGACGCTGCTGTCGCGCATCGTGTATTGATGGAACGGGAAGTAGTGCAGATGAACTTCTGCACTCGTATTAAATCGCCCGGAAAGCCTTGTGTCAAGCGGCTTTCCGGGCGATTGCCCTCTCACGCGCGGCGCGCGCGAGCACCGTGCGAAGCGCGTCCGATCAGTGCGCGACGAGGTCGCTTCCACCCGCCGGCGCGGCCGCCTCGACCTTCGAATCGGCGTGCGCGGCGTCCTCTTCGGGCAGCGGGTCGGGCATGCGCTCGAGCGCCAGTTCGAGCACGCGATCGACCCACTTGACCGGCACGATCTCGAGGCGGTTCTTCACGTTGTCGGGGATCTCGGCGAGGTCCTTGACGTTCTCCTCGGGGATCAGCACGGTCTTGATCCCGCCGCGATGCGCCGCGAGCAGCTTCTCCTTCAGCCCGCCGATCGCGAGCACTTCGCCGCGCAGCGTGATCTCGCCGGTCATCGCGACGTCGGCACGCACCGGGATGCCGGTCAGCACCGACACCAGCGCGGTCGTCATCGCGATGCCCGCGCTCGGCCCGTCCTTGGGCGTCGCGCCCTCGGGCACGTGGATGTGGATGTCGCGCTTCTCGTGGAAGTCGTCGGTGATGCCGAGCCGTCGCGCGCGCCGGCGCACGACCGTCATCGCCGCCTTGATCGACTCCTGCATCACGTCGCCGAGCTTGCCGGTGAACGTGGTCTTGCCCTTGCCCGGCACCGCGACCGACTCGATCGTCAGCAGTTCGCCGCCGACCTCGGTCCAGGCGAGCCCGGTCACCTGCCCGACCTGGTTCTCCTTCTCCGCCACGCCGAAGCTGTAGCGGCGAACGCCGAGGTACTTGTCGAGGTTCTTGGCCGTGACCTGGATCTTCTTCTCCTGCTTCTTCAGCAGCAGCGTCTTGACGACCTTGCGGCAGATCTTGGAGATCTCGCGCTCGAGCGCGCGCACGCCCGCCTCGCGGGTGTAGAAGCGCACGATGTCGCGGATCGCGCCCTCGGCGACCGCGAGCTCCGCGGGCTTCAGGCCGTTGTTCTTCATCTGCTTGGGCAGCAGGTAGCGCTGCGCGATGTTGACCTTCTCGTCTTCGGTGTAGCCGGACAGCCGGATCACTTCCATCCGGTCGAGCAGCGCCGGCGGGATGTTCAGCGTGTTCGCGGTGGCGACGAACATCACGTCGGAGAGGTCGTACTCGACCTCGACGTAGTGGTCGGTGAACGTGTTGTTCTGTTCCGGATCGAGCACCTCGAGCAGCGCCGAGGACGGATCGCCGCGGAAGTCCATGCCGAGCTTGTCGACCTCGTCGAGCAGGTAGAGCGGATTGCGCACCCCGACCTTGGTCAGGTTCTGCAGCACCTTCCCCGGCATCGAGCCGATGTAGGTGCGCCGGTGCCCGCGGATCTCGGCCTCGTCGCGCACGCCACCCAGCGCCATGCGAACGAACTTGCGGTTCGTCGCGCGCGCGATCGACTGGCCGAGCGAGGTCTTGCCCACGCCCGGGGGCCCGACGAGGCACAGGATCGGGGCCTTGACCTTCTCGACCCGCTGCTGGACGGCGAGGTACTCGAGGATGCGCTCCTTCACGCGCTCCAGGCCGAAGTGGTCCTGGTCGAGCACCTTCTCCGCGTTGGTGAGGTCGTTGTTGATCTTGCTCTTCTTGCGCCAGGGCAGGTTGACCAGGGTGTCGATGTAGTTGCGAACGACCGTGGCCTCGGCCGACATCGGCGACATCAGCTTGAGCTTCTTGAGCTCGCCGTCGGCCTTCTTGCGCGCCTCCTTGGGCATGCGGGCGGCGACGATGCGCTTCTCGAGCTCCTCGAGGTCGGCGCCTTCCTCGCCCTCGCCGAGCTCCTTCTGGATCGCCTTGACCTGCTCGTTCAGGTAGTACTCGCGCTGGCTCTTCTCCATCTGGCGCTTGACGCGCCCGCGGATCCGCTTCTCGACCTGAAGGATGTCGAGCTCGGTCTCGATCTGCGTGAGCAGCTTCTCCAGCCGCTGGCCGACGTCGGTGGTCTCGAGCACGCCCTGCTTCTGCTCGATCTTGATCGGCAGGTGCGCGGCGATCGTGTCGGCCAGGCGCCCGGCGTCGTCGATTCCGTTGAGCGACGCGAGGATCTCGGGCGGGATCTTCTTGTTCAGCTTCACGTACTGGTCGAACTGCGCGAGGATCGCGCGCCGCAGCGCCTCGATCTCGGGCGAGCCCTCGCCGGTGGCCTCGATCGGCGTGAGCTCGCAGCTGAAGTGCGTCTCGCCGTCGGTGATGCTGCCGATGCGCGCGCGCTGCGTGCCCTCGACGAGCACCTTCACGGTGCCGTCGGGCAGCTTGAGCATCTGCAGGATGTTGGACACGCACCCGATCTCGTAGATGTCGGCCGGCGTGGGCTCGTCCTTCGACGCGTTCTTCTGCGCGACCAGCATGATGCTCTTGCCCACTTCCATCGCGGCCTCCAGGGCCTTGATCGACTTGGGCCGCCCGACGAACAGCGGGATCACCATGTGCGGGAAGACGACCACGTCCCGCAAGGGCAGCAGCGGCAGCGTCTGGGGGGAATTCACGAGATCGGGCATCGAGTTCTCCGGGGATTACCGGCGCAGATGCGGCCTTGCGGCCGGAATTTCAAGAAGAATACAGGGTCCGGGCGCGGCCCAACCCTGAAATTGGGGGGGTGCAAGGGCTTTAGTCGGCCCGGAAGTGCGTGTGTCGCCCGAAAGCCGCGTCGCCTTGCGCCCGGCCGGGCGCCCGCGGGCCGCGCGCTCGCGGCGTCACTTCTGGCCGGCGACCTTGGGCGCGTCGGCGTAGACGACGATCGGCTTGCCCGCGCCGTCGATCGCGTTGTCGTCGACGACGACCTTCTGGACGTTCTGCAGGCTCGGCAGCTCGAACATGATGTCGAGCAGCACGTGCTCGAGGATCGAGCGCAGCCCGCGGGCACCGGTCTTGCGCTTGAGCGCCTTGCGGGCGATCGCCTGCAGCGCCGCCGGCCGGACCTCGAGCTCGACGCCTTCCATCGTGAACAGCCGCTGGTACTGCTTGACGAGCGCGTTCTTCGGCTCGATCAGGATCTCGACCAGCGCGGCCTCGTTGAGCTCGTCGAGCGTCGCGACCACGGGCAGGCGCCCCACGAGCTCGGGGATCAGGCCGAACTTGATCAGGTCTTCGGGCTCGACTTCGCGCAGGACGTCGCCGACCGAGCGCTGCGACGCCGAGCGCACCTCGGCGCCGAAGCCGATGCCCGAGCGCTCCGAGCGGTTGCGGATGACCTTGTCGAGGCCGTCGAACGCGCCGCCGCAGATGAACAGGATGTTCGTCGTGTCGATCTGGACGAAGTCCTGGTTCGGGTGCTTGCGCCCGCCCTGCGGCGGCACCGACGCGATCGTGCCCTCGACCAGCTTGAGCAGCGCCTGCTGCACGCCTTCGCCGGAGACGTCGCGCGTGATGGACGGGTTGTCGGACTTGCGCGAGATCTTGTCGATCTCGTCGATGTAGACGATGCCGCTCTGCGCCTTCTCGACCTCGTAGTTGCAGTTCTGCAGCAGCTTCTGGATGATGTTCTCGACGTCCTCGCCGACGTAGCCCGCTTCGGTGAGCGTGGTCGCGTCGGCGATCACGAACGGAACGTTGAGCAGCCGCGCGAGCGTCTGCGCGAGCAGCGTCTTGCCCGAGCCCGTGGGCCCGACCAGCAGGATGTTGCTCTTGGAGAGCTCGACCTCGTCCTTCTTGCCCTTGTGGCGAAGGCGCTTGTAGTGGTTGTAGACCGCGACCGACAGGATCTTCTTCGCGACGTCCTGGCCGATCACGTACTGGTCGAGGATGCTGCAGATCTCGGCCGGCGCGGGCAGGCCGGTCTTGGCGCCGGTGCCCTGCGCCTCGCTCTGCGTCTCGTCGCGGATGATGTCGTTGCAGAGCTCGATGCACTCGTCGCAGATGAAGACCGAGGGGCCGGCGATCAGCTTGCGGACCTCGTGCTGGCTCTTGCCGCAGAAGGAGCAGTACAGCAGCTTCTCGCTCGAGCCCTTTTTCTCGGACATGCTTTCTCCGGACGGGTGACCCCGCGGCCCCGGTGTGCCTGCGCGCGCGGCCCGCGTCAGGCGCCTTCGGCGCGGTTGCTGAGCACCTTGTCGATGAGGCCGTAGCTTACCGCATCTTCGGGAGACATGAAGTTGTCGCGGTCGGTGTCGCGCGCGATGCGCTCGATCGGCTGGCCGGTCTTTTCCGAGAGGACCTTGTTCAGGCGCTCGCGCAGGTACAGGATCTCGCGCGCCTGGATCTCGATGTCCGAGGCCTGGCCCTGAGTGCCGCCCGACGGCTGGTGGATCATGATGCGCGAGTTCGGCAGCGCGAAGCGCTTGCCCCTGGCGCCGGCCGCGAGCAGGAACGCGCCCATGCTCGCGGCGATGCCCATGCACAGCGTGCTCACGTCGGGCTTGACGAACTGCATGGTGTCGTACATCGCCAGGCCCGCGGAGACCGAGCCGCCGGGCGAGTTGATGTACAGCGAGATGTCCTTGTCCGGGTTCTCGGACTCGAGGAACAGCAGCTGCGCGACGACGAGGTTCGCGGACTGGTCCATCACGGGGCCCACGAGGAAGATCACGCGCTCGCGCAGCAGACGCGAGTAGATGTCGTAGGCGCGCTCGCCGCGCCCGCTCTGCTCGATGACGATCGGGACCATGCCCAGGCCCTGGGGCTCCTGGCGCTGCGCCAGGTGGGCGTTGACCAGGTCTTCGACGATGCTGTTGAAGGTCATGAAGCGACTCCGCGTGTTGGCGTGACGCCGAATCTTATCCGACTGCGGCACCGCGCCATCGGCCGCGCGGCGTCAGTTCGAGCTCATCAGCTCGTCGAGCGACAGGGCCTTGTCGGAGACCTGCGCATTGGCGAGCGCCCAGTCGACGACGTTCTGCTCGAGGACGATGCCCTCGACCTCGGCCAGCCGCGTGCGATCGCTGAAGTAGTAGCGAACGACCTCGCCGGGGTTCTCGTACGACGCCGCGAACTCCTCGATCTGCTTGCGGATCTGGTCGGGCTTCGCCTTCAGGTCGTTGGCCTTCACGATCTCGGAGACGATCAGGCCCAGCCGCACGCGCCGCTCGGCCTGGTCCTTGAAGGCGTCCGGCGGGATCGGGATGTTCTTCGGGTCGATGCCGCGCGACTTCATGTCGGCCTGCGCGCGCTCGACCAGCGCCTCGCTCTCGGCGGCGACGAGCGCGCCGGGGACGTCGAGCGTCGCGATCTTCGCGAGGGAGTCCATGACCGCGCCCTTCACGCGCGCGCGCAGGCGCTGCGCGACCTCGCGCTCCAGGTTCGCGCGAACTTCGGCACGCATCTTCTCGACGCTGCCGTCGGCCACGCCCAGCGCCTTGGCGAACGCCTCGTCGAGATCGGGCAGCCGCGGGGCCTCGACCTTCTTCAGCGTGACCTTGAACTGCGCGGTCTTGCCGGCGAGCTCGGCCGCGCTGTAGTCGGCCGGGAACGCGACGGGGAAGTCTCGTACCTCGCCGGCGGACGCGCCGCGCGTGCCGGTCTCGAAGTCGGCGAGCATGCGGCCCTGGCCGAGCACGAACTGGAAGTCGGCGGCGGTGCCGCCGTCGAACGCGACGCCGTCGAGCGTTCCGACGAAGTCGATCGTGACGCGGTCCTCGTCCTGCGCCGGGCGCGCGACCTCGTCCCAGGTGACGCGCTGCTTGCGCAGCACGTCGATCGTCTTGTCGACCTCGGCGTCGCCCACCGTGCACTGCGCGCGCTCGATCGCGAGCGCCTTGACGTCGCCGAGCACGACGTCGGGGTAGACCTCGAAGGTGGCGTGAAAGCCCAGCGAGCCCTCGGGCGCGGCTTCGTGGCGCTCGATCGACGGCTGGCCGGCCACGCGCAGCTTGTGCTCGTCGACGGCGCCGGAGAACGCGGCCGAGACGGCGTCGCCGAGCACCTCCGCGTGCACCTGCGGGCCGTACGACTGCTCGATGATCCTCATCGGCACCTTGCCGGGCCGGAAGCCCGACATCTTCACGGTGCGCGCGAGCTTGCGCAGCCGATCGCCGACTTCCTTGTCCACGTCGGCCATCGGCACGGACAGGGTCAGGCGTCGTTGAAGCGAACCAATCGTCTCGAGTTGAGTTGCCATCGTCGTCGTCGCAATAGGGTCTCGGGGAACGCGGGGCCCGCGGCGGCGGGATCGGTCCAGCGTGGTGCGGCCGAAAGGACTCGAACCTTCACGCCTTGCAGCGCCAGGACCTAAACCTGGTGCGTCTACCAATTCCGCCACGGCCGCGAAACCGGTGATTGTAGCCGATGCCGCCGGCCGATCCCGCGCGCCCTCAGGCCTGCGCGAGCGGGCGCACCCGGTACCAGGCGACGTAGAGCGCCGGCACGAACAGCAGCGTGAGCGCGGTCGCGACGATCAGCCCGCCCATGATCGCGTACGCCATCGGGCCCCACAGCACGTCGCGCGACAGCGGGATCATCGCGAGCACCGCCGCCGCCGCGGTCAGGACGATCGGCCGGAAGCGCCGCACCGCGGACTCGCGCACCGCCTCCCACGCGGGCGTGCCGGCGTCCAGGTCCTGGCGGATCTGGTCGACGAGGATCACGGTGTTGCGCATGATCATCCCGCCGAGGGCGATCGCGCCGAGCATCGCCACGAACCCGAACGGCTGGCGGAACAGCAGCAGCGCGCCGGCGACGCCGATCAGGCCGAGCGGCGCCGTCAGCAGCACCATCGCGGTCAGCGAGAAGCGCTGCAACTGGACCATCAGCAGCGCGAGCACCGCCGCGACCATCATCGGCGCGCCCGCGGCGATCGACCGCTGCGCCTTCGCGTTCTCCTCCCAGGGGCCGCCGACCTCGATGCGGTAGTCGGGCGGCAGCGCGGCGCGGATCGCCGCCAGCTTCGGGTCGATCTGCATCGCGACGTCCGGCGCCTGCACCCCGTCGACGGTGTCCGCGCGCACGGTGAGCGTGGGCGTGCGCGAACGGCGCCACAGGATCGGCTCTTCCATCACCTCGCCGATCGTCGCGACCTGCGACAGCGGCACCGAACGCCCCAGCGCCGTCTGGATCTGCACGTTGCGCAGGTTCTCCAGGCTCGCGCGCTCGCCCTCGGGCGCGCGCAGCAGCACCTCGATCAGCTTGTCGCGCTCGCGCAAGGTGCCGAGCGCCGCGCCCGCGACCGTGCCTCCGAGCGCACGCGCGACCTGCGCGCTCGAGAGCCCGATCGCGCGCGCCTTGTCCTGGTCGACGTCGATGCGCAGCGCCGGCGAGCGCTCGCCCCAGTCGGCGTGCGTGTCCATCGTGTACGGGTTCGCGCGGATCACGTCCGCCACGCGCTCGCCGATGCGCTTGAGCACCGCCGGATCCGGCCCCATGACGCGGAACTGCACCGGGTACGCGACCGGCGGCCCGAGCGGCGTGCGGAACGCGCGCGCGCGCACGCCGGGGAACTCGGCGTCGAGCGTCGCGCGGATCCGCCGCAGCGCGCGGTCGCGCCCGGCGACGTCGCGCGTGAGGATCACGAACTGCGCGAAGTTCGGGCGGAACAGCTGCTGGTCGAGCGACAGGTAGTAGCGCGGCGAGCCGTTGCCGACGTAGTCGACGTAGGTCTCGACGTCGGGGTCCTTCGCGAGCCAGGCCTCGAGCCGGCGCGCGGTCGCTTCGGTGGCGCGGTAGCTCGCGCCCTCGGGAAGCCACATCTCGACCAGGATCTCGGCGCGATCGGACGACGGGAAGAACTGCTTCTCGGTGGCC
>Ga0268298_10007086_pt1 | contig 10023 bp, 8 predicted proteins | sample WWTPWeurt_MetaG_FD_194462 | JGI IMG/M metagenome (GOLD analysis project Ga0268298, IMG submission 194462) | Activated sludge microbial communities from WWTP in Nijmegen, Gelderland, Netherland - WWTP Weurt | ecosystem: Engineered > WWTP > Aerobic digester > Activated sludge | place: Netherlands... | reverse complement strand
GTCGCTCGAGGCCAGGCGGATGTCGCAGGCGCTGATCAGGTCCACGCCGCCGCCGATGCAGTAGCCGTGGATCGCTGCAATGACGGGTACCGGACAGGCCGCGACCTTGGTGATCTGGGCCTGGAGTCGCACGATGGTGCGATGGAGGTCCGAGCGGTCTCGGGCACCGCCGCCTTGGAGCTCTCGGCCGAGTTCCTGGAACGCCGCGGGCAAGTCGAGGCCGTAGGTGAAGTGTTTCGAGCTCGAGCGCAAGATCACGGCGCGCACGCTGGTGTCGGCCGCGATTTCGTCGAACGCCGCGCCGAGCTCCCCGAAGAACTTCGGAGGCATCGTGGGGTGCTGGAGGACGACGCTGACGACGTGCTCGTTTCGTTCGATTCTGAGGGTCTCGGGCATGGCAGAATGCGCATAACCCATGCGCGTGGAACTCGCCATCGTAGGCGCAGGAACTGCCGGTGCCGCGCTCGCCGCGCGCGCGGCGAGCCATGGGCTCTCCGTTGCGCTCGTCGAGCGACGGCCCCGTGGCGCGGCTGGAGCGCGCTGGATCAACGGTGTTGCCGGCTGGACCTTCGACGAGAGCGGGGTGTCGCGCCCGCGCGGCGACGAGCTGTTCGGTTCGGGGCACGCGTTCCATCTCATCGCGGGCCGCGGCCCGACGCGCGTGGTCGTGGCCGACCACGACGTGCTCGAAGTCGACATGCGCTTGTTGGTGACACGACTGCAAGACTCTGCGCTCCAGGCCGGCGCGCAGCTGCTCGACGAAACCAGGGTCACCGGCTTCGACGGCCAGCGGCTCTCCACCACACGGGGAGACGTGCAGGCACGATGGTTCGTCGATGCCTCGGGCCTCGCGGGCGCACGGCTGCTCGAGACGCCACGGGTGAGTCGCAACGAACTTTGCGTCGCCGCCCAAGAGGTCCGACGCCTCGACGACCAGAAAGCCGCCGCGGCGTTTTTCGCGGAGCACGGCGTGCCGCTCGGCGACACCTTGTGCTTCACCGGAGTCGAAGGCGGCTTTTCGGTGGTCAACCTGCGTGTCGTGGGCGATCGCGTGAGTCTGCTCACCGGAAGCATCCCGGGCGAGGGCCGTGCGTCCGGTCGCGAGATGCTGTCGGAGTTCGTGGCGCAGAACCGCTGGATCGGATCGCTCCTGTTCGGAGGCGCGCGCGCGATCCCTCTGCGTCGTCCGGTCGATCGGCTCGCCCGTGGCAACGTCGCGTTGCTCGGCGACGCCGGCTGCCAAGTCTTCTCGGCACACGGGTCCGGGATCGGCGCTGGTCTGCTCGCGGCGCGCCTGCTGGCCGACCGCTTGGCGGGCGGCGGAGATCTGCACGGCTACGCCGTGGATTGGCATCGCCGCTACGGGGCATTGTTCGCCAGCTACGCCGCGTTTCGGCGCTTCTCCCAGTCTCTCGACGCCGAGGGACTTCGGACCATGATGCGCCTTGCACTCATCGACGACTCGAGCGCTCGTGCCGGTCTCGAGCAACGTTTGCCGGCGCCGAGCTTGGGTCTCGTCGCGCGCGCGCTGCGAACCGCTCGCAGCGAGCCGCGGCTCTTCGGACGACTCGCCCGCGCGGCCGCGGAGAGCGCGGCTGCGCGGGTGCTCTATGCGAGCTATCCGGAGGACCCGTCCGCGCTGCCCGACTGGTCGGCGCGTGCGACTCGCTGGTTCGGCTGAGCCGCGCTCACGCGGGGGAGCCGTGCCGGCGCACGAAGTCGGCGATCACGTCGGCGAGCTTGTCGTCTTCCGCGGCTTGGGAGCTGGCGAGCTTCGCCAGCCGTGTCTTCGTGAGCGCGAGCGAGTGATCGCCGGATTCGACCACGAAGAGCTCGCTCGGCGCCTGCATGCGCTCACGAACCCGAGCCAAGCGATCGAGCGGGCAGAGCTTGTCGCGCGTACCTTGCGCGAAGAGCACCGGGACACGGAGCGCGAGCAGCACTTCGTCGCGCACCGCGCCATTTTGCCCTACCAGTGGATAGCCGAGGCACACGAGCGCGCGGATACGAGGAAGCGGGTCTTCCGAGCTTGCTACGTGACACCCGATGCGGGAGCCCATGCTCTTGCCCACGAGCACGATGTCGAGGTCGCGACCCGCTCGCGCCGCTTCCACGGCGGCGCGATGTGCGCGTTCGAGCACGGGCCGCGGGTCCGGGCGAGCGCGACCCGCCGCCATGTAGGGGTAGTCGAACGAGTGGACCTCGCCCGCACGGCCGAGCCGCTCGGCCCACGCTCGCATCCATCCCGACGAAGACGGCGCGCCTGCGCCGTGGGCGAAGACCAAGAGCGGGCGCATTTTCCCGGAGAGTCGCACGGGAAGTGTCCGGAAGAGAACGGGGCCGGAAGGCGCGGCGCCGGGCGGGCGTTTTCCAGTTCGGAGCGCTCGGATGCCCTTTGGAAAGCCCCGCTCGCCGCTCTTCGAGCTCGGAAGGCTCTCTTCGTTCGCGGGGCCGCTCGCGCTCGCGTCGTTCGCCCACACCTTGAACGGTGCCATCGCTCTGGCCTGGGCGGGTCGCTCGGACGAGGTGACCCTCGGTGCGGTGGGGGTGGGGGAGTCCATCTACTACACGGTGGGTGTGCTCGGCGTCGGCGTGTTGCTCGCGCTCGAGCCGCTCCTCGGGAGCGCTCACGGACGTGGCGACGGCGCGCGCGTGAAGACGCTGATCGCTCAGGGACTCTGGCTCTCGGCTGCGCTCTTCCTACTCCTCGGTCTCGTCGTCGCAGCGGCGGCGGCGAAGCTCGGGAGCATCGGGCTGGCGTCCCCGACGGTGAGCGCGGCTCGCGGTTACCTGTGGGCACGCGTCCCTGGGCTCCTGCCGTGGCTCGCTTTCGTGGCGCTGCGCAGTCATGCAGCTCTCGTGGGTCGAGGTCAGGCCGTGCTCCACGCCGCGCTCTTCGCCAATGCCGTCACGCTCGTGCTCCTGCCGCTCGCCGGACGCTCGACCACCTCGACGGCGCTCGCCATCGGCGGCTGCGAGAGCGTCGCGACGTGGGCGTCTCTCGTTTGGCTGCTCGTTCGCCTGGGCCCTCCGGTCTCCTCCGGTCTGCCTCGGCCAGACGTCGACGCCCTTCGCGCCATCGTTCGTCTGGGCGCGCCTGCGGGGCTCACCCTGTTCCTCGAGTGCGCGGCGTTTGCCGCCCTGAACGTAGCCGTGGGCGCTCTGGACCCGCGCATGCTCGGTGCGCACCAGGTCGCCATCACGTGGGTTGGAAGCCTGTTCATGCTGCCGGTGGGCCTCGGCAGTGCCGCCGCCGTGCGCGTGGGGGAGGAGCTCGGCCGCGGAGACCCGCACGCGGCGCGCCGTGCCGGTGAGCTCGGGCTGTCGCTGGCGCTCGTTTTCGGCGCAGCGGGTTTCGGACTCTTCCTGTGCTTCCCGTCGCTGCTCGCTCGGACGCTCACCTCCGACGTGAACGTCCTCGAAGTGACCGAGCGCTTTCTACCGCTGGCCGGCTGTGTGCTGTTCGTGGACTCGCTCCAGGCGTTCGCCGCTGGCGCCGTGCGTGGCGCCGGGGACACACGCGCGGCATTCTGGTCGATTCTGGTCGGACACTACTTCATCGGTCTGCCGCTGGGCGTGCTCTTGGCCAAAGGGCTGGGCTTCGGCGTGCGCGGCCTGTGGATCGGGCTGTTCTTCGGTCTTGCGAGCGTTGCGATCGCGCTCGGGCTGCGCTTGACTCGCCTCTCCACACGTAGCGCGGTCCAAAAGCGATGCCAGTCGGTCTTTCTCGGGAGCGCGTGAGAACGGCGCTCGCCGGCCCCGCCGTGCTGCCGTATGCGCGGCCGAGCCCGCGGGGCGCCGCTCGTGCGTCGGTGGTAGTGGCGCTCGACTTCGAGCCGGAGCTCGCGACTTGGGTGGTGGTGCGCTCGAGCGAGCTCCTCGACCACGCAGGTGAGTTGGGATTCCCGGGTGGGAAACCCCACGCGGGCGAGTCGTTGGAAGCGGCCGCTTTGCGCGAGCTCGAGGAAGAAGTCGGAGTCGCCGCAGCCGATGTCGAGGTACTCGGCGGGCTCACTCCGATCCCGGTGATCACGGGGAAGTTCATGATCACTCCCTTCGTGGCGGCGTTGGGCGCGGGAGCCCGACCCTCTCTCGCTTCCGGTGAGCTCGTGGAACTGATCCGCGCGCCCCTCGGCGGCTATTTGGACGGCAGTGCGGAAACCCACGGTTACGTCGTCGACTTTCGGGGGCGCCCGTTCGTGATGCCGCACTTTCGTTTTGGCGAGCGCGTGCTCTTCGGCGCGAGCGCTCTCATCTTGCACGAGCTGCTGCTCCGGCTCGCCCGAGAGCTCGGCCGAGCTCTCGCGGCGCCCGTGATCGAGAGCGAATGCCCGTGGGGCGGGCGATACCCCGACGAGCCTCCACGAGACTGAGTGACCGGTCGCGATTGTGGATCGCGAACGGGCGACGACTTCTCGATGACTTCGACCACCGCCACGCACGCAGCCCCGCGCTGCGACGGGCGGCATGACCCATCCGATCGTAAATCGCTACGCGATTCACGATCGGTCATTTGGGATTCTCCGGTCACGACGCGCCGATGGCTTCGTGCAGGAGCTCGAAGTACCGCGCGCGCATGGCGGCCGGGATCTGATGGCCGACGCCGGGAAACGCCTCGAGTCGAGCGTCGTAGCCTCGGGCGGTCAGCGCCGTGATCCCAGCGCGCGTCGGCGCGATGGGTACGCGGGTGTCGTCCTCGCCATGCAGCGCGACGATACGGGGATGGCGTACCTTCGGATCGAGCGGAGGCCAGAGCGCTTCGGGCAACACGCCACCGATGGGCAGTGCGCAAGCGACGAGCTCCGGATGGCGTGCGGCGATGGCGAAACTCAGCATGCCACCCTGCGAGAAGCCGGTGAGGATCGGCTTGCCGCGCGTGGGTCGTGCGGCAGCGAGCGAAGGCAGCATCGGCGCCAGGCGCTCGGCGGCGCGTGAGATCTCTCGCGCCCGCTCTTCGTCACTGGCTTCGGGCCGGAACGGAAACCAGGAGTATCCGCCGCCGAATGCGTCGGGCGCGCCGAGGAGCAGGATGCGCGCTTTGCCGTCGAAGCCGGCGTAGAGCTCCCCGAACGCTTCCGGAGTGTCGCCGAGCCCGTGGAGCGCCACGACGAGCGGCAGGGACTCGTGAGGATTCGCTCCGCCGGTCACCCGCTCGAGGTAGCGAGCGGGCTTGGTGGGCGCCGCGCTCGCGCTCGGCGTCGCGTTCTCTCGGGGCGGCGTGTCTCGCGTGGCGGCGCCAGTGCTCGCGTCGCACGCGACGAGGAGCATCGCGCCCAGCGTGAAAGCCTGCGTGCCGAACGCCACGGGGCGAAGCTATCACGAGAGCGTCTGGCCCCGGCGAAGGGCCTTTGCTAGGCTTTGGGTTCGCTTCCGCGGAGCCTCCGATGCGTCAGACCATTTGCTTGCTCGGCTGGGTGGGACTCGTGTGCTTGTCGACTGGGTGTGGCTCGGCGGACAGCGAGAACGCTGGCTATTCGGGCTCGAGCGGCGGAGGCAGCGGCGGGGCCACCGGCGGCACGTCGAGCGGCGGAGCCCCCGCGGGGGGCAGCGGTGGCTCGGCGGCGGGGGGCACGGGGGGAGCGCCTGGGGGCGGCGGCGGATCGAGCGGTGGCGCAGCTGGTGCCGCGGGTAGCGGTGGGGTGGGCGGTGGCACTCCAGCGTGCGTGCCCATGCCGGCGTGCGACGCTGCCTTGCCTTCGCTCAGCAAGCGCCCGTGGAAGCACACCACGAGCTCGCTCATCGCGGCCACTGGCTTCGCCAATCATCGCGGCCGCGATCTCATTTTGACCCCGGGCATGGACCAATGGGTGCTCGGCAAGTTCGCGTACGGCGTCGCCGACAAGGACATCCACGACGAAGAGGTCGACATCTGGCTCAATCGCGATTGCGGATCGAAGTGGGAGAAGCTCGGAACGGCGCTCACCACCAACGATGGCGACCACGCCACGGTGGAAGGTGCCGAAGACACCGGCGGGCGCATCTATTTCCAGATCCCGTCGTCTCAAGCCCTCGGGATCGGCCGGCATCGCATCTACATGGCGGTCGCGGGTGACCTGTCGGGAGCCGAGCAGTACATCGAGGTGGTTCCCCAGGGGACCACGTACTTCGTCACGGACGTGGACGGCACGCTGACCAGCAAAGAGACCGAGGAATACGCCGCGATCCTCACGGGCACGGTGAGCGACGCCAACCCCGACGCCGAGAAGGCTCTGGGCGTCCTGGCGCAGAAACAGTACCGCCCGCTCTACCTCACGGCCCGGCCCGAGTTCCTGGTCGGGCGCACCCGCGAGTTCGTCAAGGTGCGCGGCTTCCCGCTCGGTCTGGTGCACACCACGTTCGCGCTCGGGGCCACCGGCGCCGCAGCGACCACCTTCAAGAAGGCAGAGCTCGACGAGCTCTCGACTCGTGGCTTCGTCGTCCGCTACGCCTTCGGCAACACCGCGTCCGACGCCGATGCCTTCTTCCTGGCGAACATCGAGCCTCAGACGCACCGCATCTTCTATCAATTCACGGATTCGGCGCACGGCGGACGGCGGATCGAGTCGTACTCCGACCTTCTCGCTGAATTCGGTGCGCTCACTCCTCCCTGCCAGTGAGCGGCAGCATCGGGCCTCGCCAAAGCGGGGCCCGCGCCCTATCTTTCCCCGAGTCTCATGCAGTTTTCGTGGCGCATCGCCCGTGTCCGCGGCATCGCCATCCGAGTCCACGCGACGTTCGGCCTCGTAGTTGCGCTCGGCGCCGTCGAGTGGGGACTGTCGCACGGTGCGCGAGGGGTGCTGTTCGGGGCGTTGCTCGTCTGCTGCTTGTTCACTTGCGTCGCTCTGCACGAGCTCGGTCACAGCCTCGTCGCCCAGTACTTCGGAGTGCACGTTCGCGAGATCCTGCTCCTGCCCATCGGCGGTGTGGCCCGCCTCGGACGCGAGCCGAAGACGGCCCTCCACGAGCTCCTGATTGCCCTGGCGGGTCCCCTCGTGAATCTCGTGCTCGCGATCTTGCTCGGGCTCGGCATGTTGGCGTTGGTGGGCTCGTCGTGGTTCGTGCATGGCGGACTGAGCCACAGCCTCATGGCGCCTCCGTCGGCCACCACGCTGGTGGCGGCCTTGATCTCGGCCAATGTCGCGCTCGCCGTGTTCAACATGATTCCTGCGTTGCCCATGGACGGCGGGCGAGTGTTTCGCGCTCTGCTGAGCTTCTTCTTCGGCAAGCTCCGCGCCACGAACATCGCTGCCGCGGTCGGTCAGCTTCTCTCCGCGGTCCTCGCCGCGGTGGGGCTCTACTCGAGCAACCTGATCCTGGTCTTCATCGGCGTGTTCGTGTTCTTCGGCGCCGCCCAGGAGCGCAACACGGCGATGGTCATGGGTCGTCTCGCCGGGCTCTCGGCGGGTGACGCGGTGGACGCGCGCGCCGTCACGTTGGAGCCCGGGGAGCTGATTGGAATGGCCATGCAGCACGCGCTGCGCTCGGCCCAACCCCAATATGCCGTGATGCTCGGCGATCGGATCGTCGGAGTGATCCGGCGCGAAGACCTGCTCGATGCCGTGCGGCGCCATGGGCCTCTGACCTTCGTCGCGGGGGTGATGCAGCGGGATCTCGAAGAAGTGGAGGCGACCGCGCCGCTCTCGGACGTGCGAACTCGCCTCATCGAACGGGGAGGCCAGCCGCTCTTGGTCCGCGCGGGGGCCGAGGTAGTGGGTCTGATTGGCCTCGAGGACGTGGCACGAGCGGCTGCGATGGCCGACCTCTTCGACCATTTGCGCCCGCCCGGGCGCGTTTGAGGGCTTTCGCGGGTCGCGCGGCTCGACGTCCGTGAGGTAGAGTCGCGCCCGGAAGAGCGGTGGGGTGTGCCGGCCGAGAGGCAGGCCGAGGAAGAGCCATGACCAGCACGGAAGACAAACCCACCAAGACCGCCGACGCCGGCACCGACCAGCTCGAAGACGTGAAGCAGCTGGGCCTCGGCGCAGCGATCGTGTCCCTCGGCTACGTGTTCTGGGTCGTCGGCGGCATGGAGATGGTCGAGCGCTTCGCCTTCTACGGCGTGAAAGCCGTGGCCACGCTCTACGCCAAGGCTCCGGTGAAAGACGGCGGTCTCGGCGTCGCCATGTCCCGCTTCGGCATCATCCTGGGCACCTGGGCGTGGATGCAGTCGGTGGTCCCGGTCTTCACCGGGGGGCTCTCGGATCGCTACGGCTACAAGCAGACGATCTTCGCCTCGACCGTGATCAAGATCTCCGGCTACCTGGTGATGGCCTCGTTCCCCACCTTCTACGGGTTCTTCGCCGGGGCCATCTTGCTCGCCACCGGCACCGCGGTCTTCAAGCCCGGCATCCAGGGCACGCTGGTCAAGGCCACCAAGCGCGAGAACAGCTCCATGGCGTGGGGCATCTTCTACCAGACGGTGAACATCGGTGGGTTCTTGGGCCCGCTCCTCGCCGGCTACATGCGGAAGATGCAGTGGCGCTACGTATTCCTTTCCTGCGCGGCGCTCATCGCGCTGAACTTCCTCCTGCTGCTCACCTACAAGGAGCCTGGCAAAGAGGAGCGGCTGGAGCGGGCGCGGCAAGCCAAAGCGGGCAAGCTGAAGCAGGAAGCGCTGTGGAAGGAGTCGCTCAAGGAGCTCAAGAAGAAGCACGTCTGGGTCTACCTGCTGATCTTCTCGGGCTTCTGGTACATGTTCAACGCGCTCTTCGACGTGCTTCCGGCGCACATCGAAGACTGGGTCGACACCCGCGACATCGTGCGGAGCCTGTTCGGCACCCACGGCACCGACTCGGCGGTCGTGAAGTTCTTCGTGGTCATGAACAAAGAGGGCACCGAGATCCTGCCGGAAGGAATGCTGAACCTGAACGCCGGCTTGATCATGACCACGTGTTTTCTCTTCGCGTGGGTCAGCGGACGCATGCGCGCGACCACCAGCATGGTCATCGGCACCTTGATGGCCACCGTCGCCATGTTCCTGTCCGGCTACTCCACCGCGGGTTGGATTTCCGTGGGAGCGATCCTGGTGTTCAGCGTCGGCGAGATGCTCTCGAGCCCCAAGTTCAGCGAGTTCATCGGTAACTTCGCTCCCGCCGACAAGAAGGCCATGTACCTCGGCTTTTCCCAGATCCCTTTGGCGATCGGCTGGGGTCTCGAGGGCTTCACCGCGCCGGTGCTCTACGACCATTGGGCGTCGAAAGATCGCTTCGCGCGTGAGCTCTTGCTCGAACGCGGCATGAACGCGGCGCAGGTGGAAGCCATCAAGCAGGGAGAGGCCTTCGCCGAGCTCATGAAGTTCACCGGTGACACCCGCGAGCACCTGACGTCCCAGCTCTACGCCACCCACAACGTGGGCCTGGTTTGGGTCTTCATGGGCGTGATCGGTGTGGTCACCGCGCTCGGGATCTACGCCTACGGGCGATGGATCCGAACCCTCGTCAAACGGTGAAACGGTTCTCGCGACGTCGGCTGTTGCTCGGGGCGGGGGGCGTCGCCGGCGGTGTCGTCCTCGATGCCTTCGCGCTCGAGCCGGCGTGGCTCGAGGTCACCGAGCACATCGTGCCGATCCCTTCGCTCTCGAGGGCGCTGGATGGATTTTGCATCGCGCAGATCAGCGACGCGCACCTGGCGAAATGGGGGCGAGTGGAGAGCTCGCTGGTGCGCGCCATCTCGGCTGCCCGAGCGAACCTGGTCGTGCTGAGCGGGGACATCGTGGACCGCCCCGAGAGCCTCTCGGTGCTCTCGGAGCTCGTGCCCGCTCTCCGCGCAGGCGGCGCCGAGGTCGTGGCGGTCTTCGGCAACTGGGAGCATTGGGCTGGTTTCGATGCGCTCCGGTTGAGCCGCGAATACGAAAAGCTCGGCGCGAGGCTCCTGGTCGACGAGGCCGCGGTGGTCGCCGGAGTCGCCGTCCTCGGCACGGACGACGGGTATGCCGGAGCCCCGCGCTGGGATCGCTCGCTCGCGTCGCTGGGAGCCGTGGTGGGTACCGGCGCGCCGCGGGTTTTGGTTTCTCACAGTCCAGCCATGTTCGAGCGCCTGCCCGTCGAG
>Ga0268298_10007085_pt1 | contig 10023 bp, 10 predicted proteins | sample WWTPWeurt_MetaG_FD_194462 | JGI IMG/M metagenome (GOLD analysis project Ga0268298, IMG submission 194462) | Activated sludge microbial communities from WWTP in Nijmegen, Gelderland, Netherland - WWTP Weurt | ecosystem: Engineered > WWTP > Aerobic digester > Activated sludge | place... | reverse complement strand
GGGCTCATGACACTTCTCCTTGAACGCGGGGACATCCCCGGTTTCAAGGTAGGTCGTCGTCGCAGACGTCATGAAAAACGCGGTGGCGCTTGGGTTCGCGGCCACCGCGTCAGCGGTTTAGTTCAACGGCCGTTATGCGCAGATCCCAGTTATGAACAGTTGCGGTGCGGGCCGCGTCATCGCACGAGCGCAGCGTTTGTGCGCGATGCCTGCGGCCTGCACATAACTACAGGGTCTTGAGGAACTCGATCAGCGAGTCAGGCGCCTTGTAGGTAAGCGTCCGCCCAATGCCGTCTTTCCTTCAGCGTAGCCGTCGCTGACGATCCCCCCCTCGGAGGGGGCACCCAAATTTGTGCCCACGATTGCGTTCATGGACACAAATTTGGATCAACGTTTGCATCGCGGCCCGCGCGGGCCGTACCGCCGCCACTCGATCGAGTTCAAGCGCACCGTCGTCGAGCAGTCCTTGCAGCCAGGCGCCTCCGTGTCGCGGCTCGCGCGCCTGCATGACATCAACGCCAACCAGATCTTCGCGTGGCGCAAGGCTATGAGAAGCAGCTCATCGGATCGTTCACGGACTTTTGCATCACCCTGCTAAACGACGTGGTCGCCAACCCAATGGTGGCAGGCAGCATGCGGCCAACGGTGAGTGACTGTTACATCTCACTTGCGTGTCGGTGGGGATCGTCTATGTTGAAGCGATGACATGACAGAAGGCTTCTAACGGTCATTAGGCACGCCACCTCCTGCGGGCTGATCCGGTGGTTTGCACCGACTTGCAGATGTCGGAAGACTTCCTCGATGAGTTCGCTTGAACCTATACCACGCCGTACGCGTTTGGCCTCGAAGCCGCGCCGTGCGTCGAAGCACTGCAGTGAAACTTTACTGCGGAGTACATGGAGACAGAACCTATGCCCACCCCGGCCGTTTCAGGAAAAGTACCGATGGAGGCCAAACCAGTCGATCCGAAGCCAGATCTCCCTCCAGGCACTCAACCTAACGATGGTTTGGCCATCTACTGGAACGAGCCAGTGCGTAAGCTCGCCGAGGTGAAACTCGACGAGTTCGTCCCGGAACAGGCTGAGCGACATACGATTTACTCGCTGCTCACCTTGGCCTTGATATACGAGTACTGGAACGGGAACAAGTCAGGCGCAGTTGGAACCTACCCGTGGCGCCCGAAACAGATGATCAGCGAGGGTAGGTATAGGGGCGACCGGTTCGGCGATCGCTACATCGGCCACAACATCGCCTGCATTGCAGTCGACGAAAACGGGGAAGTAATCGACTTTGAATTCAATCACAATGAGCTATACAACAGCTCAGTCGAGCACGCAGAAGCGCGGCTGATCCGCCGCGTCTTCAGTCTCAATCAGATCTACGATCATTGGCAGGCCCACGCGACTGCTGACATCCGCCCGACCGGATACGGGAATGTCTTTAATGGCTTGACGGTTTACACTAGCTTGGAGTCTTGTGCTCAATGCTCCGGGATCATGGCGCTGGCGAGTTGTCTGCGTGTGGTGTATCTGCAGACCGACCCAGGCCAATATTTAGTGGGGAACATGCTATACAATTTGACGCGGCCACACACTGTCACTAGGACGTTTGGTGCGATAAGGGAGGGTTACAGCCGGCCGTCGCCTGCAAAGAAGTATTGGGCTCCTGAGCCGGTAAACGCGCTCACGTTCGGTTTTAAGTACAAGGAAATGCTCGATGACAGTTACCTTCGGTTTGCGAGGGACGTCATGGACGAAAACCGAGATCTATATTTTTTCAAGGGTCCGAATCCGGCCGACAGGCCTTATCGTTCTGCCGGGATGACATCGTTCCTATGCACCGACGTTGCCCGTGAGATATTCGAGGAGGCAGCGAAGGATCTCGAAACTTTCCAGCCGCAGCACCCGAGATATCGACCAAAGCGTAGCGATGGCAAGGTGGATGGCGTGCTCTCCAATGAGGAGGCTATCGCTCACGTTCGCGCCTTTCTCCGGCACGCAGTTAGCGAAGCCCGGCGGGGGACTCCGCATCGCTGACCCTTACCGTTCGATGCGGTCGGGAAACGAATCTCAATGTACGCGTTGAGACCCGACCCGATTTTCATCGATTGTCGAGTTTTGTCTTGCGGAGGAACGGCTTCCACAACGACCTGCCGCGATGAATCTGAGCGATTACGGCCTGCGAAGGATGGGCGAGGATTGGCTGATTTGCCGATCGAAGTCGCGAATCGCTTGCTCGGCGAGGTGACGCTGTTGTGGGATCAACAGAAGCAGGGGGCCGGGCAACAGTTCGCGTCGACCTGGAAGCCAGGTGCTGTGAAAAAGGGAGAAGCGCGGCAGCAAGTGACCTGATGAGGCGCTCACTGGGCCACTGAACTAGTCACCCGAGCCGAAGCTCCGCCCGGTGGTCCGCCGTGCTACGAGGATCCCGCCCCAAAGGGTCGTGAATTCCGTCGTGCGCCGGACAAGCAGCTGAGCGCACCGGCCTTGCGACTGACGCAGAAGCTGGCACTGATCGACGCTCATGAGCACCGACGGGACTGGTGCGCCGCGCCCGCCGTGGCCCTTGTGTGATGGCCACGGCAGACGTCTACACCGCTTGGGATGAGGTCGAAATCGGCCCGATTCTCGGCGGGGGGGCTCATCTCGTCGCGTTGCGCATGCGGCTGTTGCGGACGCGCTTCGATATTTGCTGATGGCCCCGTTCTTGCTGAGCGTGAGTGCCGGCCTAGTTGACCAGATGACCAGATGACCAGCCGATCCGCAAGGCGGGCTGTGCCAGCGAGCCACAGGAGGAAACTATGGTGGTGGATATCCCGCAGGCGGCGCAGATCTCACGCCGAATCTCGGATGGCACCCGCTTCCCGGTCGGCTCACGCACTTTCGCGGCTCGCCAGCAAGGTCGAAACGTGCCGCCGTCGAGAGGCCTGCCTGCGTCTGGCGCTATCTGTGCGAGGTAATCAAAGCTACATACGAAAGTGCGACGCTGCCTGAGCACGAATGCGCGTGCCGGGTGTTCGGGGACTAAACGATTACGGAGGAGGTTGCATGTCATTTGCCTGGAAAGCCACAAGCGCTCCGCATGCTTCAAGCCGCACGGACGACATATGGTTCTTGGATGAGGACCATGGGTGGGCCGTGAATAGCAACGCTCAGGCGCTGTACACAGACGACGGAGGCAGAACATGGGTCGTCAAGCACGTTTTCCCCTCGAACACGTATCTGCGCTGCATTACCTTCGTTTCGGCCACCAAAGGCTGGATCGGGGCACTGTCCGGCCCCCATCGGCTCTACAGGACATCAGACGGCGGATCGAACTGGGTGCCCGTCCCGAACCTGCCGACAACTCCTAACGCGATCTGTGGAATCTGGGCCGCAAGCGATAAGGTGCTTTACGCATCGGGCACCAACTATCCGGATCGTCCACCGGCCCTGATCAAGTCGGACGATGGTGGTGAGACCTGGACTCACATCGACATGCGAGCCCATGCCTCTCTGCTAGTCGATGTTTATTTTCGGGACGAGTTGCACGGCTGGGTCGTTGGAGGCGTGGGCGGCACGACTCGCCCCAAGGTAAAACCAGTCGTGCTCTATACAGAGGACGGCGGAGTCACGTGGGTTAACCAGCTCGCCGGGCAGGACACCGAATTTCCGTTTGGCGAGTGGGGTTGGAAGATCCACTTCCTTGACGACGAGACTGGCTTCATTTCGCTGGAGAATTTTAATGAAGGTGCAATTCTCAAGTCGGTCGCGGGAGGCAGTGCTTGGACTCGCCTCCCGGTGAACGACCCTCAGCACAACGCCAACCTTGAAGGCATCGGATTTATCGATGTAAACCATGGGTGGGTCGGAGGCTGGGGAGATCGCCAATTCCAAGGGGGGTACAGCAGTGAGACCTCCAACAGCGGGGGAACTTGGCGCAATGCGAACCATATCGGCAAGTTCATCAATCGCTTTCGTTTCATCGGCAATCCTGTGCGCGTCGGTTATGCGTCAGGGGATACGGTCTATAAGTACGAGGAGTCCACACAGTCGACATTGACCCCGCTTTCGACTCGGAGTGGCGCGCGCCGGCTAGTCCTAAACGAGCATGCCGAAGTAGTGACGAAGGAGCTGGGAATCTTGCTCGACGTGCCTGAAGGTACTCAGCAACTCTCTGTCAACGTATGGGACCGGTTCGGAGCGCATGTGGTCACGCTCGTCGATGAGGCGATGCCGATCTCAGGTCTACGGCACTTCACCTGGGACTTTCAAGTCCCAGCCGATCGCCCCGAGGCAGGGGGGCACTTCATTTACCGAGTCAGCGCCGACAATTTGGTCGAAAGCCGTATCGTGCTGAATTCAGGGAGTTGCGGACACGCACGACTGACCGTCGGTGAAGAAATGCACGACCACTTTGCGTCGCTCGAAATGCGGCTAAGGGCCCTCCCCGCGGGTGAGCAGACAAAGTCTCCGCTTCCGACGGTGGACGAAGAGAAAGAGGCGTTCTTCCGGCTTGCGAATATTGAGGATTACCCGGAGTTTCGCCCGACGGCGCTGAAGCTTGCCAAGGCCTATTTGGGAAATGCGGATTATGAGGCCGACGATCTCTATAGGCCGTTCGATTATACGCCGGAGGCGTTCGATGAACGGATGCATGCCATCTACGAAGCCGTATTGCCCGGAATGCATCAACCGCACCGGTACGACCGTGATGTCATCACGTGGCGAAACAGTAAGCGCTACAGAATTGGGCGCGCTTCCGATGCGGTCGTACGAGACCGTCTCCTGCAGCTTGCACCGTTCAATCTGATGGATGGGGTCTGGCTTCAGGGGATAATGCAGGCGCGCCCTACAGACGAGGTCCAGTCGCGGCTATTTGACATCTGGGCCGACGAGGCCGGAAACGGAAAGGCACGAGAGAATCACTCGAATGTTTATCAGGACCTCCTGCGAAGCCAGGGCTTGTACCTTCCTCCGGTCACATCACGTGCCTTCCTGGCGCTTGATCTAGCTCCAGGTGCTTGGCGCTCTCCGGTGTTTCAAGCATCCATCGGTCTGTTCCCTCAGACGTTTTTTCCTGAACTTATCGGAATGACGCTGTTCTTGGAGTGGGAAGCGACACCAACACTGCAGCCGATAGCGCGTATGCTGCGCAGTCGCGGAATAAACCCGCTCTTCTATTCTTTGCACGTCGCGATCGACAACATTAATCAAGGTCACGGTGCGATCGCGAAAGAGGCAGTGAAGATCTTCTTGGAAGATAAGCTTGAACAGGGGGGTAACCAAGCGGTCCAGGAGAGCTGGCGGCGGATCTGGAATGGCTACGTGGGTTGGGCGACGGCCGGTTTTAACGGCGAGGGTCTGGAAGAGCGTCGGCTATTAATAGACAAGAAGTCGATCAATATCGGAACGCCAGAGGCCCCTAACTGCTTTCCCAAGTGGAACACATTTTATCGCGATAGGATGATTCGGCTAATCCAAAATAAAGCCTCCGCCGCTGCGCAGGTCCACGGCAGAAAGATGCTAGGGGGTGTTCTTCTGAACGACCTTTTCGCGAATCCCGAGGAGTTGCTTGATAAGCTGATTGAGACGAGAACCGTCGACATCGAGCAGCCACGGCGCAGCAAACTTTTCGAACTCATATCCTTTGAGGGACCGATGTACCGAGTCTTCACTGAAGAGGAGAAGGACATCATCCTGGATTGGCTTGAGTCACTATCGGAGAAGCGAGAAACGTGCATCGACCCAATCGAAGACAGCCCAGGCGGTCCTCCGTGGCCTGAGAAGATGGCCGACCTAATCGCGAACTACGCGCGCGTAGCCAGGCGAGCGCACGACAAACTCACCCTGCCAGATGCTCAAGGTCGCTCCGTCGCTTTAGTGGATTTCCTTGATGACCCAGTCGAAATGATGAAGGCGCTTGTCCGCGGTGGCTGGGTAATTCCTGGAGATCTAGATCGGAGCATGTTTTTAACCCGCATCATGGAGAACGGTGGCCCCATGGAGGGAGTTTTCGCTGCCGCCGACGTCGAGACCGTAAGGCAGTGGATTCAGTCGGGCGCCGCGCTACCCGAATCACTCGGAGAACCGGTAGCTCTGGACAGTAAAGGCATAACGGGCGATGGTGCTCTAACGCTGCTCGACAAGCGCCCCTTCATTGGGCAAGGCGCAGTTCATTAGTGCGCTGTTTTTCGACCGCTCGTGCGGAACGTTGAACGGCAGCTTTCCTCTGATTGCGATGGCTTCAACGGGTCGAGCCGTTCCTTTCCTAGGTCGGGGGGCACGCGAGAAACATTGGACAGTCGACGCCGTTTTGTCCAATGGAGGGGCCGTCATGCATCGCATACATTTGCCATGTGGTAACAAAGTTGCTCGCGAACGGCCGGTTCGCTTGGGAAAGAGCCGCCCAGCCTTCGCCTCAGCGACCGGCGGGTCAGGGTCGTCAGCACTCGGCGACGAACGGCTGCTTCCGGGAAGTGAAACTTCAACGACAACTTTCCGGCGACGAACTCGATGAGACGTCAGTCGCATAGCGACCCCTTCCTGCCGTTGAGCTTTGAGGAAAGCTGTCGTTCAACGTAAAGTTCAGCCGAAGGCAACGGGTTGACGGCTTTGGGTCAGAATAAAATGGAGGCCCAAAGACGGTAAGCCGTTGCTTTTCGGCTGCAACGCCAAGTTAGGCCTCTTAATTGATCTTCACGTAGTAATAGACTCGTCTCTTCTGTGTTGATATTCCAAGAAGGTTTCCACTCCCGGCTCGCCAACCTCCATACTGTCCGTGCTTAAAGTTCAAAGTTCGCCCTTGGGCAATTAAGGTGCCGTTACCATCCACGAATGTTTGGAAATGATCTGCGTCTTGTTCCCAATCGTTGTTGTACCTATTGCCATGCACATCACGAGGACCGAAGTGCCATTTCCATTCGCCTTTTCGTCCAGCATCAGTAATTGCTGAGACAACATTCTCGCCATGTGATTTTGGTACGGAGACGACGTCCAAAAGGATGAGCCCCTGTTGCTCTGTCGACCAGTCGGGTGTGTTCCTGGCGCCTGTTATCTGCTCAAGCAAACTACCCGGCGGCAGGGGTCTTCCGTCAGCAGGAAGCCACTTGTCCGCCGAATACTGTGCATTCCTAGGGCTCATGAACTGGTCTGCCGTAAGGGTAGACGCTACGACGGTCCCAACAGGGACTTCAGCCTGCTTTAAGGCAAGTCGAAGCTTAGCCACTTCCCTAGAAGGTGCGCCCGGATCCCACTCCTCCGCAAAAAAGAGTTGAAACGGATCGCTCGCTGTTTCGATAGAAATCGTCCCGCGAGGTAATACCATGTACTCTTGGCCATCACGCGGTGTCTTTACTGGGCTGCTGCGTTTGCAGGAAACTTGCCAGTTTTGATTCTGGATTTCTGCGGGCAGTTTTAGCACCTTGCCTGCGGGACCTGTTACATCGCAGGTGAAGTTTTCTGCACGAACGCCATACAAAAGAATGCCGCTTTTCGTGTTTCCGCCATAGACAACGCCAATATTGACCGTTCTTGCGTCAGGCGTAATGACCGGCGTAATTCTCACGTCTTTAGCATACAAGGCGGTACATCTTTCCCAAGCGGAAATCGCGCCCTGATAGAACACCTGAGATTCGTTATATGCTGTACGGTTTGATATTGCGGTCTCCTTGTTTGTGGTGCACCACTCATTCAGTCTTTGTTCGCGTCTTTGTCTCGAGAAATCTCCGCCGCCCGCCCCCTTGCCAAAAACTTCAACCTCTACTGAGGCTAGCATATCGTCCGACATGCTCTCAAAATTCTTCTGGCAGTGATTGAAGTACTTCGTCGCGATTGATGCTTCAGATGATTTTGAAACTTCAATATTTCGAAGTCCGTGTGTGATTATCGCGTTGCAGCTATTTGATGCATTGGTATGCGTGCTCAATAGTGCTGCCGAAGCGAAGAATATCCATTTGATTGCGCGGATTGGGATTGGTATTTGGCGCGACATTTGCGTTGTCCTTCTGGTTGGGTTGATGGGGCTCTCTTGCGAGCGTGTGACTCCGGGAAAATCATCTAGCTGCTTGTAGGGAGAGCGTGCCTGGCTTGTAGGCGTGTACTCTCGGGAGGCCTAAGGATGGTGTCCAAAACGCCGGTGGCGGCGACCACTGAGGCGAGATGTTCCATATGGTGACGATTTCAGCGGTTTTGGCGTCGCAAACAAGGGCATTTCACCCTTGCCGCTGGCCCTTTGGCCGATTGCGGACGCACTCATCCCTGCAGCCCCTGCAAAAGACTGCGCCGAGCCATCCACAGATTGCTCAGTGCAAACAGCGTCATCAGGTTGGCCGTGTTCTTGGTCAGCCCGCGGTACTTCACCTTTGTGTAGCCAAACTGCCGCTTAATGACACGGAATGGGTGTTCCACCTTGGCCCGGATGCGTGCCTTGGCCTGCTCCAGCTTGTCCAGGATGGCACCCATGGGCGTGCTCTTGTCCAGCGCACGGCGCTTGCCTGGCCGCATGGCCACATGCCAGTTGGCCTCAATGCCTTGGACTTCTTCGCGCTTGGCCACGCCTTGGTAACCTGCATCGGCAAACACATCAGACTCTTGGCCATGGACCAGCTTGCTGGCCTGCGTCACATCATTGACGTTGGCCCCCGTGCCCACCACGGTGTGAACCAGCCCCGAGTCGGCGTCTGCGCCAATGTGGCATTTCATCCCAAAGTGCCATTGATTCCCCTTCTTGGTCTGGTGCATCTCAGGGTCACGTTCCCCATCCTTGTTCTTGGTCGAACTGGGAGCGGCAATCAGGGTGGCGTCCACCACCGTGCCTTCGCGCAGCATCAGGCCTTTGTCGGTCAGCGTGGCGTTGACGGTGGCCAGGATTTGTTCGGCCAACTGGTGTTCTTCCAGCAGGTGTCGGAAACGAAGGATGCTGACCCGGTCGGGGATGCGCCCCACACTGCTCAGACCCACAAACTCCCGGTACAGCGCCGTCTCGAACAGTGCCTCTTCCATCGCCAGGTCGGACAGGCCGAACCATTGTTGGACGAAGTGGATGCGCAGCATGGTCCCCAACTCGAACGGAGGTCTGCCGGTCTTGGCTCGCGGTGCGTGCGGCGCAATCAGCGCCAGCAACTCAGACCACGGCACCACCAGGTTCATCTCATCAAGAAACACCGCCTTGCGAGTGCGTCGCTTGCTCAGATTCAGGCCAAGGTCTTGTTGCTTCATGGGCGTATTGTCAGGCGGAGCGCCGGCCTTCGTGCCGCGCGAGCGACTGAGTTTTGAACACCATCCCTAACGAATTAGTTAACTGGCGCCGGAGCCCCGCAGGGGCGCAGGGTACCAACAGCGGCCAATAAAATGCCGAAGGCATGGCCGCTGTTGGCGTCCACGTTGAACGCCCAGTTAGGGGTATTGCGCCTCTGGTATGTTGCTCAGAAGGGAGAAGTATTTCGCCCTTGTTGCAGCATTGAATGGTGTGAGCGGGCCAAGGCCTAACAAGGTAGTTACAGCAGCATCGGGTTTGGCCGCGGACGTAAAAGGAACAGCCGCGGGATAGAAGCTTGCTTTCCCGCTTGTTTCTGCTGCGTCCATAAGTTGTTGAACTTCGAGGAAACGAGGGCGCCTCGCCGCCGTCAGGAACAGTCCGTCGAAGAGCACGTAGACATCGGAAATCTCAGGAATGGTGTACTTTGCAATCGCGGACACCAGAGGGGGATTGGTCTCAGGACCATCGGACTCCTCCGAGTACCCGTTCGAGCCTGCTGACCCAGTAGCGAACAAACGAATTTCTACGCAGTTCGGATCATTCAGCAGCCTGACGAGCGAAGAAAGGTTGTCCGTGGTTGAAGAGTTCCTGTAGCGAGTTGCAAGCATATTTTTCCTTGAATTTAAGTCGATGGGCATGGGACTGTGTTCGAGACCCCTAACGAATAGGGTTTATCCCTCGCGCCGCAAGCGCCGTTCAGTGCGCGGGCGCCTGCCGCGAGGGATAAGCCTTGTTGAACTGAACCGCCGCTCTGGCGGTAATGCTGGGGATTCTACGCGCGGCTCA
>Ga0268298_10007084_pt1 | contig 10024 bp, 10 predicted proteins | sample WWTPWeurt_MetaG_FD_194462 | JGI IMG/M metagenome (GOLD analysis project Ga0268298, IMG submission 194462) | Activated sludge microbial communities from WWTP in Nijmegen, Gelderland, Netherland - WWTP Weurt | ecosystem: Engineered > WWTP > Aerobic digester > Activated sludge | place... | reverse complement strand
GCAAGCGCGTGGAGTTCCTGGAGGACCTGCTCTTTACCCACCGCGGGCTCAGCGGCCCGGCAGTGCTGCAGATATCCAGCCACTGGCGTGCCGGCCAGCCTGTACACGTCAACCTTTTGCCGCAGTTGGACCTGTCGGCCACTCTGCTGACGGCCAAGCAGACTTCGCGCCGGCATCTGGGCAATGAACTGGGGGGGCTGCTCACCCAACGCCTGGCGGAGGCCTGGCTGCAGATGCTGGCCATCGACGCAAGCCAGACCATGCCCCAGGTGCCAGACGCGACCCTGCGCCGGCTGGCCGCCAGCCTGCAAGATTGGGTACTTACGCCCAGCGGCACCGAGGGCTGGAACAAGGCGGAGGTCATGGCCGGCGGGGTTGATACCCGCGACCTCAGCTCACAAACCCTTGCGAGCAAGCACTGCCAAGGCCTGTACTTCATCGGCGAAGTGGTGGACGTGACCGGCTGGCTGGGAGGCTATAACTTTCAATGGGCATGGTCCAGCGCCGTCGCATGCGCCCGGGCCTTGGCCGACTCGAAGCCGAATTCTGTAACTCCTGTGGCAGCAGCTTCACTCAGGTAAGGCAGGAACAGGCAAGGCAGCCGCATCCAGGCTGGAGGTGACATATCGACGATTAGCAATCGATTGCACCCAAGCAAAAAAGACACCACTTGGCATTCGCAATTTCCAGAACCATCCCCACCAAATAATTCTGTTTTTCATAGGTTGTTTTTGAAACTTTCGCCCTGATCGGCGTTTCTGTCGACGGCACAATTGGCCACCACAATGAGGTCATAGAATTAATGTTTTTCGCATACCATTGCAAAGGTCATCGAGAATCGCCGCGTATCCTGTGCACCTGTCAAGCGGTTACAGGCGAGTTTCATTAGGGTGAAGCCTGTAATGACAGCCAGAAGCGCATGGCTATAGTGTGGTTAACCGCAACTCTGAAGGCGAGAGCCTCTCTGAGTTGTCACAACATCATGAAGACAGCGTCCTCAAATGGGCGACTGGAGGAATCGAGTGGATTTCGCTGAAGCACAGCGCCGACCTGGTAAGCACCCCGTGGGGCTGATCGTGGTGGCAGTGATGCACGTGATACTGGGCTATGCCTTGGTCAATGGGCTTGGCAAGCGCATCGTGGAAGTGATCAAGGGGCCCATTGAGACCAAGATCATCGAAGAGGTGAAGCCGCCTCCTCCGCCGCCGCCCGAGAACCTGCCGCCGCCGCCCAAGAACCTGCCACCGCCGCCGTCATTCGTGCCGCCGCCGGAGGTCAATGTGGCCCCGCAACCCACCAACGCGCCAACGATCACCACCACCACGGTGGCACCGCCACCCGCGCCCGTGAACCTGAGCCCTGCACCGCCCACGGCCGCTCCGGCGCCACCCGCCCCGCCTGCGCCGGCGGCGCGCACGGCACCCAGGATCAACTTCAACGCCGGCAACAAGCCTGAGTACACCGCCGCTGCGGCGCGGGCAGAAATCCAGTGCACCGTCACCGTGGCCTACACCATGGAAACCAACGGCAGCATTGAAGATGCACACATCGAGAAGTCTTGCGGCCCCTCGCGTGAGCACAAACAGCTTGACCGCGCCACGCTGGACGCCGTGCGTGCCGTCAAGGGCATTCCCGGCACGGTGGATGGCAAGCCCGAAAAATTGAACGGCCGTGTCGAATACGTTTGGAAGCTGGACTGAGCCTTGCGGATCAGCCACGACCACCCTTTCCCCTTACCCCTTGTAGACCCGCAGCGCGTCCGGACACAAACCCCAAGCGCTGTCGAAACTTTTGTACCCGGAGGAACCATGTCCTTGCTCAAACTCGTGCGCGCCCCCTTCCTGGCCGCCACCATTGCCCTGCTGGGCACCCTGGGCGCTGCCCAGCCCGCCCTGGCCCAGGCTTCGGCACCCGAGGCATCGTCCGCTCCGGCTGCTGCTGCGGCACCGGTCGCAGCACCCGCCCCCGAGGTGAAGAAGGAAGTCATCGACAACCCCTATGGCTTGGAAGCACTCTGGACTCAGGGCGACTTCGTGGCCCGCGGCACGCTGATCATCATGATCATCATGTCCATGGGCAGCTGGTATGTCATCTTCACCAAGCTGTTCGAGCAGAGCAAGATCCTGAAGAGCGCCAAGGCCACCGCCGATTTCTGGCAGGCCGGCACGCTCAAGAAGGGTCTGGAGTCGCTCGAGGAAGGCTCAGCCTTCCGCTACATGGCCGAAGAAGGCCTGAAAGCCTCGGAGCACCACGAAGGCACGTTGGTCGAAAACATCGACCTGCACACCTGGATCAGCATGAGCGTGCAGCGCGCTGTGAGCAACATCACCAGCCGCCTGCAAGACGGTCTGGCCGTGTTGGCCACGGTGGGTTCCACCGCACCGTTCGTGGGCCTGTTCGGCACGGTCTGGGGCATCTACCACGCCCTGACCGCCATCGGTCTGTCGGGCAATGCGTCGATCGAAAAGGTGGCCGGCCCTGTGGGTGAAGCGCTGATCATGACCGCCTTCGGTCTGGCCGTTGCTGTGCCCGCAGTGATGGGCTACAACTGGCTGATCCGTCGCAACAAGACCGTGATGGAAAAGGTCAACACCTTCAGCGGCGATCTGCACAACGTGCTGCTGGCTGGCAAGAAGTAATCAGGAAAAGGGGCCCATCATGGCCATGAACGTAGGCTCCGCCGACGACGACGGCGAAGAGCAAATGAACTCCAGCATCAACACCACCCCGCTGGTGGATGTGATGCTGGTGCTTCTGATCATCTTCCTGATCACCATCCCGGTGGTGACCCAGTCGGTCAAGCTGCAATTGCCCAAGGAGCAGAACGTCGTCACCGTGACCAAGCCAGAGAACATCCTGCTGGCGGTCACCAAGGACGGTGACGTGTACTGGAACACCAAGCTGATGCCCGACTCGGAAGCGCTGGTCAACGCGCTCAAGAAGGAATCGGTGAAGGAGCCTCAACCCGAAGTGCACATCCGAGGCGACGAGAACGTGCGCTATGAATCGGTGGGCCGCCTGATCGTGGCCTGCCAGCGTGCCGGCATTGCGAAGGTGGCGTTCGTCACCGACCCGCAAAAAGAGTAAGCCCCAGGAGCAATTAATGTCAATGAACGTAGGCTCCGAAGGCGACATGATGGTGGAGATGAACACCACGCCGTTGATCGACGTGATGCTCGTGCTGCTGATCATGTTCATCATCACCATCCCGCCGCAAACCCATGCCGTGCGCATGAACATGCCGGTGAACTCGCAGAGCAACCCGCCACCCAAGCCGCCCGAGATCGTCCGCATCGACGTGGACTTCGACGGCACCATCGGTTGGAATGGCGAGATCGTTCCGACCCGCGCCGAACTGCAGGCCAAGCTGTACCGCATTGCGCAACAGCCAGACCAACCCGAAGTGCACCTGCGCCCGAACAAGCTTGTGACCTACAAGCACGTGGCCATGGTGATGGCCGAAGCCCAGCGCCTGGGCGTCACCAAGATCGGTATCGTGGGCAACGAGCAGTTCATGAACTGACGTCCCCTGCTGGCACGCGAGGGGATCGGCCGTCATCGGCACGATCCCCTTTCGCGTTCTGGCACCCTGAATTGAATCGTTCACCTTTCCTGCGAGAGACCCCACCATGATTTCTCTGCGTGCCATCACCACCGCACTCCTGACAGCCGGCTGCATCGTGTCCGTTCAGGCCCAGAGCCTGCGCCCCGAGGTGGGCAAGCCCCTGCAGCAGGCCGGCGACCTGTTGCGCGCCGGCAAGGCCAAAGAGGCCCTGGCCAAGATCCACGACGCAGACGTTGTGGCTGGCAAGAATGCCAGTGAACAACTGATGATCGACCGCATGCGCGGCTCGGCAGCCCAGCGCGCGGGCGACAACGCCACCGCAGCGCGCTCGTTTGAGTCGGCTTTCAACTCTGGCAAGCTCTCGGGGCCTGAGCAAGCACAGATGGCCGAGTCGCTGGCCTTCACCTATTCGCAGTTGCATGACAACGGCAGGGCCCTGCAGTGGGCCCAGAAGGCCCAGTCGCTGGGTGCAGGCAGTGCCCAGCTCAAGCAACTGATGGCCTATTTACAGGGCGCCAGTGGCGACTACTCGGCCATCGCTCGCGAGGCCGCAGGCGCCGTGAGCGGGGCAGAACAAGCCGGCCGCCGCCCCGACGAAGGCGACCTGCTGCGCCTCGCCGATGCCCAGCAACGCACCAACAACGCCGCCGGCCAGAGTGCCACGCTGGAAAAGCTGCTGGCCTACTACGGCAAGCGCGAATACTGGTCTGCGGCCTTGGGCCGCCTGCCTCGCAAACCAGGCTTCTCAGACCGTTTCGCGCTCGATGTGATGCGCCTGAAGTTCGCCACCGGCAACCTGAACAAGACCGAGGAATACATGGAACTGGCCCAGCTTGCGCTGCAGGCTGGCTCTCCCACGGAAGCCAGGCAGATCGTTGAGAAGGGCTTTGCATCGGGCGCACTGGGAGCCGGCACCGAGGCAGACCGCCACAAGCGGTTGCGCGACCTGGCCGTGAAGCAAGAAGAGGCGGCCAAGGCCACCTTGGACAAGGACACTGCCGACGCCACCGCCGCCAAGGACGGCAACGCCCTGATCCTGCTCGGCGCGAACCTGGCCAACCTGGGCCAGCCCGAGAAAGGGGTGGCACTGATCGAGCAAGGCATTGCCAAAGGCAGTTTGAAGCGCCCTGAAGACGCCAAGCTGCGCCTGGGCCGTGCCCTGATGCAAACCGGCAAGAACAAGGCCAAAGCCCAGCAGGTGCTGCGCAGCGTGCAGGGCACCGACGGCGCCGCCGACCTGGGCCGCCTGTGGGCCATTCTGGCGGGCCAGCAATAATTGGGGCATGCAGCTTCCTGACTTTGCGCAAGACCTCGGCGGCGGGGTCATCGCTATCGACACCGGCTTTCACCGCCCGCGCTTCGACGCCGCCTACCTGCTGGTCGACGATGGCCATGCGGCCTTTGTCGACACTGGCACCGGCCACGCGCTTCCCCGCCTGCTGGCCACCTTGCAGGCCACCGGCCTGACACCGGCCAGCGTGGACTGGGTCATTCCCACCCACGTGCACCTCGACCACGCCGGAGGCGTGGGCCCGCTGATGCAGGTGCTGCCGAATGCCCGGGCCTTGGTGCACCCGCGTGGCGCGCGCCACATGATCGACCCCAGCGCACTTTACGAGGGCGCACTTGCCGTCTATGGCCAGGCCGAGATGGACCGATCCTATGGCCAACTGGTGGGCGTACCCGCCGAGCGCGTGGTGGCCAGCACCGATGACATGCAGGTGCCGCTGGGCCAGCGCGTGCTCGAAGTGATCGACACACCAGGCCATGCACGCCACCACCATTGCATCTGGGACCCAGTGACCCGTGGCTGGTTCACGGGTGACACCTTCGGCCTCTCGTACCGCGAGTTTGACGTGGACGGCCGGGCCTGGATCGTGCCTACCAGCACGCCGGTGCAGTTCGAGCCCGAACCCTTGCGCGCTTCGGTGCTGCGCCTGCTGGCCAAGCAGCCCGAGTGCGTCTACCTCACCCACTACAGCCGCCTGGGCGATGTGGCGAGCCTTGGTGCGCACATGCTGGCTCTGCTGGACGAAACCGTGGCCATGGGCCTGGCAGCGAAAGACGCACCGCAGCGGCACGAAGCCCTGTGCGAGGGCCTGCGCGATATCTACCAGCGCAGCCTGCAGGCCCACGGTTGCACGCTCAGCCACGCCGAGGTCAGCGAATCGCTGGCGCTGGACGTCGAGCTGAGCGCCCAGGGCCTGGGCATCTGGCTGGACCGCGACAAGCGCTGAGCAGCATGGGCGCCATCGCCACGCCCATGAGCCGCGTCCACTTCGGGCTGCACGGCCTCGTGGTGGTGGTGACAGGGGCCGCGCAGGGCATCGGGGCCGCATGTGCTCGCCGCCTGGCGAGCGATGGTGCGAGCGTCAGCCTTTGGGACGTGGATGAAGACGGGGTGCGGCACCTGGCAACTGAACTTCAAGCCGAAGGGCATGCAGCCCATGCCCTCCGATGTGACGTGTCACGCAAGGGCGACGTCGAGGCCGCACTGCTGGCCACCGTCACCATACTGGGCCGCGTGGACGCCCTGGTGAACAACGCCGGCATTTTTCGTGCGGCCGACTTCCTGGATGTGACCGAGGCCGACTGGGACGCCGTCATCGGCGTCAACCTCAAGGGCGCCTTCCTGTGCGGCCAAGCCGTGGCGCGGCAAATCGTGGCCCAGGGCGGCGGCGGGGCCATTGTCAACATGTCGTCGGTCAACGCCAGCCTGGCCATTGCCAGCATCGCCAGCTACAACGCCAGCAAGGGTGGCATCAACCAGCTCACCCGTGCGATGGCCTTGGCCCTGGCCGACCATGGCATCCGCGTGAACGCCGTGGCGCCCGGCACCATCGCCACCGAACTGGCCCGCAGCGCGGTGTTGACCAGCGATGAAGCCCGCCAGCGCATCCTGGGCCGCACGCCCATGAAGCGCCTGGGCGAGCCCGAGGAGGTGGCCGACGTGGTGGCCTTCCTGCTCAGCGACGCCGCCCGCTACATGACCGGCGAAGTGGTGCATGTGGACGGAGGCCGCATGGCCTTGAACTACACCGTGCCTGTGTGATGACAAGGAGCCCTTCATGACCGATGCCTCCCCTGCCCTGGCCCCTGTCAGCGGCGGCTGCCTGTGCGGCCGCGTGCGTTACCAGGCCACGCCCGACCACCGAGAGGGCTACTACTGCCATTGCCGCATGTGCCAACTGGCCTTTGGAAACACCCGCGCCAGCTACCTGAACCTTCGCAAGGCCGAGGTGCGCTGGACGGCCGAGCCGCCTGCGTACTACCAAAGTTCCAAACTGGCCCGGCGCGGTTTCTGCCAGCACTGCGGGACGCCACTGAGCTTCGAGTTCCTGGGCTCCGAGCGCATGGACCTGTCCATCGGCAGCCTGGACGAGCCGGCGGCATTTCAGCCGGTGTCGCACTTTGCGGTGGAGAGCCGCATCGCCAACTGGCACGCGCCAGACGGCTTGCCCGAGCAGCGGCTGGACGCCAGCGAGCCCATCATGAAGCGCTGGCGCGAGGCCTACGGTGACGATGTGCAGCCCGGCCTGGCCGCCGTGCAGGCTGCGGCCGATGGCGGCGCTCGCTGACAGCCCCATGTACCAACCTGGCCACTTCGTCCAGACCGATGCCCAGGCCATCGCCGGCCTGCTGCGCAACCACCCATTGGCCACGCTGGTGCACCATGACGCCCAAGGGGGCCTGGTGGCCGATGCCATCCCCCTGCAGTGGCTGCCCGATGCCTCGGGCCAAGGCGGAACCCTCACAGGCCACGTGGCGCGCGCCAACCCGCTCTGGCAACAGGCCGACGGCGGCCTGGTGCTGGCGGTGTTCCAGGGCCCGCAGACCTATGTGTCGCCGGGCTGGTACCCGAGCAAGGCCGAGCACGGCAAGGTGGTGCCCACCTGGAACTACTGCGTGGTGCAGGCGCACGGCCGGCTGCGGGCCGTGCAGGACGCCATCTGGTTGCGCGCTCTGCTGGACCGGCTGACAGCGCAGCATGAGGCCGTCCAGCCGCACCCGTGGTCGGTGGCCGATGCGCCCGACGACTACATCGCCGCGATGATGCGCGCGGTGGTGGGCATCGAGATCGCCGTCACCCGGCTGGACGCCAAATGGAAGGTGAGCCAGAACCGCAGCGAGGCCGACCGGCACGGCGTGGTGGCCGGTCTCTGTGCCAAGGGCAACGACGACGCAGCGGCCATGGCCGCACTGGTGGCCCAGGGCAACGCGTCCGGCTGAACCTTCAGCCGCGCAGGGCCGAGGCTTCGCGCGCCAGCTGGGTGATGCGCGCCCAGTCGCCGGCCTTTACCGCATCGGCGGGCGTGAGCCACGAGCCCCCGCACACCTTCACGTTGGGCAGAACTAGAAAGTCAGGCGCGGTGGCCAGGCTGATGCCGCCGGTGGGGCAGAACACCACGTCGGGGAAGGGTCCGGCCAACGCCTTGAGCATGGGGATGCCGCCGGCCGCCGTGGCGGGGAAGAACTTCAGGAATGACAGGCCATCGGCCTGCGCGGCCATGACCTCGCTGGCGGTGGCCACACCGGGCAGCAGCGGCAGGCCGATCTCGCGGCAGGCCGCCCCCACCTCAGGGGTGTAGCCCGGGCTCACGCCAAACACCGCACCGGCGGCCTTGGCGGCACGTGCATCGGCCGCGCTGCGGATGGTGCCCGCGCCGACGATGGCGCCCGGCACCTGGGCCATGGCCGTGATGGCCTGCAGGGCCACTGGCGTGCGCAGCGTCACCTCCAGCACCCTCACGCCACCGGCCACCAGGGCCTGGGCCAGGGGCACCGCGTCTTCAATGCGGTCGATCACGATCACCGGGATCACCGGGCCGTGGGGGACGAGTTCCAGCGTGTTCATGTTGTCGCTTCTTTCAGGCCATCAGAGCCAGGTGCAGGCGCCTTCCTCGGCGCTGTTGACGTTGCGGCGCAGGCCGGCAAAGAGCTCGCGGCCCAGGTCGTGGTCATGCACCTCGGCCAGTGCGGCGTCGCGCTGGGCCAGCGGGCGGGCGTTCCACTCGGCCTCGGGCACCAGGGCCTGCAGGGTGCCGGCCGCCGCATCCAGGCGGATCAGGTCGCCAGTGCGCACCTTGGCCAGCGGGCCGCCGGCCAGGGCCTCGGGGCTCACGTGGATGGCCGAGGGCACCTTGCCCGAGGCGCCGCTCATGCGGCCATCGGTCACCAACGCCACGCGGTAGCCCTTGCCCTGCAGCACGGCCAGAGGGGGCGTGAGTTTGTGCAGTTCGGGCATGCCATTGGCTTGCGGACCCTGGAAGCGCACGACGGCAATGAAATCCTTGTCGAGCTCACCGGCGTTGAACGCGGCATGCAAGGCCTCTTGCCCATCGAAGACCATGGCGGGCGCCTCGATGATGTGGCGGTCTTCGGGCACGGCCGAGATCTTGATGACCGAGCGGCCCAGGTTGCCGGCCAGGAGCTTGAGGCCGCCCGAAGGCGAGAACGGCGCGGCCGCACCACGCAGCACGCTCTCGTCGCCACTGGCCGCAGGCAGGGGCGAGAAATGCAGTGCGCCTTCAGCGAGTGTCGGCTGCAAGGTCTGAGCGCGCAGGCCGCCCTGGTTGACCGCATCGAGCTCATGCATCAGGCCCGCGTCAAGCAGCTCTCGGATCACGAAGCCCGGGCCGCCCGCGGCCTGGAAGTGGTTCACATCGGCCGAGCCGTTGGGGTAGACACGGGCCAGCAAGGGCACCACGCCCGAGAGCTCGGAAAAGTCGCTCCAGTCGATGAGGATGCCCGCCGCGCGCGCCACCGCCACCCAGTGGATGAGGTGGTTGGTGGAGCCGCCGGTGGCCAGCAAGGCCACCATGGCGTTGACGATGCAGCGCTCGTCCACCAGATGGCCGATGGGCAGGTCGCGTTGCTCCTTGCGCAGGCCCAGCAGCGTGCCCACGGCCTCGCGGGTCAAAGCCTCACGGAGTGGCGTGTTGGGCGGCACGAAGGCGGCGCCCGGCAGGTGCAGGCCCATGGCTTCGAGCAGCATCTGGTTCGAGTTGGCGGTACCGTAGAAGGTGCAGGTGCCAGGGCTGTGGTACGCGGCCTGCTCGGCCTTGAGCAGTTCCTCGCGGCCCACCAGGCCTTGGGCAGCCTGCTCGCGCACCTTGGCCTTGTCGCTGTTCGACAGGCCCGAACCCATGGGCCCGGCCGGCACGAACACGCAGGGCAGGTGGCCGAAGTGCAGAGCCCCGATCAACAGGCCTGGCACGATCTTGTCGCAGATGCCCAGCAGCAGCACGGCATCGAACACATCGTGCGAGAGCGCGATGGCTGTGCCCATGGCGATGGTGTCGCGCGAGAACAGGCTGAGCTCCATGCCGGCATAGCCCTGCGTGACGCCATCGCACATCGCCGGGACCCCGCCCGCCACCTGTGCAACGGCGCCGACCTTGCGCGCCGCGCCGCGAATGATCTCAGGATAGCGCTCATACGGCGCATGCGCCGAGAGCA
>Ga0268298_10007083_pt1 | contig 10027 bp, 6 predicted proteins | sample WWTPWeurt_MetaG_FD_194462 | JGI IMG/M metagenome (GOLD analysis project Ga0268298, IMG submission 194462) | Activated sludge microbial communities from WWTP in Nijmegen, Gelderland, Netherland - WWTP Weurt | ecosystem: Engineered > WWTP > Aerobic digester > Activated sludge | place: Netherlands... | reverse complement strand
GCCCGTACAGTCGCCCTCGACCAAGGCCGCCTGCGCCAGCTGCCGATCGCTGTTGTCCTTGAGCGGGCGCATCAAGCGCAGCAAGTGGAAGTGTTGATCCTGCAGCGCGTGACACAGCTCGTGCACCAGCGTCGGGCGCTGCAGCGTCAAGGGCAGCCAATCGGCGATCGCCAGCCGCCGCGTCCGCGGGTCGTAGAAGCCGGCGATCTGCTCCGTGAGCAGCGCCAAGACCGCCCGGCGATAGTCGAGGTCGAGCGGCAGCAGGCCGAGGCGCTTGAGCACCTGCTCCTCGCCGGCGATCTCGGCCTGCTCGTACTCGGTGGCAAGGCGATGCTGGATCTGGGCCAGCACCTGCGCGCGGCTCGCCACGCTCATGGGCACCGCCGCCCGCACCGTCAGCTCGCGCAGCCGGCTGACCACTGCCAGCAGCGCCCGTGCCTCGCCCTCCTGCCGCCGCGCCGCCTCAGCTCCCGCGCCGAGCGGCGCCGCGTCCCTCGCAGCGCCGGCGTCGACAGCAGCTCGCGACGGCGCCCCCGCGCGCAGCAGCGCGGTGGGCAGCAGCACCGACAGCAAGGCGATCGCGAGCACCCACCGACGCATCATGCTCCATGACTCCTGGCCGAGGACGATAGCACGCGCGGCAAGGCGGGCGCCTGGCCCCAGCTAAGGACCCGCTCGGAAATGACTCATCCATCGGGCCGTTGATCCATCCCGCCGGGCTGCGTTGCAGCTCCTCGCAATACCAACAGTGTTCCTTCGTCGCTGCGCCTTGCCCGGCGGGCGCCTCAACGCCCAGTTGATCGAGTTATTTTCGAGCGGGTCCTAACCATCTGTGGCACGTTGCCGCGCCGTGGGCCTCTCGATGTCCTCCGCGCGCAGCGGCGAAGCTACGATCCTCGACGCGCTGACCGCCGGTCAGCGGGTGGTGGTGGTGCAGGGCGCGCAGGGCGCACAGCTAGCGCTGACGCTGGCGCGCCTGGCCTACCTGGCGCCGACGCGACCGCTGCTGGTGGTCACCGCCGAGGACGAGGGGGCCCAGACCCTCGCCGACGACGCCACCTTCTTCGGCGTCGCGAGCGGCGACGCGGTGGCGGACACGCCCGCGGTGGTGGTGCTGCCTCCAGCCGCCAGCTCGCCCTACGCCGAGATGGCCCCCGATCGCGGGGCGACGCTCGCGCGAATGACGGCGCTCTACCGCCTGCAGCGCTCACGCGAGCCGACGGGCGAGCTCCAGCTCGTGTGCTGCTCGGCGGCGGCGCTGCAGCGGCAGGTCGTCGCCCCCGAGCTGCTCGACGCGCTCTCGTTTCGCCTCGCGGTCGGCGCGACGATCGATCGCGAGGCGCTGCTCGCCAGGCTGGTGGCCGCCGGCTACGAGCGCTGCCCGGCGGTCGACGATCCCGGGACCTTCGCCGCGCGCGGCGGCATCATCGACCTCTTCCCGCCGCTCTATCGCTACCCGACGCGACTCGAGCTGTGCGGCGACGAGATCGAGTCGCTGCGGCTCTTCGATCCGGCGTCGCAACGCACGCTGCGACGCTGCGACGAGCTGCTGGTCCATCCGGTGAGCGAGCTGCTGCGACCGCCCGGGCATGACCTGCGCGGCGCCATTCTCACCTTGGCCGACGAGCTGCACCATCCCACCCGCGCCACCCGCGCGCTGCTCGACGAGATCGAGCGCGGCCAGGCGCTGCTGGGCGCCGAGACGCTCGCCCCCGCGTTCTGCGGCCCGCTGGTCCCCCTCTGGCGCTATCTGCCGCCCACCACCTGCTGGGTCATCGTCGAGCCCGAGGCGGTGCAGCAGGCGCTCACGCGACAGCTCGAGCACCACGAGCAGCTCTATCAGCAGCGCGTCGCGGCCGGTCGGCTGGCTTACCCGCCGGCGGCCTTCTTCAGCACCCCCGACGCCGTCGCCAGCGCGAGCGCCGCGCGGCCGCGGATCGAGGTCCGGGCGACGACGGAGCCCGCGGATCGGGTCGTGAGCCTGGTCGCCGGCGACAACGCCGACCTGGTCGCGCACCTCAAGCGCGCCCGCGCGGCGCGCGGGGAGGAGATCGTCACGGCCCTGGCGCGCGACCTGGAGGCGATCCTCGACGAGGGCCGCCCGGTGCTGATCGCCGCCGGCGATCCGAGCCACGCCGAGACGCTGCGCGCGCTGCTCGAGACGCATGGCCTGCTGACCCGCACGCTGCCGGCACCGACACCCGGCGAGCCCGCCGCGCAGGGCATGCCCTTGCCCGAGCCGGCCGCGGCGCAGGTCTATCTGCGGGGTGGGAACCTCAGTCGCGGCTTCCGCCTACCGGGCAGCTGGGTCGTCGTCGCCCATGACGAGATCTTCGGCCCCAAGACCACGCGCCACCCGCCGCCACGGGCCCAACCCGGCGGCCCACGTGCCGACCTGCGCGAGCTGCGCATCGGCGACGCCGTGGTGCACACGGAGCATGGCATCGGCCGTTACCAGGGCCTGGTGCAGCTCGAGGTCGCCGGCGTGCAGAGCGACTTCCTGCTGCTCGAGTACGCCGGCGGGGATCGACTCTATTTGCCGGTCTATCGCATGAACCAGGTGCACCGCTACGTCGGCTCCGAGGGCGGCGCGCCGCGCCTCGACCGCCTCGGGGGCACGACCTGGGAGCGCAAGCAGCGCAAGGTCGCGGGCGACGTGCGCCGCATCGGCGAGGAGCTCTTGCAGCTCTACGCCCAGCGCGCCGCGCTGGCCGGCCACGCCTACCCCGCGCCCGGAGCCGACTTCATCGACTTCGAGCAGACCTTCCCCTTCACCGAGACGCCCGACCAGCTGCAGGCGATCGAGGCCACGCTAGCGGACCTGACGACCGCGCGTCCGATGGATCGCCTGGTCTGCGGCGATGTCGGCTTCGGCAAGACCGAGGTCGCGCTGCGCGCGGCCTATCTCGTCGCGGCCGCCGGCCGGCAGGTCGCCGTGCTGGCACCCACCACCGTGCTGGTCGAGCAGCACTACCGCACCTTCCGCGAGCGGATGGCGCCCTACCCGCTGCGCGTCGAGTCGGTCAGTCGCTTCCGCCCGCAGAGCGAGCTGCGCGGCGTGCTCGCGGACCTCGCCGCAGGCCGGGTCGACATCGTGGTCGGCACGCACCGCCTGCTCTCGGCCGATGTGCAGTTCCGCGACCTCGGCCTGCTGGTGCTCGATGAGGAGCAGCGCTTCGGCGTCGTGCACAAGGAGCGGATGAAGCGCTGGCGCACGCAGGTGGACGTGCTGGCGCTGACGGCCACGCCGATTCCACGCACACTGCAGCTCAGCCTGGCGGGGCTGCGCGAGATCTCCGTGATCGCCACGCCGCCGCAGGACCGGCTGGCGATCCGCACCGTGCTCTGCCGCTGGGACGACGCCGTCGTGGCCGACGCCCTGCGCAAGGAGCTCGGTCGCGGCGGCCAGGTCTTCTTCGTCCACAACGAGGTGCAGACCATCGGCGAGTGCGCCGAGCGCCTGGCCCGCCTGGTGCCCGAGGCCCGCCTGGTGATCGGCCACGGGCAGATGGACGCGCGGCGCCTGGAGCGCGTGATGCTCGACTTCGTCGCCGGCCGCTACGACGTGCTGGTGTGCACGACGATCATCGAGGCCGGCCTCGACATCCCGCGCGCCAATACGATGCTGGTCAACCACGCCGATCGCTTCGGGCTCAGTCAGCTCTATCAGCTACGCGGACGCATCGGCCGCAGCCACCTCCGCGCCTACTGCTACTTGCTGCTGCCGCCCTTCGGCGAGGTCAGCGACGAGGCGCGCGTACGGCTCGAGCTGCTGCAGCAGTTCACGCAGCTCGGCAGCGGCTTCTCGATCGCGAGCTACGACCTCGAGCTGCGCGGCGCCGGCGACCTGCTGGGCGATCGCCAGTCCGGGCACATCGCCGCGGTGGGCTTCGACGCCTACGCGCGCATCCTCGAGGAGGCCGTCGCAGAGCTGCGCGGACAGCCGATCCGCCGCGAGAGCGACCCGGAGATCAATGCGCAGATCGCGGCCTTCATCCCCGACGACTTCGTCGAGGACACCGGCCAGCGCCTCGAGCTCTATCAGCGGCTCAGCCACGCCGCGCACGACGAGGCCGCCATCGGCGACATCCTGGCGGAGATCCGCGACCGCTACGGCGCCCCCCCGCGCGAGGTCGACGCGCTCGGCCAGCTGATGGTGATCAAGGGCCTGGCCGCGCGGCTGCGCGCCCGCGTGGTCGACCTCGGCGCGGGTCGCCTGGCCCTGACCCTCGAGGCCGACACGCCGCTCTCGGGCGAGCGCCTCAAGCAGCTCGTCACCACGCCCAACAGCGGCTTTCGCCTGCTCTCCCCGACGCGCCTCGCCCGGACCCTGCGACCCGACGAGCAAGCTCAGCCGCTCGCGGCCGCGCAGCGCATTCTGCACGCGCTGCTCCCGAGCGGCGCAGGGGCCGCTCACGCGGCCGCGGTAGCGTGACGTGACGCACGCGCTCTCGCAACAACACAACAGCGTGCGCGGGGTCGTGCGAAGGGGCCTGCGCGGCGTCGCGCGCTGGGGCCTGGCGCTGCTCTTGCTTCTGGGGCTGCTGCTGGCGGTCGTGCTGGCGGTGGTCGTGGCCCTGCAGCGGCGGATCGTCTTTCCTCGCCACCTCGTGCGGCCCGCGCCAGCGGCCGGCCAGGGCCTCGTGGGCCTCCAGCGACTGTGGCTGCAAGGCGACGCCGGGGCGGTCGAGGCCTGGCTGCTGCCGGGCGAGGGCGTCAGCCCCGCCCATCCGGGGCCGGCCGTGATCTTCGCGCACGGCAACGCCGAGCTGATCGACGACTGGCCGCAGCGCCTGGAGCCCTACCGCCAGCGCGGCATCACCGTGCTCTTGCCCGAGTACCGCGGCTATGGCCGCTCGGCGGGCCGACCCTCCGAGGCGGCGATCGCCGCCGACTTCCGCGGCTTCTACGATCGGCTCGCCGCCCGTCCCGAGGTCGATGCGCGCCGCATCGTGCTGCACGGGCGCTCGCTCGGCGGGGGCGTGGTGTGCGCCTTGGCGGCGCAGCGTCCCGCCGCCGCGCTGATCCTGATGTCCACCTTCACCAGCGTGCGGACGATGGCGCGCGCCTTCGGGCTGCCCGGCTTCGCCGTCCTCGACCCCTTCGACAACCTGGCCGTGGTGCGGCGCTTCCCCGGGCCCACGCTGCTCGTCCATGGCCGGCGCGACCGCGTGATCCCCGTGCGCCACGGTCAAGAGCTCCAACGCGCGGCCCGGCACGGCCGCCTCGTGCTCTACCCGGACGCGGACCACAACGACTGCCCCCCCGACTGGGCCACCTTCTGGCCGGAGGTCTGGTCGCTGCTGCGCGGGGCCGGGGTCTTGCGGGAGTGACGGCGGCCGCTCGCACCGCCGAGCCCACGCAAGGCGCGTCACCACGCCTCGGCCCGGGCTGGAGCGAGCGGGCCCGCAGCTGGCGGCGCGACGCCACCCGACGCCAGCCACCGCCCGCAACGCTTCCGCGGTCAGCGCCAGCCTCCGGCGCGGCGCAACCGCTCTCCGGCTGCGATGAGCCTGACACGAATGTCATGGGACGCAGCCTTCGGGCGTTCCGCCACCTCCGTCAGAGCGAGAGCAACGTTCGTCATCACGCGCTGTTGAGGCCCTCTCCTCGGCAGCGGCACCTCGATTGCTGTGCCCTGCTCTTCGGCGGCCGAGGGCGCCAGCGGCTCGCACGCCGAAGGGGCGTGGTGGGTGGCACCGACCTCGCGCCGCGCAACCAGTTCGAAGGGGGTATCGCAAATGCTGCGCAGCATGGTCCTTCTTGCCGGGCCTCTCGAAAGGCACCATTCGGTGGCGAGTGCGTTTGCTCTTGCGTTGGCCCTTGCCGCCAGCACCTGGGGTTGCAGCCGTGACCGCCTCTGCACCGCCATGGATTGCGTGGACACCGTCACCATCGAGGTCGTTCGTGACGACGGCAGGGGAGTCGACGTGTTTTCCGGAGCGGCCGAGTTCGACGGCATGACCCTCTCCTTCGCCTGCGCTGCCGGGCAGCGGGTCTCCTCGGAGGTCGCGGCAGAATGGAGCGGCCCGAGCTACGAATGCGGCGCAACCTCGGTCGTTCTCGTCAACGTCAAGGCTCCCACTCTGGAGCTTCGCGTGGCGACTGCGGACGACACGCTGTCGTGGTCCGGCCAGGTAAAGCCGACCTACACGCTCTTCCAGCCCAACGGGCGGGCCTGCGACGGCGAGTGGGGCTGCCCACGGGCCGCCGAGAAGATCGTGCTTGCGGCTCCCGCTGAGCGCTGACGCACTCGGCCACGGCCACGGCCTGGCCTGGCCGCGGCGGCTGGCGCTGCCTAACTGCGTCACCGGCTGACTGCGTAACGGCCTGACGGGGCCGATAGTCGGTAGTGGCGGCGACGTGGTAGCGTCCCGGCCGATGGCAAGCGAGGAGCAATCGATGAGCTCGAATGGAGGGGCCCGCGCCGCCGGCGGGTGGTTCGGAGTGGCGGTGGCGCTGGTGGTCTCGACCTGGATCGCGTCGCGCGCCTGGCAGCGCGTCAAGCTGCAGCCGCCCGACCGCACGATTCAGGTCACCGGCTCGGCCAAGCGGCGCATCGTCTCCGATCAGGTCGAGTGGACCGCCGTGGTCAACACGCAGGACCTCGATCGCACCAAGGCCTATCGCGACCTCCACGGCCACGTGGAGACGACGCTGGCCTACCTGCGCGGCCTCGGCCTCAAGCCGAGCGAGCTGCGCGTCGGCTCGGCCACGGTCGAGAAGGTCCTCGACACCGAATACGTCGGCACCGGCGAGGCTCGCGTCGAGCGCCAGATCCTTCGCGGGTACGCCGCGCGCCAGGCGATCACCGTCAACTCGGGCAACGTGCCGCTGGTCGAGCGCGCCTCGCGCGAGGTCACCCAGCTCCTGGAGCGCGGCGTACCGGTCTCGTCCTCGGCGCCGTCCTACTACTACACCAAGCTCGGCGAGCTGAAGATCGCGATGCTGGCCGAGGCCTCCTCCGACGCGCGCACGCGCGCCGAGCAGGTCGTGACCAAGGCCGGCGGCGCGGGCCTGGGCGAGCTGCGCGGCGCCGACATGGGCGTGATCAACGTCAACCCCGCCAACTCGACCTCGACCTCATGGCAGGGCAACAACGACACCTCGACCCTCGAGAAAGACATCCTCACCATCATCCACGCCACCTTCGCCCTGCGCTGAGCAGCGGTCGGTCGGCGAGCAGTTCCAGGACCGGGGCCAGATCCCGCACCCGGCCAGGTCCCGCACCCGCGTTGACGCCTTGCTGAGCAGTGAACGGGCACAGGCGCCCCCGTCCCCCTAGTCCCAAAACAAGCGCGCGCCGCGCGAGGGCTTTGTCGCCCTCGCGTCGTGCTACGTGCCTCTTCGTGCCAGCGAGGTCTCCTGCGCGTCTGACGACCTCGCTTGTTTTGCGCCTAGGGCGGGACCCGCGTCCGCTGGGGGCTAGCCGGCACCGATCCACAGCGCTCCCAGCTCCAGTTCCAGCTCGGCGAAGGGCTCTGCGCGCACTCGCTCGTTCCGCTCGTGTGTCGCAACGAGGAGCCACTTGCCGGTGGTCAACCGATAGACCTCCAGCGTCTCTTGGCGTGGGTCTACGAGCCAACAGTGGGCTATGCCCTCTCGTGCGTAGATGGGCAGCTTGCGTACGCGGTCGAAGCGCGCGGTCGAGGCGCAAACGACTTCGCAGACCCAATCGGGCGCCAGCGCGAAGGCCGGCACATCGGGCATCTCGGGTAGGCGCTCGCGTCGCCAGCCTGCGAGGTCCGGCACCACGACATCGGCGCCCAGGTGCAGCTCGGGCTCGTCGACGATCCACCACCCGCCCGGTCCACCGCGCCCGCGCTGAAACGCCCCGCCGATATCCATGCCAAGGGTAGAGGCAGCAACGGCGTGCCGTGAGGCCGGCCGTGGACTGGCGATGAGCTCACCACCAAGGATTTCCCCCACGACGTGATCGGGCAAGGACGCAAGGTCCGCGTAGGTCGCGGTCTGCTTGGCTCGCGCTGGAATGCTCATCCGTTCGACTATAGCCACGCCCCGAGACGGAGGCCAGCCGGGACCCGCGTCACGCGGGACCGCGTCGCCCAACCGAGGCCTCCACCGACGCCGGCGCGCGCGCCGAGCAGGTCGTCACCATCTATAGAGGGTGGGGAACTTCCGGCCTATTGACGCTGCCACCGGGCGCGGCGAGGATGCGGCGCCTCGGGGGCACCGTGGCCTTGCGCGCAACCGTGCAGGCCTAACGCGGCGTCAACGGTCGCTACCGAGAAGCGACCCGTCGAGCGCACAGCTCACGGTGGATCCCCGTTCGCGACGTAAGCACCGTGGACCACTCGATGTCGGACGAACCAGACCTCTCAGCCAGCATCCCTGTCGCCGGCAAGCAGACCCGCGTGGTCGTGGCGACCTCCGTGATGCTCAGCTTCATCTCGTTCTGGCGCGCAGCCGCCATCGTGCTCGCCGATCTCGGCTCCTCCGCCTTCTACGCCGGTGGCATTGCCGAGCAGGCCGTCGGCGCCGCAGCACCGTGGCTGATCCTCGCCGTGATCTTGTTCTTCTACGCGATTCGCGCGGTGTACGTCGAATCGTGCGCGATGTTCACCCGCGGCGGCGTCTACCGCGTGGTCAAGGAGGCGCTCGGCGGAGTGATGGCCAAGCTGTCGGTCTCCGCGCTGCTGTTCGACTACATCCTCACGGGGCCGATCTCCGGCACCTCGGCTGGTCAGTATGTCATCAGCCTGATCGCGCAGACCTCGACCTATCTGGGGCACCCGTGGCACCCGGACAAGGCGACGATCAACCATTTCGCTGCGCTGATCGCCTTGCTCGTAACCGTCTATTTTTGGTGGCGCAATACCCGCGGCATACACGAGTCGTCGAGCGACGCCGTCCGCATCATGGCCATCGTGACGGTCATGGCGGTGCTGCTCTTGCTCTGGAGCGGCGTCACGCTGGCCCTGCGGCCGGAGGCGCGCCGCCTCCCGCCCTCCCCGGCCGCTCAGACCTTGTCCTTCAGCCACGACGCGGTCGGCTGGCTGCCCCAGTTGATGCCTGGCTCGTTTGTGCCGCAGCCCGCGCCGCGGCACAACCCGCCGACCCTCAAGGGGGCGCCGGATCACGCGGCGCCAACCGAGGGCCGATTCAGCCTGGTCGCCACGGCTAGCTCCTTTCTGGCCCTGCTGGGCCTGTTGATCGCCTTTGGCCACTCGATTCTGGCGATCTCCGGCGCCGAGACACTGGCCCAAATCAACCGAGAGCTGATCCACCCCAAGCTGAAGAACCTGATGCGTGCCGGTCGCGTCGTCTTCTTCTACGCCCTGATCTTCACCGGCACGACGCCGTTCCTCGCTTATGCGCTGATCCCGGAGGGTGTGCGCGCCCGCTACGCCGACAACCTGATCAGCGGCATCGCGATGCACCTTGCGGGGCCCCTCTCGCTGAGGCTGATGTTTCAGGCCGTGATCGTGCTGGTCGGCTTCCTGATGCTGTCCGGCGCAGTGAATACCTCGATCATCGGCGCCAACGCGGTGCTCAACCGTGTCGGCGAGGACGGCGTGCTGACCTCGTGGTTCCGTCAGCCACACCACCGCTTCGGGACCACCTACCGCATCCTCAACATCATCGCACTGCTGCAAGTGCTGACGATCACCCTGTCGCGGGGCGAGGTCTACGTGCTCGGCGAGGCCTATGCCTTTGGCGTGATCTGGTCGCTCTCCTTCAAAGCGCTCTCGATGCTCGTGCTGCGCTTCAAGGACAAGAGCCCGCGCGAGTGGCGGGTGCCGGGCAATCTGCGCATCGGGAGCATCGAGCTGCCGGTCGGGCTCGGCCTGACCGCGGCGCTGCTGTTCGCCATCGCCGTGGTTAACCTGCTGACCAAACAGATCGCGACGATCAGCGGGCTGGCGATGACGGCAGCCTTCTCGACGCTCTTCTTCGTCTCGGAGCGGCTGACCGCGGGGCGCGAGAGCGCCAGCAAGAAGGGGCTCGACCAGTTCAACCTGCAGCCGCAGGAGACGATCGCCCCCGATACAGTCGAGGTGCGGCC
>Ga0268298_10007082_pt1 | contig 10030 bp, 8 predicted proteins | sample WWTPWeurt_MetaG_FD_194462 | JGI IMG/M metagenome (GOLD analysis project Ga0268298, IMG submission 194462) | Activated sludge microbial communities from WWTP in Nijmegen, Gelderland, Netherland - WWTP Weurt | ecosystem: Engineered > WWTP > Aerobic digester > Activated sludge | place: Netherlands... | reverse complement strand
TCTTCCGTCACCTGAACACGAACAAGCGCAGCGTGGTGCTCGACCTGAAGACCCCCGCGGGCCGGGAGTCGCTCAAGGGCCTCGTGGCGAACTCCGATATCGTGGTGGAAAACTACCGGCCAGCCACGGCCAGGGCGTTGGGGCTCGACTATGCGACGCTCGCGGCCGCCAAACCGGATCTTGTGATGACGTCGATCAGCGCCTTCGGCCAGGACGGCCCCTACCGCGACTTCGATGCGGTGAACATGACTGCCCTCGCGATGGGCGGGCTGATGCACGTGACTGGCGACCCAAACCGGGAGCCCTTGATGCCCGGCGGCCTCCAGGCGGAGTACCAGGGTGGCCTGAACGGGGCGGTTGGCACGATGGCCGCATGGCTGCATCACAACATCCACGGGACGGGCCAACATGTGGATGTCTCCGTCATGGAATGCATCTCGGCCAACCTCGAATCGATGCTCTTCATGTACACCTTCATGGGCGCGGTCCGGCGCCGCTGGTACAGCCGCAACATTACGTCGCTCCCATCCGAGATCTACCGCTGCAAGGACGGGCATGTCGTGGTGATTGGCGTGCGCATGCTCGAGGACCTGGACCTCCTGATGGAGACCGGCGGCAAGCTTGCGGGGGACCCGCGGTTCGCCACGATGAATGGGCGGTTCACGAACTATGAAGACTTCCAGGCGATCATGCAGCCGTGGTTGGATGAGCACACTTCCGCAGAGATTTTCGAGCGCGCCCAGGAACTGCGCCTGCCGTTCGCGCTCGTCCCGGATATGACCGATCTGCTGGACAATGAACACCTCGCCCATCGCGGCTTCTTTGTCGCAATCCCCGGCGATGAGGCCGGCCTCCGATATCCCGGTGCGCCGTTCCGTCTCCCGGCCTCTCCGCTCGGGCTTCGGACCCCCGCCCCAGCGCTCGGAGCGGATAGCGCCGTGGTCCTTGATATGGTCGGCCGCGGAAGGATAGGGTAGTCATGGCCCAGTTGCCCCTTTCTCACATAAGGGTTGTCGATACCTCGATGGTCTACGCGGGGCCCACGTGTGGCCGGATTTTGGCGGAACTTGGCGCGGATGTGATCAAGGTAGAGTCCCTACAGCGCCCCGAAGGCACCCGTTCCGATCGTTTCATCGACAATGACGGTGGCGCCCGGCCATGGAACCGCGGTGGCTACTTCATGAAGCGAAACATGGGTAAGCGCGGGATCACGCTCAACCTTACCGACTCGCGCGGCCAGGCGCTGTATAAGCGCCTGGTGGCCAAGAGCGACATCGTCATCGAGAGCTACACACCGCGCGTCATGCGAAATTTCGGCCTGCACTACGAGGTCCTCAGTGAAATCAACCCCGGGCTCATCATGATTTCACTCTCCGGCTTCGGCCAGGATGGCCCCTACCGCGACAACGCGGCCTATGGCATGGGCCTCGAGCCAATGAGCGGGCTTTCGTCACTGACGGGCTATGAGGGAGATGCCCCACTCCGCAGCGGCATGTCCTACACCGACCCGCTCTCCGGGACAATGGGGGCGCTCGCCGTCCTCTTCGCGGTCGAACACCGGCGGCGCACCGGCGAAGGGCAATACATCGACCTCTCCGAGTGGGAGGCGTCGCTCCCGTTCGTTGGGGAAGCGCTCCTTGCGGCACAGATAACGGGCGATTCTCCAGGCCGGCACGGTAACCATCGCGCGGACATGGCTCCGCACAATACCTACCCAACGCTCGGCGAGGATCGCTGGGTCACGATCGCGGTCCGGTCCGAAGAGCAGTGGGCGCCCTTCTGCCGCGTGCTGGGGCGGGACGGATGGGCTGACGACCCGGATCTGGCGAATCTCGCCGGGCGCAAGCGTCGCGAACGCGAACTCGACGATGTGATCGCTAGCTGGACGGCCACACGGGACGCGTGGGAAGTCACACGGGAACTTCAGGCCGCCGGGATCGCCGCCGGGCCGGTCCTGCGCCCCGACGAGGTCGTCTTCGACCCGCACCTCGCCGCACGGGGCTTCTTTGAGGTGATCGACCAGCCGGAGGCGGGGGTCCGTCCCTTCCCGCGGCAGCTCGTTGCGCGCTTCAGCGGGATGGACGCCGGGGTGTCCAGGCCGGCTCCACGGCTCGGGGAACACAACCGGGAGGTACTTCAGGAGCTGCTCGGTGTCGGCGACGAACAGTTCGCCGAGCTCTGGGGGAATGAAGTCATCGGGGACACGCCGATTCTCCAACGCCCACGGGATCCCGTTGCACTGGAGATGTACTTGCAACGCGATGCCCTCACTGCCATCGACCCGGATTTTCGCGATAAGATTCGCCACCATTTCCGCATCGCCGGGGAACGCCTCAGCGATCCTGCGGGCCTTGCATCCGAAACAGCGGAGCCCGCATTGCCGGAGCCCGAGCCAAACGGAGAACATGCACGTTGAAATTTTCACTTTCCTCCACACAACAAGAGTGGCGCACGGAAGTGCGCCACTTCCTGGACGCCGAACTCCCGGGCGATCGGGAGGCGGACGCCTTCGAGGACGACGGCACGGGAGCCTGGGAGTTCGCGAGGTCGTTCAACCGCAAACTGGGCAAGCGTGGCTGGCTAACCGCAGCCTGGCCGAAGGAGTATGGCGGCCTCTCCCTCTCGTTCACGGACCAGGCAATCTATATGGAAGAGATGACCTACCGGCGGGCGCCGCTCGGCCCATCACAGATGGCCGTGCGCATGGCTGGCTCAACCGTCATCGTGCACGGGAACGACCGCCAGAAGCGGGAACAGCTCCCCGCCATCGCTGCCGGCGACCGGGTGTATTGCCAGGGGTTCAGCGAACCCAACGCCGGCTCGGATCTCGCCTCGCTTCAGACGCGCGCCGTCCGGGACGGGGACGAATGGGTGGTCAACGGGACCAAGATCTGGACCTCTGGCGCGCAGCACGCCGATTGGATGATGTTGCTCGCGCGGACCGACCCGGAGGCGCCAAAGCACCGCGGCATCACGTTCTTCCTCCTGGAAGCGAACACCCCCGGGATCCAGGTCCAGCCTCTTATCAACATGGCCGGGATGCATGGGTTCAACCAGGTGTTCTTCGATAACGTGCGCGTCAAGCACGAGAACGTCATCGGCGAACCGAACCGCGGGTGGTACGTCGCAACGACCACGCTCGATTTCGAACGTTCCGGCATCCACCGCGCCGCCGACGCACACCGGCTGCTCAATGACACGCTCGCGCTCAAGCGCTCTCCCGTGGGTGCCGCGAAGGCCAGCGACGCCGCGTCCCGGTGCGCTGCCGCCGACCGCGTGATCGACGTAGAGATTGGCCGCTTGCTCGCCTACCGGGTGGCGACGCTGCAGGACACGGGCAAAGTCCCGAACTACGAAGCGTCGGTTTCGAAGCTGTACGGGAGCGAACTGGTCCAACGCGTGGCTCGATTCGCCGTGTCCTATCTTGGCATGTCCGGTCAGTTGCTCCCTGGCAGCGCCCACGCCCTCGCGGGCGGCCGGTTGACCAACGCCTACATGACAAGCGTCAGCGCGACGATCGCCGGCGGCACCAGCGAAGTGCAGCGTGGGATTATCGCTGGTCGTGGGCTGGGAATGCCGAGATAGGAGAAACAACTGTGTCATCCGATTCGTCATCGATCACGGACGAAATGCGCGCCCTCATCGGGCGGCCGTACGGTCCATTCCGGCTCGAAGTCAGCCATGCGGTCTGCCGCGCGTTCGCCCGCGCCGTCGGCCACACCGACCCTATCTACTTCGACCCTGGCGCCGCACGCGCCGCGGGATACCGCGACATCGCCGCCGCCCCTGGGTACCTCGGGACATGGCCATGGTCGCCCACCAACCCGGAGAACCGCTCGTTTGCGCCAGAAGTCCCAACTCCAGGCTTCGCGCGCGGTCTCAACGGTGGCACGGAGATCGAGTACCACGCCGACATTTGCGGCGGCGATGTCCTCTTCGCCACGGGGAAGATTAGCGACATCCAGGAACGGCAGGGGAGCATGGGCACCATGCTTGTTATCACCCGCGAGGTCGAATTCCGGGACGGCGACGGCAACCTCGCCGCCGTCCTTAGGGGGACGAGCATCAAGTACTGATGTGCTGGCCGTGGCCCGTGCCCCAGTCCGCAGCCAACCGCGAAAGGATTTCAGGACAAGCCGATGGAACCGTCACAGCAAACCCAGCCGACTCTTCTTTACGAGGTGCGAGACCACGTCGCGACGATCACGCTGAACCGCCCGGAAGCGCTCAACGCCTTCAACGACGATCTCCTGGGCAATTGGGAGTTGGCGCTTGACCGTGCTCAACGAGACCAGGATGTCCGGGTTGTGTTGGTTACAGGCACGGGACGAGCCTTCTGCGTCGGCGGCGATGTCCGCGCCATGGGGGAGAAGCGAAGCGAAGACTCGACGCCGATTACGCGCCGAAACCACTTGAAGGAGACTGTCCACCGCGTGGCCCTGGCCGCCGCGGCACTCGACAAGCCGTACATTGCCGCCGTGAACGGGCCGGCCGTTGGCGCGGGCATGGACATGGCGAGCATGGCCGACATCCGGATTGCGTCCAATAGCGCGCGCTTCGCGATGTCGTACGTCAAGGTCGGCATCATCCCGGGCGACGGTGGCTGCTACTATCTCCCCCGCATCGTCGGTATGGCGAAGGCGCTGGACCTCATCTGGAGCGGCCGGTTCATGTCGGCGGACGAAGCTCTCGCGGCAGGCTATGTCTCGCGTGTCGTCCCCGCGGACGATCTTATGCAGGAAACCCTCGCCCTCGCACGGGAGTATGCGAAGGGCCCGGCCGTCGCCATCCAATTGGCGAAGAGCCTCGCCTACCGGTCCGCCGACACCACGCTGGAGGCCGGGCTCCACCTTGCCCAGCTCGCCATGACCATCGCGCAAACCACGGAGGATGCGCGCGAGGGGCCGCGTGCCTTCGTCGAGAAGCGCGAAGCCCGCTTCGCCGGAAGGTAGTCCGGCCAGCGGCGTGGAGGGACTGGAGGGGCGGCCCGGACGTATGCTCTCCTCCGCCGGGTTCCTCGCCCACGCGCAAAGCACACAGCGTCACCGGCGAAGTGCTGTCGCCGGCATCTTGAACCATTACATTGCCTCGCCGTGCCACCCGGTGTAGATTTAGCTCCCACAAACGGCCCGTGGTTGAAGAACGGGTCCGGAGAGTCTTGGCAATGGTTTCGTCCTCGGCGAACGGCATCCAGATCGCGCATCTGCGGGCGTTTCTCGCTGTGCGGAGACATGGCAGCTACTCCCGCGCCGCCGAAGAACTGTGCTACACCGAGCCCGCCGTGCATCTGCAGGTATCGGTCCTTCGCAAGGTCTCTGGCGACCCTCTGTTTGAGCGGAACGGGCGCCGGATGACGCTGACAACGCGCGGCGAGCAACTGCTCCCGCTCGCCAAGGCCGCGGTCGAAGCGTTCGACGCCATCGTGGAAGCATCGAGCATGCCCACGCCCGCTCTCGAGGTTGGACTTGGCCGGCTCCTGGGCAGTTACGTTTTCCCTCCGGTCGCCGCTCTTTTTGAACAGTCCGCCGGGATTGAGCTTCGCCAGCACATCTTGCCCGCTTCAGAGATGATAGAAGCCGTCATGCGTGGGCGTCTCGATATCGGCATCGCTGGTGGCCTCGATGTGACGGCCCGCCGAGGCGCGGATAGTAACGGCGAGCCCACGGTACTCGTCCCCTGGCGGCGCTACAATTCGGTGCTCGTCACATCGCCCCAGGTCCAGGATTCCCTCGTACAGCCCGGCGGATCGTTGGCCCTGCCTATAATCGCCCCCCTCGCCACGGAGCCGTATTCCGAACGGCTCCAGCGCGCTCTGCAACGCATCGGTCTGACGGCGAAAATCATCTACGTGGCGAATGGGGAAGCCGCCAAGGCAGCTGCCGTCGCCGGATTAGGCATCGCCAAACTGCCCGAGTACGCCGTCCCCCTGGAGCTTGCCGCCGGGGAGCTGGCCGTTTGCTTCCCGGAACTCCTGATGCCCACTTCGCGCCTCTACCTGATCCACCTCCGGCCCGCGCGCAGGCCGGCCGTCGCCATGCTCGTCCGCTTCCTCCGTCAGCTAAACCACGACTACCCGGACTTCGCCCGCAATGGAATCCGGGCGTCCGTTCGGCCCGTCACCCTGTTCACAGGCGAATAGAGGATCGGCCGCCGTCGCCGCGGCCGTTTTTCAAGGCTCAAGCCAAGAACCCGCGTCCGTTGCGCCTGCTTTATCGAGGGGTCCAATAGCGCCTGCTCCCAATCCTGCGGGCGTGCTGTCCGGAGGACTGACTTCGATTCGCGAGCTTCGCCCCGGATCGATAGCCACTCGCCATAGCTGGTATAGTATGAGAGGGCGGGGGCTCCTCCGGCTACGAAGTAGAACGGCCTCCCGCATGTGCCACTCTTCCCGCCGAGGAGCGGGCCGCTGCAGGCAGGAGCCGGCAAACTGCTCGCAAGGTCGCCGGACTGGTCACGACGCCAACGGCACATCCGTACACCGTTTCTGCGGGACTCCGAGCTTCAAGTACGCTGTACAGCCCACCGCCCAGTGACCCTCGTGGAGCGCGAACAGGCGCTCAACCTCATGTCGCCATGCGATCTCGTGACTCAGGTTCGAAGCACGCATGCCAGAGCCCCGTCGGGAGTGATGATGGCGTAGCACGACAGTGGCCGGACCACAGACTCCACTGGCACGCAGTTCCCCGACCAGTACTCCTCGCCGGACCCGGGGCCTCTAGACTAGCTAGGAGCCTGTCGGTTTAATGGGTAGCCGATAAGGCGAGGACGAATGATCATTAGTCATGCGCCTTACCGCCAGTACGTCCCCGCGTGCGCGGCTCCGAGAAGGTCGGGGAGATGGGCACCCTCCTTGCGGAGGCATTCCGAACGGTGGCCGAATCGGCCGGCAAGGGCGGCCGCGCCGTGCTCGTCATCGACGAGGGTGACTCTTTGGCCGCGGCGCGCTCGCAGCAGCACAGTCATCACGAAGACAAGGTCGCCGTAAACACCCTCATCCAGGGGATCGATGGCCTTCGGCGGTTCCAGGGACGCGTGGTGACGTTCCTCTGTACGAACAGGCTCGGCGCAATCGATCCGGCGCTGCAGCGGAGAGCGGCGATCGTGCAGGAGTTTCAGCGGCCGACAGCAGACGAACGCAGGCAGCTCTTTGCGATGGACCTAGCTGCCCTGAAACTCGACCCCAATCAAGCTATGGCGCTTGTTGATGCCACGGGTTCGCGTGAAATCGGGCCGCCGTGGACGTTCTCGGACATCCGGACCAGGCTCTACCCAGCGGCGATCGCGCGTGCCTTCCCCGATAGCTCCCTTCGGATCGATCACCTCCTCGCCGCTGCCGCGGAACTGAAACCCTCCCCAGTCTTGGAGGACCGATGATGACCCGATCGTCACTTTTCGGCCGGCGTATCCACATCGCCGGGAGCGTTTCGAGTGACCCCACAGAAGCCCCAGCGGTCGAAGTGGCGCGTGCCCGTGAATTCGTGACGGCTCTGGTCCCAAAGCTCGTGAAGCGTGGCGCCACGTTTGTTGTTCCCGTCGATGCGGAGAAGCAGCGGCCCGCTGATCAGATGCCGATCTGCTTCGACTGGTTGGTTTGGGAGCAGCTGGCCAAGAGCATCCCGCTGCGACCGGCCGGAGCGCCCGATCCGCTTGCGGTTGCCGTCCAACATCACAAGACCGAGGCCCAGGTTCCGGCGGAGTACGTCACCCTGTGGGACGGGCTTCGTGGAACGGACCTGGTCCAGATCGAGAATGTCTCTCACTGGAACATGGCGAGCAGGCGACTCGAAGCGCAAGCGCGCTGGGGAGACCTACTCCTGGCACTCGGTGGCTCCGAGGGCACCCTCTTTCTTGCCAACCTCTATCACGACGTAGGGAAGCCCGTGGTTCCCTTGGACAATGCGATATGCGCGGCAGGCACCGGTGCCCGCCGGATCTTCGCCCTTGGTCTGTCGAGCACGGACTCGAGCCGCCTCTTCCGCCCGAGCACGCTCAACGCCCACGCGTGGATGAACAGAGTCAATTTTGCGGAGAGGATCGACATCGACCAGCGGGTCGAGACCGTCGTCGACTTGCTCGAGGCGCTGGAACCGCGCCAAGCGTTCGTAGTGCGGCTCTTGAAGGCCGAGCATCTCTCATACGGAAGGGTCGAGGCATTCTTCGCCAACGTCGTACAGCCGATCGTGGAAGACACACTCGGCTACAAGATGGCGGTGGTCGACGGCAGGCAGCCCCTTGAATACCCCCGCATGGACCAGGAGATCTTCGCGAAACTCCATCGCAGCAGCGTCGTGCTTTGCGACCTCACCGGGCAGCGCCCCAACTGCTTCCTTGAGTTGGGATACGCGCTCGGACGTGGCCTGCCTACTATGGTGATGGCTATGGAAGGGGAGCAGCTGCCATTTGATCTCGGAACGTTCGCCGGCTTCTTCTGGAATCCGGACGATCCCGTGGAGGCGCAACGTCGCAAGTTCATGGACCACTGGAACGCCATTCAGAGTCGCCCGCCGCTTGTGCCATCGGCACCGCTCATCCCATGACTGAGCAGCGTGAAATCTTCGTGTCGGTGGATGTCGAGACCGCAGGTCCGATTCCTGGCGAATACAGCTTGCTTGCGATCGGGGCTTGTGCCGTGTACGAGCCACACCTGACTTTCTCGTCACGACTCAAACCGATCAACCGCAACGCCGATCCGCAGGCGCTTGAGATTACCGGCTTGTCTCTCGATCACCTGGAGCGTACCGGCTTACCTCCGGCGGACGCTATGAGGAGCTTCGCCCGCTGGCTTGATTCGCTTCGGGAGGGCGGCGGGCTCTTGGTGTTTGTGGGGTTCAACGCACCGTTCGACTGGTCGTTTGTGAACTACTACTTCCACACGTTCCATGGATCGAATCCATTCGGGTTCGCCGCTCTCGACATCAAGTCCTACTACATGGGGCAGTCGAACACAACACGGTCCGAAACCACATCCAGCAAGATGGCGGCGATCCTTAGACCTCAAGCGGTCGGGGATCACGACCCGCTACATGATGCGATCTATCAGGCTGAGCTGTTCCGACTTGTGCGGCAGCGTGCACGAGGCCACCAAGAGTAGCGGCCGAGAAGATGGCGTGACTCTAGCGGGCGACCCGGGTTGGGCACCGCTTCAGGCACAAAAAAAGAGCCTCTCCCATCAGCCTGCGCGGGGCAGGGAGGATCTGTCTCCCTGCCCCGGAACGCTAGAACAGCCGCAGTTGCTGACCTGACGCATCGACCTCCTTGAATCGCACGACCTGTGCAGGCACCGGCAGCACGCTCGGACAGTCCTGAGACGGGGCGTCGTCGGCCTCAGGCGTAGACGGAGCGGGCCAAGTTGGAACATCGACCTCAGGGGCCGTCCTTTCGGCCTCGTCGAGCGCTGCGTCCCGAGCCTGCTCCGACTCGCGGAACTCGGCGAATAGCCCCTCCAGCGACTCGTCGTTCGCCCCGACCTGCTCGGTCAGGCTGCGGGCGAGCGCCATGAGCAGGTCTTCGCCGTCGTCGCCGAAGGTCGAGAGACCGTCGCCACCGAGCTCACCCTCGACGGCGAGCGAAGCCTTCAGCTTCTTCGCGACAAGCGTGAGCGCCTGGGCCTGGAGCGTTGCCCGATAGGCGAGGTACACGACGCGCACCGGGCGGCGCTGTCCGATGCGCCAGGAGCGGCGGCTCGCCTGGCGCATCGTGTAGACCGAGTACTCGACTTCCTGCCAGACGATGGTCGGGAAGTCGATAAGGTCCAGACCCGTCTGGACGAGCCTGGGGTGAACCAGCAGGACGTCGAGGCCCGCCTTTACTTGCTGTGCAACCCAGTCTTCCCGGCGTTCTGGTGGGACCGTGTCGGCCTTGAGGTTCGCCACGCGGTGGCCAGCCTCCTGAAGCACCGACTCGAGCCGGGCGCTGATGTCACGACTGGCCGTGTGCGTGATGTACACCAACACCCGCCGGCCTTCGCGCTTCTCGGTCTCGACGAGATCGAGCAACGCCTGTTCCTTGGGGTAGCAGTTTGCTTCAGGCA
>Ga0268298_10007081_pt1 | contig 10030 bp, 9 predicted proteins | sample WWTPWeurt_MetaG_FD_194462 | JGI IMG/M metagenome (GOLD analysis project Ga0268298, IMG submission 194462) | Activated sludge microbial communities from WWTP in Nijmegen, Gelderland, Netherland - WWTP Weurt | ecosystem: Engineered > WWTP > Aerobic digester > Activated sludge | place: Netherlands... | reverse complement strand
AAGATTTGGTGCCGCAGGCAACAATAAAAACAAGCGCCAACTGTAACAAAAGAGTCTGCAAGCTTCGCCGCATATTGTTGCATAGACGGTGCACCAATACGCGAGCGCGTTGCAAGACCTTTTTTTTCTAGACGGTCAGATTCTTAATTAACACTACAGAATTGCCTTTTTCGTTGTAACGTACGACGTCGAATTCCTGAATTGTCATGACGATACCCCGCCCGTGCGCGGTTTCGTTCTTTTCATCGGTGAGTTTGGCGAGCATCTTGCGATGATCAAAACCTTCACCTTCGTCGGTAATGCGAAAGGCGAGTTTATCTGCGCTGATCAGGGCATCAATCAGAACGACGCGGTCACGGTAAGGCGTCAGGCGACGACGTTCGTCGAGCAGGCTGAAGTAAGACTCTTGCATGAGCGCCGTCGTTTTGGTGTCAAAGTCTATGCCGAGGTTGCCGTGCTCAATCGCGTTCAAAAGCATCTCGCGCAGCATGATGCGCAGCGTCGTTGCCTGGCTTTCATCGACGTAGCGCCGCGACAGCGCCGCCAAAAATGTCGCCAGCTCTTCGGTTAGAAGTAGTGAGTTGCCGAGACGAAAACTGAAACGGCTGCGCGCGATCAAAGAGGCTACAGCCATTTCGCTGGTCGCGACCGCGCGCCCGATAAAGCCGACGGTACCGGCTTCGCTGCCCGCGGCGATATTTTCGACGAAGATGCGAAACTGTTTGGCTTCGCCGGTCACAGCCGACTTTAATGCCGCGGTCAGGTTCACTTTTTCGTTGCGCTCTTTCAGCGCCAGCACAGCTGTGTGCAGAAGTTGCGGGTCGAAGAGATAGTCTGCCGCGTCATTCTTGTCTGTACGGCAGAGAACGTCGACGATATGCCTGCCTTTGGCTTCAGCCGGCGACAAGCCGAGTTGTCGCCGCACTGCAGAGTTAATCGAAACGACATTGAACTGCGCATCGAGCAAAAAGACGATATCGGTGCTTGATTCTGTCAGCGTGCGGTAAGTCGAGGTGGAATTCTCAAGTTCTGTCAGCGTGCGTGTGAGCTCGGCATTCGCCTTAGTGGTCTTGCGCGCCGCATTCAGAAGCAAAAGTATTGCGGCAACGCTGAGCGCGATAACCGCAAAGCTCGCGATCAGTACCGGCATGAGACGCATGCGCGCAGCGCGTGCCACCTCGGTAATTTCGCGCGCGACTTCAACGACGCCGATCACCTGGCTGCGGTAGATAATTGGTGCGTATCCCGATAGCCATTCGCGTTTCGACGCGTTGCTGAGGTAGACGCCGCTGAAACCTGCTTTGCCGAAGGCGATGATCAGGTTCATCGCCTCGGGGGGCACATAAGTTTCGCCGCTGAAAGGTTTTGGGTGCAGCATGACCCCCCAGCGAATATCGTCGCTCTTCAGGTCGCGCACAAAAGTGTAGATGTTTTCTTCGCCGAGCCCGAGATCGCCGTAGAAGGCTGCTGTGTTCTTCAGCTGCGTCTTGATTGCGAGAAAATCTGCTGTCTTCTCGATCGTCTTCGCGTCGCTCTTTAACCTGTCATTCTGAAAGAACAGGCGGTAATACATCGCTGGGTCGATGTGGCTGGCGGCGTGCGACGCAATCGCCTTTAACTCGGTGCCGATAGCCTCTTGCGTCTGCCGGCCGTTGCTGATGATGAGCAGCATGCCGATGCCGATTGCCGAGAGAGCAAACACGAAAATCGCCAGCGGCATCAGATAACGACGGTTATAGGTCATGGGCCACCCTATACACGCCGACAGGTCGGCAATTTATTACGGCGACTTTTTTATACAGCGCCCAAGAATATGCACACCGAGAACTGTACGCAATTCTTCGCAATCCGACGGACGTTTTGTGATTGTATGAACGGGGCAGGTCTCGGGAATGTGTGGGCAGCCGCGGGTACGTTGGTAAAAGAAACTTGCCACGGAAAAAAATGCAGAACCGACATATATCCTCAATTCTGCGCCAACCACTGATTATTTTGTGTTTCATTACCATCTCTGCGCTTCGCGCCGAGTCTGTTGCGGCTTTCGACGCCATGGTGCGGGTGTTGCTCAGCCATTCGGTGCCCGAGCTCAGTGTCGATGAGAAAACTGACATTTCAACTTTCGTGATTCTCGATACCCGGGAGAAATCTGAGTTTGAGGTGAGTCATGTTCGCGGCGCCATCTGGGTTGGTTATGACGATTTTGAGATCAGGCGGATTTCTCATCTACCGAAGGTTTCGCGCATTCTGCTGTATTGTTCTGTGGGCTATCGCAGCGAGAAGGTTGCTGAAAAACTGCGTATCGCGGGTTATCGCAACGTCACAAACATGGTGGGTGGAATTTTCGCCTGGGTAAATTCTGGGCGTCGCGTCGTCGATTCTAAAGGGGCACCGACGACGCGCGTACATGGTTACAGCCGCGCGTGGGGTGTGTGGGTAAATCAAGGCACTGTCGTCTATGAATGATGCCGCCACAGGCGCGCGCTGATGGGCGAGAGCTCGCGGCGGTGAAACCAGAGGTTAAAGGCGCAACATGCCAAAACCACGAGCGCCAGAAAAAACAGCAGTCCGCCATCGTTCTGCACTGCAATGCCGAGTTTTGTGAGATGCGAGACCAGTGCGCCTGTCATCGTGAAAACGCCCAATAGAGCCCCCAAAGCAACGGTGCCCGGAACCACGAGCAATATGCACGCGACGAGTTCAGCGACACCGGCAAGAATGCGGCCCCAGGGTTCGAGACCGAGCGCCGCAAAAATATAAACAGATTCTGGCGCGGCAGAAAACTTAAAGAAGAGCGTCTGCGCCAAAATGACGACAGCCACCGCGCGCGCGGCGAAATCAAGGTATCTTTTCATCAGGCGGCCTCTCGTTTGGCGGTCAGGTTCATCGCGTTGCGTTCGCTGAGCAGGCGTTCGTTGGGCACAATACCGTCGGCGTCGGCCGCGAATTCTGGTTTGAGTCTTTGCACGAAGTACATGGCGATTTCGCCTTTATTTTTCGCGACGAGCTTTCCCCTGTATTCACACTGAAAGTATTTTTCAACCTGCGCGTATGTTTCGGCTGAGATGTTAATGCGGCCTGCGACGCCCGAACTTTCCATGCGGCTTGCGGTGTTGACCGTGTCACCCCAGATATCGTAGGCAAATTTTTCAGAGCCGACCACACCGGCGACGAGCGGCCCGCTGTGTATGCCGAGGCGAATCTGCCACCCGGTTTTTGCCGCCTCGCGCAGCATGTATGCCTGCATGCTGAGCGCCGCCAGCACACAGTCGAGCGCATGGCTGCTATTGGCTGCCGGCAGACCACCTACCGCCATATATGCATCGCCGATCGTTTTGATCTTTTCAATTTTGGCCTCGCGGATTATCCTGTCGAATTCATGAAAACAGGCGTCGAGTTCTGCAACGAGTTGTTGGGGAGTGAGACCTTCGGCAATTTTCGTGAAACCGACCATGTCGGTAAAAAGAACCGACGCCGAATTGTAGTGCATCGGCTCGACCCGGCCTTCGCGCTTCAGCTCTTCTGCCACCGTCGCGGGCAGAATATTGAGCAGCAGATGTTCTGATTTATTGCGTTCGTCGTTGAAATGGTTTTTCAGAATAATAATGACGACACCGCAGAGAATTTGCACGAACAAGAACTGGCCAACGACGTCGGGCAGGCGGTCTGCGGCGTTCTGGTAACCGCTGATCCAGTCGCTCTTGTAAGCTTCGATATAAAAAATGCCGCAGGTGAAGAGCACTGAGATGAGCGCGGCGACGACGGTTGTGCGCGTATTGCGCGAAAGCGTCGTCGATATCAGCACCGCGGGAATGTAATAGTAGTGCGCGCCGCCGTTCGACCCTGCGTTACCAAGAATATTAAAGAAAAGAAAAAGCTGAATGGTGAGAACAAACGGCCAGTATAAACTGCGATATATGCTCTTCAGCCGTGATATCGCATAGAACACGAGAAAAATGACCCCGGTCGCAAGGTTGAGGGTGAACAGCCATGAATAGTTCGATGACGGGTTCAGAGCGCCAAGCGTGTTGGTGATACCGTTCAGCAGCGAGAATGAATTAAAGAGCCTGTGTTCGAGCGACCAGTAACGCGGCGAGCCGATCACGAAGTCTGAAAGTTGACGAATGAGGTTTTTCATAGATGGTTTCCGCTAGTTTGTCGCGTGATAAGTCGTAATATTACAGTTTTAATTTCTTCGGGCTTCTGCCATGGAATAAAATGCCCCATACCCTTCAGATAGATTATCTCAGCCGGCAGGTGCATAAGTTGTGCGCGCAAAAATTCTGCGTTCGCCGGCGCGACTAATGCGTCTTCGTCTCCCTGCAATACCACCACGGGAGAACGAATGCGCTTCAACATGGGACGCAGCAGTTCGAGCTCGCCTCTCAGAGGCAGAATCTCCTGATTGGCATTATCGATCGCCTGAGGCAATAACCACCGGATAACAGTCCAGTCTGCGACTTGCTGGTACCAGCTTACCCTTTCGAGTTCAGGGTCAACGGCTGCAGCTACAAACACCAGTGCGCACTGCAGCTTCTGCTGCTCCGCGGCAATACGCGCGATGATCGGCCCGCCGAAAGAGTGACCGACGAGAATCACTTTTGTCGCCCCCAGCCGCTTCATTTCTGTCTCAATGATTCTTGCAATGAGTATCGATTGCGGCCCCAGCGATTTCTCCGCCTGACCGGGCTCTGATTTTCCGAACCCAAGGCGATCTACTGACAAGAGAGTGGCAGACCGAATCAAATCGGGATCGATCATAAACTCAGCGAATGCATCCCATGATCCTGGCGAACCGTGAACGAATACAACCAGATGTTTCCCGAGGCCCGTGCGCACATAATGCATCGTGCGGCCGGCATGCGTCACTGTATGGTAGCTGTCGGGAAACTGGCCCTCAACGGCTGCTCGGTTCGCATCGATCTGGCGCTGATAGGGGAAACAGTGGCAAAAGACAGAGAAGCAGGCGACCAGTAAAGCGGCCCGGCTCATAAAACCATCTGCACAAGTTCACGCAGCGAAATGGGTTTCGCTCCGTTACGTATATTCTGAGCGCCAATTTCGCAGGCGATTTTCCATTGCCGGCACAGCGTCTTGTACGCATGCCAGATGGAATATCGCGGATCGTACATGCTCGTCGCTTCTGAGGTGACTCCGTTGAGTTCAATGACGTAAATGTTCTTTCCGGCGACAAGATCCGCTTCGCCAGGCACCCGTATATCATAGCGACCAAAATAGAAGCCATTGAAGTTTTTGCTGATCTTATCGATAGCCAGTGTCAGCTTTTCTGAGATGAACTGATTTCCTTCGAGAAAGAGCGCACCCTTGCAATGCGTACCCAGGTTCACCAGCGGGTAAACAGCGCCTGCGGTAATGATGCTGCCAAGGTTCGCCTTATGCTGCTCTAAATGGAACCCTGCCATGAGTACCGCCCGGGCGTCTTTCAATATCAACGTCTCAAGGTCGCTCACGCCGTCGCCGGTCAGCGTGATGAGCCGCTTGTCGGTTATCGCCAGAATTTCGCCCTTGATTTGGTGGGGATAACGAAAGTAGAAAACGCCAAATTCGCGGCCGGGTATGAACTTCTGTAAAATGAAATCTCCAGACGTCAGCGCGACAAAATATTCAATGTCGCTGGCACTTTTAGCAATAACAACGCCGTTGCCGCGTTCGCCGACATCGGGTTTCAAGACCACGGGAAATCTGAGCCGCATTTTTTTCATATGCGATTGAACGAGGCTCACTATACTGCTCTTGTCTGCGCCGCCTGCGATTCGTGCAAACGGCGCGATGCTGCCAAAGTTTCTGGGGCCTGGGCAGAGTTGGTGGAAAATTTCTGATTTAGATTCGCCCTTGATGCCCGAAGCGGGGATTCCGGGATTGCTCGCGGTAAACGCCGTGAGGCTGCGGTGCCTGATACCCAGATAAAAGATATAAATCCCCACAGGCACGTAAAGAACCCACATCGGCCAGAATTCCCAATGCAGTAACCTCTGCCATTTTGAATAAAGCAGGCGCCGCCCCTTGAAAGTGAACAGAGACCGCGCGAAGGCGAGCAAGACCCACATGACGAAGAATGCCAGGCCGATCGCGAGCCAGAAGCGCGGGCTGCTTTTTTCGCTGAGTTGGCGTGCGAAACTTGCCCCTGAATAATAAGAGGCGGCGACCAGAGCCGGGGTCCAGACGGCGGCGGCAGCGACGAGCAGCAGAGAGAAACGCAGCACCGGCATTCTGAGAACGCCAGCTGCGACATAGGTCGGTAGCCGCATGCCGGGAACAAAGCGGCTCAGCACCACGATCGCGCTGCCGCGCTGATCGAACCAGCGCTCGGCGCTGAGCAGCTTCGCGGGGGAAAGGTAACGCGCGGCGATGCGAAAGCGCAGAATTGCGCGACCGCCCAAAAAGCCCGCCGCGTAGAGCAGCAAATCGCCCACGACGATGCCCACGAGCGAAGCTGCAATAGCCGAGGTGAGACTCAGCTCAGATGCCGCAGCGAGGCTGCCCGCTGCAATACACGCGAGGTCTTCGCTGATGAACGTCGAAGCGGCGATCGCGATGAACTGCAACATTAGCTCGCGTGCACAAGAGTCGTTGTCGCCTGTTCTTCGGCAAGGCCTTTCAGATAGAAGATCGTCGAAGGGGCAAAGCCGAATTGCTGCGGTACCAAGATACCGTTGAGGCGCAGAATCACGCCGATGAGCGCGTAATGGTGAATGCTGTGGCTGACCAAAAAAGTCAGCTCGCGCGATATGCCAGATGCTACGGGTTGGCGCGGTTTTTTGGGGTCGTAGTTCTGTAATATTTGTATCGGCTGTTCACGCAGATGCCGCGCGGCAAAAGCTTCGCGAAGTTCGGCCAGCGCCTGCACTGCGGCATTGCGGTCTGATTCGAGATCGACCGTGCGGTCGCGGTGGTCATAATCGATGAGCCCCGTTTCGACTCCGCTGAAGAAGGCCTGATAATGTTGAATGAGATGCCGAAAATGCGCGCCGCAACTGCTGCCGAAGGTTTCTGCATTATCGGCGGTATAAACAGAAGGGGGCGTGTGGCCGAGCACTTCGATACCCTGACTCAGAATCGTCAGATTTTCGTTGATGAGTTTATTGAGCATGTTCTACAGATACTCCTTCGGCAAGAACAGCCGGCGCGAGAAATCACTCAGCTCTTCGATGTCGAGAATGACGAGATAATCAATCGTCTTGAACACACGATCGATTGCGGCCTCGCTGCAGACTTTGGCACCGTAGTTTAAGTAGGATTGAAAAAGTTTAGGAGTCTTGAGCGCCTGGCCCGAGGCTATTCCCGTACATTCATAACCAGGCTTTGCCGCGACCTGAAAGTCGGCGCGCACATAACCGTCTGACCTCAGCTGCGCGAGCAGCTGCTGCCCCTCGGCCGCATTCTGCGATGCCAGAGAGCAGCAGCCAAACAGGTAACGCAATTGGTTGTAGAGCAAGAATGCCGTCAGGCCTTTCCAAAGCAGAAACAGAACGCGATTATTTCGATGGTCTGCGTGTATGCAAGCCCGGCCAACCTCCATGGTTTTAGCCAGAATCTCTGCAGGTACCTGACTGATATCAAACTCGGTGGCAGAATAAAAACCCTCGTATTCGACGGCGCGCACATAACTCTGCATGCGGTATGTGCCGACGACCCGGCCTGTGGGCCTATGCGTGACAATCAGGTGTGAGCATTGCGCATCGTATTGATCTTGATCGAGTTCGGTGCGCTCAGATTCGGGCAAACCTTCGCCGAGTTCGAGGTTAAAGACCTCGTAGCGAAGTTTTTGGGCGGCAATGATCTCTTCTGGCGTCTTGGCGAAGTGCGCCGTGTACTTGCCTTCGGCCAGGTTGAAATCAGTCAAGGGTCGCTTCTGCCCTTGCGCGGTAATGGTCATGTACCTTTAGTGCAGCGATGCTCGCATTTCTTACATTTTTCTTTTGAATCGCGAGTATTACCCCGTCATTCAGCGGGGTGATGTTCGTTTCGCTGCGCCATGCGCAGCAGCACTTTTTCGGCGGGTTTGCCCTGTAAGATAAAATCGGTCGCGTAGTTCTTTGCTTCATAGCTGTCGAGTGTCGTCACATATTTCCAGAAGATGATTCCCGCTGCCTGCGCGAGCGCCTGATCTTGCATATGAGTGAGGGCAAATTCCATAGCACGAAAGCCGATATACTGGGCCTGATCATCGCGCGCCTGCATGCGATCAGGCCACGCAGATGTCTGGCTGATCGCCTTGTCGTGTGCCGGATAACCAAATTCGGTAATGATCCACGGTTTACCGAGGCGCTGTGCATGCCGCGCATGCAACAGCAGCTTCTGCTGTTGAAAAGCCACGAGTTCGTTAAATTTGTTATCGCTCTCGCTGCGCGGCTCGGCGCCAAAGGCGTAATACATGTTCAAGCCGATGAAATCCAGATCGTCCCAAAAGGCAATATTTTCGGCATTCCAGGCTTCACACTCATATGTGATGAGACCTGCGTAGCCGGTCGCGCGAACGTTGCGAATGATGCGCCGAAACGCGTCGGCATTATTTGCGAGTCTCTCAAGCTCTACGCCCACGGCAAAAATTTCGGCTTTTGAATCGCGGGCTATGTTCGCATAGTGCAGAATAAATTTTTCATACGCAGCAAACCATTGCAGTATTTCATCGGGGTTCTGGTAATCGAGCTGGCTGCGCCACGGCGCATTGTGGCGCTGGTCTAACCAAATGTGCGGCGCCAGCATCACCTTCATTCCATTCGCGTGCACCGCCTGAATTTCGCGTTTCAGGTCTTCGTCGCTCAGCGTCGCGTCATTGAACAGAATGCGGCGGTCGTGCACGGCAGGCTGATAGCCGAATGGATTCAGCTGAATGAGATTGATACCGTGCAGCGACAGCCGTTTTAAGAGCGCCGCAGACGTGCCGCTGCCATACCCCTTGCCGCGCACATGAACATGCGCGAGCGCAGCTCCGCGAATGTGTGTAGTCATTACCGCTTTAGACGCTTTGCGGCAGTTAACGAACGATGCGACAAAAACGGTAATGCAGAAGGCTGCAGCAAAAGTTGCCCTTGTATTCATACCGCTATGTGCGCATGACGGTTAGTGCGAGCTGCGGCAAATTCTTACAAATGGTTCAGAATATTCTGCGCAAGCTCTTCACCCTTGTCTTCTTGCAAGAAGTGCCCCGCGTCGCTGATTCTGATATCGGCGACGACGTTCGAAAGCCCGGTGAAATACGAGCGCTGCGACCAGGTGACCGGGTCACGGTCTGAAAACAGAATGAGTTTTTTGAGCGGCGAGCGCTGCAGCTTCTCACGTGCAGTCTGCATATAGGGCAGGGTGGAGTGCTTTTCGGTCAGAGGCACCAGCCGCGGAAAAGCATCGACCCCGGCCTTATACGATTTATCGGGAAACGGCGCATTGTATGCGCCGACAATTTCGGCGGCCAGCCGCAACGGCGGCCACACACCGGCAGAAACAACCCGGCCGACCGGCAGGTCGGGGTGATAGACAGCAAACGTGCGCCATGCCATAAAGCCCGCAGCGCCGAGAATATTTTTCGGATTCAGCCAATTGATTGCCGATGGGTCGGGCAGCCCCGTGTTCATGATCACCAGACCCGCAAACAGGGGCTCAAGCTCCATGGCGAGGGGTAATCCTAATATACCACCCCAGTCTTGACAGACGAGAATAACGTTTTTCGCTTTGGTGTGCGCGAGAAATTGTTTCAGAATCGAAAAGTGCAAACCGAATGAGTAGTCTTCTATCGCTGCCGGCTTGTCAGATTTACCGAAACCCGCAAGGTCGGGCGCGAGCACACGGCCGCGCTTCGCAAGCAGCGGAATCATTTTGCGGTAGAGATAGCTCCACGTTGGTTCGCCGTGCAGGCAGAGAAATGTCACGTCTGCTTCGGCCGTGGGCCCCGCTTCGTCGACGTAGTGAATGCGCAGGCCCTGCGTCTCGAAATAGTTTGGCTTGAAATCATAACCGGGCAAAGCGCTGAAGCGCGAATCGGGTGTACGGAGTGCTTGCATACGCTCAAACATTT
>Ga0268298_10007080_pt1 | contig 10030 bp, 9 predicted proteins | sample WWTPWeurt_MetaG_FD_194462 | JGI IMG/M metagenome (GOLD analysis project Ga0268298, IMG submission 194462) | Activated sludge microbial communities from WWTP in Nijmegen, Gelderland, Netherland - WWTP Weurt | ecosystem: Engineered > WWTP > Aerobic digester > Activated sludge | place: Netherlands... | reverse complement strand
CGTTTAACAAATCCGGTGAAGACGTTAAAGACGGAATGGACATTGCCATGGTTTCAATTCAATTTACGGGTGATCAAACTATTCTTGAATATTCTGGTGCAAATAACTCCTTGTTTGTGATGACTGGAAATGAACTCAAAGTTATTCCGGCTGACAAACAACCTATCGGCAAATATGCCTTGACAGAAAGTTTTACCAATCACCGCGTAGAACTTAAAAAAGGAGATACTTTTTACATTTTTACTGACGGATACATTGATCAGTTTGGAGGAGATAAAGGTAAAAAACTAAAATTCCAGGGCTTTATGAATATTCTTACGGGAATTCATACTGAATCCATGAAGAGCCAGAAAAAAGCACTGGATGATTATTTCAACCAATGGCGGGGAAATCTGGAGCAAGTAGATGATGTTTGCGTTATTGGAGTGAGAATTTGATACCCACTTTTTTCGAGTTGATTTCTCAAACCATTGTGCGAGTTTCGTTTTCAGGTGATTCTATTTTTTACCTTTGTGTTTTCTGAATTTAGTGTACAAAGGAGTCCTCTATTTATTAGCTGCCACATTTACATTTTCACTCGTTAATTTGGGTGTGAAGCTTTTGAATGAACCCAACTTTCTGATTCCAAATCCGCAAAAATATCCGGTGCATGAATTGGTTTTTTTCAGATCTGTTATCTCACTATGCATTTGTATCGTTGTTGTTTGGCAGAAAAAAATTCCCTTTTTTGGCAATAATAAAATCTGGCTAATTTCCCGTGGACTGTTTGGTTCAACCGGCCTTTTTTTATTCTTCATGACATTGCAGCATTTGCCCTTAGCTATTGCAACTACGGTTCAATATTTATCACCGGTATTCACTGTGGTGGTGGCAATTTATTTGCTGAAAGAAAATGTTAAATGGCTGCAATGGTTGTTTTTTGCAATATCAATGAGCGGAATTTTTGTGCTTGGATTTGAATCTTCAGAAAATGATGCTGTCAATTTTTGGTGGATTTTAGTGGGTGTGATTTCAGCATTTTTTTCAGGCGTTGCCTACAATGCAATCATGAAATGCAAAAACACCGAGTCTCCCATTACCGTTGTGATGTATTTTCCATTGGTTGCAGTTCCCATTACGGGTATCTGGTGCCTTACCGGAGATTTTATAATGCCTGATGGAATTGAATGGATCATAATTTTACTAATGGGTATTCTGACTCAAATTGCACAAGTTTGTATGACACGTGCTTTTATATCAGACAGTGCATCCGTGGTTGCTCCGCTGAAATATGTTGGAGCCATATATGCATCGCTGTTTGGTTATTTTATTTTTGATGAAATGCTTACCACTGTTGCGGTATCCGGAATTATTCTGATTGTTTCAGGCGTGGTGCTGAATACGTGGTATAAGAAGATTTATCTCAGGAATTGATTTATTATTGAAGCACCTCCAAAATGATCTCCCCTGCTTTTTCAATTTCTTCAACAGTGATTGAAAGTGGTGGTGACAATCTGAAACTGTCCGGACAAGAAAGAAACCAAAATCCAATAAGTCCTTTTTCAAGACAACCACTGACAACTTCTTGTACTTTTTCTGCAGAGGAAAGTTGAATGGCAAACATCAAACCTGCTCTTCTGATTTCAATTATTTTATTGCTTTTGGATAAAATAGATTCCAGCAAAGCTCCCTTCATTTCACACTCGTGAATCCAGTTTTCAGTTTTTAAAACATTGACGCAGGCATTTGCAGCAGCGCAAATAACAGGATGTCCTCCAAATGTGGTAATATGACCCAGCATTGGATTATCTGCCAGACATTTCATTTTTTCAGTAGAAGAAATAAATGCTCCAATTGGCATACCACCACCTAATGCTTTACCTAAAGTGAGAATATCTGGTACCACACCATAATGTTCAAACGCAAACATTTTACCTGTTCTTCCCATACCCACCTGGACTTCATCAAAAATTAAAAGTGTCCCACAATCATCACATTTTTTTCGCAACGCATTTAAAAATTCTGACGTCGGTTTTCTGATTCCTGCATCACCCTGAATGGTTTCTAAAATAACACCGGCCGTTTTATCAGTAATCAAATCCAGACTTTCAAGATTGTTTAGTTCAATAAAGCTAACACCAGGAATCAATGGACGAAAGGGTGTTTTCTTTACTTCATTCCAGGATACACTCATGGAGCCGTGCGTATTTCCGTGATACGAACCTTTGCAGCTAATCAGTTCATACCTTCCGGTAAATCTTTTTGCAAGTTTTAACGCGGCTTCGTTGGCTTCCGTTCCTGAATTCACGAAATAAGAACAATTGAGATTTTCAGGTAATACAGATGCCAGATTTTTTGCCAGATCAAGCGGAGCATCCTGAATATACTCACCATACACCATCACGTGTAAGTGTTTATCAAGTTGAGTTTTGATAGCGTCAATTACCTGCGGATTCCGATGTCCAATGCTGCTTACGGCAACACCGGCAATCATGTCCATGTATTTTTTTCCTGACTTATCGTGAATGTAAATCCCTTCTGCAAAATCTACATCAATGAGATAGGGAAACAGATTTGTCTGTCCCTGAAACTTTTTGAAATCAATCTCTCGGTGGTGGTCCGTCATGGGGTGGTCCTCCTTCGTGGTTGCGAATTTCTTTTAATAGTTCGCGCTTGAATTTTTCCTCAGCATAAAACACTTTTGCTGCTTTTTTCTTATCAAGCACCTCAGCAAATTTAGCTAAATACTCTTTGCGAACGGTTGCTTCTTTAATGTCAGTTTCTAGAATACCGGCGGTAAGTTCATATGCCCGCTCTCCGGTTAAATCATTAATGGTCTTAAGCTCTTTCATGTAGCCTTTGCGCTCTTCACGAACCTTTTCTAATTCGGCATCATAGGCGTTATAAACCGGCCAGAATTTCTCAGCCTCTTCAGGTGTGAGCGCAAGTTCAGTGGAAATAAACGCAATTTTTTGTGTGCGGATATATTCTTCCTTTTTTTGTTTGGGGCCATCTTCAGGTTGTGCAAAATTCAAAGCCACATGAAACATTAAAATTGCTAAAAAAGTCAGTTTTGTTTTCATAAAGTTCTTTTAATCCAAATCCAAATAAATATCTTCAATATCACTGTTTACGTAATCATACGTATCATCATCTGTCTGTTCTTCTCCTAAATCAACATCATTTTCTACAATATAATCAATGATGGATTCTTCATCCACATAAGCGGCATATGTCTCAAACTCCTCTTCAGCATTCAAATCTTCGTTTACTTCTGAAGAAATAATTGTTTCGGGTTCGTTTGTATTCAGCGTAAATAACAAAACCAAACCTGCAGCAACAGCCGCGGCGGTTGACCAAAATGTAATTTTCAGAATGTTTCCTTTTTTTGGTCTTTCGTTGATTTTGTACGAAATACTTTCTGCAAATCCATTAAAAAATCCATCAGGCACTTCAGGTGATTTTCTTTTCTTTACACCCAATGATTTCAACGCAGATAAACTTTCAATTTCATCCATCAGATCATTTTGAAAATTTTGAAAAAATCCCTCGGGTACTGCCGTTTTTTGATCTTGATTAAAATCAATTTTTTTGCTGAGCTGATCTGAAAATTGCTCAAAATAATTTTCAGGCACAACCGGTTTTTTCCGTTTGATCAATTTTGAAAATATGTCTGGATGTTCTTCCATTTGGTTCTTTGACTATCAAACCGGCTCAAGGTTTAACAGGCTTTTATGTATTCTTCTATCTTCTTAACCGCCAGATGATAAGATGCTTTAAGCGCTCCAACACTGGTACCAAGCATCTGTTCTATTTCTGTAAATTTTAGTTCATCAAAATATTTCAGATTAAATACCAGGCGTTGTTTTTCTGGCAAGGTGTCCAGCGCTTTCTGAAAAATTGATTCAATTTCTTCCGGCGAAAAATTTTTACCGTTTACCTCAATTGCATTTTCAAACAAAGGAGCATCCAAATCAGTTGTTTTAGTTTTTGATGCCTTGCTTAAAAAAGTATGCGTTTCATTAAAAACTATTCGGTAAATCCAGGTATAAAGCGCTGCGTCACCTCTGAAATCAGGAAGTGCTTTCCACACTTTTATAAATACATTCTGCATGACATCTGCTGTGTCTTCATGATTTTTAACCAAACGTCTGATTTGCCAGTAAACTCTTTCCTGAAAAGTTTCCACAATTTTTTTGAATCCGCTTTCCGGATTCAACTGATATGCACTTAAAAGTTCCTGGTCTGTCACCATGTTTTAGCCATGTTGATCAGCAAAAAATCATTTGCGCTTAATGACTCTTTCGGCAGCTGCCACTACATCAGGAGTATTGATGTGGTACTTGGTCATCAATTCTTCTCCTTGTCCGCTTTCTCCAAATTTATCATTCACAGCCACCATCTCTAAAGGCACCAGATTTTTTCTGGCAATCAACTGAGCAATTGAATCTCCCAGTCCGCCATTCATCATATGCTCTTCAGCGGTAACAACACATTTTGTTTTGCTGATTGACTTTAAGACTGCATCTTCATCCAAAGGTTTAATGGTATGAATATTTATTATTTCAGCACTGATATTTTTTTCAGCTAAAATGCGGCCAGCTTCAATCGCTTTCCACACCAGATGTCCGGTTGCAATAATAGTCACATCTGTTCCTTCACTCAAAATATCCGCCTTACCAATTATAAATTTTTTATTTGGATCCGTAAAATTGGGAACCTTTGGACGACCAAAACGAAGATAAACCGGCCCTTTATGTTCTGCAATTGCAATGGTTGCCGATTTGGTTTCATTATAGTCACACGGAGAAATTACCGTCATATTCGGCAACATTTTCATCAATCCGATATCTTCCAGAATCTGATGTGTTGCTCCATCTTCACCTAAAGTAAGTCCGGCGTGTGAGGCACATATTTTCACATTTTTATTGCTGTATGCAACTGACTGACGAATCTGATCATATACCCTTCCGGTAGAAAAATTTGCAAACGTTCCGGTAAATGGAATTTTACCACCAATAGTTAATCCGGCGGCTATACCAATCATATTTGCTTCAGCGATTCCTATCTGAAAAAACCGTTCAGGATGGTTTTTCTGAAAATCATCCATTTTTAATGATCCGGTTAAATCAGCACACAATGCAACAACATCCGGATTAGATTTTCCTAATTCTGATAATCCAGCTCCAAAGCCTGAGCGGGTATCTTTTTCATCAATCATTTTTATGTCTTTCATGATTCAGATTAAAGGTTGATTAAGGTATTTTCTCCAGACATAATCTGGAAAGGTTTAGTGGAAGTGTAGTCTGTCGATACGGTTGATTTGATCCGATAGACCAGCTTGTAAAATCCTGGCTGCAAATAAAATTGATCTGTTAATTTTGAAGGATCAATATCACACACCCATTCGTCTTTTTGTCCTTCTTTGGTCAAAAATATCTGCCCGACAATTGCTTTGCTCGCGGTATATTTTAATATTCCAGAACCCGGAATATCAACGTAGGTAAAATCACTCTGATTGATTTTAACATCGTCAAAATATAATCTTGGTAAGGTTAACACTTCCAAATCATAAGTACCCACAATGTAGTTCTGAAGATCATTGATGGATTGAACATTGAGCGTTACTGTCTGTCCGTTTTGCATGACCCTCACATTGACATTTTCAGTTTTTGTAGGTCCTTTAATTCTCACCTGTAATTTACCCTGCGGACAATCTGCAGGAATGATATTGTGCATTCCTTTAGTAATTGAAACTCCTTTCACTTCAACTTTTGGCAGGGTATTTACCACCACATCGTATTTCAATTTTGGATCAATCACAACAATCGTGTCTGGATTATTCTTAACATTCATGGTATGCATGAAGGTATACTTCAAATTTTTTGTTCCTGCCTCGTAAAGAAAAACAGTGACATTTGTTTCAGTAGGTTTACCGTGAATATCATTTAAATTAATCTGTACAGACGTTGCCATCAGTGCGTCAAAAATTACGGAGTTCATTACATTTTCAAACGACTGTAATGTATTGGCTTCATAAACCCTTCCAATACATTCAAAATTTTTCAGATATTCTAAATCAATCCCTAATCCAACAACAAACGGTGTTACGTTGATTCCTTTTTCTTTCAATTTTCTGGCAGACTCACACGGGAATTCATCACAGGCTTCCAATCCGTCAGTAATCAGGATGATGATATTTCTGGAAGTTGCATCCGGAAAATCATCTGCAGATAATTCAAGTGAACGCGCAATGGGTGTTGTACCTTTACATTCAACCGTCTGAATAAATCCTTTAACTGCGGCAAAATTATTTGGACCAAATGGTACTTCTAATTTCGTATCATTACAATCCTGAAAAGTGGGTGTGATGGGTGATTGATGCCCGTAAACACGCAAGGCAACTTCCAGATTGGGAATTCCTTCCAGCTGATTAATCGTTTCACCAAAAATTCTTCTTGCGTGTTCAATTTTTGTTGCTCCCTCCCATTTACCATTCATGGAATTGGAAGCATCAAACACAAATAAAATGCGCGTGAGTTGTTGCGAATAAATTGGCGCTGCAAGAACAATGAATACTATGAGAACAATTTTTTTCAAACTAATAATCTCCTAAAGTTTCTTCGAGTTGCGCCAGTGCTTTTTCTGCTTGCTCTTTGCTCGGCGCAGATCCATGCCATTTATGTGTGCCCATCATATAATCCACTCCTTTCCCCATGATTGTTGTCATTATAATCACCACAGGTTTTCCTTTACCTGTGCGGGACTTCGCCTCTGATAATTTTGAACGGATATCATTCAAATCATGCCCGTTCATTTCAATCACGTCCCAACCAAATGCCTGCCACTTTTGTGCCAGATTTCCCATCGGCAAGACATCATCAATATCTCCGTCAATTTGTTTGTGATTATAATCTACCGTTGCAATGATATTGTCTACACTGTTGGCGGCGGCATACATAGCTGCTTCCCACACTTGTCCCTCCTGCAATTCACCATCACCGTGAAGGGTATACACTAGTTTTGTATCGTTGTTCAGTTTCTTTGAAAGTGCCGCTCCAATCGCAACAGAAAGTCCTTGCCCGAGTGAACCGGTTGCAACACGAACACCCGGTAATCCTTTATCTGTGCAAGGGTGTCCTTGTAAACGTGTTCCTAGTTTTCTGAAGGTTCCTAATTCTGATTTTGGAAAATACCCCCGATGAGCCAAAACACTGTATAGTACGGGAGAAATATGTCCGTTGGAGAGAAAAAATAAATCTTCTCCTTTACCATCCATATTGAATGACGCAGGATTAACAGAAAGTGTTTCGAAAAACAAAACCGTCAAAAAATCTGTGCAACCCAAGGAACCACCCGGGTGACCAGATTGTACTTCTGTTACCATTCTGATAATGTCTCTTCTAACCTGAGAACAAATCTGTTCTGTTGTGTAATTTGCCATTGTTGCCGGATTTGGTGGCGAAATTAGATCAAAATCAATGTTTATAACGGATTCCGAAGAAATAGTTATCCCCAAAGTTTTACACAGATGCCAGTTTTATTAACAGATCTTACCGTTGGTTGAAAAAAAAGACACAAATTTGTAATTGCCCATGCAACTATTTAGACATGCTGGGCGTTTGCTGATATATAAACTTAATACCACCGGTATCATGAAACAAATAATTTTAACGACTTCCCTTTTTCTTGTGATGGGAACTGCAGGTTTTGCTCAGGAGCAAAAAGTTTCAACGATGAAAATTTATCGCGTAGAAGCAAAAACACCCGAGCAAAAAACAGAATTGACAAAAGAAGAAGAGTTAAAGAAGTGTTATGATCTGTTAGAAGCCCTGGACGTGAAAGAAGCCTGGATTCGCTCTAACCCTGAAGAATTGAAAATTGCAACCGAGTCAGGTTGGTTTGAAGATGCTGAAAAGACCCGTGCAGCACTTCACGCAAAAATTAAAGAATTAGAATCTAAATAATAGTAAAGCCAAAAAACATGCTTTTAAATAAAGGATTTTTCAAAAAAATAGGGCTGGTCATGATCGGTTCTTTATCTACGTTGTCACTCAATGCTCAGACAAATGACGAGTGTGATGAAATGGAGCCAATCTGTACCGATGCCGGTTTAAGTTTTACCGCTCAAACTGGTGTTACTATTGGACCTGATCCAAACGATTATGGATGTTTAGGTTCACAACCAAATCCAACCTGGTATTTTCTGGAAATTGCTACGAACGGAAACATTGACATGAATTTATTTGCGCCTTCTGATATCGATTTTATTATCTGGGGACCATTTGATGATTTGGCCGAGGCACAATCGTATTGTGGACAAATGGGTGTAAGTCCAAATGCTCCGGAAGTAGACTGCAGCTATTCGGGAACAAATAACGAGTTTCCTTCAATACCTGGTGCAGTAGCGGGTGATGTATATGTTATGCTCATTACAAACTACGCGTCTGTGGTGCAAGATGTAACACTTACTCAAGTTGGTGGAACTGGCTCAACTGACTGTTCGATCATCACTCCTGATCCATGCGTGTCAGATCCGGGAACATATACAGTTGAAAAAAACGGAGTTCTCACTACATCATCTTCTGTCTATTTATGTGAGGATGACGAATTTGAGTTAATTTCTGACGGCAATTATATTTTACCGAATGACACAATTCCAAATCCTCCCGGTGATGGTATATACTCAGCAACCTTGATGTGGTTAGTTTATGATGCGATGCCAGTTGATCCGGATCCATCTTTAGACCCGGGATACCAAAATATCATTATTCCTGGTGCTACAATTTCTGATGTTAACAATTCAACCAGCCCAATCGTTCAAACCTTAGGTTGCGGGACTTATTATTTCGTTCCAGTTGCCGGTGATGATGGAATTGGCGGTAATGGCGGTGTAGCAAATTTGACTAACGATAACGGCGGACTTGACTGGGATAAAAACGGAAACAATTGTTATCTGCTTGGTGACCCAATCGAAATAGTATATGCTTGTGAGATAAATACAGTATCGGCATTAGATTGCAACCCTCCAACAACCATCAACGGTATTGATGTACAAATCACAGGTGGTGCGGCAGGAAGCTACACTGTAGTGAACACCGGTGAGGGAGATTTGACTTCAGGCTTAGTGCCGCATAATGGAACCGCCAACATTAACAATCTTGAAAACAACCAGGGTTGGTCAATCTTAATTACAGATTCAGAAGGTTGTACACAAACTGCTTCAGGAGTTTTTGCTGCACCGGTTTTCCAGAATATTACAATAACCCCTGCTCCAACTTGCCCGTCTGCATCAACTGGTTCAGTAAACGTTACCGTTAATGGAACTTCAGGGAACGGTGGACCATATACTATCATCATGGCTAGTGATCCACCAACAGTCGGAACAACGGATTCCTACGCAGATAATGCAGGTACACTTGTATATATTGTTGTTGCAGATGATGAAGGTTGTATATCCGATTCTTCCGTAACTATTACTTCTGCCGGACATTTTATTGATGTTGACGTTATAAGCGTAACAGGCGAATTGTGTTATAACGACGGTAATGGTTCTGCGCAAATCACAGCAGTTCCGACACCTACAGGGAACGTTACAGAAATTACGTGGAATGGTCCTTCAGGTCAACACCCTGGTGGAAACCCTGGTGGTCCAGCCAATACGAGCCAAACAGGCATGGAGCCAGGCAACTGGTCAGTGACTATTGCAGATGATTTAGGATGCGAGGTGACAATTCCGATTGTAATTACTTCTCCCGCAGAGCTGGATCTTTATGTATCAAATTCAAATGAACCAACTTGTTACGGATACAGTGATGGTTCAATAACGGTTCAAAGTACCGGTGGATCAGGTGGATTGGTTTATAGCTGGAATCCGGTAAATGGCGTGCCGGGTAACACGTTCAACAATCTTGAAGCCGGAGTTTACTGGGCTTATGTATCTGATCAAAACGGTTGTATCGATTCAGTTATGTTTGATCTTGGTCAGCCAGATTCTTTGTGGGCAGAGTTTACCATTAAAAACATCGATTGTTATGGCGATAGTACCGGA
>Ga0268298_10007079_pt1 | contig 10030 bp, 4 predicted proteins | sample WWTPWeurt_MetaG_FD_194462 | JGI IMG/M metagenome (GOLD analysis project Ga0268298, IMG submission 194462) | Activated sludge microbial communities from WWTP in Nijmegen, Gelderland, Netherland - WWTP Weurt | ecosystem: Engineered > WWTP > Aerobic digester > Activated sludge | place: Netherlands... | reverse complement strand
TGACGCCTGAAGGATATTCTTACGTAACAGCGATTTATGCAAATCTGCGCACTGGAAAAATTTATAATTCTGCCGTGCTGAATCAAAAAGTGACAGCCAATGAAGTGTATGCATATCATTATGATTATTACGGTGAGTATGATTACTACTATAGTTATGAAATGCCTGAAACAGATTATTCAATTCCTTATTTTGAAACAAGAATGAATTATGAGCCAATTGAACTGGTTTATATCAAATCAGGAGACACTATTGCAGATGTCATGTCGTATTCATATCCTGAGGCTGATCCAATGGCGTATTATCGAAAAGCAGTTCCCGAAAACATGAGTGGTGTCTGGTCAGCAACAGATGAATCTGGAAATTTATTGATACTGGACGGAGACGATTTATGGTCAGCGTACGGCGTTTTTATTGCTACAATTGACTCTTACAAGCAATTGTATGAAGTGGGAACAAAAGACTGGAGTGATGCTATCGGGAAGTTTAATCTTTCATCAGAAGATAAGTCCAGACTGGAAAGTGAATGGAAAGGAAGCAAAAACAGTTTGAATGTGATTAGCATGACAGCTTTCACCACACTGCAGCGATTCAAAGATTATTATGTTTTCAATGATCAGACATTGGCACATATTTATCAGGAACTTGATGCAGAAGGAAATCTGATGACAGGACTTGAATTGTTTAATGCTGAAAAAGTATTTACAGATTACGGTTTTGCCAAATACGATAATTACACCTACACAACGGTGCTGGAAGATATGAAAGGAAATCCCATTGATCTGTACAGCGCAGGAGTTGAATATTATTACAACTACAATCTGGGTGTTGCTGACCGTAACATTGATAAAGAAGGGAATCTTGTACTGACTACAGAATCACTGGGCAGTCTTCAATTCAAAGCTTTTTCCGGCGGATCAAACTACATTGGAAAAGTTAAATATCAGTGGATTGGAAATAGCGCATTCAATGGTGAATCAAAAGTTGTAAGCATAAAATCATTGCCTTATAAAATTGTTGATCAGAATGGACAGGTTTTAGCGGATGACGTATTCTCCATGTACACCACAAATGTGCAAGGATTTAATTTGTATCAGATTTATGACAGCAATAATAAAGCAGGTGTGTTAGGGCCTGACGGTTCTTGGATGCTGAAACGTGAGTGGGATAATGTTACCATTGCCGGCCCTAGCGCATCCTATGGTTATGACGGTTATGGTTCAATTGGTTTACCGGTATTTTTTCTGGTAATGAAGGATGAAAAATACGGAGCCCTTGATTCAAAAGGTAACTGGATTGTTCCAATGGGATATGATTATATTGAAGTATGTTCAGAACAATTGCTCGCAAATAAAAATGGTAAAGTCACTATTTATTCATTTGAGGGTAAAATGCTCATTGAAAACATTGATGGCTTTGCAGGAGGATATTATGGCTACGCGACTGATTGTTATTCTTTCGACAACACCGCGTCTGGTTCAAGAGTTTTAGTGAAAAATGATTTGTATGGAATTGTAGACGACAATTTTAAAACGGTAGTTCCTTTTGATTATATGTCTATCACACCTATTGGAAACGGTAAAACATTTGTGGTAGCTGACAAAAATAATAAGTACGGTATGATTACTGAAAACAATGAAGTACTGCTTGATTTTGAATACGACATTATTGTTCCGTTTGATTACAATTATGATAGATTGATTGCGGGTAAAGATGGTAAACAGGGCGTCATTGATACAAAAGGAAATGTGTTGATTCCATTTATGTTTTATTCCATCACTTCAAGTTCTGACTGGTATTCAAATATGATTTATGTTTCAGATCCTGATTACATGACCAACATTGTTGATACAACCGGTAAATCTTTGATAGACGCAAGTTGCAGTTATTTGTATTATTATCCTTCTTATCAGATTTTCTATTGCAGTACAAATGAAGGTCAGTTTGATTTCTATAATGGGGAGGGAATAAAAATCTTTTCTAAAGTTGCAAGTTATATTGATCCTTATTCATCGTATGATTATGTTCAGATTGTTCAGATGGGGGACTATGAAAATCCATCATATGGTGCGTTTGATCTGACGTCGGGAGCTGATCTGATGTCGTGTGAATTCGAATCACTTTATCCATTCTGGATTTCTGATCAGATCTTTTTTGCTGCAACCAAAAATGGTAAACTTGGAATTTACTCAATCAATGGAACGCTGCTTGTAAAACACAAAGGAATGTATCTGGACAACTATTTCTATGAAAGCGGTGAATACGGCGGTGAGTATGGTTACTACGTTGAAATTTCGAATAAAAAAGGAAAGTCTAAACTGCATCGTTTAGATTGGTAAATAAATATTTTAGTCTAAAAAATGCCGTCCCTGAAAATTGAGGACGGCTTTTTTTTTGCATCAGTTTTTTTAAAGTTTTATTACCAGTCTTGTCATAAAATTGAATCCCGCCTGCGGATATAAAAAGTTCTCTGTGTAGCGTTGCCCGCCATAAATATAACCCCAGGTATATCCATTGTTTGAATACATCTCATTGAGCAGATTGTTTAACTGTACACCCACTATTAACTCTCTGAAAAATTTACCTTTCCAGGCATAATTTATATCTGCATTAGTAACAAAATACGGATCCAGAGAACGAAATGAATTGGAAGTGTTATCCAAGTATTGACGACCTACGTATTTGGATTGGATCCCCAATGAAAAACCTTTAAATGGAATAAATTCCAATGCGGCAGCGGCAATCAAATCCGGTGAAAACGCAAGGTCAGTATTGGTATGAACAATTTCTCTTTGTCCTCCCTGGTCATAATCATCCAGATATTCTGTAAACGATTTTACTTTATTCTGACTGTAACTCACGGTAGAAGTGAAACTGATTTTTTTTGTGATCATGATTCCTCCTTCGAGTTCAATACCAGCGCGGTAGCTTTGACTCACATTGGTTCTTATGTAAGCACCTACATCACTTAATGCGCCGGTAAGTATCAATTGATTCTGATAGTTCATCAGAAAAAAATTTGAATTCAGCATAAATTTTGAACCCTTCAGGTTATAGCCTGCTTCCAAATTCTGAAGTGTTTCATGTGATGGTCTTGTTGCATTAGTTCGATTTACAAAATCTTCGCGGTTCGGTTCACGATTGGCAATTCCAACTGAGAGATAAAAATTATTTCTGTCATTCATTGAAAATAGAATTCCGGCTTTTGGATTAAAGAAATTGTAATTTACTTTTTGATCTGTCTCTGAAATGACTGAATCAACGACAGCCGGACCAAAGTACTGGTAGTCTATATAACGGTATTGAATATCTGCGTAGAAATTGAATTTATTCCACTCATAATTTCCTTTCAGATATGTACTTGCATCATTTTTAAGGGAGTTGTTTTCATAGTATCGGTCGCGAATATCACTGCCCGCAGCAAATTCAGCCCAGATAATTTCACCAAAATGTTTTCCTGAATATTGATTAACGGCGCCTCCCCACGTTAGATCCAGGGAACTTTTGCTGTTGTAATTCAGCGAAAAAACAGCTCCGTAAAATTGATTATCCAGCCATCTTCTTCGGATAAAATCTCCGCTTGAAATAGTATCGCTGTTTAGAATTAATGGTGCAATTCCGTACGTACTGAAGCCATCATCTTTGCGGTACTGTTCATAATATCCGCGCCCGTAAGTGTAATGTCCGGCAATCATCAGATCAAGATTTTCTGATAACTGCTGAGAGTAATGCAGTTGATAATGATCCTGCTGATAATTGTCTACTTCATTTTCATACGTGTAAAAATTATAGGTGCGTCCTGATGAAAATAAATTTGTGCTGTCTTCCGGTGAAGAATATGACCACAGATTGTTGTAATAGTGGGAGAGAAGTGAGTCCTGATTTCCTGAAACTACTGACTGCGGTGTTCCCCACCAAGATTGATAAGTGGTTTCTTTACCGGAAAAATGAGTTAACCGAAAAACGGATTTTCTTCCAAGCCACGCACCGGAAATGTAATACGAACTAAGATCAGAATAGGCTCTGTCAATGTAGCCATCCGAGTTTATTTTTGACAATCGGGCATCCAGCGTAAATTTATTATTGATTAATCCTGAGCCTAAACGGATGGTACCTTTCATGGTGTTGAATGATCCGTATGAAGATGAAATTTCAGCGTATGGATTTTTATTTACTTCGTTGGTTTTGATATTGATGCTGGCTCCAAAAGACGCAGCTCCGTTGGATGATGTTCCGACTCCGCGTTGAATTTGTACATTGTCTATGGATGACGCCAGATCAGGCATATTCACCCACCACGTTCCATGTGATTCAGAATCATTCACTGGAATTCCATTAATGGTAACATTCGTTCTGGTTGGATCTACTCCTCTGATCCGAATTCCGGTATAACCGATTCCCGCACCTGCATCTGAAGTAATCACAACAGATGGAGTTAGGTTGAATAAGTATGGAATGTCCTGACCGTAATTTATTTTTTCAATTTTTTGTGAAGACAAATTGGTGTAGGTTGTTGGTGTTTGATCATTTGCACGGGTAGATGTAATTAAAACTTCGTCAGATAAATAAGTAAGTTCATCCATTGAATAATTTTGAGAAATGTCCCTGCCGTTAATTACAATGGTGTCTCTCAGCGTAACAAAACCAGTTGAAGAAATTTCAAGGTAATAGGTGCCATTTTTTACATTGGTAATTTCAAAATATCCCTCCTGATCGGTTATAACTCGATGATAAGAATTGGTGAGTATTACTTTTGCACCTGGAATACTTTCACTGTTGGAATAATTTGAAACCGTACCGACAAAAGCGTATTGAGAGAAAGAAAAGACGGGCAGAAAAAAGTTGGCTGCCCAAAACATCAGTTTGTAACTTGTTTTCATGTTTTCACATTTAACAAGAACAAGGGGCTAATTCCTGGGAATTAATAAATAGTTAATTAGCTTGGTCACTTCCCTTCGCAGGCATTACCCTGATCAGGTCAATGGGTATAATCTCAGCCGCGTTTAAACGAAGCACCCCTTAGAGACGGGACAAAGTTAAGTGCTATAAATTGAATTTCAAAATTGGGTAAATCGGGGGTTTAGGATAAAGGATATAGGATTTAGCGAATACTGAACAATTCATCAATCAATCAAACAACGCTATGAATTTCACCTGCTTGTTTCAGTTTATAGTTGAAAAGTTGATAAGTTAATTTCTTGGTAATACGTCGTTCAATTATAAACTTTAAACTCTTTAACCTATCAACTCATCAACTAAAAATCTTCCTAGTTGAATTTTATTTCCCGCAGATTCCGCAAATAAACGCTGAACACATCAACTCTCGAGTCATGAACTAAAAACAGATCAACCCTCAACCTATCAACTTTCAACTCAAAAACTCATCGTCTATCTCCAGACTAATGAGCCCCGACAGCCGTCAGATAACGCTCTGCATCCAATGCTGCCATACAACCTGTTCCAGCAGCGGTGATTGCTTGTCTGTAAATACGATCTGCTGCATCACCACAAACAAAAACGCCCGGTACGTTAGTCTTTGAAGATCCAGGTACATTTTTGATGTAACCAACTTCATCGCATTCAATATAAGGTTTGAAAACAGCAGTGTTTGGCGTGTGACCAATTGCAATGAACACTCCCGTAACAGGAATTTCATGTTTCTCTCCGGTTTTGTTGTTTTTAATTCGTACTCCGGTAACCACCTGATCATCTCCCATTACTTCGTCAATTTCTGAATTCATAAGTAAATTGATTTTCGAGTTTGAACGAACGCGATTCTCCATAATTACGGAAGCTCTGAATTTGTCTGTACGCACCAGCATTGTAACCTTTGCACAGATATTGGCAAGGTAAGTTGCTTCTTCACAGGCTGAATCTCCTGCTCCTACAATCACCACTTCCTGATTTCTGTAGAAAAATCCATCACAGATAGCACATGCAGAAACACCTCCGCCTAACTGTAAATATTTTTGTTCAGATGGTAATCCTAAATATTTTGCTGATGCACCCGTGGCAATGATTACGGTACTGGCATGAATTTCTTTTGTTTCATCTACCCATACTTTGTGAACTGGGCCCGTAAAATCAACTTTAGTCACCCAGCCAGTGCGCACATCAGTTTTAAATCTTTTTGCCTGCTGCTCAAGCTGAACCATCATTTCAGGTCCTGTCACTCCTTCAGGATAACCCGGAAAATTTTCAACTTCATTGGTGGTTGTCAATTGCCCGCCGGGTTGCATTCCCTGATATAACACCGGATGCATGTTTGCACGTGCGGCATAGATTGCGGCTGTGTATCCTGCAGGACCTGACCCAATAATCAGGCAATTAATTTTTTCAATATTTTCAGACATGTTTCGAAGTTTTAAAAAATCAGTCAAAGATAATCTGAATCCCTGATCTGTTGCTCTGATGGGATATCATATTTATTTATTGCATGGTTGAAATCATTTATAGGTACTGAGTTTCAAACTTTAATTGAAAGTTTAGTGAGAATTCAATTTAAAGGTGGTATTTTTGCAAAAATTTATCCGGACCATCTCATGATCGACGAAAGTCTCTTTAAGAAAAAAGAACTCTACCCATTTCAAGACAAAGTCGTTAAGCAGATCATTGAGGAGATCACCGCTAATGGTCAGAATTTCAATTTGCTTTTTCAATTACCTACAGGGGGTGGAAAAACGGTCATCTTTTCAAATATTGCCCGGGATTATCTGAGACGCACCGGAAAAAAGGTACTCATTCTCACACACCGCATAGAGCTTTGTATTCAAACATCCAAACAACTGACGGCGCTGGGTGTTGAGAATAAGGTTGTGAACAGTGTGGTTAAGTTGCTGGAAGATCAGCATCAGTATCAGTCTTTCACAGCCATGGTTGAAACGCTCAATAACCGCTTGCAGGAAAATAACGCTTTTATTGAAAACATCGGCCTGGTGATTGTGGATGAAGCACACAACAACTCTTTCAGAAAAATATTTCAATACTTTAAATCCATAAATATTCTTGGAGTAACGGCAACTCCGTTAAGTTCCAATAAATCACTTCCGCTGAAAGACAATTATGACAAGCTGATTGTTGGAGAAAGTATTAAGTCACTGATTGAAGGCGGGTATTTGTCCAACGCGGATACATACACATACGACGTCAATCTTCACGGATTAAAAATTGGTGTGAATGGTGATTTTACCGTGAGTTCATCGGATAAATTATACAGTAACTATTTCATGCAGGAAAAATTACTTTTTGCGTATGAAGAAATAGCTGTAGGAAGAAAGACGTTGATTTTTAACAGCGGTATTGAATCATCACGCGCGGTGTATGATCTGTTCCGCAAACAAAATTATCCCATCCGTCATCTGGACAGTACATTCAGTGAAGGTGACCGAAAAGAAATTCTGGAATGGTTTAAAGTGACTCCTGGAGCTGTGCTAACTTCTGTAGGAATTCTCACCACGGGTTTCGATGAACCAACTGTTGAGACAATTATTCTTAATCGAGCAACACGTTCCTTGACTTTGTATCATCAGATGATTGGACGTGGTTCAAGAAGATTGTCAAATAAAGATACTTTTCAGGTGATCGACCTTGGAAATAATGTACGTCGTTTTGGTTATTGGCAGGATTATATCGATTGGAATGATGCGTTTAACTTTCCTGACCGTTTTCTGGAATCACGTTTGAGTGAAGAAGATGATATTCAGTTTGAAGCGGAGTATGAATTGCCAAGAAATCTGAAGGACAAATTAAAAGATCCATCCAAGCTGGAGATGTTTTCAATGCGCGACGTTTATCTGGATTGTATGGCTTCAGGTAAAAAAGGGAAAGATGCTGTGGATATTTCAATGGATAATCACTTTGAGGTCATCGCAGAAAATTCGGAAGATCAGTATGATGGAATTATGCTGTTGGAAGATCTTCAGGAAGACATTGAACGAAGATTGAAACATTATACCAAGTGTATAACTAAAACAACAGAATCGTATCTTGAATGGCTGAAAGAAACTTACAATCGTCAGCTCAGTCAGCGAATAAGAGCTGAACTCAGCGCGGAGTAAATCACGATTATTAACTGCATAAATAAAAAAATCCCGGATCAGAAATGATCCGGGATTTTTATTTCAAAGAATTTTGCGGACTATTTGTTCACGATCAGTTTTTGTGTTGACGTAATTCCATTTTCAATGACAACAACCTGATAAATTCCATTTTCAAAATTGGAAACATCCATCAGATTTTCTCCGATATTTTCAAGAATAATTCTACCGTGTATATCATAAACTCTTACAACAGCATCTGGCGCAACCATTAATTGCACAAAGTTTGAAGCAGGATTTGGATACACAGTAAAATTTGTATGCTCGTCAATTCCATTCACGCCTGTTGTAGAAATATCATTGATGTCTCTAGGTAAAATCTTTTGCTCACTGAAAGTGTAATGACCAACTCCGGTAACCATATACCAGTTTCCAACAATGGCAGTTAGGTGATAAGGAAAAATATCGTCATCACACTTTACAATTCCTGATCCGTCATTAATTGACCACAATCCAAAGCCTTCTGTTGTGTTGGTGCATTCTGCTGATGATACTGTCATGAGGACGCCTTCATACATTTCCATATTAGCATTTGATGTTGTCACTGTAACCGCAGCTGGTAGCGCATTTCCAGTTGTTTCTACGGTGTATGCTGTAACATTTTTTATTTCGGTAAGATTAAAATATTCATCTACTTCTCCTGTTACAACAACGCTATCTCCAATTTCTACGGCAGCATCGGTATCATACACATAAACACCATTCCATGCACCAGTACCATCTTGAATAAAATATGCAGCTGAATCAGGGCCATTTAAAATTCTTGCAGTCACAATACCAGAAGTTGTTACAACTTGACCGTCGTATGGAGAGTCAGCTGGTGATCCTGTTGCATATTGGATATCGTAAATTGAAACAACAACTGGTGGGGTAGGCGTAGTTACTGAAACAGAAACCGAATCGATCATAATACCTGCGTAAAACGGAGCGCCGGCAGTAGCAGGGTCTGTGCTATGTACCGATAAGATAAATTGTCCGCTGGTACAGCCTGCAGGCACGGTAACTTCCTGTGACAAAAGCACCGGCGTAGTTCCTCCTGATTCAGTTGCGATATTAAAGTAAGGATTGTATGTACCGTAAGCGTTATTGGTTGCGTCGTAAAATCCGGTGCGCAATTGTCCCATTAACCCAAAAACCCACATTTCGATCAAATAAGTTTCACCAGCAACAACGGTCACATTTTGAGTTGTAAAACGCTGATGGCTTGCTGAAGTATTTATCAGTGAAGCGTTGCTTGAACCGTAAACACTGCCTATGGTTGCTTCTACCACACTAGCGCCTGGAATACTTGTTGCCGACCCCATCCAGTCAGTTGGATCACCCGCTGCCCATGAGCTGAGATCACTTTGAAATACCACTTGAGATTGAGCCGAAACTCCAATCACAAGCGCAGATATAAGCGTAAAAATTTGTTTCATAATTTATTTATTTATCATCGTTAAAATTATTCATTTACTATTAATTCAAAATTAAATTCCAAAAATCAATTTCCAAATCACAAATTCCAAATCACAATTTCCAAATCACAATTTCCAAATCACAAATTCCAAATTACAAGTTCCAAATCACAAGTTCCAACTCACAAGTTCCAACTCACAAATTCCAAATCACAAATTCCAAATCACAAATTCCAAAACACAAGTTCCAAAACACAAGTTCCAAATCACAAGTTCCAAATCACAAATTCCAAATCACAAGTTCCAAATCACAAGTTCCAAATCACAAGTTCCAAATCACAAGTTCCAAATCACAAGTTCCAAATCACAAATTCCAAATCACAAATTCCAAATCACAAGTTCTATAACTAAATCCTTACACCTTACACCTTACTCCTTACACCATAAACCTTACACCTTAAACCTTACCCCTAATCCCCAACAACTACCCCTTAATCCTAACATTATCAATCTCCCAGGTACTTCCATCACTTGCTG
>Ga0268298_10007078_pt1 | contig 10030 bp, 8 predicted proteins | sample WWTPWeurt_MetaG_FD_194462 | JGI IMG/M metagenome (GOLD analysis project Ga0268298, IMG submission 194462) | Activated sludge microbial communities from WWTP in Nijmegen, Gelderland, Netherland - WWTP Weurt | ecosystem: Engineered > WWTP > Aerobic digester > Activated sludge | place: Netherlands... | reverse complement strand
CTCCGAGACGTGGCTGTGCCCCTCGACGAAGCCCGGCACGAGCACGTCGTCGCGAAAGCGCTCGTCGACCACGTGCGGGCCCCAGCCCGCGATCTGCTCGAGCGTTCCCGCCCCGAGGATGCGGCCTTCGCGCACCGCGACGTGCGTGGCGACCGGGTTCGACCGGTTCATGGTCAGGATGCGACGGGCCCTGTAGACGGTGACGCTCATGTCGGAGTCCATGGAAAGAGTGCTTCAGCGGTGCGCGGCGATCCTGCCGGCGACCGCCCGTACCTTGCCCGGCGAAGCGCGCCAGATCGCGAAGATCGAGAACGCGCCGAGCGCGATCGACAGCCAGAAGGCGGGCGCGTAGCTGCCGGTGAGGTCGTGCACGACGCCCGTCACCCACGGGCCCGCGGCGCCGCCGCTGATCGCGCCGAGCATCAGCGTGCCGAAGATCGACCCGTAGTGCCGGCCCTCGAAGATTTCGGCCGGGATCGCGCCGACCACCGAGGTCATGCCGTAGCCGAGCAGCCCTTGCGCGACGACCATGAACCCCATCAGCGCCAGGCTCGGATGGTCCTTCAGCAGCAGCAGTGCCGCGTACGTGAGGCAGAAGCCGATCGCGCCGATCGCCCAGACGATCTCGCGCCCGACGCGGTCGGACAGCTGGCCGAGCGCGACCTGCCCCGGCACCCCGGCGAGACTCACCGCGCCGAGCGCCCACGCCGCATCGGTCGCGCTGAACCCGACCTCGATCAGGTACTTGGTCTGGTGCACCTGCACCGCGTACCAGACGAACAGGCCGCAGAAGTAGCCCGAGACCAGCCACCAGAAGCGCGCGGTGCGCAGCGCGCGCGCGAGCGTCCAGTCGACCGCGGCCCACGCCTCGTCGACGACGTTCGAGCGTCTCGCCCCCGGGGCGCCGGCCGCGGGTGCGGGGTCGCCGTCGGGCAGCAGTCCGAGCTCCTCGGGGCGGCGGCGCAGCAGCAGATTGAGCGGAACGAGCGCGACCGCGGTGACGATGCCCATCGTCCAGCACGCGGTGCGCCAGTCGGTGCGCTCGATGTACGCCTGCAACGCCGGGAAGATCAGGATCGAGCCCGCGCCCACGCCGGCGAACGCGATGCTCATCGCGAGGCCGCGCCGGCGCACGAACCACGCCGGCAGGAACAGCGACTGCCCCGTGTAGCCCAGGCACACGCTGCCGCCGCCGACGAGCACGCCCAGCGTCGCGTAGATGTGCCAGGGCTCGTGCGCGAGCGTGGCGAGCAGCAGGCCCGCGGCGGTGGCGGCGACGCCGAGCTCCATCACGACGCGCGGGCCGCGCGCGTCCATCAGCCGGCCCAGCGCGGGGGTGAGGATCGCGGAGACCATGAACCCGAACGAGAACGCGCCCGCGGTCACGCCGCGCTCCCAGCCGAACTCGGCGATGATCGGAGGAAACAGCAGGGAGAACGCGGTGCGCGCGTTCACGCCCACGGCCATCGTCGCGAACACGACCGCGACGACGACCCAGCCGTAGTAGAACGGCAGGCGACGAGCCCAGTTCGACAGCAATGCGATCTCCTCCCCGCTTCGGCGAGCGGTTTCAGGCGCCCAGTCTACGCAAGCTTTCGCGTCGCGCGGCACGACGCGCGAATTTCCCGATGCGCGCCGACCGGACGAGGAGCGCGGCTTGCGGGTCGACCCCGGCCCGAGCGCCTCGCGCGCACCCGGCGCGATGCCGCTTTTCGCTCGCGTCCATGCGGAACGTCAGTTACCTCGGCCGCCGCGCCGTATAGGATCGGCGATGCGTTCCGGACGTTCCTGCAACGGGGAGGTCGCCATGAGAATGGAAATCGCGTCGATGCTCGCGGTGCTGTTCCTGGCCGAGGCAGCCTGGGCCCAGCCCGCCGGCACCTGGCTGCTGGTCGACCGCAGGGAGGTGATCAACGGCCCGAACGAGCGCGTCGCCCCGAACTGCCGCTGGCGCGGCGAGTCCGGCGACAAGGGCTTGCGCATGAACATCAGCTGCTACTCGTCGGTGGCCAGGACCACCGTCGTTTCGAGCGCGCAGGTGTCGTGGGAGCTGCCGATCGGATTCGAGCGCCTTCGCAGCGGAAGCTCGATCGCGCTGGCGGGCGTCGTCGACAACGCCAGCACGCCGAAGACCGGGCCCAGCGCGACGTGCAGCCTGGCCTGGAACTACAGCCTGCGGATCACGACGGGGGGCACGGCCGAGCCGAGCGCGCGGGCCCGCTGCGCGGGGACGCTGAACGTGCCCGGGCCCGGCCTGAGGCGCACCGGCGAACTCATCACGGAAGCGTCGCTCGTGCAGGCGCTCGGGTTCGGCTCCGGCACCGGGATCCAGCGCATCCTGATCTATCGCTGGACGCCCGACGGCGCGGCGCCGCCCCCGGCGAGCGCGCCCGCGGCCGCGGTACCGGCGCCACCGGCCGCGCCGGCGCCGCCCCCGGCCGCGAGCGCTCCTGCGCCCCGGACGGCGGCGATCTACAGCGGGCGTTACCTCGGCTGCTTCGCGGACCGGGTGCAGCGCGACCTGACCGGCCCGTCGATGCTGCAGCCGAATCCGCAGTCGTGCATCGGCACGTGCGCCTCGCAGGGATACAGGTACGCGTCGATGCAGGCGGGTCGATACTGCTTCTGCGGCAACACGTACGGCCGCTATGGGCCGAGCACGGCGTGCGGACCGTGTCCGGACACCCCGGGCGAGACCTGCGGCGGCCACTGGGCCAACGCGGTCTGGGAAGTCTCGGGTGCGATGAGCCCGCTGCCGCCGGCTCCGGGAGGGCGTCCGTGAGCAAGCGTGTGGTCCCGCTCGACGCCGGCCGGGGCGGCGTTCCGGAGTCCGGCTCGCCGGCCGGCCGCGACGAAGGCCTGTCTCGTCGTGACTACGAAGCGCGGCTCGAACTGCTGCACGTGGAACTGAACCGGCTCGCGCGCTGGGTCAGGCACGGCGGGCGGCGCGTGCTGGTGCTCTTCGAGGGCCGCGACACCGCGGGCAAGGGCGGCGTGATCAACGCGATCTCGCAGTGCCTGGACCCGCGCCAGTGCCGCGTCGTCGCGCTCGCCAAGCCCGACGAGACCGAGCGCACGCAGTGGTACTTCCAGCGCTACGTCGCGCACCTGCCGGCCGCGGGCGAGATCGTTCTGTTCGACCGCTCCTGGTACAACCGCGCCGGCGTCGAGCGCGTGATGGGGTTCTGCGACGACGACCAGTACGAGCGCTTCCTCGCGCAGGCGCCGGTCTTCGAGCGGCTGCTGGTCGACGACGGCATCCTGCTCTTCAAGTACTGGCTCACGGTCGACCAGGCCCGCCAGGAGGAGCGCTTCCGCGAGCGCCTCGACGATCCGCTGAAGCGCTGGAAGCTCTCGCCGATCGACCTGAAGGCGCGCGAGAAGTACCGCGAGTACGGTCGCGCGCGCGACGCGATGCTCGAGGCGACGCACAAGAAGCGCGCGCCGTGGACGCTGGTCGACTTCAACGACCAGCGGCGCGGGAGGCTCACGCTGATCCGTCACCTGCTCGACCGCGTTCCGGACGTCGACGTGCCCGACGCGCCGATCGAGTTCCCGCCGCTCGCGTCCAAGCCGGCGAAGGAGAAGTTCGGCGGGCCGCTGAAGCCGATCCGCTGCCTCGACCTCTAAACCGCCGCCGCGAGGAGCACTCCGGCGCGCCGCCCGTCCCGCGCCGGCGAGAGCACCGCCGCGGCGGGCCGCGCGCGAATTCCGGAACCCCGGGCCGGGCCGCACGCCCGTGCGGCTTTCGCTGCGCGGGCCCACGCCTTACGATCACCCTTGGCGTGCCGCCGTCCGGCGGCGGGCCGGGGGGAGACCACATGAGAGCCAGAGTCGCGGTCGTCGGCACGGGCCGCACACCGTACAGCCGCATCAAGCCCGGCGAGCCGGTGCTGACGGTCGACGAGTACATCGCGTGGGCGGCCGAGCTCGCGCTCGAGCACGCCGGCATGAGCAAGTCCGACTTCGACGGGCAGGCGCTCGGCGTCGCGCACGCCGAGGCGAGCCACACGGTGAACTGGTCGGCGGCCACCGCCGAGAACCTGGGCATCAATCCGTCGACGCTGATCCGCGCCGACCAGGGCGGCGCGTCGGCCTCGGCGATGCTGATCCGCGCGGCCGCACTGATCGAGGCCGGTGTGGTCGAGCGCGCGCTGATCGTCGGCGCCGACACCCCGCTCACGATCCCGTCGATCGCGCCCGGCCTGCCGCTCTCGCCGGAGCGCACGCGCGGCGTCTTCTGGGACTTCCAGGGCCCGTTCGGCGTGATGGGCGCGAACGCGCAGTTCGCGCTGATCCAGGCGCGCTACGCGCACCAGTACGGCCTGGCCGCGGAGCAGCTCGGCAAGATCGCGGTGGCCACGCGCTACCACGCGTCGCTGAATCCGGCGGCGCTGTTCCGCAAACCGATCACGGTCGACGAGTACGTGAACTCGAAGCCGCTGTCGGACCCGATCCGGCTGCTCGACTGCGTGCCGATCGTCAACGGCGGGCTCGCCTACGTCGTGACCCGGGCGGACAGTGCGCGCGCGATCACCGACCGGCCCGCGTACCTGCTCGGCTTCGGCGAGGCGAACAACTACGCTCACGGCTCGCGCACCCGGCCCGACGTCACCGTCACCGGCTTCGTGCAGGCCGCGCCGAAGGCGTTCGCGATGGCCGGCGTGCGCCCGGCCGACGTCGACGCGTTCGAGCCCTACGACGACTACCCGATCATCGTGCTGATGTCGCTCGAGGACTGGGGCTTCTGCGCCAAGGGCGAGGGCGGGCGCTTCGTCGACGAGCACGACCTGCGCTGCAGCGGCGACTTCCCGCTGTCGACCGACGGCGGGCAGCTCTCGGGCGGCCAGCCGGGCGGCGCGATCGGCGGCTTCATGCCGCTGATCGAGGCGGTGAGCCAGGTGCGCGGCGAGGCCGGCGAGCGCCAGGTGAAGGACGCGCGCATCGTCGCCTCGTGCGGCTTCGGCGGCATTCCCTATGGGCGACCGGGCCGCAGCTGCGTGTCGCTGATCTTCGGCAACGAGGGCTGAGCCATGGCCGACACTCCGCTGCACAAGCCGCTTCCCGAGATCACCGACCTCACGCGCCCGTTCTGGGCCGCGGCCAAGGCGCGCCGCTTCGTGCTCCAGAAGTGCCCGAAGTGCGCGACGTTCAACTTCTATCCGAAGCCCTGGTGCGTCGAGTGCGGCGCGCGCGGTCTCGAGTGGGTCGACGCGCGGCCCGCGGGCACCGTGTACTCGGTCACCGTCTCGCGCACGATCGGCATGAACTACCCGGGCTGGTCGGCGGAGCTGCCGATCGTCATGTGCATGATCGACCTCGACGACGGCGCGCGCATGTACGGCCAGCTCACCGACTGCGCGCCCGCAGACGCGCGCATCGGCATGCGCGTGGCGGTGCACTTCGTCGACATCTCCGACGAGGCCGCGATCCCGAAGTTCCGCCCGCTCGCCTGAGCGCGGCCCGCACCGGAGCGCCGCGATGGTCGACGAGCGGGACGCGGACGACGCGCACCGGCTGCGCGTCGCGGCGATGCAGGGCGCGCGATTCGACTGGCGCGACCCGCTTCGCATCGACGAGCTGCTGTCGCCGGACGAGGTGCAGGTGCGCGACGCTGCCCAGCGCTTCGCGCAGGAGCGGCTGATGCCGCGCATCCTCGAGGCGAACCGGCACGAGACCTTCGACGTCGGCGTCATGAAGGAGATGGCCGATCTCGGCTTCCTGGGGGCGACGATCCCGGGCTACGGCTGCGCCGGCATCAGCTACGTCGCGTACGGGCTGATCGCGCGCGAGCTCGAGCGCGTCGACACCGCGTTCCGCTCCGCGATGGGCGTGCAGAGCACGCTCGCGATGATGCCGATCTACCTGTTCGGCAGCGAGGCGCAGCGCGAGAAGTACCTGCCCGCGATGGCGCGCGCCGAGCGGCTCGGTTGCTTCGGCCTGACCGAGCCGGACCACGGCTCCGACCCCGGGAGCATGGCTTCGCGCGCCCGCTCGGTCTCGGGCGGCTACGTGCTCAACGGCACCAAGACCTGGATCACCCACGCGCCGATCGCCGACGTCATGGTCGTGTGGGCGAAGGACGACGGCGGCGTGGTGCGCGGCTTCGTGCTCGAGCGCGGCATGCCGGGCCTGTCCACGCACAAGATCGAGGGCAAGTTCTCGGTGCGCGCGTCGCCCACCGGCCAGATCGCGATGCAGGACGTGTTCGTTCCCGAAGCGCAGCGCCTGCCGGGCGCTCAGGGGCTGGCCGCGCCGTTCGCGTGCCTGAACAACGCGCGCTTCGGCATCTGCTGGGGCTCGATGGGCGCGGCCGAGTTCTGCTGGCACGCGGCGCGCCGCTACGTGCTCGAGCGCAAGCAGTTCGGCCGGCCGCTCGCCGCGAACCAGCTCGTGCAGAAGAAGCTCGCCGACATGCAGACCGAGATCTCGCTGGGGCTGCTCGCGTGCCTGCACGTGAGCCGGCTGCGCGACGCCGGCCGCGCCACGCCCGAAGTGGTCTCACTGCTCAAGCGCAACTGCGCCGGCAAGGCGCTCGAGGTCGCGCGCGCGGCCCGCGACATGCACGGCGGCAACGGCATCGCCGACGAGTACCACGTGATCCGCCACCTGATGAACCTCGAGACCGTCAACACGCTCGAGGGCACGCACGACATCCACGCGCTGGTGCTCGGCCGGGCCCAGACCGGGATCTCGGCGTTCGGCGGATAGCGGCACGTGCCGACGCCGCCGCGTTCAGGGCGCGAACAGGCGATCGCCCGGCTGCTGTCGCCGCGCTCGATCGCGATCGCCGGTGCCTCCGCGGACTTCTCCAAGATCAACGGCCGGCCGCTCAAGCATCTTCTCGACAAGGGCTTCGCGGGACGGCTGCTGCCCGTCAACCCGAAGTACCGCGACATCGCGGGTGTCGCGTGCCACGCGTCGATCGACGCGCTGCCCGAGGCGCCGGACCTCGCCGTGGTCGCCGTGCCGGCGCGCGAGGTGCCGGCGTGCATCGAGGCGCTGGGGCGGCGCGGCGCGCGCGCCGCGGTCGTCTTCAGCTCGGGCTTCGGCGAGACCGGCGACGCCGGGCGCGAGCTCGAGCAGCGCACGCTCGCGCTCGCGCGCGCCGCCGGGCTCGTGCTGTGCGGGCCAAACTGCCTGGGCTTCGTCAATGCGTTCGACAAGGTGTGGGCGACGTTCAGCCAGTACGCCGACGGCCCGCCCGCCGAGGGGCCGGTGGCGTTCGTCACGCAGTCCGGCGCGTTCGGCACCGCGATCGCCGCGCTGGCCCGCGCCCGCGGCCTGGGGCTGGGCTACTTCGTGAACACCGGCAACGAAGCCGATCTCGAATTCAGCGAGGTGATGTCGGCGGTGGTCGAGGATCCGCGCGTGCGCGTCGCGGCCGGCTACCTCGAGGGGCTGCGCGACGGCGTCGCGCTGGTGCGCCTGGCGCGCCGCTGCCACGCGCTGGGCAAGCCGCTGGTGCTCACCAAGGTCGGGCGCCGCGCGGCGGGCGCGCGCGCGGCCGCGTCGCACACCGGCGCGCTCGCGGTCGAGGACGCGGTCTTCGACGCGGTGATCCGCCAGTACGGCGTGCTTCGTGCCCGCAACGAAGAGCAGATGATCGACATGCTCGAGGCGCTCTCGGGCGAGCGCCGCGCGCGCGGCAACGGGCTGGGGATCGTCACGCAGTCCGGCGGCGCCGGCGTCATGATGGCCGATCGCGCCGAGGAGGTCGGCCTGGCGGTGCCGGTACTCTCGGCGGCCACCCAGGCGCGCATCGCGCGGGTCATGCCGGCGTTCGGCGCGGCCGGCAATCCGGTCGACGTCACCGGGCAATTCCTCGCGACGCCGGAACTGCTGAGCGAGTCGGTGGTCGCGCTGCTCGACGACCCGGCGATCGACGCGGGCATCGTGTGGCTGCAGCTGATGGCCGCGCACGCGCAGCGGCTGGTGCGGCTGTTCGTCGAGATCCGCGGCCGCACGTCCAAGCCCTTCGTCGTCTGCTGGGTGGCCGCGCCGTCCGACGCGGTGAGCGCGCTGCGCGAGTCGGGCATCCCGGTGTTTCCCGCGGGCGAGCGCGCCGTCGAAGCGGTCGCGGCGCTGGCGGACTTCGAGCGCTCGACGCGGCTGCGCTTCGAGCCCGGCGACGGGGAACGCGCGCGCATCGACGGCGGTTCGGCGACCGAGAGCGGCGCTTCGAACGGGAGCGGCGCTTCGAACGGGAGCGGCGCCTCGACCGCGCCCGGCGCCTCGGCCGGGCGCGGACACGCCCGCGCCGCGTCCCTCGAAGGCCTCGTGCCCACCGTCGACGCCGTCGCGATGCTGGCCGCCGCCGGCGTGCCGATGGCGCCGGTCGTGCTCGCGCGCGACGAGGACGCGGCGGTCACCGCGTGGCGCGGATTCGGCGGCCCGGTCGCACTGAAGATCGAGTCGCCGGACCTCACGCACAAGACCGACGTCGGCGGGGTGGCGCTCGGGATCGACGGCGAATCCGCGGTGCGCGGCGCGTATCGCGCGCTCGTTCGCGGCGTCGGGCAGGCCGCGCCCGCGGCCAGGATCGCGGGCGTGATCGTGCAGCCGATGGCCTGCGGCGCGGTCGAACTGGTGGTCGGCGCGCGCCGCGACCCCGCGTTCGGCGTCGTCGTGATGGTGGGCCTGGGCGGCGTGCTCGTCGAAGCGCTGCGCGACGTCGCGTTCGGCCACGCGCCGTTCTCGCCCGACGAGGCCGCGCGCATGCTCGGACGCCTGCGTGCCGGTGCGCTGCTCGACGGCGTGCGCGGCCGGCCCGGCACCGACCGCGCCGTGCTCGCACGGCTGCTCTCGCGCGTGTCGCACTGGGCGGCGGCGATGTCGCCGGTGCTCGAGGAGCTCGACCTGAACCCGGTGCTCGCCGGCCCCGACGGCGTGATCGGAGTCGATTGCGTGATGATCCTGACGAAAGGAACCTGAACGATGAATCGCCGACCGAAGGTCCGCCGCGCGCTCGCCCGACCGCTCGCGCTCGCCGCCGTGCTCGCCGCGGCTTCGCCGCCGGCGCTCGCCCAGGGCGCCTACCCGAACCGCGCGATCACTCTGATCGCGCCGTACAGCGTGGGCGGCGACGCCGACCTCGCGGCGCGCAACTTCGCGGCGTCCGCGCAGAAGGCGCTCGGCCAGGGCGTCCTCGTGCTGAACAAGGCGGGCGCGAGCGGCATCATCGGCTCGGCGCAGGCGATCGCCGCGCCCCCGGACGGCTACACGCTGCTGCTCGCGCGTCCCGGCTCGCAGTCGATCCTGCCGGCGATCGTGCCGTCGAGCACGAAGTACAAGTGGGACGACTACACCTTCGTCGGCCTGCTCGAGCTCAATCCGTACGGCTGCATGGTCAGCGCGAAGTCGCCGTACAGGACCTTCGACGAGTTCGTGCGCGGCCTGCGCGAGCGCGGCAAGTCGATGAACTTCGGCACCGCGGGCCAGCTCACCACCAACGACATGGGGCCGCGCCAGCTCTTCGCGTCGCTCAAGCTCGGCGATCAGACGCCCACGCAGATCCCGTACAAGGGCACCGGCGAGGCGACCGCGTCGCTCGTGTCCGGCGAGACCGACTTCGCCTGCGGGAGCATCGGCACGTTCTTCGGGCTCATCAGGGCGGGCCAGCTGCGGGCGCTGATGGTGACGACTCCGGAGCGGCTCGCGGGGCTGCCCGACGTGCCGACCGCGCGCGAGGTGGGCTTCCCCGACATGGAGAAGATCATCGGCTGGAGCGGGATCTTCGCGCCGCCGAACCTGCCCGCCGACCTGCTCGCGCGGCTCACGCAGGCGCTCAAGGCGGTCGGCGAGGACCCGGCGTGGCGCCGCGCCACCGAGCAGTCGGGGTCGATCCCCTTCGTTCGCGGCCCGGCCGAGACGCGCGAGTTCGCGCGCGCCCAGTACCAGCTGTACCGCGCGCTCGGGGAGGCGCTGAACCTGATCGACAAGCCGTTGTAGAGTCCCGTCTTTCCCAGACCCTCCCGTGCGCCTCGACCGCGCGCGGGCACCGAAGGAGGCGCGCATGCGCGGCCGTGAC
>Ga0268298_10007077_pt1 | contig 10030 bp, 9 predicted proteins | sample WWTPWeurt_MetaG_FD_194462 | JGI IMG/M metagenome (GOLD analysis project Ga0268298, IMG submission 194462) | Activated sludge microbial communities from WWTP in Nijmegen, Gelderland, Netherland - WWTP Weurt | ecosystem: Engineered > WWTP > Aerobic digester > Activated sludge | place: Netherlands... | reverse complement strand
ATGGAAGCAATTAGAATTATTGAAAGGAGGATTGAAATTTTGTTTTTCATGACTTTAAAATTTTAATATATTTAGTTAACAATAGCTATTCAAACGTCGTAACCCATATTTTGTTTAACTTTTTTACATTTTTGTTAAACAAAACTATTCTAGCCTGATTAAAAGGCTATTTAACTCCTAAAAATTTGTTTAGACCAATATTCTAAAAAAGATGACTCAATACATACAATAGTTGACAAGTAATTGAAAATCAGTCTAATAATATTCTACAGTTATTATCTACAGGATAAAATGAGTTTTAAAGGTTGATTTTTGTGTTTATCAACCCAGTGCCAGGTTTTTGTCAAAATAAGCTCTACGTGAAGCCAGTTTGTAGATTGGCTACATATTTATCCACTTTACTCAATCAGTCAGGGTGCGTTGACCTACCGAGGATGTACTATAACTAAAAAGAACCGGGTAATTTCCTTGATTCCCATTAGGTTTGTCCGCACCGTGCGTTCAGAATTGCATAGCTGGGTTAACTTTAAAATTTAGAAGTCCAGAAGTTTTGTTGCATACAACAAGGGCAGTAAATTCACAGCGTCCTGTTACAGCCTGCGCAAATAAATAGCTTATGAAAAAGTATCTTATACTCTATTATTCCAAAACTAATAACAGTAAGTTCATTGCAGAAAGGCTGTCCGAAGAGCTTAAATGTGAGATGGAAATGATTGATTCCATGATTCACAACACAGGCCTCTTGTTCCTATTATCATTACTCAATATACCAATTCCAATCAATGTATCAAAAGAAAAAATACAGCAATATGAAGCAATTATAATTGTAGGTCCAATTTGGGGTGGACTTTTAATTGCACCGTTAAAAACTGTTATCAAAAAATGCATTGGACTAAATAAACCATTTCACTTTGCTCTAACGTGTGAAAGCAAAGAAAGTGATAAGGACAGCAAATATGGGTATAACACTGTTTTATTGAAAGCTAAAGCTTTGGGTGGAAATTTGGTAAAAAGCACCTCCGCATTCTCAACATCTTTGATAAGTGGTTACAATGAAAAGGATTACAACATTCATGTGAAAGCCAAATTCAGTGCAGACAATTTTAGTGAAGAGTTAAATAATAGATTAAATACTTTCGCAAGTAATATAAAAAATTCAGACTTCTCTAAATAAATGAATAGATGGTCAAGCTATTCAACTATGTATTTGAGCTATAAATAAATTTAATCAGGAATAATTTCCCAGAGGGCTATAGTTTATAGATTTGACAAAAGAGGATTAAGCTAAACTATCAAAAGGAACAACACAAACCACCATGATGACCGGAAAGCAAAAATGAATTTTGCCTCGGCAAATCCACATTACCTCACAAAAGTAGAGAAGAAAGGGGGAACTCAAGCAGAATTACATCAAGTAATTGAATGGTTAACCGGATATGATGAAAATAAATTAAAATCCCTCCTTGAAGAAAAAGTTACTTTTGAAACGTTCTTTAAAAACGTCGCGTTAAACCCGGACGCACATCTGATTACCGGGCTCGTCTGTGGCTATCGGGTTGAAGAAATCGAAAATCCGTTGACAGAAAAGGTAAGATTTTTGGAAAAGCTGGTTGATGAATTGGTGAAAGTACGTAGTATGGAATATAATATAAGGTATGGAATATATGAAGTAATATGTTTTCTTTGAAGAACTCAGTTTCTAAATAAACAAATAGAGTGCATAAACTTCCAGAAGAGAGAATAACAGAGCAATATATTGACTTCATTTTAATTTAATACAAGCAGATCCAAATAATTTTTAGCTTTGGTCACTAATGTACCATTGTTGGTTTAATTATGCCGTATTTATAAACAAAAATGGTAACCATGGGTACAAAAATTATTTTAAAGACAAACATATATAACTAACAAAAAAATCTATAATTATGTCAGAGTTCAAAAAAACAATATCAGGAAATGGCATCGGGATCGGAGCTGCCCTTGGCGTGGCATTCGGAACAGCGTATGGAATTTATTCTAAAAATACAGCTTTGAGTATTGCCTTCGGTTTAGCAGTAGGTGTTGCCTTTGGAGCCATTTTTGATCTTGTAAAAAAAAGAAATTAACTCTTAGTAAGAGTTATCCATCCGTTTGACAAAGACAAATCGATTCATTTTACAAGTCAATCGAAACAATTTAAGAAATAGTTTTTACTTTTTCTTAATTTTGATATTATAAATATCAAAGAACTGCAAATGACTGCTAATGAAGTAATGAGTGAATTAAAAGCGTTTGGCGACGAACAAACCAAAAAGACTTACATCAGACATGGTGCCAGGGAGCCACTATTTGGGGTTAAAGTGGCAGACTTAAAAAAGATCCTTAAAAAAACCAAAAAGAACTATTCATTATCTCTGGAACTTTATGACACCGGCAATACAGATGCCATGTATCTGGCAGGACTGATGGCAGACGAAACCAGGATGACGGAAGAAAATTTAAACCAATGGATTGAAAACGCATATTGGTATTATTTAAGCGAGTACGCTGTTCCCTGGGTGACCGCAGAAACTAAATTTGGTTTTGAGTTGGGCCTGAAGTGGATTCGTTCGGATCAGGAAAGAATCGCATCTGGAGGGTGGTCTACCCTCTCCTCTTATGCTGGTTTGAATCCTGACGACAAACTGGACATTCCTGCCTACTCCAGATTACTAGATCAAGTTGCTGCCGAAATTCATAATGCAAATGGGCGGGTAAAATACGCCATGAATACATTTGTTATTGCTGTTGGGACATTTATTTCAGAACTGACAGAAAAAGCTAAAAAGATTGCAAAGAAAATAGGAATTGTGGAAGTGGATATGAATGGGACAACTTGCAAAGTACCATTAGCATCCGAATATCTCCAGAAGGTCATTGAGAAAGGCCAAGTAGGAAAGAAAAGAAAAACTGCCAGATGTTAAAATAAATTTTGCAAATAGTCAAAAATTAACTTGACTGGAATGATATTAAAAACACAGGATTAAAAATAAGTCCAAATAAAAAGTGGAAAAAATATTTTTCCGTTAAAAAAATAGTATAAGATACTCCATTATGGTGGTGACAAATTTTACGCCATTTCCAATACTCACTACAGAGCGACTGATTTTAAGGCAGCTTGAAAATGCAGACGATGAAGATATTTTTTCCCACCGCTCAGACGACAGGGTAAATAAATATTTGGAGGATTACAGACATTCGAGCATAGCGCAAACGCAGGCATTTATCGAGCGCATTCAGAAAGGAGTCTTACAAAACAAAAATATCTTTTGGGTAATCACCCTACATCATACTAATAAATTTATTGGAACCATTTGTATATGGAATATTTTAACTAAAGAACACAAAGCGGAAATAGGATACACCCTTGACCCAAAGTTTCACAACATGGGCTATATGAGTGAGGCATTAGCCACAGTAATCGAATATGGATTCCAAACCATGAAATTAAAGATTATTGAAGCATTTACACATGAGGACAATAAGGCTTCTATTCGAATTTTGACAAAAAATAATTTTATGCCTGACTTTTCACTGGACTTTACAAATAAAAAAAATCGCGTAGGATTTACATTGAAAAATGAACCAACTTTCGGAGCGCCAAGCTAGTAAAGACTAAAATTACCAGACTTGAAAAAACTATAAAAGTCAGTGAGGCCCAAAAATGAATAGTTTAAAAATGTCAATGGAACCGGAATTGCATGGCTCGCGAATCCATGCTTGTTTATTGCGTGGTTTACCCTGTATAGGAACTTGAAGGTCTCCATGATATCAAGCCTGCTTCCCTCAATTTTCTCACTATCCTTTTTGCTATTTGGATCCTCCATGGACAATGAAGGAGGAATTTCACATCCCATAATTTCCAATGGATGGGGTTACAAGCTTTAACTTGCAAGTTGTTCAACAATGTTTATTGGAAGTTTTTATCTGATGCCGAGACATAACTCAATAGCTAAATACTATAAATCGTTTCTCTCTGATTCTGAATAGAAGAAATAATTAATTTTAAAATCGAAAGCACAAACGAATTACATTAAATATATCCCTACTGCCAGCATATTGTTATATGTCTCTTTCATAAAAAAGCAAACAAACTAAAAAAAAGACACCTCAAACTAAAATCGCATAAAAGTAATCCGGCAATACTTTTTCCTTTCCAATTTGCAAAACCACCCAATAAAACACTTTAAAACAGTTTTAAAATTTAGAAATTCAGTAATATTGTAACGACAAATGGGGTCCGGAGACCATTTCAAAAGCGGGGCGTAACCGAAAAGCCAAATGAGTAGGAATTAAACAAAACGAATATGGAATTAGGGATTAACATGACAGCCATCGCTGTTGCAGTAGTGGCAAATTTTATTCTGGGGTTTCTATGGTACACCCCATTATTTGGAAAGGCCTGGGGAAAAGAAATGGGCTTTGACCCAAACATGAAACCGGATAATTCAGTAATGATTAAAGGCATGGCTTTTATGGTCATTGGAAATATCCTTTTTGCCTGGGTGTTTGCGCACAATATTGCGGCATGGAGTTTTGTACCCGGAATGAGCGAACAAGGAAACATGGCTAATGCCTTAAGTGCTGCCATCTTTACCTGGCTTGGATTTTATTTGCCGGGAGAACTGGGAGGTACAGTTTGGGAAAATAAGTCCTGGAAACTATTTGCCATCAATACAGGCTACCACCTTGCTTCCTTGTTGTTGGTTGCGTTTATTTTAACTTATTGGAAATAGAAAATTATATACCCTTTTGACGATAAATAGTTTTAATCATTGAAATTATTTGTCATAATATATTATCCACTTGTCAATTCTTCTTTAATGATTAAACCTGGTGGTTTGGAAAATGAGGAAGAATTGACTTAAGTGGAAGAGCACCTGATAATATCCGCTTATAGACACTCAAAAATAGGTCCCTGAACCTACTAAACCAATAAAACATGTTCACCATCCAGATGAATTTGGCTTGGCATTTAGGCTGGAATCCGCGAAGAAGAAAAAAGTTGCTAAAGTTTGTCATATAAAGCAATAACGATTCATCCTCAATTTTAGACAATTGAAACATCATTTTCTACAACCTATTCTAATCCCAGAATAAGACTTAAAAAATCAAATACCTTTGCAGAATGGCCATAAAAAGGTACAGCAAGCAGGAACCAATTGTATTCCTTTGGGTGATGTTTCCCTACATCATTTTCATGAACCTCCTGATATTTGGCACTTGTATATTGTCTTCTTTTGGATTGTTTTTGACCAGCTTCCTGTATAGTACGGTTTACTTTTTTGGAATCTATGCAATCTTTGGAACAGTTGCAGTTAGAATTCAAAGTCAATTTCCAGCTGCCGGAGATTTATTCAAAAGAATAAGTGTCTTACTGCCATTTTTCTATTTAATGAACATCGGTGCGGTAAAAGGAGCGTTTATTCTATTTGAGAAGACCAACCTATTTGCATGCAAGCCCATTCCCTATATGATTTGGTACACCATCCTGTATGGTTGCGTCTGGAGTACTGTGATCACATTTATAAATGAAGGAATGGCTAATTGGGAACGCTGGAAAGATTCCTTGGCCGAAAAAGAAAAACTCAAAAACGCTTACCAACGTAGCAGATTGTTTGGCTTAAAAGGCCAGATCAATCCGCATTTTCTATTCAATTGTTTTAATTCGCTATCGGGATTGATACATGAAAACGAAGCAGAAGCCGAGAGGTTTCTGGATGAAATGACGAAAGTTCACCGTTACTTACTCAGGAGTGATGATGAGTATTTGGTGCCCGTAGAAGAGGAATTAAAATTTGCCCAATCATATTTATATCTTACCAAAGCAAGATTCGGCATGGCTATAAATACCAGTTTCAATTTGACAAATAAATCAAAAGGATTGTTGGTTCCTCCATTGAGCATGCAGGTTATATTGGAAAACATAATCTACACGAACGCGCTTCATAAAAAGGAACCCCTAACCATTCAAATTAATTTTCACGATGACAAGGAACTGATCATTACGCATACCGTACATGAAAAGACCATTTTGAGTAATTTGAATCATGATGAGGGTCTGCAGAATCTAATCAACAAATATAAACTGTTGAATGAAGAAACCATAAAGATCACAGACGAAGGGCTGCATCGCACCATTGTATTGCCATTATTCCAAAAAAATATTTTGGTATGATAAGACTCCCAAAAGTACCGCAATACCAGGTTACTGGCTTTTGGCTCTCTATGCCTTTTATTGTATTTTGTTTGAGCTACATAATGTATGAGGATAGATTATTTCATGAGTGGAAAATATGGTTGGTAAGCTATCCGATAATATACCTCATAGGATATGCTTCCTGGCGATCTCACTCTGTATATGACTATTTCTTAAGAAGCAAGTATCCTTCCATAGATAAAACTTATAAAAGAGTATTGTATAAGTTGCCGGTTAATTTGCTTGTAATGACCCCATCGGTGTTACTTATTTTTTACTTTTTTGATTATTTCAAAATTATGGATTATCAAATCCATTCGGGAGATTTAAAATCCGGATATTTAGCCGGATTAACCGTCAATATTATTTTCGAATCCCTGTGGGAGGTGATTTATATTATTGACAAATACAAGGAAGTTACTGCAGAAAAAGAAACCATCGAACAATTAAGCCTACAGCAGGAATTCAATCAACTAAAAAGAAAAGTCAATCCACACTTCTTGTTCAACTGTTTCAATACACTGTCTTCCCTCATTTCGGATGATAAGGTACAAGCGGAAAAATTTCTGGACGAATTGAGCAAAGTGTATCGTTATTTACTCCGAAATAATGAAAGCGGCATGAGCACCTTAGAACAAGAAATACAATTCATAAAATCCTATTTCAAATTGCTAAAAACCAGATATGGAAGGGGAATTGAATTAAGCATAAACGTTCACCCAGGCTATATGGAACTACAAATACCCTCACTAAGCCTGCAACTTCTCCTGGAAAATGCTGTAAAACATAATGTGGTAAGCAAATCCAATCCAGTCCATGTGTCCATACAAACAACCGATGATGCAAGAATAGTCGTAGAAAATAATCTCAATAAAAAAATGAATACGCTTGAATCCACCGGAATAGGATTATCGAATATTAAAGAAAAGTATCGATTACTTAAGCAAGGCGAAGTGTCTATAGAAGAATTAGCCAACACCTTCAAAGTGACCATCCCGCTTATACAAACTAAAAGTGAAAACATTTCATCCATTTAAAATTACAATTTGGTAATCACTCACACCAATTCATACAATTAATATTATAGCCCTACAACCAACCAATTAATTTTGTACCAACATTTAAAAAGAAAATATAACATCATCCGACAAACCACAAAAAAATGAAGATATTTATTGTTGAAGACGAAGACCTGGCAGTAAAAAAATTAATTAAAACACTCCATTCAATAAATCCTGATCTAGAAATTACAGGAACAGCAGACAGTATTGCTTCATCGGTTCTTTGGCTTGAAGAACATCCACACCCGGATTTGATTTTAATGGATATTGAATTGTCTGATGGTCAAAGTTTTGAAATATTTAACCGGATTGAGGTAAAAAGCCCGGTCATCTTCACCACCAGTTATGATGAATATGCTTTAAAAGCCTTTAAAGTAAACAGCATAGACTATCTACTAAAACCAATCCAAAAGGAAGAATTAGAACTTGCACTGAGCAAATTTAAAAAGCTCAGAGGAGATCATCCAGACCCATCAGAATCTGTCATCAACATCAAACAATTGATGAATGAATTGCGACAAAATTCCCAACCCAAAGAATACAGAAAAAGGTTTCTGGTCAAGCATGCACAAAAATTAATATCAATTGACATCGAACAGATCAGATACTTTTACAGCGAAGACAGACTCAACTTCTTCAAAACCATGGATGATAAAAAGTATTTGGTTGACTATTCGATGGACGAAATAGAAGAAATGTTAGATCCAGACAAATTCTTTCGCATCAACCGAGCCTTTATAGTGGCTATTAAAAGTATTGACCAGATTAACGACTATTTTGGAAACAGACTGAAGCTTGTTTTAAACCCTGCCATTGACAAAGAAACCATTGTAAGCCGGGAGAAAGTCAGTGACTTTAAGGAGTGGATGGGTAAATGATTTTACAAAATAACTTCCTAAGCTCATCTTTTAAATAATCAATTCCTTCAAGATTCCCATCAAGTCGATGGATTCATTTAGTTACTACCCATCTGGCACTCTGGGAGAAAAATACTTAATTTTCGAAGGACAATTTAGATCCAGATTTAGATAATTTGTGAAAGGCAGTAGTCTACATTTCAATACGAACTTCCCTATTTAATTCATAAGAGAACCGCTCCTGTTATGATAAATTTTTGGATCACTCTAATTCTATCAAAATAAAAAACAAAACATCCTTCAACAAATCAGCAATGAATAAAGCAACTCATCATAAAATAATTACAACTCATACACAATCATCATACGCTAAGAAAGAGGCTGCTATAAATTTGCACCATCAAATACGAAATAGTTTTTTAAATCAAATTTTACATGGAAAATTCAACCTCTCAGATTTTAACACCGGATCAAAGGCTTCGTGTGTTTATCAGTTCAACGCTACAAGAGTTGGCAGAAGAACGTGCAGTTGTAAAAAAAGCAATTCAGGACATTCATTTAATCCCGGTCATGTTTGAACTGGGTGCCAGACCACATGCCCCAAGAAATTTATACCGCGAATATTTGGCACAAAGCCAGATATTTATCGGTATTTATTGGGATCGATATGGTTGGGTTGCACCGGAAGAAAAAATATCCGGACTGGAAGATGAATACAACCTATCCGGAAGTATGCCCAAACTAATTTATATTAAGAAAAGTGAAGGTCAGAGAGAGCCCAGACTAGCAGAATTATTGGACAGAATTCAAAAGGACGACAAGGTATCTTATAAAACATTCTCAGATCCTGCAGAATTAGGCAATCTGATTGTAAATGACCTGGCCGTTTTACTCACCGAGCGATTCAACCTAACCTTACATCATAAACTTAATGATTTAAAACTTATCCACACATTACCTGCTTCCCCAAATACGCTTATTGGAAGAGAACATTGCATGGAGCAAATGAAACACGTTCTCGAAAATCCTGAGACAAGAATGATCACACTTTTTGGACCTGGTGGTATTGGCAAGACCAGATTAGCCATTGAAGGGGCAAGGCAATCAGAAAATTTCTTTAAAGACGGAGTTGCATTTATTCCACTCGCACCGGTAAAGGATCCGTTGCTGGTTGCAGAAACGATATGTTACAATTTGGGAATTAAAGTTTCCGCAGGGAATACACTGGACAGTTTAAAACTTTTTTTACAAGATAAAGAAATCCTTTTGGTACTCGATAATTTTGAACAAATTATTGAAGCTGCCACCGTTGTAAATGAACTGCTCAATGCAGCACCAAAAGTAAAAATCATCGTGACCAGTCGAGAAAGATTGTCTCTTTCTTACGAACAAGTATTTTTAGTACCTGCATTAAAAGATCAAATATCAGAATACACGGAAGGTGATCAAAATCATTTACCTCCCGCAGTAGAACTCTTTATAAAGAGAGCCAAAGCTGTACAGCCTGAGTTTGACATGAATGATTTGAATCGAGAAACCATCTTTCAGATCTGTCATAGACTAGAAGGTTTACCGTTGGCAATTGAATTGGCAGCAGGCCAGATCAATATGCTGAGTCCACAACTTCTGCTGCAAAAACTGAACCATAGATTGGATGTACTCAAAGGAAATTTCAGAGACATTCCGGACAGACAAAAAACCATTCGTAAAACCATCGAATGGAGCTTTGATTTATTGACACCCGTCGAACAGGAACTGTTACTGCGAATAAGTTTGTTCAATGCAGGTTGCCTGTTGCAAACAATTGAATCATTGGCCGCTGACCTCAGTGAGGATGTCTTTGGATTGGTGGACTCCTTGCTGAATAAAAGTCTGATCACGAAACAAGATGAATC